>Ga0182744_1003862_pt1 | contig 11528 bp, 12 predicted proteins | sample eDN3rd30CKraftMG_FD_128525 | JGI IMG/M metagenome (GOLD analysis project Ga0182744, IMG submission 128525) | Enriched Miracle-Growth compost microbial communities from Emeryville, California, USA - eDNA 3rd pass 30_C Kraft MG (version 2) (version 2) ...
CATCGATGCCAGGTCGCTGGGCATCCACGTCACCCTGGTGGAGCCGGGCGCCTTCCGCACCGAGTTCGCCGGCGCCGCGGCGATGAAGGCAGCCACCAGGATCACCGACTACGCCGCCCTGGATGCGGGCCTGGACGAATACTTCGCCGGGCAAGACGGCCGGCAGATAGGCGACCCGGCCAAGGGCATGCAGGTGGTCATCGACATGGTGGAAAGCGATACCACCCCGGTACGCCTGATGCTGGGCGAAGACGCCTAGCCCTAGGACGTTCAGTTGGCCTCCTAAGGGAGACGTTATCAGACCGTCTTTGCATGCTTCTCAGGGTTGAATGCTGGCCAGCGATCACCAAGCCCACGAACTAGATATCTATTTGTGCGGTCCGCTTGAGCCTGAGCAGACTCGTAGTAGTCCGCCTGCTTGTAAGCGATTAGGTCATTCGCGTACAGCCGGTTGAGAACTGCCGGTATCAAGTGCTTTGGCACCCCAGACCTCAAAGAAATCGTCGTGTAGTTAATCGTAGCGATGTTGAAATTCTTGCGATTCCTGTAGGCGACGATGACGAGATAAACCTTAAGCGAGTGCAGGGACAATGCACTGAACTCAAACTCCCTCAGCTTGAGTAGCTTATCGGGCGCGTCATCATAGAAGACCTGCTTAGGCAGCTTGCCGAAGAAAGCATCCTCCCAGCCAGCGAGCTTGAGCTCCGTTCCTTCACGCAGAGGCTTGTCGACCTTCGAGACGAGCTTTTCGCTAATAAGCCTCTTCAGCGCTCTAGCCACTAGCGGCCTAGACATACCCGACAGAGCCATCAGCTGTGGATAGGTTGTCGACAGCGAACCTGTGTTGAAGTCCGCCCGCATACACAAGCAGATGAAGAGCTTGAGAGCCGCCAGGCTGCAGTTCTGCAGCGGACGCGACACTGGCGCGCCTTGACTCGGCCGATTACCAAATGCAACCAGATTCCCTTCCTGGATCCATCTGATGGGAAACCGCGCGAACCTCGGGAGATCTGCCGCCATCCCTATCTCCTATTCCATGCAATAACCACTACGGCAATCGTCAGTACGAAAACGCAACAGAGGGCCAAGTTAAGAGGGTTAGCAGTAAGAGCAGTAGCTACTGCTTTGAAGAACAGATCCATAATTTTGAGCCTCGTAGAAAATTACGAAGCTATTTTTAACCGCCAAGCCGAGAGGTATCTAGATGATCCATGATCCAAAAAACCGCATGAAGCCCAGTATTTTCGGGGCCTCCACGTGATCTTGATTAGTTCATTCTAGCCTGATTCAAATGACTTCATATTGGCTAAAATGAATCAAATTAGTGATTTTGATTGAGGTAGATATGGTTGGAATTGTAGAGAGCGACCTGCCCTCTCGAATCAGAGAGGCTCACTCAGTTGCCTTCGCCCGAAAGCTCCAAGACGGTGGCTACATCTTGCAGATCGTGTCGCAATCCGAGACCTATGAGCTGCAGCGGCAACGAGGTGGTCCTCGTGTCTTCAAAACCCTTGAGCCGCTTGTTGGCCTGCTCACCAAGCTGGGAGTAGCAGAGTTCGCCATCCTGCTGGATGGCGCGTCAGTGCAGGCTCCTGCTACCGCACCGTGGACGCGCGACCCACATTCATCCAGACCGAGCTTTAGGCTCGATAGATCGCCGTTCTGAAGGTGCTACCGCGATTTAGATCAACTGGACTTGAAGACCCTGAAGTACTTCTCGTGAGCAAGATAGATATCCCCTCGCGCACGTGAACAGGCCACGTAGAGCTTGTTACGCGTCTGGGCAGGCACGCCTTGAAAGCTGCCGCGAGTATAGAGTCTCCAGTCCCTGTCACTGAGCACAACGCAGACATCCTGGAAGTGGTCCATGCCTTTACTCGCTCCCCAGTTGAACGCATGGCATCCGTACTTGTAGCTCTCCTTATAGAAGAGCTTCACCACATCCGGATTGGCATGGATAGCATCAGCATGAGCTTGTGTATACACAGGAACAATCGCCGTTTCATCGTCCCTGTGTGAGCCGATATTGATCTGAAGGTGGGTCGTGATGAAGTCGCACACAGTGGTTCCACACCGCCAACTGTGGCTCAAGGTTTCCTTATCAACCTGCACGCCCGCGTCACTAAAACGACGCTCGTAGCGCTGAATGTTGTCATGCAACGTGCGGTTGGTTGGACCATCTCGGCTGGTGTCGAAAGTATGCTGGTAGAAGTCGCCAACCAACAGGATGTCTACTTGGGCAGGCATCAGGGCGAGCAAAAGATCGAAGTCGTGGCCCGCAAAATCTTGGACCTCATCGACAAAAAACTGGTCGTAGAAGCGCTCAATTCGAGCAATGAGTCGAGGGACAGTCCCCTTGACCTGCAGCAGCTTGGCCAGGCGGTTGTGGAATAGATACCCCTTGCCGTCCTTGTAGTACTCCATGCGAGTACGAGCAAATGTCCGTGTGTGAGCAGGCGGCGTTCTGAAGTTCAGCCCACGCGTACCCAAAGCCAACTCAAGCTGCGGTCTGTAGCAGAAGCCGTTAAGGAACCCAAAGTAGGTAAACAGGGAGATGTTGGGAGGCAGAAATCCGAATTTACGGATGATGCTGCGCTGCAGGTGGGCGTAGTTGTTCTCTGTGTAGGTGATGATCAATGCACGCTGGTCTAGGGTCAGGCGCTCAATAAGCGTCGTGGTTTTGCCAGAACCTGCGACTGCAAACATCACGCTCTTAGCCACGCGATTGCCTCCGCAATGTAGCCAGGAACAACCAGCTCATCCGCCTTCTTGTCCAGCAACTCAAATGCGGCTTCTGCTTTGTTCGCCAGCATGTATTGCTGAGGGGTCAGGGTCCTTCGCCCTAGAGCAAACAACTCGTCACAGATGGCCATGTTGTCGGCATACAGACCTATTTCAAAGGTACTGCGCTGGTTGTCAGCATCGGCAAAGACCCTGGCATGCTCGGTCACTAGGTCAGCGTAGTTCTCAACGCAGTTTTCCTCGTAGCTGCCATCATTATCTCTGATCGCTGCAACCTTGATGTTCAACAACGCAGCAAGCTCCAAATATCGCTTGAAGCTGGTACCACCGATAGAAATCACATGGACATCGTCTTCGGCAGGAAGGCGCCCCACCAGCTTCGTGTAAAAGGCCTCGAGGAGGATGAACTCCGCATCGCCCTCGACAAGAATCACCCTGCGGGACAGGGCGAACTCAAGAACATTATTGTCAGGGGCCTTCATAAAGAAGGCGGCTGTATCGTCGGACAGCTGTCTGAGCGTGCCACTACGCTGACCTGGCCCGAGCAGTAATGCGTTGCGCAGATCAAGGCGAGAGCAGATGTGGCTGCTATGGGTCGCGATGAAGAGTTGAGTTCCGTCTTTCTTGGAGAGCTCGTTGACCAAACGCTTCATCAAGGTATGGCTTAGATGGTTTTCAGGCTCTTCAAGCAGCATGACATCGAAGCCGGCTTGGGCTCGGCGCGTATTGAGAGCAAAGCTCGTCTTGATGAAGCACTGCCGCCCCTTACCTCGATGCTCCAGAGTAATACCGTCCTCTGAAATTACCAGGTCGGTTTCGAGGTTTGAGCGAGCGCCTGAGCGAACCTCAAACTGGAAGCCGTCTAGCCCTCCGTTGAGCTCAGCCAAGTGGTTGTCCTTGAAATTCGACTTCCCCATTCGATACGCATTTTCCAGCTGATATCGAGCCTCCACCGGGGCGTGGAAGTGGAACACAGAGCGAGTGTATTCCCGGGCAGCGTAGTCGCTGTCGATGCGAGAGCTGTCTAGCAGGAGATGGCGAACAGGTCGGTTGAAGCTCGCATAAAGATTTCGGGCGAAGGTCTGGAACTTAACGGCGTAGTACTCGAATGGAAAATTACGGCCGGGCTGAGCAAGCACTGCCCGAATCTCCGCACCATAGTCCTGCACCGGCTCGATTGCCAGCCGAATGCCATCCGTCTCCTGACCAGCCAGATTGCCAACACCGTATAGGCTTTCGTCTTGGCCTTCCGCCAGAAACACATCGATGACGAGAGTCGGCAGTTGGTCGATGCCACGCGGACCACCAAGAAAAGCCTCAATGACAGGCTTACAAAACAAGGTCTCAAACCCGAGATTCTCGACTCGATTTCGACTGCCGCTTAATGCCAGGTCCAGAGCAAGAAGCACAGAACTCTTGCCGGTCTCGTTATCACCGATCAGCACGTTATGGCGCTGATCAAAATCCAGATCCAGCTGCCTAAACTGCTTAAAGTTCTGAAGCATCAGCTTGCGAATGGTGGGCATAGCGGCTCCTTGCTAGCCAGGCAGTGGAATCTTAGAGAATAAGCATAAAGGTCAGGTGAGCAGCCTTTAGCTAGGCTGACGCCAGTTCTTATTTGTTGGCACCGTGCTCCAGCACGAGGACATCCGCATAGTGCGGCTATAGGTCAGAGCTGCCGAGCCAAGTAGTGTCGCTGTCTTCTCTTGGTTTTCTGAGGAGACCTGTCCAGGCGAGCCATCAGCTTTGCTGCGCGGCTTGGACCAATGACTCCAATATGGTTTGTCACGCTCATCGGTCAAATCCGGGCGATTCTCTAGCACATAGTCTGAGCTTGGTATAGCCGGAATCGTTGCCGTCACGGGAACATTGGCGTCAAGTTGTGCCAAGAAGTCTGCAGGATAAAGCCTATTGCCTGTCATGCCTCCCAGCGTTTTTAGAAGCTCAAGCAGTCTCGGATGAGTATCCCCATGAAAATAGTTGGGGATGGTGTACTCGTCGGATACATCAAACAGAAAGAATTCAGACTTCGGATGCTTTTCCGTTCCGCGTGATGTCAGCGACAGCTTATAAGGCCGTTCTCCCGTGGAGAAAATGCACTCAAATACAGCCGCGCCCTGCACGCTTCTGAAACGCTGCAGCTCAATTACATCTCCGTGTGCATTAGTTTGAGCGTTCATACTTTCGTGCAGAGACTTTAGGTTTTGCATGAGCATCAGAATCACCTTAATACAGGCCGGCTAGCGAGGCACCGAGGTATTTGGAGTTACTGGGTGGGGATGTGTGCTGAAGCTTTGCTACCCATCTGGCTAAGCAGAGCCTTGGCGTTACTCAACAACTGGTGCCGGACCTCTAGCGGTGGTAGGCCCCAAGCCTCGCTCAGCAGATTGACGGTAATGTCGAAATCCCAGGGCATCACCGGACGCCCTTCCAACTGCGCGAAAGGCCCATCGCTTTCAGGAAGGACCCTATCTTTCGGAAGCTTCTTGGCTAGCGCCTTCCCAGCCGCGGAATGGAAAGCTGCGGGGCCAATACTGAACCAGCAGCCTTGCCCAGCAGCGGCCTTGAGCTCTGATGCCGTACCGGTGAACCAATGCAGCACTGGGATGCCGTGGTCAGGGAACTCACTGAGTAGCGCCAACACGTCTGAAACCGCCTGCCTCGAGTGGATGCTGAGCGCACGCCCTCCCAAGTCATGGCAGCGCTTCACGGCAGTAGCGAAAGCTTGCTTCTGCTTTAGGTAGCTAGAGGCATACCTCTTAGAGCCATCCAAACCGATTTCACCGACAGCAATGGCGCCATCAATCAACTCTGTGAGGAGGTCCAATTCTTGGAAGCGCTCACCGACGATCTCAGGGTGAAGGCCCGGGCTAATCAGCATTGCTTCGTGGCGGCCAAGCACCGAGCTCGTTGCCTGGAAAGCCTTCGGGCTCGTAGTTACCAGCCACGTGAATGCATTCCGGCTCAGAGCCTCAGAATGTACTTCCCTAGCTCTGGGGTAGAGATCTACATGGCAATGGAAGTCGATCAAAGCAGTTGGTCCTGAACAAGAACAGCTTCCAACTCAGCAAGTCCCTGCTGCAGGACTCGGCGATAGTCTGGACGCTCCCCAATAGGTGCAAAAGCCAGTGTGCCGCCCAGGAATCGATCCAGCCCTCTCTGCTTGGCATCGAGCACAGCCAGAGCTACTGCCATGGGATCATCAGGACCGCTTGACTTATCGCTGCCTCGTACTGACGGAAAGCGATAGTTGGTTTGATCGGTCCCTGGTCCCCACGCCAAGAAAGCTGCTCGACGGATCAGGCAAGGCACACAACGGCCACAGTGCTGGCGATTATAAGTTCGGAAGCGCCCGCAGCTTGTGGAGTCTGAAGCCAACTCTCTCAACCTGTCCTGATCGAGGCAGCTACGCATCATCTCGCCTTTGGTTTGGAAGCGATAAGGCAGTATCAACTCAACGGAGATCCCAAGCTCATCGAGCACGCTTTGAAGCGTGCCGATGAAAAGCGGATGGGTCGTGCGCGTACTCAGGCTCGAGACTCGGCCTGGGACCAGTGGAGGGTTGATGCAGATAAACCCGTTTTCAGGGATGTAGATTTGCGGCCTGGGCAGATTGATCTTCGTCGAGGCGAGCACGGCAAACGCATAGAAAGCCAAAGATCGAGCACGAGTCGAAGCCTCACGTGCCCCTTTGAAGCTGATGCCATGACTCCATTGGTAATGCGAGCCAGCGCCCGCAAGCACCCCTGCATAGTCCCGCTGCCGTGCCGAGTCTTTATGCGCAAGCTGGGAAACGAACAGTGGACGTCTTTGTTCCGCGGCCAAATTGATGCCGCCAATCAGACTATCGAGCCCACCTGATAGCAAAGACACGCAGTCGTTCTGGAGATGGGCACCATCGCCATCAGGCGGCTCAACCCCTGCGTCGTTGAAAATGAGGGTCCAATAGTCGCCAGTTAGAACCTTGAGCATTTCCTCAAGGCGATGCTTGAGAGGAACCCACCGTAGCGGCTCACAAAGGCCCACGGTGAGCTGGATCGTACGAGTCCACCCATCTGCACTAGTGCTTCGGAGGCTAGCCAGATCAGCGCTGCAGACCGCGAGACAAAACTGAACGAAGTCCCAAACTGCTGGTGATGGACGAAATCCTGTTTTCTTCAATGACCCATGCCAGCGGTTGGCAATTGCACCGACGCCATTGCGACTCGCTCCCTTGAAGTACGAGAACACTCGCTCGTCTGCTTGTAGCTGCTGCGGGATCCTTTCCGCTTTGGAGCACAGAACCTTATTCATTCGGCAAACACCTGCAAGGCGGATTGGAGGACTGACTGAGCCAAACTCTTAGGGTCTGCATGCGAGGCTTTCTTCTCCTCCAAGACCACCCGCACCTCTGCCCAGACCCATTCCCTTATGTCTGCTCGGCGCTCTTGAATCTGGGCAGGATCATGCTTGAGTTTTTCGTAGGTCTGCCCGAGCTGCATATCGATGCGCTGGCAGATTTGGATGGCGATTGTCAGTCCAATAACTTCGGCAATTTGCGCGTCCGTCAGATCAAAAATGTCTACGTCCGGATGATTCTCGTAGAGCTTGGCCAGCGCCTCAGCGCCGGCGTCACGCAAAGAATCTTCGTCAATGCTGCCCGATCCTGAGATGACCTCTTTCAAGACCTCAAGCGCCAAGTCAGAGGCGGAAAGATTGGCCGATCGGCAACGCGCGACCCAGTCCGTCACTCGTTGGTCGGTGCCCTCGCGAGCAGCTACCAGAAACTGGCCGAGAGCCCCAGCCCCTCTGGCTGTGCCGCGCATGGTCGAAGCAGCACGGCTTGCTCCTCCCATTCCTTTTGACACCATGCTCCGGGTTGCACCACGGAGATCATCGCGGTTTCCGCTCCCAAGGTATGAGCCCAATTGCGAGCGAGCAGGACCAAAGCGGCGATCCGGGGCCATAACGTTCTCAGGTGCCTCAGGTGCATCGCTGGCAGGAGCACCACCGGCTCCATCCTGATCAGAGCCGGCTTCGGCCCCACCACCGGAGCCGCTAGGCGCGGCTCCATCTGGAGCAAGCCATTCGGGGTCAAAAGGAGAGCCTGACCGACCGCCACTACTGGATGTTGAAGTACCCATCAGCGCTTCGTCTCCAGGTTCACAATCGCATTCTTGGTTGCCTTAGTCAGTTCGTTAAGATCCTTCCAACGCTCCAAGACCTCGCGCGCCCAAGCTTGAGCGCCTAGGGTAGGGATGATGCCGGGCCCGACCTGCTTCAAAGGCGCCTGATCCAACAAGCTGGCCGCCTTTCTTCCGAGCGCGGGAAAGGCTTTGCAGCACTCGATGAGCATCAAGATTTCGTCGTTGCGCTTCCAGGAGCGTGTTGTACTGCAGCTTTGCCACGCCTTAGTCATCGCCATCTCGGTCTGATCAGGTCCAACCTTGTTCATGAGATCCGTGAGAGATTGATGCGCGCTAGTTGCTGTCTTCAGAGCATCACGAAGCTTTCTTGAGTCGGGCGTCATGTTGTCATCGCCGAAATCACGAGTGCCCGAGTCACGGCTCAGATGAAGCAGTGGGCGAAGATCCTCAGTACCGAGTGCAGGTGGCAATTGGAGCCATTGCCGAGTGAAGGGGTTGTCTTTGAAGGGCTCGGGCAATCCAGCTTGGCTGGCGGCCGCACCTTCTGCCTCAGCAAGGATCTGCACTCGACCGTCATTATCCGAGTGCACCTGACCGGCTAGCGCTTCGGCTAGTGCTTCATCGCAGCGTTCAAGAATGTGCCATTTCGCCAATGCTGCGATATCTAGCTTGATCCCCTGCGGCGCAGAAAGGGCCTCGCGCAGATAAACAGTGTTTAGAAAGCGTTTCATGAGCCGGGGGTTGGCATTGACTGCTGATGAGCCATGGAGAAGTGAAGCCAACCCCTCTGCAAGGTTCATCAAGCTACGAAGAGCTTCATTTGTTCCGACCAGCTCGTAGAGAAACTCTTGGTTAATCGTCTCGCCTTTCCAACTGTTTCGCAGCCTTTCAGGAATGAGCTGGAGGGCGCTTTCGAATTGGCCACGAGCGAGCGTACCAGCCTTGGCTTCTCGTTCGAGCAGGAGCAGCACCAGATAAGCTTTCGCCTCATTGAGACCAAGTCGCGGAACGTGAAGCGGAACCTGGATGAGCTTGTCAAAGTAGTTAGTGGCAACGTCGCTAGAAATTCCTGCTCCATCGAAATGGACTTTTACAGCTGCCTTGATGAAGTCGTTGTCGGCAGCAACAACAAATGCGCTACGGCGAATGAACAACAGTAGGCGAATAGATTCGAGCGTTGAAATTGCGGTTTGTGGAAGGCATCGATCTAGGTCGTCGACAAAAATCACCAAGGTGATTTCGAGTTCGGCGAGAAGCTCCTCCAAGGTGTCTCGGAAGGCCTGAATGTGCGCCGGCATGGAGAATGGTTCGCTTGGCTTCAGCAAACCATTGGCCGCCGACGCGATGCCCTCAGCATCTACTGCTACCTCGCCTGACTTTTCCGGCGAAGAGAAGAAGCCAGCAATAGCGTTGAATGTTTTTCCAAGGGCGCCGATCGGAATCCCAGTCGACAGTGTCAGTGCGGCCTCACCACTCAGCTGGGCAATCCTGAGCAAGTTGATGCGACGCCATAGCTCAGCGACCTTGTCAGCGATGGTCTGGTTCTCTTTGGCAAGCCGAACAATCTGATCGCCTACGATCTGAAGCAGAGCACTGCGAGCGGACTCGAAGTCTTGGTACAGCCACGGATTGAAAGTGAGGACAACGAACGTGTTGCGTGGCTTGTCGTCTGCATCAGATTCAGCGGGGGCCTTCAGGCGAGCTGCAATCATCTTCACCAAAGACGATTTGCCAGCTCCCCATCCACCGGAAACACCAATGGAAATCGGCTCACCATCGGCTCGTGTCAACATGCTTGCGCATGCATCAGCCACTACGCCGAAATTCAGGTAATCAATTGCTGTCTCGTTGTCATGCCACATGGCTGAAAATCCATTTTCAATGGTCGAGGGATGCCGACAATCGCTACGCTAGCCGGAGTAGTTGTAAATTGCCATCCTGGATTTTAGGGCATTTCGGCCAGAGTTTGCAGTTAGTCTTTGGTCACACCAACCGAGTAAGGCTCCGCCCTCAACCCACCGTAAAGTGCTCAGGCTGAACCAACAGAGTTGACGCCATGCGTAGGGAGCGATCCGGTTTGGCCGAACTGCGCATACGCATGTGGATAGTGGCCGCAACATCAGCCGGTACCAGGATGCGGGTCATCACGCTAGCCTCACTGGTGCAGAAGAAACAGAACTGGCTACCGGGTGGGCTAAGAAGACAACAGGCAGAACACTCGACAGCCTGACCACCCCACTCTCGGGCCGCTCGAAGTGTCTGATTGACGATCAATTCCTCTCGCCGTTCGCGAGCGCCACGCTCATCCTTCGCAGGAAGCCCAGCAGCACGCTGTTCTTCAGCAGCCACCAACTGGGCCTGTCTATGTGCTGCAAGTGCAGCGGCATGCGCAGAAGCTTTTGCCTCTTGCTCAACTCGTTTCGCTTCCTCGGCAACCTGCCGGCGAACCCGTTCCTGCTCCCATTGATCGTTGTAGAGAACTACTTCGGCAGAGAGCTCATCTGTAGCGCGCTTGATCAGCATTTCGCCCCGCAGAGTACGAATCCACGACCTGTTGGTAGGCTCAGACATCACCGCTTGCTCAAAGGCGACTGGATCGTTGATCTGATCAAGGCTAAGGCCACTTAGATCGATCTCCAGCGATGAAGCCTCAATGCTAGAGAGGCGTTGGTAGCGCTCGTGTTCTGCGCGGGAGGAGACCTTGATTCGCACAAGCAGCTGGCGAGTGTTGGCGGTAAGAATGGCGTGAGCGAGCATATCGCCAAGGTCCACGAATCGCTCCACCGAGTCGCCTCGAACAGGCGTGGCCTGGAATGCCACCTCACGAAACAGCGAGTGTCCGGAGACCGTCGTAGCGCTAACTTGGCGGGAGAATGCTGGGAGGGTTAGGCCCCGCCGTGCTGCTATTAGAGCTACTGCTGCCCGGCGCACGCCTTCCTTGTAGCCACGGATGCAATCTTCAGACTGGACGTGGCGAAAGTGCGGGATGACCTTCAAGCCACCATTTGCAGCATTCAGCGGCTTGCGACACCCCGGACAGATACAGCCACAAGCTAGGCCATTCTCTACTTCTGAGGCACGAAAAAGAGTTCCGTCTCGTTCGCCGAATGGAATCTTCGCATCCTGCATATGCCCATCCCATGGTAACCACCAAGTTGATAGCCCCTCAAAAGCGAGGAGGACTCACCGCCGAGGGAGTGAATATCCTGGCATGCAGATGGACAGCAAGCCCATGGTTGGGATCTGAACTCTTCGGGAGCACAGTTCCACATTACTCACTGGACGTCTGCAATTGGCCGATTGCTGCCTGTCGCGAAGAGCAGAAAAGGAGGAAGATGCACCCGCTCCGCCAAAGAGCGGAGTGTTGCTGCCTGTCTGCGCAGCAATCCGATTACCTCCATGACCTCGCCACCTGAGCCAGTCGGCAAATGCATCGCTCCCATCCAATGCTTGAATGTGCCAACTCACCATCAAAAGAAGGCAGATAGCACTCCAAAATCTCGGGTGGGGCAAAAAGTGGGGCAAAATTCCCAAGCCCCACAAAAGCATCAGGCATAAAAAAATCCAGTCACCGCTAAGTGACTGGATTTTCTAGGGATTTTTGGTCGGGACGGAGTGATTCGAACACTCGACCCCTTGCACCCCATGCAAGTGCGCTAC
>Ga0182744_1003863_pt1 | contig 11528 bp, 8 predicted proteins | sample eDN3rd30CKraftMG_FD_128525 | JGI IMG/M metagenome (GOLD analysis project Ga0182744, IMG submission 128525) | Enriched Miracle-Growth compost microbial communities from Emeryville, California, USA - eDNA 3rd pass 30_C Kraft MG (version 2) (version 2) ...
CGCTGCCAGAACGCCTTCATGACCTGCGCGGCGCTCGGCCAGTCGGGGCGCGAAGGTGTGAGGTTCATTGCACTCGCGTAGCGATCACCGTAGAGGGCGAAGGCCGAGTCGGGGAGGTCGACATCGACACGTGCTTCGTCGTACGTCTGACTCGATCCCTGATCGACGATCTCGATCTTTCCTGCTTCCGCACGCACGAGGGTCTGCGAGGCGGAACTGCCGCCCAGCGCCAGTGACTCTGCGTTGTTCTGGAAGACGAGCAGGTAGCGCTTCTCACCTTCGGCGCCGAGAAGCGTCGGCACGATCGGCAGCAGAGTGTCGGCCGTGTCCAGAACGTCGGCGATGCTGCCGATCTGCTCGGCGAGTTGAGCCTTGGCGGTGACGAGTTGCCCGACCGCCCCGTCAGTGTTGATCGCGTCGATGCGCGAACGCAGGTTCTGGAACTCGCTCGCGGTTGTGTGCACCGCGTCTTGCGCGCTCGTCATGGCCTCGAGAGGGAAGGCGCCGTTCACGGGTTTGAGGTTGGCGGGAGCGAGTGCCGGGGCAACAGCGAGCAATGGCTCTGCGGCGGTGATCGCGGCGTCAGTGACGGCAGCCAGCTCAGTAGCAGCCGTCACCGAGGTGCCTACCCACGGCAGGTGAGCGGCCAGCTTCCAGATCGGGTCGTCGGTAATCGCCGCGGCAGCTGAGGTGTGCCCGGCGATGGAGTCGAATGTTCCCGTTGCCCCCTCGATATCCAGCGACTCAGCTTGTGTCTTGGCTGTGGGGATCAGGTCCTGGGCGGCGAGAAGTTCGTCCTGCAGGCTCATCGCCTGGTTGTAGACGTGCAAGCCAGCGGCTCCGATGAGACCAGCGCCCACTACGAGTGCGCCTGCCGCGCCAACAATCCATGGCCACTTACGTCGTGCTACACGTCCGTGCTTGCGTCTGCGCGCTTCGCGTCGCGAGTTCGGGGTCGACATCGCCTGCGAGTCTAGGCGGTTATGTGGAACAGACCCTGAAAATCAGCCTGTCAGCTCGTGGATGACTACGGCTACTGACTCACGAACAGGCGATCGATGTGCGCTCGTCGCCACTGAAGTGCGGGCACCTCGATTGCGCGCCAAGCCAGCACGCCTGCACACACGCCGAGCACGACAAGCAGGGTAATGGAGGCTGGAGCAGGAAGGTCGAGACCGCTAAGAGGCACCAGCCAGAAGAATAGGGGTGCGTGCGCCAAGTAAATGCTGTAGCTGGCCAGCCCAATTGTCTCGACCGGTCGCCATGTGCTGACCGCGAAAATCACGCTTCGAAGTGCTCCCTCGCCGGGTAGCAGGCCCCAGATGATCACGACGCACGCTGAGATCGATTGGCACGTGAATGCGAGCGGTTCCGGCACGAAGAACGAGACGCCGAAGAGCCCGGCAGCGCACAACGCGACAGCGTCGGATCGGAGCAGTCGTAGTCGGGGGAGTCGGCCTGCGCGCCACGAGGTATATGCCAGGGCCGCGAGGACTCCCCACGCGATCGAGTCGAGGCGCGTGAGCGTCGATCGCACGAAGAACATGTCGTCAACCTGCGGAGTAATTGCGAACCGCAGGGCGGTGGATAGCACGATGGCCAAGCATGCGCTGAAGGCAAGCACGCGGCGGCGCTGAGGTACGGCGGCCAGGAGGATCCACAACAACGCGAATGCGATGTAGAACTGCTCTTCGACACCGAGTGACCACGTCACTCCTGAGCCGGGAAGAACGTCACTCGCCGCCTCGGGCAAATAGATTTGGACCCAGTTGAAGATGAAGAATACCTGGGCGCCCACTGCATACCAGTTCACCGGGTTGAACAACGCGTACAGGCAGGTAGGCACGAGAATCAGTACAGCGAAGGGGGGCAGGAGTTTGACGATGCGGTTCGTATAGAACCGATCCGCGCGGAACGACTGGGTCTTCTCGTGCTCAGAGAGGACAACGTAAGTGATGATGAACCCCGAGATCGCGAAGAATATCGTGACTCCGGATTGACCCGGAACCCACGAGACCCCGGCGTGGTTTACGACGACGAGCAAGACTGCGATGGCGCGCATGGCGTCGAGGTGTGCGAAGCGGCCGGCGGAGTTGGTGGGAGCGACTGTCACGGCACGGAGTCCTTCGGGCGATTTTGCGCACCAAGTCGGAGCGTCGATACTTGGTGCGGGAGCGCAGGTGACCACGCTGTAGCGCGCTGCGGTCAGCGGGCAGATCGTCCCCCTCAGGACGAGAGGAAACCTCTGAGATGTTACTACTCCTGATCGCCAGTGGCCTCCTTGTGGCAGCGCTGGTGGTTCCGTTGCTCGGATGGCATCGATCATTGTTTGCCGCCGTACTGATCACCTTGACAGTCGCCTCTGTCCCGCTCATCGCGTTCGGCGACTCAAATGGTCCTTACATCATCGGGGTAGCGCCGCCGATCCCGACGATCACCACCGCCACTGTTGCCCTGCTGTTGGCACTCGTGTGGAGCGCTACTCAGGGTGTGCCTGGTCGGGCCTGGTGGCCGCTCGTTCCCATCATTATGTTCGTGATCTTCGGCGCGATCTTCATCTGGCCGCCTTCAGCGACGCTGTCGTCTGGTGTCCTCCACGTGCTGATGGCCTGCGTCGCCTGGTACGTGGGCGTTGGGATGTCCGGGTTCGCGCATGGTGACTCGAAGTACTCGCTCTTCGTCGCGGGACTCGCGCTCCTAATAGCGTTGACGCTCTCAGTGCCGTCGTGGGTGCAGTGGTGGCAGGGAGTTGGGGTCGAGGGGTTTGGCGATCGGACGGGTGGCCTGTTCGCGCACCCGTCGACGGCCGGCAAAGTCGCGATGGTCCTCGTCTGCCTTCTCCTGCCGTTGTCTGAGTCCCGCAATCAAAGGACTCGCAGAGTCGCGCTAGCGGCCATGCTGATTGCCGCATCAGCCGCTCTGCCGACGTTGAGTCGCGCTAACATCCTCGCGATCGTGCTCGTTGTATTGGGATGGCTGGCACTCAACATGAAGCGGATCGGCTTCTCGCGGTTCTTTGGCACCGTGGTGGTGCTTGGGCTGGTGGCGCTACCGTTCGTGGATAACGTGATTCAGCGCTTCGTGTCCGATCCTGAGGGCACGGGACGGCCGATGCTTACTGAAGCAGCACTTCGGAACATCCCGGACCGGCTGTACACGGGGACTGGCCCGAGTAACTATGTCGCGACCCTGATGAACACCGACTCGACGACGGCGATTCTCGGGGCGCCGGTGCACAACATCTTCTTGCTGGTGCTTGCCGAAGTCGGCGTCGTAGGCGTAATGATCTGCATCCCGATTGTCATTACCGTCGCGGGGGCCGCTGTCCGACTCTCGTTGCGTGGTGAGACTGTTGAATATGCGCGCGCGCTCCTCCTGCTCCTTGGTGGCACCGCGTTCATCGGGCTCACGGGGTGGGGAATCATGCGAGCTCCAGTCGGACAATTCGTCGTTTTCGTCGCTGGAGTGCTGTGGGGTCTTGCAAGCGCGCTACCGCAAGCGACGCAGTTCACGAACGCAAACGAGGACCGCTTCGGAATACTACGGGGACGGAGCGCAATCGTTTGAAGGTGAATCCGAGCGGGATACGGGGCGGCCTCGCAGGTCTATTTGCGCAGGGAGCGACGCTCGGTGCTTCATTCACGCCACTGTTCTGGGGGCGGACTGAAGCGCTCGTCGTGTTGGTCGTGGCCACGGCCGCGGCTTCGTCACTCATTCCGCTGTTGAGCCTGGCTGCGTCTCACACTCTTCCCACATTTCGCGATGCGCGTACCGTCGACCGCCGCGTGCGAGTAGTGATGATCTGGACGGCCGGATGGGTTGCTCTGGGCGCTGTGGCCGGGACTGTGGTCTTTGTGTTGCCGAGTGGGGATCGGGCGCTCGGTGCGGTCATCTTCGCTGCTGCTGTCCTAGCTGGCGGGCAAACGCTGTTTACGGTTGCGCTCGCAGTCCTTGCTCGTCGAGGCGACTTCGCTATCGCGATGCGAGTGCGCTTGGTCTACGGTGTTGTGGCTCTCGCACTCACTCTGGGGGCCACGGTTACGGATGCCGCGCCGGCGCTGTACGTTCTTGCGATTGCGGGTGGGTACTACGGTGCACTGACCATCCTGGTCGCCTCCCGCACTCGTCGTGCCATTCAACTGTTGCGGGGAGATGGAGAAAGGTCGGCGCGTCTGCTATTCGACGCACTACGAGGGACTTGGCGTCTCGTGTTGGCTTTGACGACCGGTGCAGTCGCGGGGCAGGTGGGTGCACTCGTGACCCCAGCCCTCGGCGCATTCGCTGAGGCATGGGCGGTGGTCGTTCGAGTGACCTCGGGGTTTCAGACAGTCGGTTTGCAGATCGTGGGCGTTGCCACCGACATTCGCGTGTCGCGCGCCGTGCGTGAGGTCAATGCGGAGGCTATCTCCGCTGAGATTCGCCGTGGAACGAAGCTGGGTTTGCTCCTCGCAAGTGTCTCGGCTGTAGTAGCAACCGGCGCTGCCGTCGTTCTCGATGTGGGGAACCAAACGGGCAGCTGGGCGAGCTTCGGCCTGTGCGCGGCAGTGTACTCACTCTCGCTTACGGCGCTGGCTCCCATTGGGCGCGTGCTCGGATTTGTTGGCAATCACTGGCAACGCCTGAGTTGGGAAGTCTCCCGCCTTGCTGTATCGCTCTGTGCGGTACTGCTACTGAGCGAGGATGCGCTCATGGTGAGCGTGGCGCTTGCGAGTCTCGCGGCGTACCTGGCTTATGTGGTGCTTATAGGCTTGAACCTGCGTCGCCCTGCATCTCGACGCGGTGAGGAGGGGGCGCTCGATGCACAGAATTGAGGAGACGGTCGCGCGCGGAATGTGCGTCGGCTGTGGCGCCTGTTCGGTAGCCACTCGTGGTGCGATCCCAGTCACGATCGGCCGGTACGGCGTTATGCAAGCGAGGCTCGATGGGGTCGCTGAGAGCGATCGTCGGCTCGGCAGTGCGGTCTGCCCGTTCTCCGATGAAGCGCCGAACGAAACGGAGCTCGGTGTCCCGGATCGCTCCGACTCATACGCGCCGCAGGATCCTCATACGGGACACTATCTGCAGGTTCTCGCAGGGCGCGTGGCGGACGACAATTATCTTCTCGGGAGCAGTTCGGGCGGTTTGACGTCGTGGCTGCTGGGGGAGCTCCTCGGACGGGGACTGGTCGACGGGGTGGTCCATGTGGGACGCGCCGAGGGTGACAGCCTCTTCGGCTACCGAATCTCGCACACCATCGAGCAAGTTCGTGACGCGAGAAAGTCGCAGTACTACTCGGTGACCTTGGCTGAGGTCCTCGCGACCGTGCGGGACTCAGATAAGCGGTACGCGATTGTTGGAGTTCCGTGCTTCATCAAGGCGGCCAGATCACTCGCGCGAACGGATGCTTCCCTCAAGGCCAATCTGCGCTACTACATAGGTCTCGTGTGTGGCCACCTGAAGTCGCAGTTCTTCGCTGAGTCGCTTGCCTGGCAGATCGGGGTCTCTCCTGACGACCTTGAGTCGGTGGACTTCAGGATCAAAAACCCCGCGCGTGCCTCCGTGGAGTACGACTTCGGTGCGCTGAAGGCGGGTGACGAGCAGATGCGCTCGGCACCGACTCGAACGCTTGTTGGCGGCAACTGGGGTCACGGGGCGTTTCAGCCCGAGGCCTGCAACTTCTGCGATGATATCTTCGCCGAGACCGCGGACATCGTTTTCGGTGACGCCTGGTTGCCGCAGTATGAGAAGGATTGGCGCGGGACAAACGTTGTTGTCAACCGGAACCCTGAGCTTCGAGACATCTTTGCCGAGGGGGTAGCGGCGGGGGCCATTAACCTCGACGCATTGACCCTGGATGACGCCGCCGACTCGCAGGGAGGGAACTTCCGCCATCGGCGGCAGGGTCTGGCTGTAAGACTGGCAGACGATCTCGACAAGGGGCTCTCAGTCCCGCAGAAGCGAGTGGAGCCAGACTTGAGCGTTGTTCCGGCTCGCCGCCGGCGCCTCATCCGACAGCGCAGAGTCATGTCGGGTCGAGGTACTGAGGCCTTCGTTAGGGCAAAGAAACAAGCGGACTTGCGCGTGTATTTGTCGACGATGCGGACAGAAGTGCGCCGCTACCGCCGGATCGAGGGGTCACTTATCCGCAAGATCGCGATTCGCGTGCGCAAGTACTCAGGCATGATATGCCGGCGAGTGGCACGCCCAGGAGGTAACTCATGACGATACTCAGCAGGGCGGTTCGGTCGCTCAAGGCATTGAAGGCTGGAATCACTGACAGTGAGCGGCTCGCTCGCCGAGTGGCGCGGATCGACTGGTCCGAGTTTGCTGAGGCGATTGCTCGGTCTGGGGACGATGGCTGCGGTGATGTCGGCCACGTCCTGCTGGCTTCGACTGGAATCCAGAACACCGGCGATCAAGCAATGCTCAATGCCTTTCTCGCGGCCGTAGACGGGCCTGTGACCGTCGTCGTACAGCCTGAGTCGACGTACTCATTTGCTCGCAGTCATGGTGACGTGCGCGTTGAGGTCATCCCCGAACTGTTCCTGGGAGGTAGCGAACACCACCGGCGCGCCCTTCGCCGGCTTGCTGAGCTCGTGAGATCCGGGCGCTCGTTTTCAGTGGTCGGTGCCGACATCATCGATGGTGGATACCATCGTCGACTGGCTTCGACGCTGTGGGCAATCGCCGGTGCATCGGCAGACGCGGGAATTGATACGCGCGTCATAGGCTTCTCGTGGAATGCGAGCGTCTCAGGGGCGGTCAGGCAGATAGCGTCCAAAGCGACGGCTGCTGGAGTGGTGGCGTGCGTCCGCGATCCGCGCTCCGCGGATCGGGCCGAGCGGGATGGCCTTGTGGGCGTTCAACGTGTTGCGGACTCTGTTTTCACGCTGCCCCAGCCGAGCCTCGACGTAGCCAGCCGTGCGCGACTGGCGTTGATGAACATCAGTGGCCTCTTGCGGAGCAGGCTAGATCTCTCGCAGGAGTACATCGAGATTGTGCGATGGCTCGTCGGGGCAGGATACGACGTGCTGCTGGTGCCGCATGTGAATAATCCCAGCGGGAGTGACGTACGTGCGATCACTGAGTTCTATGACCTCCTACCGCAAGAGCTTCGTTCGCGAGTACGAACTCAGGAAACGCTGCTGCCACCGGAGGATGTGCAGAGGTTGGCGGCAACCGCCGAAATCGTTGTCACGGGGCGCATGCATCTCGCAATTCTCGCCAGCACCGTAGGTACGCCGGCGATCGTGGTTGCTACTCAGGGCAAGGTCGAAGGCCTGATGGACTTGCTAGGACTTCCGGGGTGGGGCGTTGAGCCAGGGGAGGGTCTCGGCGCGTCTGTTATTCGAGTGCTGAAGCAATACGATGAAGACTCGGCGAGTGTGCGACAGCAGCTTGCGATAGGTGTCGACGCAGCGCGCGCACTCGCCATGCAGAACTTCGTCGGTCTGGTCGAAAGTGGCGCGCGGTGACACTCCGCGCGCGGGCGCATGATCTTGCGAAGATTCTGCGGTATGTCGTCGGAGCGCTCAAGGCTTCTGCTCGCCTCTCGCTGTTCGCTGACTCTCACGGGAAGAGGGCCATCTTCATCGGGGCGTCGCCGATCATTGTCAATCGCGGCCGGTTCGTTGCAGGATCGCACTTCCGCGTGAGAGGAGCTCAAACCAGAGCCCTCATCGAGACCGCGCCCGACGGGATAATCCAGATCGGTGATGAGGTGTTCATCAACCAAGGGTCTTGCATCTTTTCAGCGTTGCGTGTGCAGATCGGCAACCGAGTGGATATTGGTGACGATGTGCGGATCTACGATACTGCGTTTCATCCGGTGCGCCCCGGCGAGCCTACGAAAGTAGCGGAGATTGTGATCGAGGACGACGTCTGGCTCGCTTCTGGGTGTGCGATCCTGGCGGGCGTAACCGTCGGTCGCGGCAGTGTCGTCAGCGCGGGCGCGATTGTCACGCGCTCCGTTCCTGCGGGAAGCGTTGTCGCCGGTGTGCCGGCGAAGGTGGTGGGAAGTTTTGATGTTCCGGAGAGCTTCAGGCGACGCTCGGTTGCCTGAGCGACGCCTCGCACCATGAAGCTCCCCCCCGCCGTGATCGGGTCAGCCGACCGTGCGCCTTCCCTACCGAGCCGCAGCGAGCACATCGCGCGCAGTGCGCTCCCACGAGTAGCGGGTGCGTGCTGCCGACAGGCCAGACTCAGATAGCGTCCGATATAGGGCCGGGTCGTCAAGCAACGGCTCGATGCTGTCTGCAAGGGCAGTGGGTGTCACTGTATCGGCGATGACTGCGCAACCGCTGTCGTTCGCTTGTTCGATAAGCCCGCCGACGGGCGTGACTACAGTCGGGATCCCGAGCGCCATCGAGTAGGCGAGCACCCCGGACTGGCTTGCCTCGGTGTACGGGAGAAGGGTTATGTCGAACTGATCCAGGAGAGAGGCGACGTCATCCTGTGGAATCCAACGATCATCGATGATGTCGTCGGGGTGAGGAAGACCCGGTATGTCCGTCGGTACCCCTCGCCCAGCGACAAAGAAACGGACCCTTCGTCCGCGATTCCGCAACTCGCCCAGCGTCTGCGCACCGAGCTCGAGACCCTTATATCGCGACATCCGACCGAAAAATCCGATTGTCGGCATTTCCAGGTTATTGATCGATCGCGCCTCAGAGGGTGCCCGCACGTCGAATGCTGGGTGGACGGTTCGGAGTATCTCCTCGGGAGTGAAGGTGCCCTGAGCCACGAGCTCCGTCCCGACGTGGTCGGAGAGCACCAGTGCGGCGGTGGCTTGACGTCGCTCGAGCGTGTGGAGCCATCGCACAACCGCACTGTCCTCCCCCGTATGAGGGGTCGCATCGTGCACGAACAGCAGTACGCGTCTACCTGTCGCGAGCTTCCGCGAGATCAGCGCCTGCCAGATTTGCTCCATAGTCACAACCAGAGTGGTGACACCGTGCGTGTTCAAGAACGAATCGATCTGCCGCGCGATGCGCGGCAACTTCGCAAGCCCGGTGATGGCACCGCGCGTGTCGTTGAACGTCGCGACGGCCAGCGAGGGCGTGTCGAGCGCTGCGAAGTCATCGGCGATCTCCGCGTTGGATGAGTACACCACGGCGGGGCTGGTACCAAGCGCGATAAGCGCCCGCGCCAACTCAAGCGTGAGTTGTGGCCCGGCTGCAGTGCGCCCCAGATGAATCAGACCAATTCGCACGGTACCCCCCATGCTTCGGCAAGAGCTGCACGCTGGTGGGCCGGAGAGTTGCGCTCGAGCAAGTCATTCCAGGCCTCGCGGTTCGCGCGGCGCCACGTCGAAAACGCGGTAGGTGATGACAGTGCATCGGAGAGCGCGTCGAGGCCGACATTGTTCGTCGTTAGCTCCTCGGGAAGCTTGCCGAACGCAGGTATGGGGCGAACCAAAATGGGTAGACCGGCGGCGTGGGCGTCGAGGACCGCGATCGGGAATCCCTCCCACGCTGCTGAGTGGATGTAGACATCCAACGAGCGAAGCGTCAATAGTACGTCGTCGGCAGCAAGCCACCCCGTGACCTGAACGTTTGCCGCACCAAGGTCGGCGCGTTGTTCGTCGCCGTCGCCGATCCAGTATGCGTCGACGCCGATCCCTCGCGAACGCATGGCGTCAAGGATGCCCAGGAATTTCCGCGGGTCCTTCTGTGGAGAGACTCGACCGAGCATCCCGACGCGAACTTGCTGCTTGATTGACGTCATGTCTTGAAGCGGATCTGCGCTATCAATAGAGGCGACATTTGGGATCAGTGATGCCCGACCTCTTAACAGACGAAATCCCTGTGCAATCGCCATTTCGCCTGGCGAGCATGCGGCCAGGAGATCCGTACGACTGGCGAGAAGCGACTCAATACCGCGGTACAGAAGTCGCGACGTAGCGCCACCATCCGTGCGCGTGAAACTAAAGCAGTGCGGGGTGTATACCAGCCGCGCGTGGCGCCCAATGGGTGCTACCCGTGCGTATGCGCCAGCAAAGCTGGAATGCGCGTGTACGACAGTCGCCTGAACCCGATGTGCAGTGCGAGCAACCTTCATGATGCGGCTCGTGACGCCGCTACCGAGATCATGAAGAGTGGCGGGCACGTCGACCCACACTTCAGGTGGGTGTCCATTTGTGAAGGGTGCAAGTACATGGTGCTCGACAGATGAAGGCGAGTTGCGGATGTAGGTCGCGGCAGCGACTGGTACCCCACCTTCGGTCCGGTCGACGACGTGTAGTACCCGTTGGGTAGTGCCGCTTGGGTGGCTCACGAACTTGATCCAGACTGTCCAAGAAACGATGCCGCGTGACTGCCGGTCACACGGCTCCATCCTTGGCGACCACTGCGCGCACAGTTCGCCATAGGATCACGAGATCAGTCGTAAGCGACCAGTTCTCGACGTAGTAGAGATCGAGACGAATAGCGTCGTCCCAGTCGAGGTTCGACCGGCCGCTGACCTGCCAGAGTCCACTGATGCCAGGCTTCATGAGGAGCCGGCGGTGTGCGCCGCGGTCATAGAGTGCGACCTCCGCCTCTCGCTGCGGGCGCGGGCCTACCAGGCTCATTGTGCCCATGAGGACGTTGAAAAACTGCGGCAGTTCGTCGAGCGAATACCGGCGGATGAAGCGGCCGACCGGCGTGATGCGCGGATCGTCGTTCACCTTGAACAAAGGCTTGTCCGACGTTCCCTGCGCGTCGAGCAGGGACTGGAGTTGGTCATCCGCACCGACGATCATCGAGCGGAATTTCCACATCTTGAACGGGTCGCCATTGCGGCCGATGCGCTCCTGCCCGTAGAAGATCGGACCGCGGCTGGTGAACTTCACCGCAGCCGCCACAGCAATCATCACCGGTGACGAGACGATGATGAGCAGGAGTGACCCGAGAATGTCTGATGTCCGCTTGAGGAAGCGGTGGATGCCGGTGAACTCCGGGTAGTCCACATGGATGAGGGGGAGACCGGCGACCGGCGTTGAGTGGATGCGCGGCCCGGCGACGTCGGTGAGAGCCGGCGCCACGATGAGGTTGGCTTTGCGTTCCTCGAGACCCCAACCCAGCTCCCGCATCTGGCGCGGCTTCAGAGAGTGATTGCTCGTCACGATCACCGTATCGGCCTTGGCGCGATCGACCATCGCGAGCACCTCAGAGAACGAGCCCAGAACAGGCACGCCGCTGACGAGATCACGCTCGGTCGATCCATGTTCGGTGATCGCTCCGACGATCTTGATGCCATACGTCGCCGAGCGTCGGATCTGGTCAGCCACGTGTGAGGAGCTGTCGCGATCGCCCACCAGCACTGCGTGGCTCATCAGCCGCCCCTTTGAGCGACGCGAGGTGAGCCAGTGTCGCCAGACCCAGCGGCCGAGGAGCAGCAGCGCCCAGCCGAGCGGCAGCGAGATCAATAGGTAGCCGCGCCCGATTGGGGCGCGGATTGCGAAGGCCACGATGGCGAAGAGGCCGAAGAAGGCGAACGTCGCGTTCGTGACGCGCTTGTATTCGATCGTCCCCGTGCCGACGATGCGATAGTCGCGGGTGCCGAAGATC
>Ga0182744_1003864_pt1 | contig 11526 bp, 9 predicted proteins | sample eDN3rd30CKraftMG_FD_128525 | JGI IMG/M metagenome (GOLD analysis project Ga0182744, IMG submission 128525) | Enriched Miracle-Growth compost microbial communities from Emeryville, California, USA - eDNA 3rd pass 30_C Kraft MG (version 2) (version 2) ...
AATAATAGTATTTGGCAGTCTCTCCTTCTCTAAGCAGGATATACTTTGCGGGCACCTCTATCGTTTCCTGATAGCGCTCATAGCTATCCCAGAGTGCCGACAGTTCAGGAAACTGATTTTTATAATGAATAAACATAATGAGGAGCTTTGAGGGAGTTGTAAGTAAGGATGTAAATAACTTAACGGACCAATATCTGGTCAGCCGTTTTTGTAACGGACAAGGGCTGCCTTGGTATCAACAGCATCCTGCGCCAGGGCCGCTTTCAGCTGTTCCAATCCGTCAAATTTTAGTTCATCGCGCAACCTTTCAATAAAGAAAAGTGTGAGATGCTGGCCATATAAGTCCTCATTAAAATCAAAAATGTTGACCTCAATGGTCATAGGGCTGGCCCCAATGGTGGGCCGGACGCCAATACTCATCATCCCCTCCAGCAGCCGGCCATTTTCAGTTTGTACCTGAACGGCATAAATGCCAAAGGCAGGTAAAAGCTTGTCTGATTCAGGAACATGGATATTGGCTGTCGGGTAACCGATGGTTCGGCCCAGCTGATTGCCTTTCTCCACATGCCCCGACACAGTATACGGATGACCAAGTAAGCTTAGCGCTTTTTTTACATCACCTGCCTTCACAGCGGCCCGGATGGCGGTAGAGCTGATCGTGACTTCATTTAAGACCCTTTCGGGTATCTCAATGACAGAGAAGCCATGCAGCTTACCGTAATGTTCGAGTGTCGTGTAATTACCAGCCCTGTCTTTGCCAAACTTATGATCATAGCCGATAATGACGACTTTTGGATGCAGTTTAGCGATCAGAAAGTCTTCCACATAGGCGGCTGCCGTTTGCTCTGCAAACTGCTTATTGAAAGGAACGACGACGACATGGTCAATCCCACAGGACTCAAGTAAGTGCAGCTTTTCTGAAAGTGTGGTCAATAACTGCAAGGGCTCCTGTTCCTTATGGACAATCTTTCTGGGATGCGGATAAAATGTTACAATAACGGTCTCGCCGCTGATCCGGGCCGCTTCCTTTTTTAATTGATCAATGATTTTCTGATGGCCAAGGTGCACGCCATCGAAGGTACCAATCGTGATGACGGCATTTTTGAGAAGAGGTAGGTTTTGTATATCACGATAGACGTGCATCATATTGGTTTTGACGGATACCCTTTTTATCACTGAGATAATTGGCGTTGCATCCTGCCCTGCGAAAATACAAAAAAACCGGTGCTTTCAGAAAAGTTCTGAAAAGCACCGGTTTATGTTGCCTGGCAGTTGATGTATCCGCCGGCAACTTATTTTATTTTAAATGCTTTTTTTATTTTATTGACGTAATCCAGCTTCTCCCAGGTAAACAACTCTACCTTCTTTTTGATGACCTTTCCATCCGGAGCGGTAAACTCTTTGCTGACAACCTCGTTTTTCCTGCCCATATGTCCATAGGCCGCTGTCTCGCTATAAATCGGGTTTCTGAGTTTAAGTCTGGTCTCAATAAAGTAGGGCCGCATATCAAAAATACCGGCCACGATTTTGGAAATCTCGCCATCGGTCAGCTCTACATTGGCTGTGCCGTTTGTATTGACGTAAATTCCCATGGGTGCTGCAACACCGATTGCATATGATACCTGTACCAATACTTCATCAGCCACGCCGGCTGCGACAAGATTTTTGGCAATATGGCGTGTCGCATAGGCTGCAGAACGGTCCACCTTACTGGGATCTTTCCCGCTAAAAGCGCCGCCGCCATGTGCCCCTTTACCGCCATAGGTATCTACGATGATTTTACGTCCGGTAAGGCCTGTATCACCATGCGGGCCACCGATAACAAATTTGCCGGTCGGATTTACATGGTATTTGATTTTGCCGCTGAAAAAGTGTTTGTAAGCGGGATACTTTTTTATGACTCTCGGTATGAGGATATTTTTGATATCATTTTCGATCCTGGCCAGCATTTTGGCTTCGGTGTCAAAATCATCGTGCTGCGTGGAAATAACAATAGCGTCAATCCTGACGGGCTTGTTGTTATCATCATATTCTAATGTCACCTGGCTTTTCGCATCAGGACGAAGATATTTAATGGCCTTATTTTCCCGGCGCAGGGCAGCCAGTTCAATCAGTAAAGTATGTGCCAGGTCCAGTGCCAATGGCATGAAATTTTCGGTTTCATTGGTGGCATATCCAAACATCATTCCCTGATCTCCGGCACCTTGCTCTTCTTTTTTCTTTCTGTCTACTCCCTGGTTGATATCTGCGGATTGTTCATGGATGGCGGAGAGCACACCACAACTATTTGCCTCAAACATATAATCACTCTTGGTGTAACCAATCTTACGGATTACCCCGCGGGCGATTTCCTGGACATCCAAATAGGCTTTGGATTTCACCTCGCCAGCCAATACAACCTGGCCGGTAGTGACTAAAGTTTCGCAGGCAACTTTACTATTAGGGTCAAAAGCCAGGAAATTATCAATTAGGGCATCAGAAATCTGATCCGCCACTTTATCCGGATGTCCTTCTGATACACTCTCAGAAGTGAATAAATAAGGCATCTTCAATATTGTTTTTTTGGTCAATAAATTTTAATTACTTCTCTTTAACCTGCGAATATACAATATGCAATTGTAATTTTCGTGTAGAATTTGTGGGACCTTTTACCCGTACATGACCAATGGCAGGATAATTAAGTGGCAACAGAGAGCCTCCGGAAGTAGAAGTTCCTATGCTGATATATTGACCCAGTTTAGGTGCATAAATACTATCACCAGTCCCCGGACAATAAATATCCAGCGGCTTATTGACCGTTTTGCCCAGTAATATGTTTTGGAGATAATGTGTAATATTCAACTGGTACCTGTAAACAGAATCTACCACTTTATCCGGATCGGGAATCTTATAAGGATAGCTGCCCAGACTGGTAATGGAAGAAGCATCCGTTGCATAGTAATAACTAAGCCCGGTGCTCAGTGTAGTAGCCGAAACGTCACCGGTCAACAGCTCCCTACGCTTATTGGCATAATCATATGCCGCAACAAACAGGTTCGGAGGCGCTATCAGATTACCCGTAATGTCAGCCGGATCATTATCGCTGTGAACGATCAATTCAGCTTTATAGATTAAAGAGGCAGGGAAGTTGCTTAAATCAGGTAATTTAATTCTGGAGAAGATACCAGGCTCTGCTTCAAAATATAAATAAGGATCGCTTATGGTCGTATCTCCCTGTGGAAAATTACCTTCAAGTGCGGATCCTGTCCTGTCTTTTTGGATGTAATTGGAACTGGCGGAACTGGCGGAAGGTCTGAAATACGCTACTGTCGTATCTTTTCCGGAACCATCCCGGTTAATATATGTGTAATAAATCGCCAGTTTAGTATTGGTACCGCTTAATATGATCGGCAGTAATGCATTGCCTGTATTTTCCGGTACAATCTGAAAACCTTTAAAGGCCAGCAGGAAAGTGCTGTCTGTCTGGTATTCATGGTTAAAGGTATAATCCTTCAGCAGTTTATTGCCAAAATCATTGTTTAGCCGGATGCGCAACTGATTGCTGGTGGTATCTTTGAAGACTTTAACCGAGTCGTTGGTCGAGCTGGGCAGGATACTGACAGGTGCATTATTATAGGTCAGCTCCCCAGCATGGGCAAATTGGGTAGTGGTTCGGTAAGGATAATTATTTTCTACACCGAAGGGTGCACTTTGATCAATTTCGTATACCCTGAATCCAAGCGGTTTGGTAGAATCGCCATAGATGCCACCGCCGGTGGAAAGGACCAGGACGACTGAATCCAGGCTGAGGCTATCGCTGGCCACGGGAAAACTAAAAGAATCAATGGCAGGTTGCATCTGGACATTAATCGAGGCCTGTGTATGGCCAAATACGGAACTGGTGGTATTGCCCAGCACATTTAAAGAAGTAATGGGTATGGAAGCACTGTCCTCGCCCCAGGTCTTGCCAAAAACATCTAAAATGGTGTCTTTAACATTGACGCCATCAATAGGCGGAATAAAATCTTTTCCAAGCGTTGTTGTAATGTCTTTGGTACATGCAGCAACTACGCCAATTGCCAGGGCTGCAACGATCCATATTTTTTTGTGCTTCACTGATTATCTCTCGGTTTATTAGATAATATTTAAAGGGTTCCTTAGAATTTTCCGGTTTTGTCCAGGTCTTAAAAAGATACTGGTCATGTTTCCCAAATCAGCTGATTAAATGCGACTTTGGGTTCCATCCTCGAATATCTTTACAGTAGTATACTGCTGCCTGATTTCAAACCACCCGGGAGATGTTACCACAGGTTTCATTCTGTTTTCTTACCAGGGAGATGTAGCCCCGGCATGCGAAAGCCCAGTAAACGATTAAGGCGCAATCTCGTTATACAATTCTAAATACTCTGTTAAATCGGTCTCCCACCCTTTAAATGGAAGAATTTTTTTGCCCTTTGACTTGGCAAATTCTGTTGTCAATTCTTTATCCACATTATCGGATGCAAAGATGATCCCGTCTGCAAAGGTAGCCCCGCCGCGGTTCATGCCCATATTATCTGCTGTTTTAAAGACTTCAAGGTCTTTGTTTTTGACGTTGGTGTTAATAGCCGCCTGTCTGATAAAATCTTTGCTAAAATTTTCTTCAAAAGTCTGACCGCCCACAGAATAGAGGACCTTGCTATTGGTAAATACCGGATCTTTCTTATAAGCAGTTTTTATATATAAGGGGATAAGGGCGCTCATCCAGCCACTGCAATGAATGATATCGGGAGGCCAGCCGAATTTCTTTACGGTCTCCAGGGCTCCTTTGCAAAAAAATACAGATCTTAAGCCATTATCATCGAACCAGTTTTCATTTTCATCATGGAAAACGAATTTTCTTTTAAAAAATTCATCATTGTCCAGGAAATACACCTGTAACCGGGCGTTGGGAAGTGATGCTACCTTTATTTGAAGAGGAAAATCGTCATTATCTATGGAAACATTGATGCCGGACAGTCTGACAACTTCATGCAAGCGGTGCCTTCTTTCATTGATTACGCCAAATCTGGGCATAATACAACGGACTTCCAGTCCAGAATCGTTACTTTTAATTGCCAGTTTGTTGATGATCTCTGCATATTCTGTCAGCTCTAAATAGGGCGACATTTCTGTAGAAATAAATAAAATTCTTTTTTTATTAGACATTCTTATACCAATTTTGTCCTCAATAGGTTTGCAAAGGTAACAAAAATAACTCAAATGTGTATTTTGCGGCCTTTCATATATTTAAAACAATGATTATATTAAAGAAAGTAGCAGAATTAACTAAAATAATTCTGGACGTCAAAGCCAACGGCAATACCACCGCATTTGTTCCGACAATGGGCGCTTTGCATGCAGGTCATCTGTCTCTTATCCGGAAGGCAAAAGAGAAGGCCGATCTCACTATCTGCAGCATTTTTGTCAACCCTACACAGTTTAATGATCCTAATGATTTTGATAAATACCCGGTAACCACAGACCAGGACATTTCTTTACTTTTAAATGAGCAGGTAGATTACCTGTTTTTACCCAGTGTAACAGAAATCTACCCTGCAGATTCTTCCAAAAAGAATTATGATTTAGGCCCCATAGAAAGCCTACTGGAAGGAGCGCACCGTCCGGGTCACTTTCAGGGCGTAGCCCAGGTAATCGACCGGCTTTTGAGCCTGATTCAGCCTGATTTTATGATTATGGGGCAAAAAGATTTCCAACAGGTTATGGTGGTTGAGCGGCTACTTCAATTAATGGGTAGTAAAACAATACTGATTACCGGACCAACACTTAGAGAAAATTCAGGGCTGGCCAAAAGCAGCCGCAACACAAGGCTTACAGAACAGCAAAAAGAACGGGCGCCTGCTATATATAAGGCCTTATTATATGCAAAAGCAAATATTACTAAAATTCCTGTAAAAGATCTCCGAGACGAAATAAAGCAACAGCTCCTCGGGGCGGGATTTCATAAGGTAGACTATGTGGCCATCTGCCACTCAAAAGATCTCCGCCCCATAGACCTTTATAAACCAGGAATGGACGCAGTGGTGCTGGTCGCGGCCTTTTTAGGCGAGGTCCGCCTAATTGATAATATGCTGGTTTAGCCCTGCAGACATTTTTTCCTGGAATCCTCTGGTCAACCTTCGGGTTTAATTAAAGCTACCGCCTGGCTGTAACCTTAGCACGGCTTTAGCAAACCAAAGTTTGTTTATATAAAGGCCGTTAAATATTGGGAGGCATTGATTCTCAAACTTTTTTTAGAGTCGGTAGCTTCGTACCTTTGTAGTACTCACTTCTTTATTTATCATTAAATCCTTTATCCTGCCAGCGATTATATGCGTAAAAAAATAGCTAATAGTATCCGTAAATACCTGAAAGATCAAAAGGCATTCACTCATAAGAATTATCGGCTGTTTTTAGTAGGACAAAGTTTTTCTTTGATTGGTACATGGATTCAAAGGCTGGCGATGATCTGGCTATCCTATCAACTGACAGGATCCGCTTTCTTACTGGGCCTGGTCGGCTTTTGTGAACAAATTCCCATTTTTGTGCTCGCTCCCTTTGCAGGCGTATATGCAGATAAATGGGATAAGCATAAAGCCCTGTGCCGCATTGAAGCGCTGGCCATGATACAGGCGCTGGTGCTGGGAGCGATTACCCTTACAGGAGCGGTCAATATTTATCATATTATTATTCTGAGCCTTTTTCTTGGATGCATCAATGCGTTTGAGGTCCCTATGCGCCAATCCTTTGTCGTAGATATGGTCGACAGAGAAAAGGATGTCCTGCCCAATGCCATTGCGACAAACTCCATGATTTTCAATCTGTCCAGATTAATCGGTCCTTCCATAGCCGGTATCCTGATCAGTTCTGTCGGGGAAGGCTGGTGCTTCATGGCCAATGCCCTTAGCTATGCCATCGTATTGACTTCTTTGCTTTTTATGCATATTAAAAAGTTTCCTGTGGTGAAGCAATCTTCAGAAAAGGTGTTTAAACGGCTGCGGGAGGGCATTCAATATATAAAAAGCAAACATGTAATGCGGACACTGCTGATTTTGCTGGCGATTGTAAGCTTCAGCAATGCTTCGCTCAAGACCCTGGCTCCTATCTTCGCCCAGGATGTTCTTCATGGGAATGCCAATACGCTGGGGTTTTTGATGAGCGCTTCGGGTGTGGGGGCAATTTGTGGTGCGATATTTTTGACCAATTCAAAAACAACACCTCTACTGACCCGGATTGTTTCTGTAACGGGCATTCTGCTCGGGACGGGCATGATCTTATTTGCGATTTCTAAATCACTGATGATCTCTCTTATTTTCCTGGCAGTGACAGGACTGGCCCAAATGATGCATACGGCCTGTACGAATACGCTTTTACAGCTTCATGTGGCCGATGACAAAAGAGGACGCGTGATGAGCTTCTATACCGTTTGTCTGCAAGGCACCATGCCTTTCGGGAGCCTTGTTGCTGGTGCCATTGCGGGAGCAATCGGTGGTCCATGGGCAATGGCCATCATGGGGGCCATCTGTATTGCCGCTACTTTAATTTTCCGCCATGACAAGCATCCTGAAGCTAAGAATACAACGACTTCGCCAAAAAGTGGCTCATAGACCACTCTTGGCATTCGCCACAATTCTAAATAAAAAATCTGCTGCTTTTACTGTATTTTCTGCCTAATTTAATTTGCGATTGGCCTAAGGGGATAAACCAGCATATTAATAGCGGATCAATGCATTGCTGCTATTTATTCATCCAGATCAATCATTACCCTGATTTTCTGTAACCGGTTTTTGCTGATTTCCTCTACGGAGAAGTTAAAATCGCCACAATTGATCATGGATCCCAGTTCGGGTATTTCCCCGGCCAGTTCCAAGACCAGGCCGGCCAGAGAATCACTATCTCCTTTGACGACGTCAAAGGTATTGGAGGGGATCCCCATCGCCCTGCATACATCATTGATCATGGTCCTACCTTCGAAAACATAATTATAATCATCGATCTTCTTAAAGGTGGTTTCCACATTATCGTGCTCATCCTTTATCTCCCCGATAATTTCTTCCTGGATATCCTGTACGGTGACGATTCCGCTGGTTCCTCCAAACTCATCCACTACAACGGCAAAACGCAGGTGCTTTTGTTGGAATTCTTCCAACAGCTCACCAGCCAGTTTCTGCTCAAAGACAAAATAAAGGTTGCTGATCAGACTGTGCCAATCAAAATTGTCATTTTCATGCAAATGCGGTAATACATCTTTAATATGTAACATACCCACCATTTGATCCAGGCTGCCTTTGTATATAGGAAGTCTTGAAAACTTCACTTCCTGGATCCTTTTAATAACCTGTCCGAAATTCAGCTCATAATCCAGCCCGCAAATATCCAGCCTGGCTTTCATGACCTGTTTTACGGTTACTTTATTGAATTTGAGCACTCCTTGTAAAATCCGTTTTTCCTCCTCGGAAGCGTCCCGGTGGGTCAGGCTTATGGCATTATCCAGTTCTACGTTATAGTAAGAACTGGCGTCTCTTTTGAAAATAACCGATTCCAGCTTATTGGAGGAATAGAGCATCCAGGCGCCTATTCTTCTGAAAAAATAATAGACAATCTCCGTTAATACCCCAAAATCTTTTGCAAATCTGATACTTTCCTGCGCAGCATAGGATTTTGGCAAACATTCCCCCAGCAAGAATATCAGAATAAAAATGATCGCCGTTTTAATTAAAAAAATCCCGGCAAAACCGATACTGGTCACAATGAGGTGATCAATCAGGTAACTTGAGGTAAAGATGATGGCTAAATAGATAAACCAACTGGCGATCTGCAGGGCATATAAAAGCTCCTGTGGATGTTCCAGCAAATCAAGGATACGTTTATAAGAAGCCTGGGGTTTTGTTTTTATCAGATTGATATCTTTAATCCCAAAGGAAAAGAATGCTACCTGAGAGCCAGATACGGCAAAGGCAAAAATAAACAGCACCACTAACAATGCGCCAAAGATGGTAATCATCTGTGAGTCTGCCGCATCCATGTGCACTGTTTGTATGAGCGTATTGATCAATGTGGAGTTAATCACAGTCAAGGGTTGTTTAAGATTTAAAAAATCGAAACCGGTTCACTTGTAAAGGGAAACAGAACCCTAAATTCACCACTGTCAATTAAGGGTAAACAGCGGCAACTCACAGGTCCTATTCGATCTTACGTATGAAATTAATGAAAAATTCGGACAAAAATGTTTTTTTTGTCTGGGTGCTTTCAGGGTAAATACGCAAAATCTACTGCAATAATAAGACATTTTTCAATACAGCAGAGGAATCTAAAAGGTTGTTTTCTAGTAAGATGAGGGCTACAAAGACAGCAAAACGCCCCTTAGCTTGGCCAGAGGGGCGTTTTAAATGAACTTTAGTGCTATTTTACATTTGCTACGACTCTCGCCCCGGCTTTTTTAGCCGCCTGCATGATCTTGAAAACGTCGCCGTAATAAGAAACCGTATCTGCATTGATCACAACAGAGGGGGTATCTACTGTTTCATGGAGTTTATTTACCGCAGCCATTAAAACGGTATCTAACTGATTATAATCAGATACGGCAGTCTGGCCTACATAAATATGTTGGTCTTTATCAATTGAAACCACTATATTTTGTTTCACCTTGGTATCCTTCTGTCCTTTTGGATTATTCACCTTAATGACATTGGGATTGGCCAGGGTGGATACAATCAAAAAGAATAGTAGCAGGATGAAAAGTATATCATTTAAGGAACCAGTGTAGACCTCCGGCCTATCTTTAAATCTTCTTCTTATATTCATTTTTTGTGATTTAAGCAAACAGGAAGGCCAGTTTACCTGGTGGGCTCCTGTAAGATATCAATGAATTCAGTGCTGGCGATCTCCATTTTATTGGCCGTCTTATCCACCTGTGTAGCCAGATAATTATGCATGATATAGGCAATAAGGCCTATCACTAATCCTGTGCCTGAGGTGATCATCTTGACATAGATCCCTCCTGCAATAACGCTCAACTCAAAATTACCGGTGCTGTTGATCTCAAAAAACAATTGGATCATACCGACAATTGTACCTAAAAATCCGAACATAGGTGCAATACCTGCAATCAGGGACAGAATATTCAGGTTCTTTTCCATATTATAGAGTTCCAGGCGGCCTACACTTTCCATGCTCTTTTCAATGACATCAATGGGCTTGCCTACCCTTCTGAGTCCCTTTTCAATGATCCTTGCGACCGGACTGTCCGTTGTTCTGGCCAGGTTCCTGGCGGCCTGAACATTGCCTGAAAGAATGTTTTCCCGGATAACGTGCATGAAATTAGCGTCTATCCTGGAGGCCTTGCGGATGGCCAGAAAACGTTCAAAGAACATGAAAATAGCCAGAATAAAAAGCAAATACAGAGGATACATCAATACGCCCCCCTTGCCTAGAAGGCCCCAAACGGAGATCTTCGCCATCGCATCATGGCCCGTCTGAACGGCCTGAACGGTTGTATCTGCTACAATCTGCAATAAAACACTCATATTTATTATTATTAATATTTTTGCTAAAATAACAAGACCGGTACAAGAATTTTGTTAATGTTGATAAGTTTTAGGAATTTGGAGCATAAAGCTGCTGTAAAGTTTAATTTTGATGGCCATTTATCTAAACCTCCTTAATTTTCGTCTCCTTCATTAATAAGGCATAAAAGAAAAACCAGTCTTTCCTCTTTGATGGACAAGACTGGTTTTCCTTTAAAACCCGATGGGAAAATGGCTTTTATTGGTTATAAATCTCACGTTCAAAATTATTTAACCACGGTTGACCTTCCAGACCCCAATCCTGGTTAATATCAATTTTTAACCAATATAGCATGTTAGAGACTAAGTCTGAATTAGAAACCACTAATGAAAGTTGTGATGCCTCATCGAGGGGAGGTACTGGTAAGGAGCACGGCACGTCTTGGCCCATACCATTCCATTGAAAAGACCCATGCAAGGTGAAATGACAATAATTATATATAGTATTATGAATTTTACCTCCCGTAGCCTCATCACAAGGCCAATAACCGGTAAGATGTTCATAATCCGGATGCTGCGTGAAATCAGCTAAACATTGGGTTTTGCGTATAGTTGCGGAATCCAACGCTTTATCAAAAATCATCAAACCGTAAGGTCTGACACCGATAAAATCATTAGAGCCTCCAGCACTTGGTTGCCAGCCAAATCCTAATGGATCTGTACTATTCAAATTGGCATTAGCCGGCAAATTGCCTTTACCTTGAAATTCGCCATCAATATACATGGAGGCAACCCTCGTTCCATTGGACTGAAGAGCAATAGTCAGCGTGACATTGTGCCATTTTCCATCAACGAGTGGCGTGCTGGTATTGACCTGAAACTTTGAACCGCTCGTTGTATTAAAAGTCACCGTACCATTCACTGCCACAAATAAAGAAAAACCATTGGTTACACCTCCGTTCAATTGCATTTTATTTCCAAAGAAAACAGGATAATTCCCGGATTTACCTGATAATTGAAGGTC
>Ga0182744_1003865_pt1 | contig 11524 bp, 9 predicted proteins | sample eDN3rd30CKraftMG_FD_128525 | JGI IMG/M metagenome (GOLD analysis project Ga0182744, IMG submission 128525) | Enriched Miracle-Growth compost microbial communities from Emeryville, California, USA - eDNA 3rd pass 30_C Kraft MG (version 2) (version 2) ...
ACCGATTTCCAGGATAACGATCTCCTTATTTCTGTATTTTGAAAAATGGCGATCATAAATATCAAAATAATGATGCCATTTATGAATCAGCCTGCCGGTATTGTTTTCAAAATAATGCTGGATATCGTTCATCTGCTTGTTTAATAATATAATAAAAAGTTTCAACAGTTTAAGGCTACTGTTGCGATAGCCTATCTTCAAATTTTCGGCCAATTTAAAACAGGAAGGCTGTTTGTTAAATTGGTGGCAGTAAATGTACTACATTCTCTTTTATCGTTTATCATAACCCATATAATTTTGGTTGGGTAAAGGCGTCTAAATAATAATAGAAGGATCACCGGGGTTAAAATGTAATTTAAAATATCCCTAAGACTTATATTTTTGGGGGAATCTCTGCCTCCATTTCATCGGGCCGGTATTCTAATATATCTCCGGGCTGACATTGCAAGGCATTGCAAATGGCTTCCAATGTACTAAAACGGATTGCCTTTGCTTTGCCGGTTTTGAGGATGGATAGATTGGAGAGTGTAAGCTGTACCTTTTCGGAAAGTTCTCCCAGCGACATCTTTCTTTTGGCCATCATTACATCCAAATTGACTATTATAGGCATAAGTTAATAACAGGTTTAGATTTAGACAGTTAGTTCATTTTCTGCTTGTAGGCTTTCCCCTTTTCTAAAAACCTGGGCAATCAGGTATAAGACGGCTGCCATAAGCAGATAATTAAATGTGTCTGAGCTATCCGCAGCCGATTGAGGATGAAAATGAGGAAGGAGCCGGCAAATAGCCACCATTGGAATTGAGATTAAGCCACACCACAAAAAGATACGAGAGATTTTAAGCAATAATCGGGACAAGCTTTTATGAAATGGGTCCTCCACTGTAAAAAGCCGGAAAAGCTGCAGTATCTGAAATAACAATACGGCAAATAAAACCACTAACCCTAAATTTAACAGCATAAATAGGTGGTAAACACTTTTGCTTATGGTCAAAAGCGGACTATAATCCTGATCCATAATCTTCAGGATATAATTTTGGGTAAAGATCTGGCGCAGATAGCCCACCAAAAAAACGCCTGCACTGATACAGCAGCTAATAAAGGCAACCCAAAAAAGGAACACCAAAACTGATCTGATCTTTTCACTTTTTGCTTCCATGACAGATATAATTTAAAATTAGTAAAAATGAGAATAATCAAATATCAACAAATTATTATTGAAAAACAATAAAAATATATCAAAATTTTACAAAAAATAGCATCGCGCTGATCTATTCAATAACCGTTCACAAATTTTAAAATTGAAAAGGAATAATCTAAGTGTATGGTACACAATTAATTGAGTGTACTGGGCAGCTCGCAACGCAAAACCGTCCTTCTTCTTGAAGTTCAATAGGCCTTATTGAACTTCAAGAAGAAGGACGTGGATATGGATATGGATATGGAAATAAATTACAGGCTATTTTACTGCCTGTATTTTTACCAGCCTTTGATATATACCGTCAGCAATGGTCATCAGAGAGTCATGGTTGCCCCTTTCTCTGATCTGGCCACCTTGCAGCACAATGATCTCATCTGCATTGCGGATCGTGCTTAGCCGGTGAGCGATGACCAGGGAAGTACGGTTGCTCATCATTTTATTAATGGCATCCTGTACCAGCCTTTCGCTTTCTGTATCCAGTGAGGAAGTGGCTTCATCCAGAATTAATATGGGCGGGTTTTTAACCACTGCGCGTGCTATGGTTAACCGTTGTTTTTCTCCCCCGCTCAGTTTACCGCCGCGGTCTCCGACATTGGCACTCAGGCCGCCTTCCTTTTTTTCAATAAACTGGTAGGCGTTGGCAATTTTAGCTGCACCCCGGATCTCCTCATCTGTAGCGTTGGTTTTACCGAGCGAGATATTGCCTGCAATACTGTCATTAAACAAAATCGGTTCCTGGGTGACTATGCTTATATGGCTTCTGAGAGATTGCAGGGAATACTCCTTGATATTGACCCCGTCTATCAAAAGTTCGCCCTCGGTTACGTCATGGAATCTGGGGACCAGGTCAGCCAGTGTACTTTTCCCCGCACCACTGCTGCCGACCAGTGCAACCGTTTTCCCTTTAGGGATCGTCAGGTTTATATTTTTAAGGATCAGATTATCGGGGCCATAACCAAAACTGACATTTTTAAATTCGATTTCCTTATTAAAATCAAGCACCCGTGTGCCGTGATCTTCAATGACCAGGGGTGTATTGAGCAACTGCTCAATTCTATCCAGAGCGGCACCGCCCCTTTGCATATTAAAAAATGCAGTGGATAAGGATTTTGCCGGATTAATGATAATGGCAAACATGGCAATATAACTCAGTAAATCCCCTCCGGACAAGGTCTTGTATTTAATGGCTAAAAGTCCTCCGAAAAATAAAATGGCCGCAAGGACAATCACTCCCAGCACTTCAGTCATGGGGGAGGCGAGGTCTCTTCTTCTGGCCATTTTATTGCGGACAGTAAACATCCGGTCATTGACCTGTTCAAATTTCTGACCCAGGAGTTTTTCCGCTAAAAATGCCTTTACCACCCGCATTCCGGAAAGGGTCTCATCAATTAAGGAGAGCGCCACGCTGAGCTGTTCAGACATTTCCTTTGATTGTCTTTTAAGCAGCCGGCTGACCCGGCCAATTAACAGTGCTGTCAGCGGCAGCAATATAAACAGGCCAATGGAAAGCAGCGGACTGATGATGATCATGGCGAGCAGGTAGCCAAGGATGGTCAAAGGATCTTTGATCAGGCCTTCCAGGGTACTGACCACAGACGCATCTACTTCCCCCACATCATTGGTCATTCTGGAGATAATATCTCCCTTCTTTTGTTCCGTAAAGAAGCCGATGGGCAGTACCAGGGTCTTTTGGTATAAATCGCTGCGCAGGTGACGGATAATGGAGCTTCTGATGGGCGCTGAAATAATGTTGGATCCGTAAATACACAGGTTTTTAAGTATTGTCAGCACGATAATCAAAATACAGACAGCCCCCAGGGTATAAACTTTACCGTGGTCGGTCATCAGTTGATTAAGCATATCCGAAACAGTCTGCCCCACTGCTTTTGATTTAATGAGGTCTCCTGCACCGTTATCATCGTCGGAGACGATCAGTGAAATAAACGGCGCCAGCATTCCCAGGGAGAAAACGCCAAAAACAGTCCCCAAAATGGTGAGGATCCCATAAGTGGCCAGTTTTGCTTTATAATAACCCAGATACCTAAATATTCTTTTAAATTTCTTCATTGTTTCTCAGTGGTAGAGTGCAAAAGTAACTATTTTTACACCCAATTAAGTGTAAAGATTATGCAAGAAGGGAAACGACAAAAACAGGTTGCCAGTGTCATTAAAGAAGAGATAAACGACATCTTCCGTCATTTAGGGCTCAATATGATGGATGGAGGAATGATCTCCATTGCAGATGTAAAAGTAACCCCTGATTTATTAGAGGCAAGAATATATTTGAGTTTTTTCCAGGTTGCTGATACCCAGGCTGCCTTGCAACGTATTGAACAAAAGGCCTGGGAGATCAAAAAAGCCATTGCCCAGAAATTAGGAAAGCAATTAAGGCGTATTCCTGTCATTCATTATTATCTGGATGATACCCTGGACCAGGTTTTTCATATTGAAGAACTACTGGCCAAGATCAATCGCAAATCTGACAAAAATAACGATTAATGATAATATTTGAGCCGACCGGGCGTTTTTAAGAGACTGGTAGTAAGGCCTAAATAACTCCCACACGCACATGAATTTTCTTTTCGCCTGGCGATATTTTAAATCCAAAAAATCAACCACAGCGATCAACATCATCAGTTGGATCAGTGTGATTGCCATCGCCGTAGGTGCCGCTGCCCTGATTCTTGTGCTCAGCGTGTTTAACGGATTCCAGAGTCTGGTCAAATCGATGTACGGTGATTTTTATCCCGATCTGAGAATTATGGCCAAAACAGGCAAGTACATGACACTGGATTCCAATCAGATCACCAGATTGCACTCCATCCATGAAATCCAGGACCTAAGCCTTGTTATCGGAGAAAAGGCACTACTCACCAATGGAGAATACCAGTCTATTGCCGTATTAAAAGGAGTGGATAGTAATTATAATCATGTTGTACATCTGGCAAGGCATATAGAACAAAATGGGCACTACGGGCTGGGTGTCGAACGAGCGCCCCAGCTTGTGCTGGGTGGCGGTATTGCCAGCAGTATTGGCGCAGACGCTAATTCTACTGTCCCCCTGGTAGTATACCTGCCCAATCGCAATAGCAATAATAAAACAGATTTGCAATCCGCCATGAATGCCTATGAAATCAAGGAAGTGGGGATTTTCAGGATCCAGGAAGGCTTTGATAATAAATATGCCTTCACCAATCTGGACTTTTTGCGTTATATGGTGGAGCTGCCGGCCAACTATTATACCGAAGTGGCGATTGCCATAAAGCCGGAAGCGGATCTTTTCAGGGTACAAAAGAAGATACAAAAGCAGCTCGGCAATAAATATATGGTTGAAACCAGGTTTCAGCAAAATCAGAGCCTGTTTACTGTGATGCAAATGGAAAAGTGGATTATTTATATCATTTTGTCCATTATCCTGATTATAGCCGCCTTTAATATGGTGGGTGCACTCACGATGCTTGTTCTGGAAAAAAGAAAGGATATAGCCATATTAAAAGCCCTGGGGGCAAGTCAAAAAATCATTCAGAAGATATTTCTGACAGAAGGCTTCTTGCTGGCTGGCCTGGGCGGCCTTATGGGCATGTTTATCGCTTTTATCATTTGCCTGTTACAACAAAAATTCCATTTACTCAAATTGGAAGGCGGAACCTTTGTAGTGGATTACTATCCTGTAAAAATGCATATCCTTGACTTTGCGCTGGTCGGTGTAACGGTCTTCATTGTGGCCCTTCTGGCAGCATGGGTGCCGGCAAGAAAAGCGGCTACCAAACATTTTTCCCTGAAGAGCTAAACGGAGGAAAACGACAAATCTTTTTCTTTGAATAGTCGTCCATCGCAGACCGGGCCATTATCACTATAACCATTACAGCGATTTAAACAGCTAGAATATATCTTCCAGTTCCTTTAAATGCCTGACTTCATAAGTAGCGACATGTTCACGGGCATCTTCAATATGATTGGTAAAGACACTATCCATCCCAAAATTGGCGGCACCCTGGATATCTGCAATTAAGTTGTCGCCGATCATGATACTGGTATCAGGCCTTGCGCCAGTCACCTGCATGGCATATTCAAAAATCTGGGCATTAGGCTTTAAGCAACCGCTGCGTTCCGAAGTAACCATCACTTCAAAATAATCCTGCAGTCCTGCGTTTACCAGCTTCATTTCCTGGATCCGGTTGAAGCCGTTGGTGATCAGATGTAACTTGTATTGCTTCTGCCTTAGATAATCCAGGATCTCAAAAGTGTAAGGGAATACCTTGGTTCTTATGGGAAGCCGGTCCAAAAAATCCTGGCTCAGGCTTCTGGCCAGCGGCTCGTCCCCGATCTTAAAGTCTACCAGCGTCAAAAACATTCTTTTCCATTTGAGTTCCCTTTGGATGATCAGGCCCTTGGAATACCGATCCCAAAGCCGCTTATTATGATAAGCATATCTTTCATAAAAGCTGTCAAAAGGTTCAATTCCCCTAAGCGCCAGTTCATGGTGCAGGTAACTCTCCCTGAGGGCATCTTTTGCATTGGCCTCAAAATCCCAGATGGTATGGTCTAAATCGAAAAAAAGATGCTGATAGGTCTTCATGCAAGCAAATTTAAAACGAAAAAGGCGCGTAGAAAAACTGCGCGCCTCATAATTATTAAAATTTGTCCTTAAAAATTAAAACTACGTCTGGCCATATTCCACCTTAAGCCGAACATAAACATTTTGACGTGGTCTTTAGGAATGGTTTCAATATCATGGCGACGGTAGGTGAAATTCGCATCAAAATATAAGTTTTGAATGATCTCATAAGAAGCTGTAACCGAGCCCAATAACCCGTTCAGCCGTACACCGTCACCGGGAAAATAACCGGCATCGCTCACCCTGTGGTCTTTATAATTTCTGAATAGATCTCCGCCGTTATTGGGTTGATCAATGGAAGTGACATAAGCCGCTGCCGTATCCAGTCCTTTTCTGTACAGAGATGCCATAAATTCTATATTCAGGCGGGGTATGGGCTGGTAATTGGCAATGCCGACCAGTTCCTTAAAGTTAGATCCGAGCGGATGGGCCAGCGGCTGGTTATAATGCAGGAAATTGTTTTGTGCCCATTTATCCATATATGTAAAGGGACGCACCAGGTTGCCTTCTAACTGTAAATCCAGGTTTTTAATGGTAAAGGCGTCCACGTATTTACCGCCCAATTGAAATCCGAATTTATTGACCCAGTTCCCGTCTCCGAACTTAAATGCTTTGTCAATATGGAATTCATTGATCAGCCATTGGCCGTATAGTTCAAAGTGTTTGGCAAAATTGGCCTTGAAATCAAGCCCGATGCTGGATTTGGCGCTATTGCCTGTATTCTGAGACATGGAACGGTTGAATATGGCCGGGTTCAGGTAACTAACCTGAAGACCCCCGTTAATCTTAGAGTTGTACATCGTATTCTCATACAAACCGATTTTCAGCCAGTCCGTAGCCTGCCAGGTCAGATAATGAAACATCATATAATTTCTGGGCCGGGTAGAATCTGAATTGGGAATAAAAGGAGCAATCGTCTGGGCACCTACTGCGGTGTATTTCACATTACCTGCCTGGACCCCGAACTTCAAAAAGTAAAAAGGAGCACTATTATCACTTAAAAACAGGCTTCTGTAGCCATCCCCGATAAAGAACCGATCATACCCCAGTTGAAAATCAATGTTTTTTCCCGCATGAAAGGTGATACCGCCACGCACATCGAAATAGTCATACCCATTTTTGCCATAATGCTTATAATAACCCTTGCCAGGCAAAGAATAGTGCGCATCCGTGTATTGCCTCACATACAAAGGGTCGCGCTCCTGGTTCTCAGAGAAAAATAAATAGTACCCTAGCCTTTGATCCACCTGGCCCCGTACACGGATCCCTCTTTGATTGACATAGGTACTGGTTCCGTCACTGGAATGGCCAAACTGGAGGTTTAGCAGCGGGTCGACAATGAGGCTGTATTCCGGTTTGGATACAGCATATAAATGGGCCGGGGTTTTAAAAAAAGTATTGAAAATGGGTTTTCTGACACCAAATGAATCTGTATAATAACGGGTCCAGTCCTGATTATTCATCAGCAGGCTCCTGAGGTTGTAGCGGTCAACATCCGTTAAGGTTTCCCCTAGTGCGCCTACCTTATCCAGTGAGTCGATCCTTTCCATTCGTTCGGTCATCCGCTTGCGGTCAAAGGGCTTTACCGTCGTAAAACGCATGACGGAATCATTCCTTAATTTTATGTCCAGACGTTTGATTAACAGATTTTGTTTATCGCTAAGCTCAATGTTATCAGTTTGCGCCTTAACTTTAAGCGCGGTAAGCGCCAGACAGGTGCCCAGCAGAAGTGCGTACCTTATTTTCATACAAAAATTTTATACTATATATAAATGAATGACTATTTAATAAAAAACGCTAAAATCGTCAGCGAAGGTAAGACATTTATCAGTGATGTACTCATTCGTAATCAACGAATTGAAAAAATTGCGCCCTCCTTGCAGGTTAATTTTAAAGTTCAGGAAATTGATGCGACCGGTTTATACCTTCTGCCTGGGGTAATCGACGACCAGGTTCACTTCAGGGAGCCGGGCTTAACACATAAGGCCGAAATCTATACAGAAGCCAGGGCTGCAGTGGCCGGAGGGGTAACCAGTTTCATGGAAATGCCAAATACCGTGCCACCTGCCTTTACGCTTGAATTACTGGAAAAAAAATATGAAAGGGCTAAAGCAGTATCGCTTGCCAATTATTCCTTTTATTTAGGCACGTCCAACGACAACCTGGAAGAGATTAAAAAGCTCAATACGCATAAAAACGAAATTTGCGGCCTGAAAATATTTATGGGTTCTTCTACCGGTAACCTATTGGTCAATGATCCCATTGTGTTGGATAATGTTTTTGCCACCAGTGAAGTGTTGATTGCTACCCATTGCGAGGAGGAAAGCATCATCAGGGCCAATTACGAAAAACTAAAAGCCGAAAAAGGTACCCTTGAACCCGCAGATCATCCGGTCATCCGTAATGCTGAAAACTGTTTTGAAAGCAGCCACAAGGCGATACAATTTGCCCAAAAGCATGGCAGCCGCCTCCATATATTACATATAACCACTGAAAAAGAACTGCAACTCTTTTCCAATATGTTACCCCTGGAAGAAAAACGTATTACCTGCGAAGTCTGTGTGCATCATCTGACGTATACTGCAGCTGATTATCAGGATAAAGGCTATCTGATTAAATGTAATCCGGCCATCAAGGCGGGATTTAATAAAGATGCCCTCTGGGAGGCATTACTGGATGACCGACTGGATGTCATCGCGACGGATCATGCGCCGCATCAGCTGAGCGAAAAAGGCTTTACCCGTGATGCAAATGGCAGGTTAACACCGCTGGCTACAGCAACCTATGAAAATGCACATGCCGGGTTGCCACTAGTGCAGCATAGTCTGCCGCTCATGCTACGTTATGTGAAGGAAGGTAAAATCAGTTTGGAAAAAGTAGTGGAAAAAATGAGCCATGCGGTGGCCCGCTGCTTCCAGATAAAAGACCGGGGTTTTATCCGCGAAGGGTATTTTGCAGACCTCGTGCTCGTGAACATGGACCGGCCGGTGATGGTGACTGCAGAGAGCCTTTACAGTAAATGCGGTTGGTCGCCTTTTGAAGGCGAACATATGCCGGTTACTATTGAAAAGACTTTTGTAAGCGGGCATTTAGCTTATGATAATGGTCAGTTTGATGAGTCAGCTAAAGGAGAAAGGCTTGCTTTTAAGCGTTAAGGGAGCACAATCTTGATTTCACAATGACAAAACATCCCCTCATTAAGAAACAGCATTAGTCTTTTGCAGGCATATCCCTTAAAACTACTCTTCGTATCACGATTATGATCGCCCTTTCCGTAGAACTCCCCGAATCGGGGATCAGTCCATAAAGGTATAGATGGTAGTTATATATTTCTATGTATGAAAAAGCTTGATATTAAATTCATAGCAATAATGGGAGTAGCTGCACTTATCGTGATCGGCGGCCTTTATCAATTTTTGTACGCCCTATTATAACTTCGTATTACCTAAGTAAAGAAACCAGGTATGCAATAACAACCGATTTAGGTTATAAATATCATGGTAGGCTAGGCGGTTATTCACGAACTTATTTTTTCAGCATTAACGGTAAGGGTTATATGGGTGAATGTGATGACAGAAATTTAAGGGCACAGCATTATTTTATTGCTTTTAAACCAAAACATCCTGATTATAGCAAAATGACATACATTGAGGCTACTAAAGTTGATATTGACAAAATACCCCCTAGTGGATATAAACATTTGCCGCACCAATAGAACAAGGCATTTTCAGTATGGTATAAAGGAAAAACGCATTATACATAATAAGGTTTAAAACGATTCGATTCCTCAGAAAGGGATTAAGAGATATTAGTATAGCTTATCGTGTCTTTTTTAAGTAACCATTCGATTTGAGTTGTCTTTTTGGGGCCATATATAGATAAAATTTTTGCATCAATCAAATAAAAAACTATGGAGTAAATAGAAGGTGATGCAAGGACGTTTTTGGTAGAAAGTAGGCTGTCTGGGATGTCTGACCGGGAATTTTGCAAGTTTCATAATATAAGAGAACCACAATATTTTACTGGAGAATTAAAGCGAATTTTTATAAATATATCCAATTAAATTACCCAATTGTTCTAAGCTTCATTATATAGGAATACCGTAATTTGCTGAAGCAAATAAAGCGCTATGAAAAATATAGGCGCTCTATCAGTGAGTATTGATGAATGTACCAACGCTGTCACCGCCTGGAACATAATCCGTGATTAACCACTTAGCCTGGCATGAACGCCCATTGCACCATAATGAATGAAAAAGGTGCGGCCTTAACGCGCAGTGATAGGATGAGACGCAATGTGCTGTGATGGGATTGGCTATGATGGGTGCGAGTAGGTGCACTGTGTGTTTTTGGGAATATGGGCAAAAAACTGCCTTCAAAATGACATAAGTTTGTGGAAATTAACGCTTCATTGCATCTATCTATAAAGCAAATGATGTTTGGCTGGCAAACGGGGGATATTACGGCCTGTTGTAGGAATGTCAGCTGTGGCCTTTTATTATTCTAAGCCCAATGCCCCATTGAATTGCCGCAGGACGGTACTTTTTATTACAGCCTTCTGCCGGCTCTTGTCACATTTAGTTATCTTTATAGGCCCGTGCGCTGGAAAAACGATAGCATATTTTCTGTTTTATAATTCCTATTAATAAATAGCCGGAAGGCTATATAAACGAATAATGACGAAATTTTTAAAAGATCTGTAACAGCGAACTGTCGCGGTCCTTTCACAAAAATTAAAAGCTAGCAGGCATGCAAGTAGATGACAAAACCTTATATGACCTAGGCGTTATCAGCCGGTATGAACAACATTCTATACTTCATTTTCTGGATTTTACGACTACTTCTGGAGGGAAGGACTGGCTTCGGCATTTTATCAGAAACCCCATGAGCGATCTTAAGCAGATTCTGGATCGCCAATCCCTGCTCCGTCATTTATCTGACAAAATCCTTCCCCCTGTCATCTCTAACGGGACTATGATGGTGATGGATAAATACTATTATACGCCTATTACCAATATCCCGGCCTCCGCCGCAGGGTTCGATGCTGTTTTATTCAGGTGGCTGAGCCGGCCGGATTATGTCCAGGTGCGTTATAGTACGGGGCATTTAGCCAGATTCGTCTATGGCATGAAAAAAATACATGAATTATATGCGCCCGGATGCCCTTCCGTAGAATTAAGTAAAATTCTCGACAAAACAGGCGAAGTGTTAGATACGACCTTTTTTAAACAATTAGCCAAAGTGGGCGCAAGGGTGGAAAACGGTGGCCGGATGACAGGCAGGGAAGTTATTAAATATGGCTATCAGCTGTATCAATATACAGAGAAAACAGGGATGAAACATTTAGAGGAAGCTTTTTTAAAAATTGATGCCTGGTCTTCCATGGCCAGAGCAGTCAGAGAACACGGGATGGCCTTTCCTGATTTTGTGGAAAGCCCCGAACCCGTTTTGTCTGCCCAAAACCTTTATCATCCTTTATTAGAAACGCCAGTAGCCTATGATTTACAATTAGATAGTAAACGTAATTTTCTGTTTTTAACAGGGGCGAATATGGCAGGAAAAAGCACATTTATCCGGGCCGTCGGTATTGGTCTCTACCTGGCAGCGCTTGGGATGGGCGTGCCTGCCTCTTCCATGAAATGCTCAACGTTCGACGGCCTGCTAAGCAACATAGAAGTCACCGATAATACCCTGAATGGAGAAAGCTAT
>Ga0182744_1003866_pt1 | contig 11523 bp, 13 predicted proteins | sample eDN3rd30CKraftMG_FD_128525 | JGI IMG/M metagenome (GOLD analysis project Ga0182744, IMG submission 128525) | Enriched Miracle-Growth compost microbial communities from Emeryville, California, USA - eDNA 3rd pass 30_C Kraft MG (version 2) (version 2) ...
AAAATGAAAAGGACTTCGGGTTTTCCTTAAGCGAGATGGAATAGCGGGCTTCTTTTCCCTGAACATCCACCGACATTTCCACGGGAAGCGGCCACTGCTGGCGGGTGCGGTCAAACAGCGCCCTTTCCGGAGTGGGAGTGATGTCGTTCAAAGGTTGAACCGCCACTTGCACTTCGAAAACATCTTCCGCCGGAAGACAAACATCTTTGCACACCAGCCACTCGGCTTTCAATTTCAAGGTCGTCGTTTTCGAAAGACCGGGATGTTTAAAAACAAAAAGTACCTGGTCTTCGTACCCGAAGGTCACGATGCCCGCGTCCTCGATCAGCACCGGCGCGGGATAGCGGGGATCTTTCTCCCCTTTTCCTTCCAACCATTCAAAGCGCGGACCCGCTCCGGAATCCCCCGAATTTTTCCAGTAAGTGTGCCATCCTTTTTTCAGATGCAGCAGAAGTCCCACTTCAAAGGGATCGTCGGCGGGAACGCCGGAGGTTTCCAAAATCAATTTCCCCGACGTCAGCTCTTTCCACGAGGACTGCGCGAAAACCGACAAAGAAAAAAGAAAACTAAGGAGTAAAACGAGAATTCTCATTCAATTATTGTGAACAAGATCCCGCGCAAAGTCTATAAGGAGAAGCAACGCTCTCCGCTGAAAACTTGGAGCAATTGTCCCGGCAATTTCGCTCCGATAAAACAGCTGTTTTTGGAGAGACTGGAGAAATCCTCCGCGCGGATTTCCCTTTCCGGGGCGTTCACGTCGAAAAGAAGGGCTCTTAAGGTCTTGCCTTCCTGAATGTCCCCGTAAGAGGGGTCCAGTCCCAAAAACCGAGAAGGCTTCGTGCTGAAGACCTCCACGAATCTTTGACGGGAAAGTCTTCCCTGCTGATAACCCCAAGTCAACACGCCCAAAGTGGTTTCCATGCCGATGGTTCCGAAAGCCGCTTCATTGAAACTTCCTTGCTTCACCAGCTCTTCATGCGGAGCATGATCCGTCGAAACGAAATCGATGTCCCCGCTCTCCAAAAATTTCCAAAAGGCTTCCCTATCCTCCGCGGTCCGCAAAGGAGGGTTCATCTTGAAGGATTTGTTTTCGGGATCGATGTCCTCACCGCAGAAAAACAAATGATGGGGAGTGACCTCGCAGGTGACTTTCAAACCTGCTTCTTTCGCCGGACGCAGCAGAGGAATCACCTTGCGCGAAGTGATGTGCAGCACATGGTAGCGCGCCTGGGGATGATTTTTCAAAGCCCGCAAATCCCTCTCCACCATCTCCAACTCCGCGGATTCGGGGTAAGGAGTGGCGCCGACTTTTCTTTGAACCGAACTGGGAGCCAGGTTTCCGCCGTGCCCCAAAAACTCCGCGTGCTGAAGCAAGGGAATTCCCAAAGGAGAAAGCCTCTCAAAGGCCTCTTCCATCACGTCGTCGGACAAAACGCCAAGACCGTCATTGGTGAGCGCCGTGATTCCCGCCCGCGCAAGATCTTCAATGGGCGTCAGCGTGGAGGAATTTAAATTTTTTGTGATCGCGCCCGTCCACAGCACCTTCACGCCGAATCGCTCTTCATAGGGCGCGGTCAATCCGCGCCCCAACTGCAAAGCTTCCACGGAATCAATGGTCGGCTTGGTGTTGGGCATGGTCAAAACCGCCGCGTACCCGCCCTTTAAAGCGGCGAGCAAACCGGTCTCAGCGGTTTCCTTGTGTTCTTGCCCAGGCACCCGCAGATGCACTTGAGCATCCACTCCCGCCGGCATCAGCACCTGCTCTTTGCCGTCGACCACGGGAAGCTCCAAAGACAAAAGGGAAGAGTCGGAAATTTTCACGACCTTCCCATCTTTCACTTCAATGTAAGTTTTGGGAATTTCTTTTTGCGAAGTCCAAAGGGTGACGGGGCCGATGAGATAATGGGAAAGAGAGCTGATTTTCATGAGCTCAAGCTAACGCTTTTATTCTTTCCTCTCAACGACAAATTTAAATTTGCTGAAGCCCTGTTGGGAGCCCACGGCGATCACCGGGCTTAAATCCGAATAATCCAGCTTCTTGTCCGCCACGATGATCAGGCCGTCTTTTTTCGCATCCACGCTTCCTTGCGCGGCCTTTAACGCCTGGGAAAGATCCCTTAAGCTCACTTCTTTGGAGTCCACCGTGTAGCGATTGCCGTTCACTTTGATCACCACGCCGTCTTGGATCACCTGACTTTGTTCCGCCTTGGGAAGAGTCATCTTGTCCGCGTTGATGGCTTCCTGGCTGGTGGCGTTGTTCATGATCAAAAAAATCACCAGAATGGAAAACGCATCCACCAAGGAGGTCAACATCAAGGAGGTCATCAGACGTTTACGGTGATTGCTTCCGTTAGGGCGCAAACGGGATTGGCTTTTCAGGGCCGAGTTCAACATGGATTGTTTCAGAGGACTCGCTTGCTCTAACATAAAATCTCCTCGGACTTATAAGGGCGCGACGCCGATGTTTTCAAAAGAATTCTGTTTGAATTGCGCCATCACTTGAATCAAATCGTCATATTTGGTCACGGGGTTGGGAAGCAGAAGCACCGTTTTGTACTCCTCTTTGCCTTGGGAAAGCTGGGCCAGCCATTTTCCCAAGCGGTCAAAGTCCACCCGGCCGCGGTTGCCCTCGAAATCAAGAGAGCGCAAAGTCTTTTGTCCTTGTTGGAGAGCGACCTTAACGATGCCGCGATCCCCGAAAGACACCATCAGCGAGCGGTCTTTGGAAGAATCCGTTTTTTTCTGCTTTTCGTCCCCGATGGCCTGGCTCACATGGAAAGAACCCAGGCTCATGAATACCGTCGTTACCAGCAAAAAACAGATACAGACGGAGAGGACATCGATAAAGGGAACCAGATTCAATTCGAAGTTGACTCCCTTTTTACGGCCTTTATGGCCACCGCTCGAGATTTGCATGATTAAGCTTCTTTCGTTGCTTTACGGGAAGAGGTTTTCTTCAAAGGAATGGACTCATAATGAAATCCAAGCAGATTGAAGATGCGCAAAGCGGCTTGGGTCATGTCTTCGTTGATTTTGTTCACGCGGTTTTGAAGCACTGAGTACATCACGATCGCGGGAATCGCCATGATCAAACCGTAAGCCGTGGCGTGCATGGCTTCGGAAACACCGGCGGCAAGAAGAGCGGACTTGGTCATCTGATCGGCCATGGAAATCGCCGCGAAAGAGCGGATCATCCCGATAATGGTTCCAAGAAGTCCAAGGAGAGTTCCCACGTTACCCAGCATCGCCAGGAATTCCACGCGGGCTTCCACTTTGCTTTGTTCCTTAACGAGAACTTCGTCCATCTTCGCTTGGATCTCTTCACGTCCTCCCATGTTTTGGGCGGACTGCACACCGGCTTCAATCAGATTTCTTAAAGCGGAGCCGCTCACCAAAGAGCGCGCTTGCAAAAGAACGCGGTCCAAATTGCCTTTTTTGATGTCGCCTTCGAAGCTGCGAGTTAATTGTTGGAGATTGGGATTTCTTTGAAAATAAAGTCTCACCACGCGCTCCACGATGATGGCCAAAGAGACCACCTGAGCGGCAAAAATGGGAAGCATCCAGAATCCGCCTTCCCTGAAGAAGTTAACGACCGACGAGAAATAACCGATGTTTTCCATGTTAAAGACTCCTCTTTCATGATCTTTTTTGAAAGCCGTTTGCTTTCATCACCATGCCCTTCTTAGGCAAGCCCTGTGCCACGGCCCGGCACGGTCCTATTAGAATTGATCCGGCATGAGTGACATTTGACGTCACTTGGCAATGAAGTAATTATAGAAACATGAGCCAAGATATTTTCGTCGAATTAAAAGAAGCGGATTTTCAGGAAGTGCTGCACATCAGGGATCATCAGATCCTTATGGACGCCGAAAAGGAATTCGGAGGACAGGACACCGGGCCTTCCCCCCATGATCTTTTAGCGGGAGCCCTCGCCAGCTGTAAATCCATGACCATGAGAATGTACGCCAAACGCAAAGGCTGGAATGTGGAGGGCTTGAAAGTTACCGTCGTCCTCACTGAAGTCGACCGCACCCACACCCGCTTCGACGTCGAAATTGAACTGCCGTTTCACCTCAATGTGGAGGAAAAGGAACGTCTGATTGAGATCTCCAAAAAATGTCCGGTCCACCGCATGATCTCGGGCCAGGTGGAAATCGTCACCAACGGAGCCCCTGCGTGAAGGCCGCTCTCGGAGCGCTCGCGCTTTTGTGGGGTCTTGGTCTTTCCGCCTGCACGAGCGCTCCCTCCCGGGAAGAACCCCCCATCAAAGAGCCGGAAGTCACCAGCCCCACCGAATTGATCCAGGCCTCCGCGAAGGGAGACGGAGACCTGGTGCGCCGTCTGCTGAAAGCCGGCATGGACCCCAACGAAACCAATCCCCAAGGAGTCACCGCCTTGATGGTGGCCGCCCGCAAAGGATACACGGACGTTTTAAGTCTCCTGATCGACGCCAATGCGCTGGTTGCTCAAAAAGATAAAGAAGGATCGAACGCCCTCCAATACGCCGTTTTAGGGAACCAATACAAAGCCACTCAGCTCCTTTTGAAAAACGGCGCCAACCCCAACGAGCGCGACGACTTCAATCTGACGCCCACAATGATGGCCACGCGTTTTTCCTCTCCGGAAATCGTGTCTTTGATGATCCGGCAAGGAGGAGATCCGTGGCTGCGGGATGAAAACGGATGGAACTGTCTTTATCTGGCCATTCCCCGCGGCAACATGAAGATCCTGCAGGTGCTTTTGGACAAGGGGCCGGACCTGAATCAGAAGGACGGCAACGGACGCACCCCTTTGATCACCGCCATCGAGTACGGACAGATCGGTTTTTGCGAAGTGTTTTTAAAATACGGCGCCGATCCCAATTTGCGCGATGAAAAAGGCGACTCCGCGTTGCATTTAGCGGTTCGGCAGAACTACGGCGCCTTGGTGAAAGATCTTCTCGCACAAGGAGCAAACCCGACGCTTCGCAACCTTCGCGGCGTCAGTGCCCTTGAGATGGCGCAGTCGCTGGAACGGGAAGAGCTGATTCCGCTTCTCGAAAAAGCGGCGGGCAGCGCGGCTCTCCCCGCATTCCCGACCCCGGCAAAAAAAGAAGACCCCGTAAAGGAAAAAGCCTCGCCTTAAGTCCTGAAAACTTATTTTTCCAAATCGGCCCGCCGATAAGTCTCATTATGAATGGAGCTGTTCGCAGGTTCGTTAATCGAGCACCCAGATATATCTTAAAGCCCACCGACAATCAGGTGATGCGGTATGCGTCCGATCAGGGACCGGCGGGAGTCTTCAAAACCCGCCTGGTGAATCTGTCGGAAACCGGCGCGGCTTTTTTGGTCGATCGTTCGATGGCTCCTCATATCGGCGACGCCGTGAAAGTGGAAATCCCCATTCCCGGCCTGGATCAGATCGCGTGGTTTGGAACCGTGGTGCGGATGGAAGCCTATGAAAGCGGCTCCTGGTGGGCCGACCCCGATCCTTTTGCCGACGAGGAAAAAATGTTGGTCGGCGTGCAATTTCAAAGATTGCCCTCGGGCCACCGTCAGGCCATCAAGCGCGGTCTCGAAGACCAGTTTCTAAGAGAACTGCGTGAGCGCCGCCGCCGCCAACAATTGTATCTGCAACAATGGATCGCGGAAAACGCCCTTAAATTCATGGGCTACATCGCGCTCACTCTGGCCGCCTTTTGGTTTCTTTATTTTCTTTCCATGCCTTCCGCCAACTATTCAGCGGACAAAGGATCGCCTTGGGGACAAAGATTCATCTTTTTTGACTGGCAGCGGGAAAAATAGCGCGGGCCTTTTTCTTCTCTCGTTCCAGGCGTCTTAAAAAATCATTTTTGGAAATATATTTCGCGCCGAATTGTTTGCTGACCGCGGAAACCATCTGAACGTCCATCCACTCAAGACCTTCACCCTTCAAGAATTCCACGCAAAAAACCACGGCGGCCTTGGACGCCGGCGAAACTTTAAAAAACATACTTTCCGCCGAAAACACGCCGGCCACATACACGCCGTAAAGGCCTCCGACCAGATCCGCCCCCTGCCACACCTCGACCGAGTGAGCATAACCGGCGGCATGAAAGCGCTCATAGGCCTCAATCAACTCATCCGTGATCCAGGTTCCGGACTCTCCGGCGCGCGCGGCCTGCTGACAACCCCGCATCACTTGGGAAAAGTTTCGGTCCCAAGAATAAGTGAAAGCGGCCTTTTGCAATTCCTTGCGCAATTTTTTGGAAACATGAAATTCGGAAAAATCGAGCACTCCCCTTTGATCCGGACAAAACCACAGCAAGGGCATCCCTTCATGCGGCCAGGGGAAAATCCCGAAAGAATAAGCCTCCAAAAGATTTTCCACCGTCGGCTCTACGCTGACCGCCACGATCCCCGCATCCAAGGTGTACAGCGGAGAGGGAAAAGTTTTTCTCTTCAAGGCATAGAGTTCAGACACCGGTCACACATCCCGCAGGGTTCGTACTCCCCGCCATCGAAATAATTGTAAATAAAAGCTTTGCGGCATCCCGGCGTTTGCACCCATTGCACCAGATTCAACAACTTCGTCTGCAGGGACTTGCGCCGCACCTCCGCCCCTTTGTAATCACTGAGCAAATCCAAATTTTTCTCCAAAATCCGCACGCGCTTAAAGTCCTTGTCCGGCCACTCGATCACGCCGAAGCGGTCGAACAAACTCAAAGTCGTCTCCAAACGATGATCATTTTTATTTTTAAAACTCAAAACTTCCCGCAAATCTTCCAGCGTCAGCGAAGGAATTTTTCTTTCCTCACGGATCAACCATTCCAAGACCGCCGTCATGTATTCGAAATCCGGAGTGGCCCACTCGATAAACTTCATCTGCGTTTCCAGATCTTGCGAAGAATAAAGCATCAAAGCTTCGGAGCGCTTTCCGTCCCGACCCGCGCGCCCGACCTCCTGATAATAGGACTCGATGGAGCCGGGCACTTCGTAATGGACCACCGCGCGCACGTCTTTTTTGTCCACCCCCAAACCGAAAGCCGGCGTCGCCAGGATCAAAGAAGTTTTTCCCGCCATGAAATTTTCCTGGGCCCGCCGCCGGGGACGCGCGGGCAGATTTCCATGATAGACCTCATGAAGAATTCCCCGTCTTTGAAGCTCAAAGGAGAGCTTTTCCAGAGTGTTGATCAGCGTGAAATAAACAATGATCGGCCCTGAATTATTATGTTTCAAAAAGGCCAACAGCCGCTCTTCCTTTTCGTGCGCTTCCAACACCTCCGCCGCCAAAAACAAATTGGGCCGCTCCAGGCCTGCCTCGAAAATCCGCACCTGGCGCAGTCCCAAAACTTCTTCGATTTCGCGGCGCACTTTCAAAGGAGCGGTGGCCGTCAGCGCCAGACAGGGAGGACTCCCCAATTTTTTCCGGATCTCCCCCAAGCGCGAAAATTCGGGACGAAAATCATGGCCCCACTGCGCCAGGCAGTGGGCCTCGTCCACCACGAACAGGGAAACTCGGCGGGTGCTCAAGGCCTCCCAAATTTCCGGCTTCTTAAAACGCTCCGGCGTCAGGTAAAGAAGCTTCAGCTCCCCTGCGCTCAGCCGGGAAAAAACATCTTCCCGCTCTTGACGGGTTTGGGAGGAATTCACCATGGCAAAGGGAAGTCCCCTCTCCGCCGCCCGGTCGACCTGGTCTTTCATCAAGGCCACCAGAGGGGAGATCACCAGAGTCAGATCGGCTCCCAGAAGGGCCGCCATCTGATAGGTCAAAGACTTTCCAAAGCCGGTGGGCCATAAAACCAGGCTGTCCCGCCCCTCTAAAAGGGCCTCCACGACCTCTTTTTGACCGGGACGAAACTCCTTAAGTCCGAACGAAGACTTAAGAATTTCATGAAGATTTTTTGCTTCCAAGGGGCCCTTCCTTTTGCACTTTCGAAACAACCATGATAACTCAGTTCTTTTATTTTCTTAAAGCACATCCATACATTGATATCGAAAGGGTAAAAAATGGCTAAGAAATGGAATCTAGAAAAAGTGCGCAATATCGGGATTTCGGCCCATATTGACTCCGGAAAGACCACCCTCACCGAGAGGATTCTTTTCTACACGGGCCGCATCCACGCCATCCATGAGGTGCGCGGAAAAGACGGTGTGGGCGCCACCATGGACTCCATGGAGCTCGAAAGAGAGCGCGGGATCACCATTCAGTCAGCCGCCACCAACGTGACCTGGAAGGACACCGAGATCAACATCATCGATACCCCGGGGCACGTGGATTTCATCGTGGAAGTGGAACGGGCCTTACGCGTTCTTGACGGCGCCATTTTGGTTCTGTGCGGAGTGGCCGGCGTTCAATCCCAGTCGATCACCGTGGACCGCCAAATGCGCCGCTACAAAGTGCCCCGTTTGGCCTTTATCAACAAATTGGACCGCGCCGGCGCCAACGCCTTCCGCGTGACCAACGCTTTGAAAGAAAAACTGCGTCACAACGCGGTGATGATGCAAATCCCCGTCGGCGCCGAGGACGGCCTTGAAGGCGTCGTTGACTTGGTTCAAATGAAGGCTTTGATTTTCAAAGGAGAAAACGGGGAAAACATCGAAGTAAAAGACATCCCCGCCGATCTTCTTGAAGAGGCAAAAAAATACCACCACGAATTGGTCGGAAAAGCCGCTGATTTTGACGACACCGTGGCGGAAAAATTCCTGATGGAAGAAGAACCCACCATCGAAGAACTCAAGAACGCGATCCGTAAAGGAACTCTGGCCTTGGAATTGACTCCTGTTTTCATGGGCTCCGCCTATAAAAACAAAGGGGTTCAAGCTCTGCTGGATGGAGTGACGGACTATCTGCCCTCTCCCTCTGAAATGAAGTATGAAGGGCTGGATACGGAGCATGAAGAAGCTCCCGTGGCTCTTAAATCCGATCCGGAAGCTCCTCTCGTGGCTTTGGCTTTTAAACTGGAAGACGGACGCTTCGGTCAGCTCACTTACATGAGGGTTTACCAAGGCACCATCAAAAAAGGTGATTTCATCACCAATGTTACTAACGGCAAAAAGGTGAAGGTGCCCCGTCTGGTGCATATGCACGCGGATTCCATGCAGGACATCGAAGATGCCGCTGCCGGGGACATCGCCGCGATTTTCGGAGTGGATTGCTCTTCCGGCGACACGTTCACGGACGGCACCACTGAGATCGCCATGTCCTCCATGTTCGTTGCGGACCCGGTGATTTCACTGGCGGTGGCTCCGAAGGACAAGTCCCAAGCGGACAACTTCTCCAAGGCTCTGCAAAAGTTCCGCAAGGAGGATCCCACCTTCCGCGTTCACCGCGACGAGGAATCCAACGAGACCATCATCTCCGGAATGGGAGAACTTCATCTGGAAGTTTACATCGAGCGGATGAAGCGCGAATTCAAAGTGGACGTGGTTTCCGGACAGCCTCAAGTGGCCTACCGGGAAACCATCACCAAGGCGACCAACTTCGATTACACCCACAAAAAGCAAACCGGTGGATCGGGACAATTTGCGAAAGTCATCGGAACCTTCGAGCCGCTGGAAGTGGCCGATAAGACCTATGAGTTCGTCAATAAAGTCGTGGGCGGTAAAATTCCTCGTGAATTCATTCCCGCGGTGGACAAAGGCTTCATCGAACAGATGACCAAAGGTCTTCTGATCGGAGCTCCCGTGGTGGGCGTGCGCGCCACTCTGACGGATGGTGCTTACCATGACGTGGATTCGAGCGAGATGGCCTTCCGTATTTGTGCGATGACGGCTTTCCGCGAGGCTTACCACTCCGCCAATCCGGCGGTGCTGGAGCCGATCATGAAGCTGGAAGTGCAAGCTCCGGAAGAATTCCAAGGAAACGTGATGGGTCAGATCAACCAACGCCGCGGAATGATCAACGGAACGCAAACACAAGAAGGTTTCGTGACCGTGGAAGCTCAAGTGCCTTTCTCTGAAATGTTCGGATACTCCACGGAACTGCGCTCCGCCACTCAAGGTAAGGGTGAGTTCACCATGGAATTCTCCCACTACGCGCAGGCTCCGCGGAACATTCAGGAAGACCTCGTGAAGGCCTATCAGAAGAAACGCGCCGAAGAGAACAAGTAATGATTCTTTCGGATCAGACACTGAAGAAGATGATCAAGAACGGTGAGTTGGGAGTCACTCCCCTCACCGAAGAATCGATCCAACCGGCCTCCATCGACTGCCGGTTGGGCACTCATTTTCTGGTGGTGGAAGACCGGCAGATGCAGACCATTGATCTCAACTCCGAAATCATTTACCGGGAAATTGAGGGGGATTCGATCACGATTCCTCCCCATTCTTTCCTTCTCGCAACGACTCTTGAATCCGTCCGACTTCCCGACGACTTGACCGCCTTTGTGGAAGGCCGCAGCTCCATCGGACGCATCGGCCTCTTCATTCAAAATGCCGGTTGGGTGGATCCCGGATTCGAGGGACAGATCACCTTGGAGCTTTACAATGCGAACTCCCTTCCCATTCGCTTGGAGGCGGGACGGCGCATTTGCCAATTGGTATTCTGCCGCATGGACCAAATCGCGCTGACCCCTTACAAAGGAAAATATCAGGGTCAACGTAATGCCACCGGAAGCCAGGTTTTTAAAGACACCGAAGTGTCTTCTTCCGGGACGGCTCCCGAATAATTATGGATTTACTCAGCTTCGTCAAAAAATCCCTCCCATTTTTAAAAGACCCCGAAGAGCCTTCCCCACGCGCATCGTCGCTTTCTTATGAGCCGTTGTTAGAGCGTTTGGACGATCTCGAGGGCCTCTACGTCCGCGACATCATGACCCCACGAACGGTGATCGAAGGGCTCGATGTCGATCTGCGCACCGAAAAGATCGCGCCGCTGTTGGAAAACAAGCCGGCCCATCTGTTGGTGTACCGCGGGGACTTGGACCACGTGCTCGGTTGGATGTCGCTCAAAGAAGTGCAACACCAGATCGCCAACGGAGATCTGGATGAGGACGCCGTGCACGACATCGGAAAGGTTTCGGAGAACTTAAGCCTTAAGGAACTTTTCTTGCGTTTCGTGACCGTATCCCATCCTTTGTTTTTAGTGATCAACCAGGAAGGGCGCACGGCGGGCATCGTCACCTTAAAAAATCTTTTGGACGTGTTCTTCGGATTTAAAATCCAAGCGGACGATCAGGTTTCCCAGTGATTTTAATCTACTCCCCCTTCCCCAACCGGGAGGAGGCGCGCACGGCCTCTCTCACTCTTCTTCAAGAAGGCCTTATCGCCTGCGCGAATCTTTTGCCGCAGGGACTTTCTCTTTATGTTTGGGAAGGAAAAATCCAGGAAGAAGACGAAACCTACGTTTTGTTTAAAACCACCGTGGAGTTGGCTGAAAAAGCCAAGAAGCGCTTGGAAGAAATCCATCCTTACGAAGTGCCGGCCGTGATCGCATGGGACACCACGGCCAATCGGGCCTTTGAGAACTGGGTCACCACGGTCACAAAGGCGTCAGAGTCTTTACTAAAACGATAAACGCCAAAGTGGTCACTCCGAGGATCAGGTAGATACGAATCAGTGTCAT
>Ga0182744_1003867_pt1 | contig 11519 bp, 4 predicted proteins | sample eDN3rd30CKraftMG_FD_128525 | JGI IMG/M metagenome (GOLD analysis project Ga0182744, IMG submission 128525) | Enriched Miracle-Growth compost microbial communities from Emeryville, California, USA - eDNA 3rd pass 30_C Kraft MG (version 2) (version 2) ...
CAGCGCCCTTCTCGCCGTCCGATATCGGTGATGATCCAGCATGAGGTTCGCTCCCTGTCAGGTCACGGCCACGAGCGCTGCACCAGCCCAAGGTGCTGTCCCGCAAGCCGATGTTTCCGAGGCACAGTCGTCGTCGACCGACCCGTCACACTCGACATCGAGTGTGTGCACATCCTATCCACAAACTTGACAAAGAGCACCATAAATAAACGTATGCGCACACCACGGCGAGGGTGCGAGCGGGTGAATCTGATCCGCGTGTCCCACGCCCGCGGCACCTTCCGTCTCAGAATCTGAGATTTTCCGGGAGGCTCTCAGTGAGCGGGCAGCGTCCACCTAGGCTCTTCCCAGGTCAAGAGCTCTGCCCCAAGGCCCGGCTGGCAGAACAGCAACCCTCCATCGTGGCGGGGTGCTCCCGGTGCAGACCCGGCTCATCCCGACCACGGGACAGGCAAGCACGTCAGACAGGCAGCGGACCCTACCGCGCGAGCCCCGACAGGGGTCGCGCGGCGATGCCGCACACCCTCGCACGGCTTGGCACGAGTCATCCACCAGGTACGAGGAGAAGACGCATGACACTCCCCAGAAGGACGAGAACGGGTGCGGCGATCGTCGTCGCCCTGTCGCTTCTCGGCATCGCCCCGGTCGCCGCGCAAGCGGCCGCCGCTCCCGCGAGCGCCGCGACCGCACCTCCCGCCGCCACCGCCCCCACGAGCGAGGCGAAGACGGAGATCAACTACCTCGCGGACGTGTACCCCGCGCTCCCCGAGGACCACGTGCTCGAGTCCGCCACCTACGAGCGGCTCGTCAAGATCCTCGAGCTCACCACCGGCGAGAACTTCGCGATCGTCTTCGGCGGCTCCGAGAACGCCAGCAGCCAGGCCGCCGTCGGCTACATCGACGAGGCCGCCAAGGCGGCCGGGGTGACGAAGGTCTACCACTTCGACCCGCGCCTCGACGGCGACCCGCGGGGCCGCCTCGACATCACCCGGACCGACACCGGCCTCGCCCAGACCTGGCGCCAGCTCTGGTCGGTCGCCGCCGGGACCGGCGTCAAGGACTACGTGTCGAACATCGACCCGGCCTACACGTCGTCGTCGACCTACCTCTTCGTCTACAACCGCTCCCACGTGACCTCGACCGGCGCCAAGGCCCCCGTGGTCGCCGGAGCGCTGTCCACCGCGACCTCCTTCGACGCGACGTCGGCAGCGGCCTACAAGACCCAGCTCGCCGCGGTGTTCGACTCGGTCAAGGACCCGACGACGGGCAAGGCGGACATCGCCGAGTACCCGTTCTTCGACTACTACCAGACGCGGATCAACAACGTCGCGGCCACCAAGGCCGCGGGCGTCGGCATCCCCGACTCCGCGCGCGAGGGCTTCACGATCGAGACGATCACCTACCCCGAGCTGATCCACCTGCTTCAGACGGACGGTGACTTCACGATCCTGTTCGGCGGGACCTGGTGCCCGTACACGACCCCCACGGCGAACATCGCCGACAGCGCGGCGAAGCGTCAGGGCGTGAAGAAGATCTACCAGTTCGACTTCCGGCTCGACGGCAACTCCTCGGCGCGCCACATCCGGGACAGCGGCAACGGGTTCTCCTATCTGTACGGCAACATCATCAACACGTACCTGACGAACCTCGAGCTCGAGCCGCTCGACAACGGCGGCATCACCCCCATCAAGTACTACCCGGACGGTGACACCGCCCAGTCGCAGCTCACCGCGAAGACGATCGGCGTGCCGTTCTTCTTCGAGTACGACAAGAACAACCTCACCAAGGCCGGTGCCCCCGCACCCGTCGCCAACGAGTGGATCGGCTACGCGCCCGGCAAGGGCAAGTACTTCGCCTACGCCTGGTACCAGGCGTCCGACGTCCGCAAGTACACCGACGACCCCACGTACTACGTCAAGCAGCTCGGACGCCCCGTGGACCCCGATGTCGACTCCGTGACCAAGAGCACCGACGGCGACCGCAGCGTCTCGCTCGCGCTGCCCGCCCTCGACACGTTCTTCTCCGAGGTGACCGCGCACCGCGAGGCCGCCGTCGACGTCTGGGACGACGTCCCGACGGGCACGGTCAGCGACGACTCCACGCCGAGCGACACCGGCGGCTGCGGCACCGGCGACTCCGCCATCGACCCCGTGCGCCAGGACCCGATCCTCGGCCAGAACGGCAACCAGGGGTACGACGTCGACCACTACGACGTGAACCTCGCCTACACCGAGCCCGTGGGATCGGTGCTCGCCGGAGCGCTCAAGGCGACCACCACGGTCACCGCCACCGCGACGTCCGCGCTGTCCTCGATCTCGTTCGACTTCCGCAGGCTGAGCATCAGCGCGATCACCGTCGACGGCGTCGCCGCCGCGTCCTACACCCAGCAGGACGACGACACGACCGACACCCACAAGCTCGTGATCGTCCCCGCCACGAGCATCGAGAAGGATGCGACGTTCACGGTCACCGTGACGTACCGGTCGTTCACGGACGACTACCAGTTCGCCGACGGCTCGACCCAGGGCTTCGTCCCCAGCGGCAACAGCACGGGTGCGACGGCGATCGGCGAGCCGAACGGCCCCACGTTCTGGTTCCCGAGCAACAACAACACCACCGACCGGGCGACGTACGACCTCACGCTCACCGCACCCAGCAACCTCACCGGCGTCAGCGTCGGCGTCCTCACCTCGACCGAGGTGCGCGGCACCACGACCACGCGCCACTGGCAGGAGACGGAGCCCACGCTGCCCTACGCGGTGTTCGTCTCCTTCGGCGACTACGTGGAGCTCGCGCAGGACATCACGCTCACGGACGGGACCGTCCTGCCCACGTGGAGCTACGTCGACCGCACCCTGTACAACCTCAACCCGGACGTCCGGGCGAAGGTGTACGACTACGCGAAGAACCTCCAGCAGACCGTGCGCTGGGCCGAGACCGTCGCGGGCAGGTACCCCGGCACGTCGGCCGGCTTCGTCTTCGAGAACCTCAGCGACGGCGTCAACGACGTCACCTGGAACCTCGAGACGCAGGGACGCCCGGTGTTCGCCGGCGTCCCGCAGGTCCAGACCTTCGTGCACGAGTACCTGCACCAGTGGTTCGGGAACTCCTTGACGATCGCCGGCTGGGAGGACCTGTGGCTCAACGAGGGCCTCGCGGTCTACTTCACGAACTACTACCTGGAGACCCACGGCGCGGCGAGCGGGACCGCCACCGACTGGTACTCCGAGTGGTTCGAGGCCAACGACGACGCCCGGTTCTGGGGCCTCGCGCCGGCCGACCCCCTCAACACCCACAACCTGTTCGGCACCGGCGTGTACGGCAAGGCCAGCCACGCGGTGGCAGCGCTGCGCGTCGCGCTCGGCGAGCGAGACTTCTTCACCGTGTTCGAGCGATGGGCCCAGGAGCACGCCGGGCAGTCGGTCTCGACGGCGGAGTTCGTGGCGTTCGCCGGTCAGGTGGCCGACGTCGACCTGGCACCGTTCGCCCAGACCTGGCTCTACGGCACGACGAAGCCCGCGGCCTTCCCCACGGCCCCGCTGCGCAAGCTGAGCGACCCGCTGCCGTCCGTGCCGGGCGTCCTCGCCCCGCCGGTCGCGACGGTCTCGGGCACCTCGGTGACCGTGACGTGGACCGGCTCCGAGGACGCGAGCGTCACCGGCTACGTCGTCGCGCTGAGCAACGGCACGACGGCGACGACCGATGCGCAGGCCCGCAGCCGGAGCTTCAGCGGTCTGGCTGCCGGCACCTACTCGGCGACGGTCGCGGCCGTCAACGAGGCGGGTACCGGTGAGGCGAGCCCGCGGTCCGCCACGGTGACCGTCGCGGCCACGAAGCCGTCCGGACCGGAGCCCACCACCAGGCCGACGGCCACCCGTCTGACGCTGAGCTCGGCGTCGAAGGTCTCCTTCGGCTCGGGCGCCACCCTCACGGTCACCGCGAGCACGGCGACGGCCACGGGCAAGGTCACCGCGACCATCGGCACCAAGGTCGTGGCGACCGGCACGCTCAAGGCAGGCAAGGCCACGCTGAAGATCGCGGCCTCCCACCTCAAGCCCGGCAAGCGCAAGGTGACCATCACCTACGCGGGCGACACCGAGCACCTGCTCGCCACGTCCTCGACGACGCTCACCGTCGCCAGGGCCAAGGCCAAGGTCACCGTGAAGACCAGCAAGAAGAAGGTCGCGCGGGGCACCAAGGTCTCCGTGACCGTCCGCGTCACCGTCCCCAAGGGCGCGAGCCCCCGGGGCAAGGTCACCCTCTACGACGGCACCCGCAAGGTCACCACGGTCACCCTCCCCGGCTCGGGGAAGAAGACCGTGAAGGTCCGCCTGTCGAAGAAGTCCGGCAGGCACACCGTCAGGGCCAGGTACGCCGGCAGCACGAGCACGGCCGCCGCGAGCGCCACCGCGAAGGTCACCGCCAGGTGATCTGACCGACGCGCAGGGCCCGACGGGGCCGTCGGTGCCGAGGCACCGGCGGCCCCGTGCGTGCGGGAAGGACGCGTGCGGGGCGGGCGGGCGGTCCGGCGCACGCCGTCCCCGCCCGCGCGGCAGCTCCCACACCGGGATCGATAGACTCGCCGGGTGACTTACACCACGCTCGTCCTCACGGAGGACTCCCTGACCGAAGCCGACGTCGCGCACATCCTGAGCCTGCGACCGCAGGACGCGGCTGGCGACGAGGCGAACGACTACCGCGTGCTGGTGCCCGCGGACACCGAGCGCAACGTGCTGGTCACGCTCCTCGACGAGCTGAGCCTGGCCGACTTCCGGGACGCCCTCGGCACGATCCTGGGCACGGAGCCGCGCGGCCAGGCCGCCGTGGCCGCGGCCCAGGAGCGGCTCGACCTCTCGCTCGACCTCTTGCGGGCGGCGGGGGCCGACGCCGCGGGCGAGATCACCGAGGACGACCCGCTGCCCGCCCTGCAGCGCGGGGTGACGGCGGGGGCCGACGAGATCGTCGTCGTGACCTACCCGCACGCTGTCGAGGACACCTTCCGACGCGACTGGGCGTCGCGCGCCCGCGAGACGCTGCAGGTCCCCGTGCTCCATCTCTACCGCGGCACCAGCGAGCTGGGCTGAGCCGCCCTCCAGCGACCCGCGACGAGCAGGTCCGCGCCGGGCGTCCACCCCCGCACGGAAGTCGTCTCACACTGTGACCGTAGGCCGTCTCAGAGACGGGGACAGGGCATGCTCTAGGGGAAAACCATCCAGAGCGGCTGAGTGACTGGCACGATGACGCCGCAGCAACCCCCCGGCACGCCGGGCGAGGGTGCTACTGCCAGAGACGATGGAGGAACGACACATGACCTACGCCGGTGACCTCACGCCCACCGAGGCCTGGGACCTGCTCAAGAACGAGGAGGACGCCGTCCTCGTCGACGTCCGCACCGAGGGCGAGTGGCAGACCGTCGGCGTGCCCGACACGACGTCGCTCGACAAGGCCCCCGCCTTCATCGAGTGGGTCCACGGGGACGGCACGCTCAACGCGGACTTCCTCGCCACCCTCACCACCGCGGGCCTGGCCCCCGGTGACGGCCGCCCCGTGGTCTTCCTCTGCCGGTCCGGGCAGCGCTCGGTCGCCGCCGCGAACGCCGCGACCGCCGCCGGCTTCGGCCCCGCCTACAACGTCCTCGAGGGCTTCGAGGGGGGTATCGACGCCTCGGGCCAGCGCGGGTCGACGGGCTGGAAGGCCCGCGGCAACGCCTGGACGACCCAGGCGGGCTCGACGAGCACGGCGAACCCGGCGTGAGCGGCTCCGGCCGCCGTCCCCTGCCCGCCGGAGCCCGTCCCGACACCCTCGCGGTGCGCGGCGGGCACGACCGCAGCGACTTCCAGGAGACCTCCGAGGGGATCTTCCTGACGCAGGGCTACGTCTACTCCTCCGCGAGCGAGGCCGAGGCCGCCTTCACCGGCGACGTCGACCGCTACGTCTACTCGCGCTACGGCAACCCGACGGTCCACACCTTCGAGGAGCGCCTGCGTCTGCTCGACGGCGCCGAGGCCGCCTACGCGACCTCGACCGGCATGTCGGCGGTGTTCACCTCGCTCGCCGCCCTGGTGCGTTCCGGGTCGCGCATCGTGTCCTCCCGTGCCCTGTTCGGCTCGACGGTCGTCATCTTCGACGAGATCTTCGCAGGCTGGGGCGTGCGGACCGACTACGTCGACGGGCACGAGCTCGACCAGTGGGAGGCGGCCCTCGCCACCCCGGCCGACGTCGTGTTCTTCGAGACGCCGTCGAACCCGCGCCAGGACCTCGTGGACGTCGCGGCCGTCACGGAGCTCGCGCACCGCGCGGGAGCCGTCGTCGTCGTCGACAACGTGTTCGCGACACCGGTGCTGCAGCGCCCGCTCGAGCAGGGCGTCGACGTCGTCGTGTACTCCGCCACCAAGCACATCGACGGCCAGGGCCGCGTGCTGGGCGGCGCGATCCTCGGCTCCGAGGAGTACATCCACGGCCCGGTCGAGACCTTCATCCGCAACACCGGCCCCTCCCTGAGCCCCTTCAACGCATGGGTGCTGCTCAAGGGCCTCGAGACGCTCTCGCTGCGGGTCAACGCCCAGACGGCGCGCGCGCTCGAGATCGCCACGGTGCTCGAGGGGCTGGACGCCGTCGGCCCGGTCCGTTACCCCTACCTGCCGTCGCACCCGCAGCACGAGCTGGCGCGGGCCCAGCAGTCCGGGGGCGGCACGGTGGTGACCTTCGACCTCGACGTGCCGGAGGGCACCTCGCCCGCCGACGCGAAGGCCCGCACGTTCCGGTTCCTCGACGCGCTGCGGATCGTCGACATCTCGAACAACCTCGGGGACGCCAAGTCGCTCATCACCCACCCGGCGACCACGACCCACCGCAAGCTCGGCCCCGAGGGCCGCGCCAAGGTCGGCATCGCCGAGACGACGGTGCGCCTCTCGGTGGGCCTCGAGGACCCGCAGGACATCCTTCACGACCTGGTCCAGGCGCTCGACGCCTGACACGCCCCCGCTCCGCCCCGCCCCAGGCCCGCCGGTCCGGGGGCGGCGCGGCCGTGGTCTCGGCGCGCTCGCCCCGGACCGATGCGCTCGTCCGCAGCGGCGAGGACGAACGGCTCCCCGAGGGCACCGGCGCGGCGGGCGCGAGCAACGGTCCTGTGAGTCTGCGCGCGGGACTGTGGCGGCGATATGTGACGCATCTCACTCCGCAACACCGACGTAACCCAGGTTCCCAGCCTTCCCACCTCCGCTGCGGACCCGGTCCCGCACCCCCGCGCGCGTCCGCGCAGCGCGCGGGCGGGTCCCCGGAACCTCGCACGAGCTCGGGTGCGCTGTGAGCCGAAGTGCTCGAGATAGTTGAAAGATGTCGCCTCACGTCGGCTCGAGGGGCCCGGGATCCCGACCTCCGCGGCGGTCACCCGGCCGCCCCCTCGCGGCGACCGGCGTGCCTGTCGCCCTTCGACCGGCTCTCCCGCGCCCCGCTGCGCCCGTCCAGGTTCGTGTGACACCTGCGAAATAGTCCGGCACCTCGGCTGAAAACATCCCTCCATACGGTCTGTGAATCCGCTCGCCCATCCACCCAGGAGGTTCATCGAGGATGGCAATCAGACTGTCCAGCGCCGGCCGCTCACGCGCGATCGCGTTCGCCGCGCTGCTCACGGCCGCCACCCTGGCGCTCGCCGCGCCCGTGCCCGCGCAAGCCGCGGCACCGGACGCCGCCACCAGCACCACGACCACGAGCCCGCTCGACGGGCTCGACGTCGAGACGACGTCGGACGACCTGCCCGACCCCACCAAGCGCGGCAGCTACACGCCCGCGACCATCCAGGAGACCAAGCTCGGCCTCGTCGACCTCCAGGAGCCAGACTCCTCCGGCGGCGAGCCCACCGCAGGCAGCGCCGCCGCCGCCGAGAAGCTCGAGATCCGCGGCGCCCTCTACTACCCCGCCGACCGCACGGTCCCGTCGCCGGTGATCATCCTCGTGCACGGCAACCACGGCTCGTGCGACGCCGGCCAGAACAGCACCACGGCGACCTGTACCCAGTACAAGCGCAACGAGGCGGGCTACGCCTACCTCGCCGAGAACCTCGCGACCTGGGGCTACACGACCTTCTCCGTGTCCCAGGACCAGCTGATGATGCGGCAGGACAACAACAAGGGCAAGGGCATGCACCAGCGCCGCCTGCTCATCGCCGCCTCGCTCGACGCCCTGAGCGCCGCCAACGAGGCCGGCGGCCTCCCCGTCGACGAGCACACCACGATCGGCACCACGCTGGTCGGCAAGCTCGACATGACCCGCATCGGTCTGATGGGCCACTCCCGCGGCGGTGACGCGGTCACCAGCTTCATCGACTACAACCGCACCCGCACCGACGGCCCGCGCTACGCGATCCGCGGCGTCATCGCGCTCGCGCCCGTCGACTACGAGCGCAAGGCCCCGACCGGCGTCCCGTTCATGACGATCCTGCCCATGTGCGACGGCGACGTGTCCAACCTGCAGGGCGCGCGGTTCTTCGAGCGCAGCCAGTACGTGGACGGCTCGAACCCCTTCCCGCGCATCCAGGTCACGCAGCTGGGCGCGATCCACAACTGGTACAACACCGTCTGGTACGTCGACGGCAGTGCCGACGGCCAGTCGAACAACGACGCGGCCTGCGGCAACTCCGCACCCTTCGCCACCACCAACATCCACCCGAACAACCTGCGCCTGAGCGGCGCGGCGAGCTACACGGACGACTCGAAGAACTACAAGATCGACAACTCCGACACGTACAACCCGCTGGTGAACACCAAGATCTCGGGCGACCCCGCGCGCATGGGCGACCAGGAGAAGCTCGGTCTGGCGACGATGGCGGCGTTCCTGCGTCGCTACGTCGGTGGCGAGGGCGCGTTCGAGCCGTACATGACCGGACAGCTCTCCGACACCTCCACGCACCAGCAGGTGCCCACCTCGGCGTGCCCGACCAGCGAGTCCGGTACCCGGATCGCCTGCAAGGAGTACGTCTCGACGAACTACTTCGCACCCTCCGACGAGCGGGTCGACCTCATTCGCCCCGAGGTGGAGAACCCCCTGACGCTCAACGCGCAGGGCGGCTCGCTGAGCGGCAGCGGCTTCGCCTACCCGTACCTCGACAACGGCGGCGTCACGCTGCCGGCGAAGACCGCGGGCGGCTACGACTGGTGCAACCCGGAGCCGGACGACTTCGCGCCCTCCCAGCTCGGCAAGTCCACGCAGCCCACGGCCGCGAAGGCCTGCCCCCTGCCGGGCAAGGCCGAGCTCGGTGGTCAGAACGGCATCCGTGAGAACGGCCCGGTCAACCAGTCCTACGGTCGCCAGCTGGCGCTCGCGTGGGAGGAGGGCCAGAAGGCCCAGCTCACCGCCGAGATCCCGGCCGCGTCCAAGGACGTCAGCGGCCTCAAGGCCCTGTCGTTGAGCGCCGACGTCAACTTCTTCGACACCCGGAACCCGGGCGCCGACGAGCGCGGCGACAACACACGGACCGGCTCGGGCACGACGGCCAGCCCGTACGCCTGGCCGAACGAGGGCCCGCAGTCCTACGACCCGACGTACTCGACCCAGGACTTCATCATCGCGGTGAAGGACACCGCCGGGCACGAGGCCACGGTCCACGCCGGCGACGAGCGCTGGGGCAACGCCCTGCACATGTCGACGGGCACGAACACCGCGAACACGCACATCATCCTGGACCAGATCCGCGTCCCGCTCAGCGAGTTCACGGCGCAGGGCGTCGACATCAGCTCGTTGGCCTCGGTCCAGCTCCGCTTCGGCGAGGAGGGCACGCCGCAGTCCGGGTCCATCGAGCTGGCGGACGTGCGCTTCCAGGAGAAGGCGGTCGACTCGCCGCTCATCCTCTCGGACGGCACGGCGCCGGACCAGGGCGCGGGCTACGGTCCGGTGACCTCCGGCCCCGACCCGGCGGCGTACCTCGCGCAGACCGACAACACCAAGGGCAACGTGAAGACCAAGGACACGGTCGCCGACCCGTACTCGAACACCACCTGGGTGGTCGACGACGACAAGGCGCAGTGCCCGAACGCGAACTTCACCTCGATCCAGAAGGCCGTGGACTACGCCTCCCCGTGGGACACCATCGTGGTCTGCGAGGGCGTCTACGAGGAGTCCTCGACGCCGGTCTCCGGTGCGGGCAACCCCGTGGGCACGGGCGCCATGAACGGTCTGACCATCACCAAGCCCCTCAAGATCAAGGGTGCGGGCGCGGACAAGGTCACGATCATGCCGGACCAGTCGCTCGACACGCTCGCCGGCGTCAAGCCGTACCTGCGTGACGGTGGCGGCAACGTCATCACGGTCTCCCGTCAGTCGCTCGGCTCCACGGACTCCTCGGAGATGTTCGTGGACATCTCGGGTGTCACCGTGACCTCCGGCAACACCTTCGCCGAGGCGGGCATCGCCTACTTCGGTGCGGCGGGTCGCGTCTCCGAGAGCGTCGTCGGACCGCTCAAGACGGCGTCCAGCGCGAGCGAGCTCGCCGAGAACCCGTACGGCTGGGGCATCATCAAGACCGGCGTCATCAAGGGTTCCGGCAAGGGCACCGTCGAGACCGAGCTGACCGTCGCCAACAGCGTCGTCAAGGGCTACCAGGCCGGCGGCATCCTGTTCGACGGCGGCACCGGCAAGGACGGGGCGGCCGCGAACACGGTGCGCTCCGGCATCCGCCAGCACGGGTACGTGACCGGCACGGTCGTGACCGGGAAGCCGAACTCCCTGTTCGCGCAGACCGGCATCAAGTACACGAGCGGCTTCGACGGCTTCGTGACGACCAGCAAGATCACCGGGAACTACTACAAGCCGGAGCCGGCCAAGTCGTACGGCCTGCTCCTCACGGACGCGCTCACCGAGACGGCGGGCTCGCTCACCGCGACCTCGGACGCCATCACCGGCAACGGGTACGCCGTCTACAACGCCACCGCGGACGGCACCGCCGTCCGCACCGGCGCACCGTTCACGATCACCTCGAGCTACCTGGGCACCGCGGCACCGGTCACCACCGGCCTGGGTGACCCCGACGCGGGCACCGAGGCGGTCTCGGGCAGCAGCAGCGTGACGGTCGCCTCCCGTGCGACGTCGATCCCGACGACGGTCGCGACGAAGGTCGGCGCGACGGCCGACGCCGCGCCCAGCGCCGAGATCGTCAACCCGGACACGGCGCTGTCGGTCGCGGTGAGCTCCACCGTCAACCCGATCGTCCGGGCCTCGGACGACTTCGCGATCGAGTCGGTCGAGCTCGTCGTGGACGGCAGCTCGCTCGGCACGCAGACCAAGGCGCCGTACTCCTTCACCTGGAAGCCGACCGCCCTGCAGGCGGGCCGGAGCATCTCCCTCCTGGCGAAGGTGACGGACTCCTCCGGTCAGGTCACGACCACGGTGCGCACCGTCCCGGTGGCCGCGGTGGTCGTCACCCCGCCGTCGGACGGTGGTGGCACGACCACCCCGCCGACCACGGGCGGCGGCACCACCAAGCCGACGGTCAAGAAGCCGACGCTGACGCTGGTCAAGGTGACCAA
>Ga0182744_1003871_pt1 | contig 11503 bp, 9 predicted proteins | sample eDN3rd30CKraftMG_FD_128525 | JGI IMG/M metagenome (GOLD analysis project Ga0182744, IMG submission 128525) | Enriched Miracle-Growth compost microbial communities from Emeryville, California, USA - eDNA 3rd pass 30_C Kraft MG (version 2) (version 2) ...
CCCAGATAGCGAAGTTGAAAGTCTTCGACGTTTTCCAAAAGCACGGTTTCCGAGCCGCCCTTGGTGATGTCCGTTCCCAGCATGGGTGACACCCGCCTCCACAGGCAGCTGGAGGATTTTTCCTGGGAGGTGCGGCGGCGGCAATTTTTTAAAGAATAACCGATTTCAGCGATCGAACTGGAAGGGTCATCGGCGCGCAGGCGCACATTGCTTAAACTGGAAAAGGAAAGTTTGTCTTTTTCTCCCACGAATTGGGTCAAGACGCGCACGGGCCGGGGCGCCAGTTTTTCCGCGGGAGGAGTGTCGCTGAAGGGGTTGTTGAAGCCTCCGCCCATGCCGTTTTGCGCCTGGGCCGGCGGCGGTTTGGCTCCGCCTTTCTGCTGTTCTTGAAGATTTTTTTCCCGCTGTTGGATGGCGGCGTTGTAAAGCGAGATGTTGGGATCGCGAAATTGAAAAGCCAGGTTGATGTCCCTTTCCATCACACTCAAGGCGTCGCGCAAAGATCCCTGCACGTCGATGTTTTTTTGAATCCGGGTCTTGCTGTTCAGGGCGTTTCGGATGGACTGCCCGGTGAAAATGGCGATGAAGGACAAAATCAGCAGGGAGATCATCACTTCGATCAGGGTCATCCCTTTCATTGGCCGCCTCCCGCGGCGCCGGGAACGCCGATCCCCTTGGAGTAATCGACGAAATAGGTCGTCGCCGAAAAGGAGGCCTCCTTTTTTTCCGTCTTCACGAAAATGGTGACTTTGACTTCCTTGATGGATTTGGAAATCAGATCCGTCATTTGGCGGATCATGCTCAAAAGCGTTTCATCGCCGTTGCCTTCGCCGATGATCAGGGCGCTTAAGTCGGGAAATTTCAATTCACGGCTTTTCATTTCCCAGCGAAAGCGCGGCTGGTCAGTGCCGAAATCCCCGGCGTCGGTTTCGGGAATCTCTTCCAGGCTTTTATCTTTGTAGTAGGCTTCCAACTCGATCATTTTTTTTTGCAAAAGAGTGGCGCTGTTGGTGTAAAGATTCGCCTTGCGGATTCTTAAATTGTTGGTCGACCAGGAGGTGTTGAGCACCAGCAGCCCCCCGGCCAGAATGATCAGGGCGATCATCACCTCAAGAAGAGTAAAGCCCCGTGCGTTTCTCATTGGCTTTTCAGCTCCTTCAAAGTCATGGACGGGGAAACCACTTCGGCTCTTCCGGTCAAGGGCGCGATGGAGATGGTCCACCTCTGCTCGCCCTCGACCCGCTGTAAGTGAATGGCGGCCTCTTCGACCAAGCCTTGAGGCAGGTAGTGAATATAGGCAAGCCCGCGGGTCACGGGCTTTTCCACGCGGTTGAGTTCCACCTGCGCGATGTAAACTTCCGGCGGGATCTCAATGGGCTCTTTCAAGAGATCGTTGTCTTCGACAAAAGCGGATTTGGTTTTGGCCTCTTCTTTGTCCCTGGAGTCGGCGGGGTGAAGATTTTCTTCCGAGGAATCCTCGGTGATGACGCTCGCGTCGCTGCCTTTTTCCACATAAAGTTTTTGGTGGGAGTGGGGACCGCCTTCGCCGAGATCGATCACAAGGCGATAGGTCACGCCGTTCAACTTGGCGCGGGTGTGAAGCTCGCGGGAGAGCACCACGGTTTTTCGCAATACCGCCCGCAGCTCTCCCGATTTGTTGGTGATCTTGTTGACCGCGAGAGTCAGACCAAAACCGAGAATGACCAAAACGATCATGATCTCTATAAGGGTGAAGCCTCGTGCCTCAAAAGGTTTTGGTCCTGGAAAGATCAAGCTTCCTCTCGTTAAATGTCTTTGGAAGAAATATCGGCGTTCTCGCCGTCGCCGCCTTCCCGGCGGTCTTTACCAAGACTTTTCAGTTCATAATCGCCGCCGCTGCTTTCATAAATCAAATCGTTGCCCCAGGGATCTTTGTTCACTTTTTTCACGTAAGGATTGATCCAGTTGGAGCAGGAGGAGGGCGCTTTGACGAGAGCTTGAAGTCCTTCTTCCGTGGTCGGATAGTTTTGGCAGTCGGTGTAGTACATGTCCAAGGCCTTGGTGTATTCGCCGATTTGAATCCGCGCTTGTTTCACCTTGGCTGAACCCAAACGTCCCATGACCGAAGTGACGAGAATAGTGGCGATCCCACCGAGGATCACAAGCACGATCATGATTTCCAAAAGAGTCATCCCGCGCTGACCCATTTTCAAAGCTCTGTTTGTCAAAACCTTCAACGGCATATTCCGAATCTCCTTTTGCATTGAAAGCCAAATTATAACGAGCTTGAGATGAAAAGAAAAATGAAAGATTTTTAACTAGCCGCCGAGGCTGGAGAGTTCCATCATGGGCACCATCACCGCGAACACGATGATCCCGATAACGCAACCCATTACCACGATCATCACCGGCCCCAACAGAGAAGTCAGTCCGTTCACGGCGTTTTTCACCTGAAAATCATAGGCGTCACTGACTTGGGTGAGCATATTCTCCAGCTCTCCGGTTTTTTCTCCGATGTTGATCATGTGGATGACGATCGGGGGAAACTGCCCGGATTTTTTTAAGGGCCCGGCGATGGATTCCCCTTCGGAGATGTTTTCCCGACCCACGTCGATGGCTTTGGCGATGGTTTCGTTGGCGACCACGTTACGCACGATTCCCATGGCGGTCAGCATGGGCACTCCCCCGTTTAAAAGAGTGGAAAGAGTGCGCGTGAAGCGGGAAACGGCGATGATGCGTGCCAGTTTTCCCACCACCGGAAGTTTCAAAAAGATCGAGTCCCATTGGGCCTTGCCTCCGGGGGTTCTTTTCCAATTAGCGAAAATCAGATAGGTCGACACCACGGCGATCAGGATCACCAGCCAATAGTGCACCATAAAGCCGCTGATGCTGATCACCACCTGTGAATACCAGGGCATGTGCAACTCCGGCGTCGCTTCGAAGACTTCATTGATTTTCGGGATCACGAAGACGAACAGAACTCCCAGCACCACGATGGTCAGAACGATCATCAGGATCGGATAAAAAAGCGCGGACTTCACTTGCGAGTTCATCTCGCTTTGCGATTCCTTGAACTCCGCCAAGCGCAAAAGAATCACATCCAAGGATCCGGACATTTCCCCGGCTTCCACCATGGAAATATAAATGGTGTCGAAAATTTTCGGATACTTTTGAAGCCCTTTGTGAAAAGAGCCCCCTTCGTTCACGAAGTTTCTCAAATCCGCCATGATCATGGCCAGAGTTTCGTTTTCAACCTGCTCGGAAACCGCGGCCAGAGAGTCCACCAAGGGAATGTTGGCCTTGATCAGGGTGGCGAGCTGCCGGGTCATCATGGACAAGTCATGCACGTTCACCCGGCCGACGGAGGCGGTGCCGGCATTTTTTGATTTTTTGGAGGCCTTGGTTTTGTCCTTGATGTCGGTGACGAAAATCTGATCGCGTTTCAGCTTGGCCTTGGCCGCGCGCATGTTGTCGGCGTCGACGACTCCTTTGACGTTGCGACCCTGTTTGTTCAGACCTTTGTATTCAAAGACCGGCATTAAAGATCCATTTGCGTGCTGGTGAGAAGCTCTTCAATGGTGGTCACGCCCGTAAGAATTTTTTGAATTCCATGCTGCCTGAAGGTAAGCATCCCTTTTTCCATGGCCAGCTTCTTGATGGTGGCCCCGTCTTTTCTTTGCATAATCAGAGAGCGGATGTCCTCGTCGACGATCATCAACTCCGCGATCACGGAACGTCCGATGTAGCCTTTTTGGTTGCACTCGTCGCAACCGACGGCGCGAAAAATTTTGGCGTTTTTCACTTCGTCGCGGCTCAGTTCCAGAGAGCGCAGCTCCAAGTCGGTCGGAATATGGGGCTCTTTACAATGAGGGCAAAGGACTCTCACCAAGCGCTGGGCGACCACGCCCAAAAGGGAAGTGGCGATCAGAAAAGGTTCGCACCCCATATCGATCAGACGGGGAAACACCCCGGCGGAGTCGTTGGTATGGATGGTGGAAAGCACCAAGTGACCGGTCAACGAAGAGTTGATGGCGATCTCGGCGGTCTCAAGGTCGCGGATCTCACCGATCATAATGACGTCCGGGTCTTGACGCAAAATCGAGCGCAGCCCGCTGGCGAAGCTCAAGCCGATTTTCGAGTTCACTTGGATCTGGCCGATGCCGTGAATCCGTTGTTCCACCGGATCTTCCACGGTGATGATGTTGATGTCGGGAGAATTGATTTTACTCAGGGAGGCGTAAAGAGTGGTCGATTTACCGCTTCCGGTCGGTCCCGTCACCAAAATGATCCCGTAAGTCTTCGTCAACAGATCGTCGATATTTTTTAAATTGTCCCGCGAAAATCCCAGCTGCTCCAATTCCAAAATCACGTTCGAGCGGTCCTGAAGACGCATCACCAGGCGCTCTCCGAAGGCGGTGGGAACGGAACTCAAACGCACGTCGATGTCTTTTCCGGCGAGCTTCAAGGGAATCCGTCCGTCTTGGGGCAAGCGTTTTTCCGCGATGTTTAAGTTTCCCATCACCTTGATTCTGGAAGTGATGGCGTTTTGCAGTTTTTTGGGCGGTTTGTAGATGTCGTAAAGCACGCCGTCCACGCGGAAGCGAACGACCATGTCGCGTTCATAAGGTTCCACGTGAATGTCCGAAGCTTTTTCTTTGACCGCGCGAAAAAGCAAGGTGTTCACCAGCTTAATCACCGGCGCGTCGTCTTCTCCGGATTCCAAAAGGTCGATCACGGGATCGTCCAGATCGTACTCTTCGCCTTCGATATCGGCCAGGCCGTCCAAGGCGGACGTCGCTTTTTCATAAACGCGGTTGATGGCGTCTTGCAGGCGGCTGGAGGTGGTGACCAAGGGCGCGACCGGTTTTCCGAAGCGCACCCGCAAATCATCCAAAGCTTTCTGATTGATCGGGTTCGAACTCAAAACCACCAAACGGTCCGATTCTTCCTTGTAAGGAAGAACTTCGTGGGACTTGGCATAATTGAGCGGGATGTCCCGGACCAAATCGACCGGAATGTCGTTGACGGGAATGTCCTTGATGAACTCCACGGAAAGATATTTGCAGAATTCGGCCAAGGCTTCTTCGGGACTGTTGAATTGAAGTTTGGAAAAGATGCTTTGCAGGCTGCGTCCGTCATGATGGATCTGATGAAGGGCGGTCTGGAGCTGTTCGTCCGAAACGCTGGTGCCTTTTTTTATAAGAAGTTCGAAGGAGGGTCCTGCCATACTGTAAAAAGAGTACTTGAATTCCCCGGCCTTCACAATAGCCGGGGCGGCCCTGGACTTTTAGCGGGCTATTTTTTAGCGGCGCATTTTTCGTAGTCGAAACCGTCCACGCACTTCAAGCGTTGTTCATCGTTTTGGGCTTTGTCCTGACATTGGTACTCTTTCACCACGGCTTCGACGAACCGGCGCTTGCAAGAGTCTTTCACCAAGGTGAGTCCTTTTTTGTATTCTTCAATGCGACCTTGGGCGCCCTTGTCGGTCATGGTGTGGTAAAGCATTTCGCCCACGGAAGTCAGGGGATCCAAAGGCAAAACGTCGCTGACCAGAACGACCAAGCGGCGGTATTCCATCAGATCTTCCTGATTGGAAGAGTCTTTTTTGTGCGTGTCCAAAAGTTTCGTGGTTTGTGCGATGACCTTGCGGGCCTTTTTTGCATCGGCGGGCTTGTCCGTGTCTTTGATGCTCAAGGCTTCGCTGCGCAGTTTGTTGATTTGCTCGCAACGAGGGCAGGTTTCCGCGCTCAAGGAAGAACAGGCCAAGGTCCATCCGAGAAAGCCGATGATCAGTCCGAGGGTGGTCCAATTTTTTCTCATTTTAGCCTCCACACTGTCTGCGGATTTCGCCGCCGCATTCTTTGCACTCTTTCATCACGAAGATTCCCACCAGTTTGCGGTTGGCAATGGCCGGGGATTTCGTGCGTCCATCGGTGTAATAGCGTCCGTCGTCGCCCTTGATGGTCACGTGACCGACATAGGAGCCCGCGGTGCCGCCGTGTCTGCGGATGAGTTTACCGCCTTTGCCGTAGTAGTGCCAAGGGTTCTTCAGGAACTTGTCGGTGTAGGGACCGCTGAAGACCAGGACGGATCCGGGGGGAGCCTTGGCGGCGGTTTTGTATTTTGAAATTTCATTCACGAAACCGAGTTCGCTCAAGGTTCCCGGTGTCGTGGAGTTTTTCTTGTAGTAAGTGATGGCATCGCCCAAGGATCCGCGGCTGGTGACGCCGGCGGCTCTTAAGGACAGTTTCACGCCCGTGGCGCAGATGCCTCCGGAATGGGATCTGTTTTTAAATTGTTTGCGGACCACTTCTTTGGCGTTTTTCAGAATGACGCCCGCATAACACTGTTCTTTGCTGCTGGGTTTGGTCTGTTGGTTTTCCTTTGCATGAAAATCGTAAACCTTGCTGCCGATATCGATCAGGTCGCGGGTGGGGCCGTTGTTGACTGGATTGACGTCGGCTTGATGGGCCAAACAGTCCTTACATTCCGCCTCGATGTCCGTGTCTTCGTGGGCCTGTGCCAGTTGGTCCTTGGTGTCTTCCGTCGGACTTTGGGTTTGAACTTCTTCTTTGGGGGACAAATCGGAAAGATAAGTGCTCACCTTACCGGGGGAGTCCTCTTCCGTCTCGGCTTCCGCCGGAGCGGCTTCGACTTCTTCCGTCGGCGTGGCGGAAGCCACGGCCGCTTCTTCCGCGGGGGCGGTCACTTCATTCACCCGGATGTATTTGGCGGAGGCATAGCCGATCTTGCCGCCGGATGTTTTGATTTTGTACCAGCCGTTTTTTTCCTGACCGATCACTTGGAAAGAATCGCTCGGTTTCAAAGTGCCGATGTCTTTGTTGCGGGAAGAGGGGCCACTGCGCAGATTCAATCCGCTGCGCACGCCGACCAACTGGGCGTCGCGTCCGTCCGTTGTTGTGGTCGCTTTCGTCGTTGTTTTTTCGGTCTTAATCGCCACCGCTTTTGCCGGAGCGCTCGCCGTTTTTACGGACACATATTTTTTGTAAACCCATCCCACGCGGCCGTTGGAACGCTTGATGCGCAGCCAGGAGCCTTTTGTTTGCAAGATAGTGAACTTTTCGCCGGGACGGAGATTGGATCCGAGATCTTTTCCATTGGGGGAAGCGCGGAAATTCAACAGCGCCTTGCTGGTTCCCATGGTTTCGGCAAAGCCCGTGTGCGGAAGAGTTCCCATCAAAAGGAAAATCATCCCGTATAAAAGGCTCGTCTTTACTTTTATGAACGGTTTAAAAAACATCGCCGCACCTTTCGAAATCAGCTGTAAAGATCCTCTCTAGGTGCTTTAAAGCAAGGCCTATGCCTCAATAAAAGTCTTATGATTTCAAAAGCTTGTGGAAAACAAAAGGCCTTCCGAAGAAGGCCTTTCCGTCAAATTGTTACACACATGGAAGAGCTGTAAACGATTTTGACGTCTCAAAATGAGATCAAAATGTTTCGATCGCGGGCTCTTCAGGAACTTGTTCGTCTTGAGGAGCATTGTTCACACGGCGGGGGAGAGCATCGATCTCCGCGCCGTGAGGATCTTGTCCGTTCATGTATTTCTGAATGAAGTCGATGCGCTCATTGATCTTTTTGTCGACCACACTCGCGTTGTCTTCTTCATTGCGGATGATTTTCGGCGTGATAAAGACGACAAGATTTGATTTCGCCGTGTCTTTCTTGGTGGATTTGAAAAGCCAGCCGAGAATCGGAATGTCCCCCAGGATGGGAATCTTGGTGGTGTTGTCCGAGAGTTCATCCTTCATCAAGCCGCCAAGAACGGCGGTGTCTCCGGAGTCCACCACGATGGCGGTTTTGATTTTACGCGTGGTCGTGGCCACGGCGATCTTGGCCAATTCTGAAGCTCCCGATTTGGAGGCGGATTGGGAAAGACCGGCCACGTCCTGATCCACCTTCATGCGCACCCGATCGGAGCCGGGACTCAAATAAGGAGTGATGGTCAGTTTGGTGGTCACGTTTTCAAAGCGCACGCTGTTTTGCGTGATCCCGGCGGTGGTGGTTCCGTTTTCAACGGCCACGGGAACTTTTTCCCCCACTTCGATCATGGCTTCTTCATTATTGAGCACGGTGACCTGGGGAGTGGAGAGCACGTTACCCACGCCGTTCGCCTGAAGAATGTTGATCATTCCGGTGATGTCCGCCACTTTGATGGGCCCGGTGGTTGTGGATCCGGAAAGACCAGGGATGTTCAATTCAAAAGTATTTCCCAGGCCGAATCCCAGAACTCCTCCCGTGTCTGAGGCGGGATTTAACAATCCGGCCAGGTTCCCGTTGCTGAATCCGATGCGACCGATTCCATTCGAATCTTTATCGAATTTATAATAATTCACGCCCCAGGATTTGGAGATCGAAGAGTTCATCTCCATGATCACGGCTTTCAAGAACACCTGATCGCGGGGAATGTCCACCTTCGAAAGAATCGTCTTTATAATGTCGTAATCCGTTTTGCCGGCGGTGATGATCAACGAGTTGGTCACTTTGTCGGAGATCACTTTGACGTCGCCGCCGAAAACGGGATTGTTGGCGGTGGTCACTTCCCCGCCGGGACGGTTGGCCAAGGCCAGGGGAGGGGCGCCGGAGCGCGAAGTTTCCTCTTGGGCTTTTTTGGATTCGGAAGCGATGCCGTTCAAAGTGTTGGCCAATTGCTCGGCGTCGGAATGTTTCACGTAGTAAACGAACACCCCGCCGTTCTCGTCGGCGCGCAACCGGAAATCCAAGCGTGAAATCAATTGTTTGATTTTCGAAATCCCGGCGCGGTTTCCGACCACGATGATGGAGTTGGTGCGCTCATCCGCGACCACCACGGAATAGACTTCCGATCCGGAAGAAGAAGTGGAAGTGGTCGGAGTGGTCCGACGAAAGCGCGGAATTCCACCGGCATTTCCGCCGGAGCTGCTGTCCTTATCGATGATCTTGGACAACAGATCCTGAATGTCCTTGGCGCGCGCATAACGGATGCGGATCACTTCCATGCGCTCCTCGAATCCGGGAGTGTCCAACTGGTCGATGATCTTCACCACGCGGTCGATGTTGGCGCCGTAATCGGAAATGATCAGCGAGTTGGTGGGGCCGTAAGCGTAGATTTCCCCTTGGGTGGAGGTCAAAAGTCTTACTTGTTTGTTGATCTCTTCCGCGCTGACGTATTTCAGCTTGATGATCCTTGTGATCATCTGATCGCTGGTCGGGTAGTAGGCGCCGGAATAAGTTTCAATGTTGTCCCTTTGGGCGGAGCGGGCTTGTTTGATTTTGTAAAAGCCGTCGCCGGGAACGACCGCCAGGTTGTTGATGGCCAGGGCGGAAAGAAAGGCTTTGTAAGCTTCCGCCACGGTGATGCGCGTGGGCGCGATGATGGTGATCTTTCCGCGCACGTTGGTGTCGACGATGAAGTTCTTCCCGGTCAGTTCGCTGATGGCTTTGATCACGTCGGCAATGTCGGCGTTGGGATAATCGAAGCTTTCGATCATGTCGGGAAAGTTATCGTTGGTGATGTCTTCGATCGGACTGTCCGCCAGGGATTTGCCGGTTTTTTTACTGACAAACCCGGAGTCTTTTTGATCCGCGCTTTGGGGAGGAGTGCTTGCCGCGGGAGCGGCGCTGGGCGTTTGCGCCCCTGCCGTACCTTGCGCGCACAGTAAGAGCGCGCCGATCATCAGACCTAAAGACTTCGCCTTTTTCATTTCAACACCCTCCTTGGTGTACTCACTTCGTCGCCGGACCTTACTTCGTTACAGAGTATTCCATGGTCTCTTCGCGTCCGTTGCGAATGATCCCGATTTTGAAACTGCTGTCGTTTCTCATGGCTTGGTAAAACTCCATCGCCTTGGTGGGGGAGTTCACCGGCTCCCCGTTGACCGCCGTGATCACGTCCATGGGTTTGAAGCCCAATTTTTCGTAAACGCTTCCCGGTTGAATCGACACGAAACGAAACCCTTGAACGCGTCCGCCGGTTCCGGGAATGATGTTGGGAACCATCCGCGCCTGATTCAGCACCGCTCCCAGGTTTGAGAGTTGCTTATCCACTTCCTGGCGGCTGATGGTGAAATTGAACTCCCCGGATTTTTGAATGGTTTCCGCGTTTTTAACCGGCGCCGCGCTCGCGCCCAGTTTGAGCGCCGAGTCTTTGGGGATTTCCACGTACTCCAAACGTTGGTTGGAGCTGTTTCTGAAAATCACTTTGCGCCGCTCGATGCGCACGATTTTCCCCATGTTCTCCATGTCTTCATCCACCATGTAGGATCCGGCCTCGTTTTTCGATTGGATCATGATGGTGGCGATGGATTTTTTCGGATTGGCGTGAACCAAAGTCCCTTCCAGCTTGATCGGAAGTTGGGTCAAGACCGGCGTGCCTTCGGTATCCCCTTCGTCGCCACCGCCGTCGCCGGTGAGCGCGGGAGGAATTTTCCCGTCCTCATTGAAAATGTTTTTGCGCGTGATGGAGGAATACTGACCCAAGTCTTTCATCTCCATGCGCTCTTCTTGAGAGGGTCTTGTGGGCGGAGGTTTTGACGGAAGCATTTTCGGACGCAAGTAAACCACGCTGAGATCCGCGGCAAAGTAAGCCATCAGCGCGATCAATGCATAGATGTAAAACCCTTCGAAAGGAGGGCGTCCCCCCGGGCTAAACGTGTTGCGTCCAAATCCAAAGATGCTCATCTTCCCAATGTTACCAAAGACCCTTGAAATGTCTCATGTTTTAAGCTTAGCCCAGGTTGTCATTTTCAAAAAAATGAAGCGATTACACAGACAAAGATCCAGATTCCGCAGTGAGGAGCCCCACTTTCTCCCTCGAGCCGGGCATGGGTGTTGCTTTGAAAACAAGTCGGGGAATCAGTTTGGGAGTCAACAAAGGGGGGAAATATGTCGACTCTGCTTTTCGATCTTCAAGGAAGTTTTCATTTTCAGGAGGTGCGCGCGACGCTCACCAGAATTCCTGAAGTCTTACAAAAAATGCGCGAAGTGCAGGTGGTGTTGGATCAAAAATCCGTTCCGCTGGATCTCGGTATTTTCCTGACGGCGGAGGACGCCTCTTACCTTCACCATTACCGCCGTAAGGAATTCGCCGGAGTGGTGCTGCAACTGGGGATTTTCGAGCGCTACTTGAAGCGCCATCCGCTTCCGGAAAATATCGTGGGCGTGGTGAATTCCATTTCAGCGGCCCGCGTGATCGCCGGTCAGATGTCTTTGGAACAATTGGTGGAGGAAACTTTCCGCGCGCCGAAGTCCAAAGAGGCCGCCGACACTCTGCCCGGTCTTCCGATTCTGACCGGAATTCAGATTCCGAAGTATCAGATTTTTTCGCGCACGGAGGAGGGCTACTCTCCCAAGAGCGCGGAGAAAGCGGACTTGGTTTGCGTTCTTCACCAGCTCGGAAACACGGAGGAAGTTCTCGAAGTGGGATTGAGCGCGAACGGGCGCCGCGGAACCCTTGAAGACGATCCTTCGCTGACCTGGGTGTGGGATCAGGTGCGGGGCGGTCCCTTGGAGCCTTTGGTGGTCGCCA
>Ga0182744_1003872_pt1 | contig 11503 bp, 9 predicted proteins | sample eDN3rd30CKraftMG_FD_128525 | JGI IMG/M metagenome (GOLD analysis project Ga0182744, IMG submission 128525) | Enriched Miracle-Growth compost microbial communities from Emeryville, California, USA - eDNA 3rd pass 30_C Kraft MG (version 2) (version 2) ...
CAAACTCGCCCTTCGCCAAGCTGGCGGCGCTCAAGCAGCAGCTCGAAGAGGCGAAAGAAAAGCACTGAGGAGACGGGCCGATCGCCGCACGCATCGATCATGCAGCCGTCCGCCATCCCGCCAGCGGGCCCGATGCCGGCTCGCAGGCGCGGCCGGCGCTCGATAGCCAGCGGATCGACAAGTGGCTCTGGCATGCCCGCGTGGTGCGCACGCGCACCGATGCGGGCAAGCTGGTGACGGCCGGCCACGCGCGCGTCAACGGCCGGCGCGTCGTCGCGGCGAGCCACCTGCTGCGCGCCGGCGACGTGGTGACGCTGGCGCTCGACCGCTCGGTGCGGGTGCTGGAAGTGGTGGCGTTTGCGCCGCGTCGCGGCCCGCCGGCAGCCGGCGCCGCGCTCTATCGGGCGCGGGATTGAAGACGCAAGACTGAACGGCGCCAACTGTCCATCTTCCTTGCGACTTGCTACGCCCTACTTGCGAACTTGCCGCAGGCGAGGCTGTGCGTTAGGCCAAACCGCCATCAAGCCGCCACGCCGTCAAGCAAGTGGGAATCGCCAGGGAATACCGATGACCTACGTCGTCAACGAAGAGTGCATCAAGTGCAAGCATATGGACTGCGTCGAAGTCTGTCCGGTGGACTGCTTCTACGAAGGCCAGAACATGCTGGTCATTCACCCGGACGAGTGCATCGACTGCGGCGTGTGCGAGCCGGAATGCCCGGTTGATGCGATCAAGCCGGACACCGAGCCGGGGCTCGAACGCTGGCTCCAGGTGAATGCCGAATATTCCAAGGTCTGGCCGAATATCACCATCAAGAAAGAGGCGCCGGCCGACGCCGCCGACTGGGCCGGCGTTCCCGACAAGTTCGACAAGCATTTCTCGTCGGAGCCGGGCGAGGGCGATTGACGAGCCGCGTCCGCCCGGATCTTGGAGGCGCGCGCCGGCGGCGTTAACGATATCGCCGATCTTGCCTCCAAATGGCCATGCAAATACCGCATATCGTGCGATAAGGCTTTGATTTTGGCCAGAAATGTGCTATAAGGCATGCACTGGCGAAAATGACGTTCCAACAAGCGACCGAGGGCGGTTCCGCCTTGCGGAGACCGAAAGTCTCGGCTTTCAGGGTTCTTCAGAAGGGCGTGCGATCCACGCGGTCAAGCAGTGGCAGACAAATCGCGTCAGAAAACGAAGAAGACGACCTCCGGTGCGAGCCGGAGCAGCAAAAAGCCGGTCGCCGCGGCGCGGCGGGCTTCCACCACTGCGCACGGTCCGTCCGGCGCGGCGCATGTCAAAGCACCCAGCCGCGCGGCCGGGCATGGAGTTCCCTCCGGAATGTCGACGACCAACAAGAAGAATACCCACCAGCGTCATGGTTTCAAGACCGGCGAGTTCATCGTCTATCCGGCGCATGGCGTGGGACAGATTCTGGCGATCGAGGAGCAGGAGATCGCCGGTGCCAAGCTTGAGCTGTTCGTCATCAATTTCAGCAAGGACAAGATGACGCTGCGCGTTCCGACCGCGAAGATCGTGACGGTCGGCATGCGCAAGCTGTCGGAGCCGGTGCTGGTCAAGAAGGCGCTGGAAACCCTCAAGGGCCGTGCCCGCATCAAGCGCACCATGTGGTCGCGCCGCGCGCAGGAATACGAAGCCAAGATCAATTCCGGCGACATCGTCGCCATCGCCGAGGTGGTGCGCGACCTGTTCCGTTCCGAGACGCAGCCCGAGCAGTCCTATAGCGAGCGCCAGCTCTACGAGGCGGCGCTCGACCGGCTGTCGCGCGAGGTCGCGGCGGTGCAGAAGGTCACCGAGACCGAGGCGGTGAAGGAGATCGAGGCGGCGCTCGCCAAGGGTCCGCGCCGCGGTCCCAAGCCCGCCGCGGCGGCCGAGGGCGAGGCGGATGTCGAGAGTGCCGATGAGGATTCGGCGGAAGAAGAAGCCGCCTGATCGGGCGCCGATCCGGCTGCGGATCAAAGCGAACGTTATTTGAAGCCCGGCAGAGATGCCGGGCTTTTCGTTTGCGCACTGGTGCGACCCATCTGGCGCGATCCGCCAGACTTTGCGCGCCGTGATGTGGGCCATAATGTCCAAAATTTAATTGGTTATCCGCCGGGTACGGGGCGCAAGCTCCAAAAACGAGTGACCGGGAACCGGAAGGCGACACCGGGTCTTTTAGAAAAAGACCGGCCTTTCCCGGAAACGACGCTGGCAACGGTTCTGCGGGAGCGCGCCTTGGCGATGGAGGTTGCCCATGAATCGATCAAATATGAATCGATCAGACATGAATCGAATGAACGAACCACCCAACGCCCCGATGGATATGGGCATTTACAAGAGCATGGGGCTTTACAGGCAGCGCGGCGCCGGCAAGACGCCGCTCGATCTTTATATGCTGGCCGTCGGGCTGTTCCTGCTGCTGTCGCCCTGGCTCTATGCCTTTGCCCAGGCGCCGGCGCGGATGAACGACTGGGCGACCGGCGCGGCGCTTGCCGTCGCATCGGTCGCGGCACTCACGGTGTTTGGCCGCTGGCAGGAATGGCTGATGGCGGCGCTCGGCGTCTGGCTGGTGGCGGCGCCCTGGGTACTCGGCTACGCGCACACCTCCGCCATGCATGTCAGCATCGCCGCCGGCGCCCTCGTCATCTATCTGGCGCTGCTGGAGTTATGGCTGATCCAGGACGGCCGGTTCGATCGCGGCTCCGGCAGCTTCTCCGTCTGAGCGCCGACGACGGCGGCTGGCTTTCGTCCTGTGTCTGCGCGGGAACCGGGACGGGATCAAGTCGTTGACTCCGGTTGGGCGCCTATGTCGGCGCCGCCCTTCCTGTTGCAGAGTGCGTGAGGTGTATCATGGCGGCGCGTGCGTACTGGTCCGGGCGGATCCGGCTGGCGCTGGTGTCGATTCCGGTCGAGGTCTTTCCCGCGACCTCCTCGTCGCCGCGGATTTCGTTTCACCAGATTCACGAGCCGAGCGGCAAGCGCATCCGCTATGAGAAGGTCGTGCCGGGGATCGGGCCGGTCGATGCCGAGGATATCGTCAAGGGCTACGAGGTCGAGAAGGGCAAATATGTCCTGCTCTCCGACGAGGAGATCGACGACGTCAAGCTGGAGGCCAAGAAGTCGATCGACCTGGTGCAGTTCGTCGATCAGGACGAGATCGACCCGGTGTATTTCGAGCGGCCTTTCTTCGTGCTGCCGTCGGAAGAGAACGAGGACGCGCAGGAAGCCTATGCGGTGTTGCGCGATGCGCTGCGCAAGACCGGCAAGGTCGGCCTCGGGCAGATCGTCATCCGCGGCCAGAGTTCGATCGTCGCGATCAAGCCGAATGGCAAGGGGCTGATGATGGAGACGCTGCGCTATGCCGACGAGGTCAAGAAACCGCAGACGGCGTTCAGCGGCATCGAGGCGGCAACGCCGGACAAGGACCTGCTCGAACTCGGCGAGGAATTGATCCGCAAGAAATCCGGCACGTTCCGGCCGGAGGCGTTCAAGGACGCCTATACGACCGCGCTGCGCGAATTGATCGACGCCAAGCGCGAGAAGCGCGCGCCGAAGGCGATCGAGGAAGCCGCACCGGCGTCGAACGTCATCAACCTGATGGATGCGCTCAAGCGCAGCGTGCGCGGCAATCCGGGCAGCGCGGGGGACGAGCGCGGCGGTGGCAAGGCGCCGGCAAAGACCTCTGCAAAGAGCCCGGCCAAGAGTCCGGCCAAGAGTCCGGCAAAGGCGCGCAGCCGCGCCGGCAAGACGGCCCGCTCGCGCCCGGTGAAGCCGGCGGCGCGCCGCAAGCACAAGGCGGCGTAGGAGGATGGCGCCGCCGCGCCCATCTGCGAAGCGGCGGGGAACGAAGACGCGCGCGCGCAAACGCAAGGCGCCCGCCGATCCTCTAACCGATCCTTTGGCGCGCTACCGGGAGAAGCGCGATTTCTCCAGAACGCGCGAGCCGAGCGGTGCGCGGCGCCGTGCCGGCAGAGAGACGCACCCAAAACGCCAAGGGCGCCTTTCATATCTGATCCAGAAGCACGACGCCTCGCATCTGCATTACGATTTCCGTCTGGAATGGAACGGCACGCTGATGAGCTGGGCGGTGCCGAAGGGGCCGAGTACCAATCCCGACGACAAGCGGCTTGCCGTGCATGTCGAGGACCACCCCGTCGACTATGGCGGCTTCGAGGGCACCATCCCGCAAGGCGAATACGGCGGCGGCACGGTGATGCTGTGGGATCGCGGCACCTGGGAGCCGCAGCCCGGCGTCGATGTCGATCGGGCGCTGGCGGACGGCAAGCTCGCCTTCCTGCTCCATGGCGATCGCCTGAAAGGCAAGTGGGCGCTGGTGCGGCTGCGCCGCAAGAGCCCGAAAGACCGCGACAACTGGCTGCTGATCAAGGAGCTTGACGATTTCGTCGAGCGCCGCGGCAAGCCGGTGACCGTGCGCGAGACGACGAGCATCGCCAGCGGCCGCTCGATGGCCGAGATCGCGCAGGGCGAGCGCGTCTGGCATTCCGGCAAGGCCGGGCGGAAAGCAGCGCCCGCCGATCCACAAATCCTTGCCGCGCCGGCGCGACGCGGCAAGACGCGCGGCGCGGCGGCAGATCCCTCGACAAAAGCCTCAAAAAAAAAGCCTGACGGCGCGCGTGCAAGCAAGCGCGCGGCGCTGCCGGCCTTCGTCGCGCCGCAGCTTGCGACGCTGGTTGACGCGCCGCCCCCCGGCGGCGACTGGCTGCACGAGATCAAATATGACGGCTATCGCGCCGTCACCTCGGTCGCCGACGGCCGCGTCGTCATCCGCACCCGCAACGGCCTCGACTGGACCGAGCGATTTGCCGCGCTGGTGCCGGCACTGGCGGCGCTCGACTGCACCAGTGCCGAACTCGACGGCGAGATCGCGGTCGCCGATGCGAAGGGGCACACCGATTTCGGCGCGCTACAGGATGCGCTGAGCAATGGCGGGGCGCGGATCGCTTATTACCTGTTCGATCTCCTGGCGCTCAACGGCGAGGATTTGCGCGAGGAGCCGCTTGTCGCGCGCAAACGCAAGCTCAAGGCGCTGCTCGGCACGCGCAAGGCTCCGCTGATTTATTCCGATCACGTCGTCGGCAGCGGCGATGCGATGTTCGCGCAATCCTGCAAGCTCGGGCTCGAAGGCATCATCTCGAAGCGTGCCGACGCGCCCTATCGCTCCGGGCGCGGCCGGACCTGGCTGAAGATTAAATGCGGCCACGAGCAGGAATTCGTCATCATCGGCTGGCGACCGTCGCGCAAGGCCGGGCGGCCGTTCTCGTCGCTGCTGCTGGCGCTGCGCGAGGACGGCGAGCTGCGCTATGCCGGCCGCGTCGGCAGCGGCTATTCCGGCGCCGGCCTTGCCGGCCTGTCGCGCCGGTTCAAGGCGCTGGCGCGCCGAACCCCGCCGGTTGCCGGCGTGCCCGCCGCCATCGCCCGGCATGCGCATTTCGTCGAGCCCGAGCTGGTGGCGGAGATCGCCTTTCGCGGCTGGACGCGCGACGGTCTGGTGCGGCAGGCGTCGTTCAAGGGGCTGCGCGGCGACAAGCCGGCGGCGGAGGTGGTGCGCGAGCGCGACATGCCGGTCGGCGAGGCCGTGCGCAAGTTGGAGCGCAAACCTGTACGTAAACCTGTCCACAAGCCGGTGCGCGGTGCCGCGGCAACGGCGCGGCAGGCGGTGAAACGGGGCGCCGTCGCCGCCGATGGTGCCGAGATCATCGAGGGCGTGCGGGTCACGCATCCCGACCGCGTGCTGTTTGCCGATCAGCAAGTCACCAAGCGCGAACTCATCGCCCACTATGTCGCCGTCGCCGAACGCATGCTGCCGCACATCGTCAACCGGCCGATCAGTCTGGTGCGCTGTCCGCAGGGCAGCGGCAAGGCGTGCTTCTTCCAGAAACACGCCTCCGAGGGCTTTCCCGAGCAATTCCAGAAGGTGCGCATCGCCGAGAAAGCGGGCGAGGAAGACTATCTCTACATCACCGACGTGAAGGGACTGGTCGCTGCCGTGCAGGTCGGCGTTCTCGAACTGCATCTGTGGGGCTGCCACGTCGATGCGATCGAGAAGCCGGACCGGCTGGTGTTCGATCTCGACCCCGACGAGGGGCTCGATTTCGTCCATGTGCGCGACGCCGCGCGGCAGTTGCGCGAGCGGTTGCGGCACGTCGGCTTGCAGTCTTTCGCCATGGTCACCGGCGGCAAGGGCGTGCATGTCGTCGTGCCGCTGTTGCGCGGCCATTCCTGGGACGCGCACCGCGACTTCGCCGAGGCGATGGCGCGGCTGATGGAGGAGGAGGCGCCGGACCGCTTCGTCGCGACGATGTCGAAGGCGAAGCGGCACGGCCGCATCTTCGTCGACTATCTGCGCAACCAGCGCGGCGCCACCGCCATCGCGCCGTTCTCGACGCGCGCCCGCAAGGGCGCCTCCGTCGCGCTGCCGGTGTCGTGGCCGGCGCTGGCGCGGCTTGCGAACGCGCATCCGCTCGCCGTCGGCGAAGCGGTGAAAGCGGCGCGCGGCCGCGATCCGTGGCCGGATTATTTCAAGCTGAAACAGAAACTGCCGCGGCTGTAGCTCTTATTCCACCACCAGCTTCACCTGGTCGCCCGGTTTCGGCTGCTGGCCGGGGTCGAGGCCGTTGATGACGCGGAAGCGTTCCGCCGGGTGATTGAGCGCCATCTGTGCCGCGAACGTCTCAACCGTGTCGCCCGGGTGTACGGTGACGAGCTTGATGTGCGCCGGCCGCGTCTGCTGGATTTCCTGCAGGCTCATGCGGCGGAAGGTCTGGATCGAGGTGCGGAAGGCGCGGTCGATCTCCGGTGTCGCGTTCTTCGCCGCGAAGATGAATCGATAGACGTCGCTGCCGAAGCGCACCGCGTAGAGCCGGAACGACCACGGATCGCCCTTCGCCGTGGCGGTGGCGGCGGGGAAGCCGTTGATGGTGAGCGGCTCGACGCTGCCCTTGTCGATGTTCTCGATCCAGCCGGACGACAGATAATCGGTGAGCGACTGCTCGGCCGGCACCTTGACGACATCGAGGCGCATCGCCTGCGCGCCGTTGCCGTTGAGGCCGAGTACCGCCTGCGCCGTGTTGTCGAGGGTGAAGTCGGGCGGCGCGGTGAAGGTGAAGCCGAGCCGGGCGTGCAGGAAGCGGCGGCCGCGCACATAGCCTTCGCTCGGGTCCTCGCCGTAGACGAGGCCGTTGAGGCTGGCGATATAGTCGCGGCGGTCGCGCTCGCCGCCGCCGGGCGCGGTGAACTGGCGGGCGTTGAGCTGGGCGTTGCGCACGCGCTCGGGCGTCGATGGATGCGAGGAGATGAAGTCGAGCGAACGCGGGTCGGCATTGCCGAGCGGCTTGAGATTGGCGTTGCGCTCCATCGCGGTGAGGAAGCGCGAGGCGCCGAACGGATCGTAGCCGGCGCGCGCGGCGATGCCGACGCCGATGCCGTCGGCCTCGAACTCCTGCGCGCGCGAGAAGCTCGCCATCGCCAGCTTCGATTTGGCGAGCGCCAGCGCGCCGAGATTGGGGTCGCTCAACACGTCGCTGACGACGCTGGAGACGATCGCCGCCTGCTTGGCCTGTTCCTCGCGGATGGCCGCATGGCGGGCGATCACATGCGCCATTTCGTGCGACAGCACGGAGGCGAGTTCCGAAGTGTCGTTGGCGAGCGCCAAGAGGCCGCGCGTCACATAGATCTGGCCGCTCGGCAGCGCGAAGGCGTTGACGGCTTGCGAGTTGAGGACGGTGACGCGGTATTTCAGGTCGGGCCGCTCGGAGGCGGCGACCAGCCGGGACACGGTCTTGTTGACCAGCGCTTCGAGCTTGGCGTCGTTGTAGACGCCGCCATAGGCGGCAAGGATGCGCGCGTGCTCGCGTTGCGCGGCGGTGTTGGTCTCGCTGGTTTTAGGCAGCGTCGGCAGGCTCACCTGCCGTTCTTCGGGAATCTGGGCGCAGGCGGATAGCAGCGCGGCGACCAGCCCGGTGAGCGCCAGCAACGCGAAGCGACGCGCCGGCCGTGCCGTCCGTTGAGGGGGCAGCGTCCGCGGGAGCGCGCTACTGATATGTGGGTCGCGGATACTCATGTTACTGCGAGGCCGTCGTCGCGTTGACCAGTTCGATCTGCTCGGGGCGCTCTGCTTCTATCACAGGTCCGCGCCGCTGCTCGACCCAGCCGCGCACCCGGACCTGGCGTCCGGCAAGCGACCGCAGGTCGGTTCCGGCCCGCCCGAAGCTGCGTTCCCGGCGCTTCAGGACGATGGCGGTAAAGCCCTGCGTCCAGCGCCGCCCGAAGTTGATATATAACACGCCGCGGCTTTCGCGAACCGAGCGCACGGTCCCCTCGACCACGGCGAACTGGCCCCGCACGGCGCTGATTTCGGCCGGGCGGGCGGCATCGAGAACAGCGCCAGCCTTGCTCCACAGGCCGCGGCCGGCGGCGCGGGCCGCCCGTTCGCGGGCGAACAAGGTCTCGGCGCAGGCGGCGTCCCGCGGCCGCGCCGAGACGCGGGCAAGCCCCTGCTCCAGCAGGGTTTCCTGCGTCGAGGGGCCGCCGTCCTCGGGATAGGCGAAAACCGGCAGCCGCCCGTAGCGGTCCGTCGCCGGGCCGTCCTGCCGGAGAACCACAAGGCGGCCGCCGATCAGCGCGTTGAGCGCCGTGCGGGCCGCCGCCTCCGCGTCGCCGGCGGGCGGCGCCTCGATGGCCGAAAGGCGCGCCTCGCGGCCGTCGGTCAGCGTAAAGCTGCGCCCGTCGCGGACCGCCGCCACGACGACGGTGCCGAGCCCTTCGAGCCCGCATTCGGCCGGCCGCGGTTCCTGCGCCACGGCGCCGGCCGTCAGGATCGAGGAAAGCGCCGTCGCCGCCAAAATCGTCCTCGCAATGCGTCTCGAGCCCCGCCCGGACGGGTCAAATCGTCCGGCGATCGAAAAGCCCGATTGGGGCCGCATTGCGGTCATGGTTCCGGCTCCGGGTGAAACGCCCGGTTGTCGGAAAAACCTAGCGCAGTTCGGCGGGGCGATACAGGTCGGCGCGGGTCGGCGGCAGGCCGGAGGGACCGCGCGCCTTCTTCGAGGCGAGCGTCTGGAAGATGCCGACGGTGGCGCGCTCGAAGGCGATGGCGCAGCCGGCGAAATAGGCAATCCACATCCGCGTCTTCACCTCGCCGGCCTCGCGGATGGCGGCCTCCTTGTTGGCGACGAGCCGGTCGTGCCAGAGCCGGCAGGTGCGCGCATAGTGCTCGCGCCAGCCCTCGACGTCGTGAATCTCGAAGCCGTGCCGTTCGAGATTGGCGGCCGACATGCCGATGTGATCGAGTTCGCCGCCGGGGAAGATGTAGCGCACCAGCGCCGCGAATTCCGGTCGGTGCCTGCGGAATTCCTTGTCGGTGCGTTTGGCCGGCCGCGCGATGGCGTGGTGCAGGTAAAGGCCGCGCGGCCGCAGCAGCCGGTTGATCGTCGCGAAATAGGCCGGATGGTTGTCGATGCCGACATGCTCGAACATGCCGATCGAGGCGATCTTGTCGAACTCGCCGTCGAGCGCGTGATAGTTCTTCAACTCGACGGTGACGCGGTCGCCAAGCCCGCGCGCGGCGATCCGCTCTCTGGCGCGCGCCAGTTGCTCCTCCGACAGCGTCACGCCGTGCGCCTTGACGCCGTAGTGCTCGGCCGCGTGACAGACGAGCGCGCCCCAGCCGCAACCGATATCGAGAAAGCGTTCGTCCGGCTTGAGCCGCAGCTTGCGGCAGATCATGTCGAGCTTGTCGTGCTGCGCGGTGTCGAGGTCGTTATTCCAGTCGGTGAAATAGGCGCAGGAATAGAGCATCTGCGCGTCGAGGAACAATCCGTAGAACGCATTCGAAACGTCGTAGTGATAGGCGATGTTCTCCTTGTTCTCGCCTTCGCTGTTGTCGCTGGTGCCACGCCGGGCGGTCGATTCCAGAGGCCATGGACCGCCGCGCGGCACCAGCAGGAATTTCAACAGCGTCGAGACGGCGAGCCGCTTGTCGAGGCTCTTGCGCAATTCGCGGCTGCGCACTTTCGGCCGCCGCTCGACGAGGTCGAAGATCGTGCCGTTGCGGATATCGATGCGGCCCGACGCCCACAGATTGGCGAGCGTGTCGATCTTCGGCTTGCGCAGCAGCGCGGCGACCGCGCCCTCGTCGGCAATGGCGATGGCGAGCGCGCCCGCCGGATAATCCGCCGGTACGCTGGAGCCGTCCCACAGCAGGAATCCGGGTTCGAGACCGGTGCGCTCGCGCAGATGCGCGAGCAATGTTTTGAATGCCTGCAAGCGTGTCGAGGTCATGAGCGCACCTCTAGCAGGCCGGTCCGGCAAGGCCAATCGGCTTCTAGGTTGTTGTTTTGGCGCGTGTTCTTTCCGCGAACCGGATTCCACTTCGCTCGAAAACGCTCTAGTCTCGGCACACGAATGATTCCCGGAAGGTCGAGGTCCGCCGGACCGACACCCGATAAAGACGCCCCAAGACGCCTGACTGTCACTGCCCGCCTTGTCTCCGCGACTGCCTGCTTCCCGACATCTGACAGCCTCCTTCCAACATTCGGTTGAAATTCATGAGATCGTTCTTTGCGCTCGCTATCGCCGTCTTGATTGCGTCGGCGGCCCCCTCCGATCGCGCGTCGGCGCAGTCGGTCTGCCCCGATAATTTTTCCGCTTTTGCCGGAACGGCAGACAACCTGTCGTGCGCCTGCACGGCGGAGGCGACGCAGATCGGCTCGGTGTGGGGGATGGACGTCTATACCGGCGATTCCGGCATCTGCCGCTCGGCGGTGCATGCCGGCGTCATCGGCCGGCAGGGCGGGTCGGTGACGGTTATTCCGGAACCGGGGCGCAATGCCTATCCGGGTGTTACCCGCAACGGCATCTCGTCGAGCAATTACGGACGTTATGAGTCGAGCTTCCGCTTTGCCGGTGCGCCGGCGGCGACGCCCGGACCTGCTCCGGCCGCGGCCGCCCCGGCGGCGCGGGCTGCGGTCAGCGTCTGCCCGGACGACTTCATCGCGTTTGCCGGCACCAGCGAGGCGCTGACCTGCACCTGTTCGACCGAAGCGGCGGCGAACGGCTCGGTGTGGGGCATGGACGTCTATACCGGCGATTCCGGCATCTGCCGCTCGGCGGTGCATGCCGGCGTCATCGGCCGGCAGGGCGGGTCGGTGACGGTTATTCCGGAACCGGGGCGCAATGCCTATCCGGGCGTCACCCGCAACGGCATTTCGTCGAGCAATTACGGGCGTTACGAGTCGAGCTTCCGCTTTGCCGGTGCGCCGGCGGCGACGCCCGGACCCGCTCCGGCCGCGGCCGCCCCGGCGGCGCGGGCTGCGGTCAGCATCTGCCCGGACGACTTCATCGCGTTTGCCGGCACCAGCGAGACGTTGACCTGCACCTGTTCGGCGGAAGCAGCGGCGAACGGCTCGGTGTGGGGGATGGACGTCTATACCGGCGATTCCGGCATCTGCCGCTCGGCGGTGCATGCCGGCGTCATCGGCCGGCAGGGCGG
>Ga0182744_1003873_pt1 | contig 11501 bp, 19 predicted proteins | sample eDN3rd30CKraftMG_FD_128525 | JGI IMG/M metagenome (GOLD analysis project Ga0182744, IMG submission 128525) | Enriched Miracle-Growth compost microbial communities from Emeryville, California, USA - eDNA 3rd pass 30_C Kraft MG (version 2) (version 2) ...
CACGCAAGAAAAAATTGGTTATGCAACTGACCATCCTAAGCATTCCATTGCGTATAAGTTTAGTCCTCAAGAAGCTTACACCACTGTCTATGCAGTAGAGGTTCAGGTCGGCAGAACTGGCGCTATTACCCCAGTGGCTAAGATTAAACCTGTTTTTGTTTCAGGTGCTACAGTCAGTAATGTAACCTTGCATAATCAAGACGAAATTAATCGACTGGGATTAAAAATCGGTGACACGGTTAAAGTACGACGCGCTGGCGAAGTCATCCCTGAAATCTTTGAAGTAGTGAAAGATTTCCGACCACCTGCTCTAGAAAATGCTAGTGTATTTAGATTGCCAGAGCACTGTCCGTCTTGCCAGAGCGTGCTGACTAAAATCAACAATAGCGTTAAACTCTATTGTTTAAATCCATACTGCGAAGCACGTACCATTCGTGCAATCGAATACGCCTTTAGTAAAGATGTATTAGATATCAAAGGCTTTGGTTTTAAACAAGTCGAAAAGCTCGTGCAATACGTTTTAAAGAATCATAAAAAGCTCTCGCAAATCGCCTATATTAATCTGCCTTTGCGTTGGCCTCAATTAATGGTTCTTTGTAAACATGTTGCACATTTACTGGTAAGCGCTAAAGTGTGTTCTGAGGATAGAGAGCAAGAGCTCTTAGATGCACTCTTTAGCGTGTCTAAAAGCACTAAAGCGCAAATCTATCAAAGTTTAAATCTACCTGGCTTAGGCAAAGAGACTGCAAAAGAGTTGGTTGAACATATCGATCTTTTTGATGACATTAATAAAGAACAGATTGACTTAATGTTACAAGAAGGGTATTTAGACATCACAGCTTATGATAGTCTAATCGATTGGTTTAATACCTACCGGAACATCGATGTTTTGCTCTTGCGCGGTATCAATGCGCTAGGACTTAGTCCTAAACCTATTGTTGGTCCATTAACCGGAACAGTCTTTTGCTTTACTGGTAATTTGGTGATGGGGAAACATAAAGCTAAGAGTCTGGTACTAGAGCTTGGCGCTAAAGTGGTTGAAACCGTCAATAAAGAATGCACCCATGTTGTCGGTAATGATCCAAGTACCGCTAAATTTAAAAAGGCGATTAAATTGGGCAAGAATACGTTAGATGAAGTGGCGTTTGTTGCTTTTCTAAAATCTGCAAAGGAACCTTAATGAAAATACTCAGTCGTTTTGCTGATAAACTAGCGCTTCGTATCTTTAATTTAATCAAAGCAGATGCAGACCTACGCGATAAACTAGTAGGGCCTACTGGTTGTATGGGAATGATGGGTCGGCCAGCCGATGAGCTTTTTAAGCAATGGCAAGAAGAACAAAACAAACCAGAAGCTACTATTGAAGATTTCATTGAATGGTTCAAAGTGGCTATCAAAACCGTAAAGGAATAATTTATGACCAATGTTGTCAGAGCTGAAAAACAATACCTGGACGCTTTAAAGGATATCTACTATAATGGGACTTATTTAAAGAATGAGCGCACCGGCAATATTTGTAAGACGCTTATTAATGTAGATTTGACTTATGATGCTTCTACCAATAAAGCGCCGCTTATTACTACTCGGAAAGCTCCGACTAAATTACCGATTGCTGAGCTCATTGGTTATATTCGAGGTTATCGCTCAGCCGCAGACTTTCGAAAACTCGGCACTAAGTCCTGGGACGCAAATGCTAATGAGAATAAAGCATGGCTAGCTAATCCTGCCCGCGAGGGCAAGGACGATATGGGTATGGTGTATGGGGCTGTAGCTCATCATTGGCCTGCGGCTGGTATCGCCTACGATGAAGAAAACTTCTTTCATTTTCGCAACCATACTCACGAAATCAATCTCTTCGAGAAGGTTTATAATAACCTCAAAAATGGTAAGGATGATAGAGGGGAAATTATAACGTTTTGGAATCCGGGCGTTTTTAGCTTAGGATGTCTGCGACCTTGTCTTCATACTTATCAGTTTAGCCTTTTGGGTGACGATCTATATTTGAATGCGTTTCAGCGTTCGTCGGACTTCCCACTGGGGACAGTAGCCAATATGGTTCAAGTTTACGTATTCTTACGCTTGATGGCTCAAATCACCAATAAGAATCCTAAACTTGCTTTCCATAAAAACGTAAATTGTCATATCTACGAGCCTCAATTTGACGGTGTGGTCGAACAACTCTCTCGTTCGCTATTGCAAGAGCCGGAGTTAGAAATCAACCCTGATATTAAAACACTCGAAGATGTAATGACATGGGTTTCTGTTGATGATTTCCAATTCACGTATAACGAATATCATCCTGCTATTCAATATCCGTTTGCTGTTTAACAACATAAAGAGAGGTCCTAAGACCTCTCTAAATAAAGGAAACAACATGGAAGATTTGACCGATGATACTAATTTGACCGATGATACTAGTATCAGAAAAACTAATTACGAATATTATTTAAAATATCGTAGTGAAATCTGCTTTACATTTGTTCTGGCTATTATAGCGTGGTTAATTAAATTCGTTTTATTAACTCCAGAGATGATTGCAACAAGTCCTAATCAATTAATCTCTCTTTTAGTAAAAAATATATTTCCTATCTTGGCCTTTATATGTTCAATAATTATTATAACATTCGATATTCTAATTTTGCGTAATCCTCTTCGACTAGAGACTGAAGATACTCTACCCGGATTAGAATTTCGTAAACGATTAATTATTGCTAGTCTTGTTTTAACGTTTGCTCGTTCTTTGTTGTGTCTGTATATCGTAAGTTGTATTATTATCTACGCAGTTAGTCTTTTATAGGGCTTTTTAAAAATGAAGCAGCAAGAATATGCCTGGGTTCGTAGGGCTTATCAGAAACTCTGTAAATTTAGTTCTAAAATTCTAAGAATGCTTAGTTTTTTCTTACAAAGACTAAATCATAAACAAACAGTCAAACTTATCAAACAAGAACTCAACCCAATTTGTAGTAAGCACGGCGAAGATATTTTTGATAAACTAAGTTTCGGAGAATATCGAAGGCTTTCTTATCAAATTCGTGAGTGTAGCTTTTTTATTGTTCGGGCTGCTATTGCTAGAGTTAATTCCGAAAATGAAATCGTAGAAATCTATAGCGTAGCTAGTCCTGGCCATCATGCAGAAGTTCTATTTTACATGGCCTCAATTGGTATTGAAGAAGATGTAAAATATACCAATCGTCAAATTTCAGGGTTTCTCGATAACCACGGCAGATTCTTAAATCGAACTGAAGCTCATGCAATTGCCAAAGCCGCCAAGCAAATTTTGGTCGATGATTTTCAAAATCAATGTCTCTTCTCAGAACAACTTTGGGTTCTAACAGATGAGAATGAACGCTTTAAGCGACACTATCGTTTTAATCTGCTCTCAAAGTTAGCCAGTTTTTTAACAAGCCTGAGTGTGAAAATCAAATATTTATAAAGGACAGAAATGCAAGCAGAACAACAAATTCAATATCCCGACTATTATCTGTTCTGGCCTAGTCATACCGACACGCCAGTAAAAATAGAACCGCAAAATCTAGAACAAGCACTCAAGCTTGTTGGTAAGACGTATAATAGTGACACTGAAATCCAATTTCGTTCGGCTTCAGAGCTCTGTTCTTATAAACGTTTTGAGTGGCTGCTTGACGATAAAACCTTGGGTTATAGCAATATCTTGCCTATGCAAAATGCTCTGCTACTTGAAGAAGATGGCGAGCACGCTGCTTTCACCTTTTTAGCTGACGTGCCAATACACTATGTTGCAGCAGTGGCAAGCCATCCTCATACCGGAGATCTTTGGTCTATCAATGGTAAGCCTTGCGTTTATGTGCACGCATTAGGCGAGAGCTCAATCTCGTTTATTACGCAGTTTGAACAAATCGAGCCAGGCATCTATGTACCTAAGATGGATAGCGTGGAACAACTGACAGATCAAGAATATATTGACTATTTGGCGAAACTTCCCTTTATGGACGGTGTGCCTAGTGAAGATATTCAGATTGTGCGCACCACTATTGAGTTTGCTGAATAAAAATGGATACCAGTATCGTTTATAATGAGATTACGGATTCTAAGCTTTTTGAATCCGTAATTAATCCACTTTTTAATAATGAGGCACTAGAAGATTCACGCAAATGGGAGATCATCGGGGTTACTAAACCGAAAGAAGACCCATGTCGGGATCTTTACTTTGTTACATTCAAAGCCAATACTCGCATGCCTCTTTTGCTTGTATTGCAATCGATCATCAGTCGAGTCATCCAACACAGGCAAGAAACTAAACTTTATGGTTTTAATCCCGTTGTTCAGTATAATGAACAAACGATCTATGGGTTTAGGCCAGGTTCAATCCCTAAGCATGATCAAGCGTGTATTTTTTATATCGCTGACTCACAAGGCTCGGAAGACTTTCTTTATGTAGTCCCAGGTTTTATTAACGCTGAAGGCACGGTACTTATTCTAAAAGACAATAGTATTTTTACCGTCAAAGAAGAACAGGTACTTTTTTGGAGCTTGGGTAAAAAGGACGACAGCTACTTGGATTCTATTAAGAACATTGTAACGAAATTCCTAAAGAAATTTAATTTATAAAGGTTAAGCATGGACTCTTATACCCCAGAACACTTAAAGAAACTTTCTTTAGAAGATCTTACATACATCAAAAGTCTTGTTGATGACGAACTAAAGATTCGAAATTCAGTTAATGCGATAGTAGAGCGCTTAAAGATTCAATTTCTTAATACCATGGCCTATGTGGTATTAAATGATGATAAAAGTGTGGCTTCTTTTCATTCAAAGCTAGAAGCTACTAAGGACGAAAATATTCGACCTTACGCTATTTGTTATACCTCTGGTTTTAAAGGTGTATTTGGTAAGGAGTTTTGTGTGTGCGTTAAAGATGACGTATTAGGCGTGAGACTTCTGCGTAATTTTGTCAGACATATTGCTGAAGTAAATTTCGCTGAAAGATCAGTTAATTATAATTTTAAACTAAGCGATGTAGAAGGCGCTTCAAAGCGATTGGGGACATTAATTCAGTTACCTCGCTTTGTGTTTAAACATAATGATACTTACCTGCCTTCTTTAGACGAAAATCAGTATTATTACCAAGTTATTGTTTCAGATGAAAAGGGACTATTCCCCGGCCATAATCGATTCTCAGGCCAGCAGCTTGGGCAAGCCTATCTTTATCGGAATAATAGTTAGTGTAAATTAAAAACGACAGTCAGTTTCAATCAAACACTAAAATTAAAAAGGAATCATAGTGAAAGAAATCAGCGGTAATCTTGTTACCATGGCCGAACAAGGACAGTTCGATGTCATCATTCAGGGCTGTAATTGTTTTTGTAAGATGGGTTCGGGGATTGCCTATCAGCTTGCTAAACGCTGGCCTGAGGTCAGTCTAGTTGATAAGCGTACAATCAGTGGCGATAAAGAGAAACTTGGTACTTTCACTGTAGCTCGTGTAAAAGACATCTATAACAATTCTTTTAGTATTCTGAATGCTTACACCCAATACGGATATAACGGACGCGGTGTTAAAGAAGATGTGTTTGAATATGAGCATTTTACCAAAATTCTAAGGACTGTTAAGACCTATTATTCAGGACTTAGAATCGGGATGCCTATGATTGGGGCGGGGCTCGCTTGTGGTAATTGGGAGCGTATTCGCATGACAATCTATAAAGAACTCGTTGGTGAAGATGTCAGTATTGTTCAGTTACCCTAAGGAACAAAAATGAAATTCATTTTGAGAGATCTTCTACAGCAGTTCGTTTGGGCTATTTTATTGGTGCTCTGGTTTATAGGTATGGCTTTGCCGTATACTGGCAAAGTCAGCGGGACTGTCTGGAATGCTATTATTCCATTTGTCGCATGGTTTAATGTGGCTGAATACTTAGTGATGAAGTTCTTCTAAGGAGTCTTTCTGTGCTCTACAATCAACTCACCCCAATTCAACTGGAGCGTTTGACTAAGCTCAATGAAGAATGTGCGGAAGTTATTCAGATTATCAGTAAGATCTTTTTGCATGGTTTAAATAGTAGTCATCCTGATAATCCGAACGTATCTAATGTTGCGTTACTGGAAGAAGAATGCGGAGATGTTTTAAATGCCATTCGACTATTAGAAGAAATAGGTTTAGTTAATAGACCCCGTATTGACGCTCTAGCCGATATCAAACACGAAAAAATTAATCAATGGTTGCATTACAAAACCGAATAAAGGTAAATTAATACGATGATTATTCATGACTTTTCACAGCAACGCGATCCATTAGTCGACACTGTTATTTTAAAGAAGATCACGGAATATGAAGCAGTACTGCGCACCGTCGCTCAAGGTGGCGGTACTGTAGAACAAAATGCTAAAATTGCAAAAGATGTGTTAACTCAATTTAACGTCCCATTAAAACATACGCTTTATTAAGACTGGACTTTAGAATATTTCAATGACATATAACTGTTGTGAATCGAGGAAGCTATTCCTCTTGCACTTATACAGGAGTATGTCATGAATGTCCAAACTGAGAACCGCTTTAGCAGTAAGAATTTTCAAGGCGTGTCCATTGAGATGGGCCGTCATGAGAAAATCTCTTTCGGTACCGTAAAAAGTCCGAGCATCTTTGCTCAAATGCAAATTGAGCGCTTAAACAAGGCTGCTCGTTTAAACGGATAAACCACTATCATTGTTTCAAGAAAGGAAAAACAATGCTTACTATCACAGTCGATAACGTCTTGAAAAAAGAAGCATTGAGCGCACTTGATTTTGTGGACATTGGTCTGCTGGTCAATATCTGTCGCTCAATGGAGCTAAAGCCCAATCAACACCAAGAGTTTGTTTTCCCTCATCTACTGACTGATCAAAAATATAAAGTCGTAGCGCAGATGTATGTTGATAGTAACGGCGCGATCTCAATTTCGAATTTGAAGGTTTTTACGGCTGATGAAAAAATCAGCCAAGAATACGGAATTGAGAATTTGAAAGGTGGTTTTGAAAACTATGACGATGTACTCAAAGAAATTATCTTGAGTCTGTCAGCTGCTTTCAAAATTGCTTTTAATATGAAGCGTTTTACTTTGAACTTCAGTGATGAGAAGATCCAAACCGAAGTCAATTTCCTTCAAGAAAACGGAACAAACTTTCAAACCTTTCATGAAAGTGAAAAAAGCATGATCGAAGCAGTCGAAGAACGTTGTCGTAGTTTTGAGCAAGAGCTGCATGCTCAGGCACAAGCCGGTGCTCGCACTCAAGCTCGTGATAAAGAAACGAAACGTCTAGAAGAAAAACTCAGTGCAATGAAAGAGAAGATGCAAGAAGACGAACGTAATTCCAAAGAGTTTTGGGAAAACGGCACAGGTCCTGCTTTGATTGGACTCGGTCTTTCAGTCATTGGTCTTTCAATCTGGGCGTATCGTAATTTTAAAGGCTAGGGCATATAAGAGGGAGTCTAAACTCCCTCTTATATTCTTTATTTTTTTCATCGAGAACACTGAATGAAGAAATATTCAAATAAATAAAAAATAAAAACATATCACTTATTTGAATATCAATATCTAATATTTATTTAAAACATGTCTTCCGTAGAAACTAAGCACGAACAGTTGTTGCATTACGCACTTGTTAAAGCACATGAACACCAGTCAAATGGTAGACAAAAAGTGTGGGCAGTAATTACTGATAAAAGAAATCACATTATCACTGAGGCCGGAAATAATTATCGACGCTCTCATCCATTGCAAAAACACTTCATGACTAAGGCAGGCCGTTATTTACAAGAACAGTGTCATGCAGAGATTAAAGCCTTGAGTCTCTTACAATCTATGAGGCTCAGAGTCAAAGGGGCTAAGTTGTTTGTCGCACGCTCGAGTCCTAGCATGGAATCTAGACTTGCTAAACCGTGCGTTATTTGTCAAGAAGCAATTAACACCCTTGGTAAAGAACTCGGGATTAATCAAGTCTTCTATACTGAATCTAATTAAATATCTTTTTTACGGGATTTCATTCAGTGTTTAAAAATAAAGAAACTATTATATTTACTGTGACCTCCCGTATCATTGATACTGGGGTGGTGCGGGACATTGAAATCAAATACAATGAAGTCAAAGACTTTTTGTCTAACGAGAATGAATATCCGTTATGGTTTAAAATTCTAGACTCTAGAGGTTGGAATAGGCGCTCTATTGGATGTGTGGATGAACTGATGGAGCTTTTCCCTGAACTCTCATTGACAGAAGGTGTTATATGAACGTAATCGATGCAGTCGATGAAGATACCATCGACGGATATTATCAAGAAGCTCAATTATTTAAACGCAGAATTAATCAACCAATCTATACATTGCACACTCTTGATCATTCAAGCGCGTACCGTGTCATTAAAGAGTGGTGTGAGAGCAATAACATCAAAGCAAGTCGCAAGCAAGTCAATGATGCAATTGGCTACTTCAACCGTGCGATCTTAGGCTTAGGCAATAATCAGATGTTAGCCACCACTGTGACGATGTTGCGTTTGTGTTATTCTGCCGTCACTGATTTTGTGGATATGGCTGAGAAAACTAAACTACGTTATCAATATGAAAACGTACCGCATCTTGGTTCACTATACTCCTTGGCTAATGCTAATATGCGGGTGATGGATCAAATTGATCTTGAAATCAATCAATACCTTCATCTCTGTTTTAATAACAAACATTAATTTTTATTATGAAACCTGACGCCCAACTCAATATTAAAGAATTACTTAAAGAACAACCTAAAGAAGACACTGTATCCAATTTTAAATTGGATACTCCGTTCACGCACTTTGTCAAAGAAGTTGCGGGTATTGAAGATCATTGTCCTCCCGCTCAAGAGTTTGGCACGCTAAAAACAATCTTTCAAGGTTACCTAGCAAACATTACACGGTTTCTTGCCAATAACCTCGATTACATCGAAAAGATTCGATATAATAGCGCGGTATTTAATGCTATTGATGAGTACGGGGAAAGCTTTATCAATGCTCGAATTGAGATGAATGCTTTTGATATTGATGCGGCTGACAGCTTTGCTCATTTTCAAGCTAAGGTAAAGAAAGCAGGTTTTGATTATGAAGTGCTTGCTTCCTTGCTATTAAAAGCAAAAGTGATTGCTGTAGTATAAAATATTTCAATCACTTATCACAAAAGCGAAGCGCCATTTAATTGAGAATGGTAAATTTGTAATTTTCTAATTTGGGAGATCTTCGGATCTCCCAAATATGCCTTTATTTTTTTTTTCTTTGTCCTATAAAACGGACCAAATACTATGCTGTAATGTCTATATTTTTTTATTCTTAATAAACTTTGACTTTCCTCTAACCCTTTCAAAACTAAGGGCAAATTAATGGAATTGTTCCGACTGCTCATAGAGAGTCAGAATTTTGACAGGCCGTCGGTTGAAATCGCATTAGATTTGATTTATGCTTCTACAGGCTATCGAGGCCAGAAGTATTATATCGAATTTGGATTACCAGAATTCTGTGATCCGCGACCCGATATTGACTACGATGCCAATACGTTTGTTCCGGCTGAGGTAAATACTCAGTATGATGCACGCTTTATTGGTAGAAATGGTTTCCTGTACCACAGACTCTCTCTAGATAAAATTACGATTTCACAACCCTTGCGGTTGTGGCCTACTAGCTACCCTTTTAAACCAGTTGATGTACTGGCTCAAATAAATCAACAATTAGTCACTCAAATGCAAGAGAGTGATTTACTGGATGTTGAATATACTGAGCCTGGGGACTTTAAACTCTTTGCAGGTCCGCACTCTTTGGTGTGGACCGGATCTAAAGATTTTATTGCAATGCCAGCTGGTGAACCTCAGTATTTGTTCCCAGTACAAAAACTGACTGGATTTACTGAAGTACCCTCTATTTAAATTTGTTGGAGTATTCTTTAATGCCTATCCAAAAACCTTACGCGGGAACGAGTGTAGACCGTGTGGTTGGGCTAATGAATCTCGACAATCAGTCGTCTTACGTATTAGGTACCGATTTTAATATCATCAAAATCACAACCGGCTCTGCGGTTGCAGGTACCAATACCACTTTACAATACGAATCTTTAGTAGATGGTAGAGTCAGCGGAGTGGTTTATTATACCCGACTGCCTCTATCAGTACTTCAGTCTCGTACTGACTTAGATAAAGTCGATGTCGATTCATTTCCAACTAGTATTCATGCACTGTTGCCACGCATTAACGCAGCGTTAGGATTAGATTTAGCTACCGATGAAGTCATTGATACTCAAATCACTAGCCCTCAGTTAAAGTATCGATTAACGATCACTGAAAATAATCCTGCATGGTTACCTGGTTCATACTACGATTTCGAGACCACATTGCAAAATGTCATTCAGACAGAAACAGGTTTTGTTTTTGAAACAGAAACTGGACTGCCTTTTGAACTCGAAACTAATTAAATTGTTTTAAAAAGAAAACGGAGCTTTGAGCTATGAAACTTAGCGAAATGCAAAACCGGGCACCATTGATCGATAATCTAGTATTACCGGTTTTGGACCCGACTCAACCTAATGCTGCCGATAGAAATAAATCTATCACTTTAGGTCAGATTTTAAATGTTGATGAATTAGAGCGTGTCCTAAAAACTCGAGGTCTGTCACTTGCCTCTTTTATTAAAGTCTCAGGTTTAAATAGCGCTCTACAAGCATACGGAAACTGGAATAAACTCCAATATCTGTTTGCCACAGAGTCGACTCGTGAGCTTGATGATGCTTCACCTCAATACGAAGTCATTGGTCAGCAGGGTCGTAGCCAAACCACCAATGGATTTTCTTATTTTAAGAACGCTAAAGCACCAGGTACTACAGGTGCTAATCCAAATGGTGAAATTCGTATCTATGACACAGGTAACATCCTACTTGGTGATGATACCAATGGCGTAACCATTGACTATGCCACACAAGAACTGGTAGTTGTTGCCAACGGCACTGAGATCAACCGCGTTAGTCTACAGACGCTTCAAGAACAAGGTCCTGAGGGTCCAGTAGGACCAGCCGGTGCCGATGGTCCCCAAGGCATTCAGGGTATCCAGGGTGAACCTGGTCCTGCGGGCGCGGATGGAGCGCCAGGTGCTGATGGTGCTGATGGTAAAACCATTCTTTCAGGTCAAGGCGCACCTGATGCTTTAACGGGTGTAGAAGGCGATTTTTATATCGATACTACGGTATACGATATTTATGGGCCTAAGACTTCAGTGGTTGGAAGTGAATGGGGTGCACCTACTACACTAGTTGGTATGGCAGGCAACACAGTTGTCTCGGGTACTACCGCCCCTACTAGTCTAACAGGGGTGGAGGGCGACTACTACATCGATACGACTGAATGGAAAATCTATGGACCCAAGACTTCTAACGTTGGATCAGAGTGGGGTGCTGGCGGTACAAATCTAATTGGTTTAGACGCGTTTGAATTTTGGAAGACCATTCCTGGAAACGAAGCAAAGACCAAAGAAGATTATCTAGC
>Ga0182744_1003874_pt1 | contig 11500 bp, 10 predicted proteins | sample eDN3rd30CKraftMG_FD_128525 | JGI IMG/M metagenome (GOLD analysis project Ga0182744, IMG submission 128525) | Enriched Miracle-Growth compost microbial communities from Emeryville, California, USA - eDNA 3rd pass 30_C Kraft MG (version 2) (version 2) ...
TGCGCGATTCCGGCGAAACCACACGCGGGCCTAAGCCGTTCTCGCCGCGCGACCGCTCGACCTTTCTGTCGGCGCTTGATCAGGCGATCGTTAGATTGAAGCGGGCGGCGGAGAAGGGCTGATCGTCCGACGCGGCGATCCCCGCGCCATTGCAGCGCAGTGCCGCAATTCGTCTTGCCGCAAAAAGTGATGGGTCACCGACGTTGTGTTGCACTGCAGCGGGGGCGTTGGCGCAAATGTCCGATGACATCGGCGCTACCACCCGCTTGACAAGCGCGAGGCGCAGGTTGATGCTTAGATCCTCCGTACACGGAGCAATTGAAGGCTCCGGCACGTGGGAGAGACGGACGCTGCGGGGAGGACGTCATGGAATTCGGACTGCAATTTTTTCCGAGCATTGGGCCGGATGAGAAAAGCGCGCAGGATTATTTTGCCGAGTCGCTGCGCCTCGTCGATGAAGCCGACGATCTGGGTTACAAATCCCTGCGTATCGTCGAGCATTATTTCAGGCCGTACGGCGGCTACAGCCCTAACCCGATCGTATTCCTTGCCGCGGCCGCCATGCGCTCGCGCAAGGCACGGCTGCTGACCGGCGCTGTGCTGCCGGTGTTCAACAATCCGATGAAGCTCGCCGGCGAGATCGGCATGCTCGACGCCATATCGGGCGGGCGTCTGGAAGTCGGCTTCGCGCGTGCCTTTCTGCCGCACGAATTCGCCAAGTTCGGCATCAACGTCAACGAAAGCCGGGCGCGTTTCGATGAGGGGATCGAGCAGATCAGGCTGCTGCTGGAGAACGAAACCGTCAGCCATGCCGGGCGCTTTCACACCATCGACAAAGTGTCGTCGCTGCCAAGGCCGACTCAAAAACCTCGCCCGCCGTTCTGGGTCGCAGCTTTGGCCACAGCCGAGACCTTCGAGTTCGCCGGGCGCATGGGATATGGCGTGATGGGGATTCCGCTCGGCGGCGCGCAATTGCGCTCGCTGATGGAGACCTATCGGGAAGCCTGGCGCGCGGCCGGCCACCCGGGCAAGGGCAGGGTGATGCTCGCTTTCCATATGTATTGCCACGAATCCAGCCAGGCGGCTGCGGAGATCGCACGCGAGCCGATCAACAAATATCTGCAGGCGGTGGTGTCATCCGCCACCGAATGGGAGGGCGAGCTCAGCTCGAAGGATTATCCCAACTACGACAAGATCATCGCGGCCTTGCGCGCCGAGACGTTCGAAACGCAGTTGGAGAAGGGGTGCATCTGGGTCGGCAGCCCGAAGGACATTCGCGAACAGATCGCCGATTATCTCGGCGTGGTCGGCGATTTTGAGATCGCATCGCTGCAGGCGAATTTCCATAACCTGTCCTACGACCTCGCCTCGGCCTCGGCGCGGCTGTTCAGCAAGGAAGTCATGCCGCATTTTTCGTGATGCGGGACGCGATCGTCGCGGTACAATGCAGGCAATCAGATAGGGAGGCGAACATGCCGCTGGATGACCTTTCCTCCGTCAGAACGGTCGATGAACTGACGACCGCGGCTGCCGGGCACGATCTGACGCCGGGCTGGGTGAACCGAACGGTGCCCATCCTCTGGAAGGAGCCGAAAAGTGACTTTCGTGTCCATCAATGGAAGTGGAGCGAGGCCAGGGCCGGGCTCGACAGCGCCGCGCGCCTCATCGGCACCGACCTTGCCGAGCGCCGCAATCTCATCATGCGCAACCCGATTGCCGGCAATGATCTTGCCACCCTGCGCACACTCATTTGCGCCTATCAGACGATCCTTCCCGGCGAGACGGCGCGTTCGCATCGCCATTCGTCGCATGCGTTTCGCGTCATTCTGGATTCGCATGGCGCCTGGTCGATCGTCAACGGCGAGAAACACCCCATGGAAACCGGCGATGTGGTGCTGACGCCGGGATGGAGCTGGCATGGACACGGACATGACGGCGACAGCCAGGCCTACTGGTTCGACGGGCTCGATGTCCCGCTGACGCATCTGCTCGAGCCGATGTTCTTTGAGGACCATCCGGCCGGACTGGAGCCGGTTCGCGCGGTGACGCCGGATTCCCCGTTCCGCTTCACCTGGGCCGCGACGCAAAAGGCGCTCGATCAAAGCAAGCCTGATGACGGTGGGTTCTTCGGCCGTCGCATCGCGCTTGATACGCAGACCATGCCGACCATCGGCATTCACATGCAGCGCTGGCCGTCCGGCTTTCGCAGCCGTCCCTATCGCTGCAGCGCCAACCAGATTTTCGTGGTGGTGCAGGGTCATGGCACGTCGCGGATCGGCGGCGAGACGGTCGACTGGGGCTTCGGCGATACCATTGCGGTGCCATGCTGGTCGGCGATCGAACATCATGCCAAGGATGATGCGGTGCTGGTCAGCATGACCGACGAGTTCCTGCAACGCTGGGCGAAATACTGGCGTTTCGAAGCGCTCGCGTGAATGCAGTTTTTGAAGATAAGCCGCGAAGATAAGGCGCCAAGACGGTCCGTCAGATGGTAAGATATGGCAAGATCTTTGTTTGATGCCGGAAACGGCATCAACTTAAACGGAGCCAGTCATGTCGTCTTCCAGACCTGTCGCGATCATCACTGGGGCAAGCGGCAATCTCGGACGCGCTGTCGCCGATAAGCTGCTCGTAGACGGTTTTGAGATCGTCCGCATCGGCAGTTCGCAGCCGAAAGCGGCATCTGGAAATCAGGCCGAAAATCCAGCCTATGACGCCAGCCTTTTCGTGCAGGCCGATGCGACCGATCAGGCCTCGATGGGCAGGGCGGTCGAGGAGGTTCTGACCCATTTCGGCCGCATCGACGCTCTGGTGCACACCGTTGGCGGCTTCACCATGGGAAAGATGGTGCACGAGACATCCGCTGACGACTTCGAGAAGATGATGCAGGTGAACGTGCGCTCTCTTCTCGCCACCGCCCATGCGGTGGTCCCGTCGATGATCGCCAAGGGGCGCGGTCGCATTGTTTTCGTGTCAGCTGTGAACGCGGGGAGGGGACTGGCCGGCATGGGCGCTTATATCGCCGCCAAGAGCGCGGTGGCGCGGTTGACGGAATCCATGTCCGAAGAATTGCGCCACAAGGGCATCAACGTGAACTGCATCATGCCTTCGACCATGGCGACGCCACAGAACCGTGCTGCCATGGGCGATGCGGTGATGGTTCCGCTGGAAGATGTGGCGAGCGTCTGCGCGTTTCTTGTGTCGGAGGGCGCGCGCTCGGTTCACGGCGCTGCGATCCCGGTTCGCGGGCTGACGTGATCTATCAGAAGCCCTCATCCTGAGGAGGCGCGTAGCGCCGTCTCGAAGGACGGGGGCGATACGCGAGATCTCTGCGCGCAATGACGGCGGCGTGACGCCCTCGCCCTTCGAGACGCGCCTTTCAGGCGCTCCTCAGGATGAGGGCTTCTGGTAACAAAAAACCCCGGAAGCCAGCGGCTTCCGGGGTTTGCTTCATTCAAAAAGATGGATGCCTCAAGCCGACTTCAGTTCCGCTTCGGCGAACTCGTAATTGGCGAGCTTGTCGAGGAAGTTCGCCGTGTAGTCGGGGCGGCGGTTGCGGAAGTCGAGATAGTAGCTGTGTTCCCAGACGTCGAGGCCCAGCAGCACCTTGCCTTCGCCGGTGGCGAGCGGGTTGGAGCCGTTCGGCGTCTTGGTCACCTTCAGCTTGCCGTCCTTGCCGAGAACCAGCCAGGCCCAGCCCGAACCGAACTGGCCGACAGCGGCCGCCTTGAAGGCGTCCTTGAACGCATCGACACTGCCGAGGTCTTCGACGATTTTCTTTTCCAGGGCGCCGGGAATGGCGCCGCCCTTCGGCGACAGGTTCTTCCAGAACAGGATGTGGTTCCAGTGCTGGCCGGCATTGTTGAACACCGGCGCCATATCGTCCTTGCCGTAGGCCAGCTTGACGATATCTTCGAGCGACTTGCCCTTCAAGGCGTCGTTTTTCTCGACGAAGCCGTTGAGCGCGGTGACATAGGCCTGATGATGCTTGCCGTGGTGGAGTTCCAGCGTCTCCTGGCACATGCCCTTTTCAGCCAGAGCATTGTGGGCGAACGGCAGGGTGGGAAGTTCGAAAGCCATTATGCTTCTCCAGTCTTGTCTTCGGTTTGCAGGTCTTCGGTTTGAAGCTCTTAGGATCGAAGGTCTCGGGATTGAAGGTCTTGTCTCAGATTGTAAAATCTCGGGGCTTGCAGTCCACTGGGACGCAGCAGCGCGATGCTCGGCGTCCGTCCCTCTCTTGTCCAGCCTTGATGTTTGAGTGAGATCACTCTATTTTCCAAGGTGTATCTTGTTAAAAAAGGAGGGGTTCGATGTCAAGTGAAAGCTTGAACGCCGCGGAACTGGATCCTCTCCGCGCACCCTCGGAGCGCGTTCTTTTGATTCTCAAGATGCGGGGGCCACAGACCGCCACATCGATCGGCGAAGCGCTCCACGTCACCGGCGAGGCGGCACGTCAGCGCTTAGTGCGCCTTGCCGAAGCAGGGCTTGTTTCTGCGAAGAGCGTGCCGGCCGGCGTTGGACGGCCATCGCAGTTCTGGGAGTTAACGCCAGGCGGCTATGCAAGGTTCCCCGATACGCATGCCGATCTCACCGTTCGCATTCTCGATATCGTCCGCGAAAAACTGGGGCCCCGCGCCCTTGAAATCATTGTCGGCGCGCGCGAGGAGGAGACAAAACGCACCTATGCCGCGGCGATGGAGGGCCTGCCGGCCGGGAGTGCGGGACTTCGCGCCCGCGTCGAATGCCTGGCGGCCCTTCGTTCGCGCGAGGGCTATATGGCCAGTTGGCGACAGGACGATGACGGCTCGTTCGTCCTGATGGAAGATCATTGCCCGATCTGTGCCGCGGCGACCGCCTGCCAGACACTGTGCCGGGCCGAACTGAACGTGTTTCGCGCCATCCTCGGCAAAGATGCGATCGTCGAGCGGTCCGAACATCTGCTCGCCGGCGCGCGGCGATGCGTCTACACCATCCGCCAGGCTTCGGATTCCTGAGTGTGGCTATTTTCCCTTGCCGGCATCAAACCCATAGGTCGCCGACAAACGCTCCTTGAGGTAATCGCCGGCCAGGATCGGCGGATAGCGTGCCGGCTGCTCAGCGCTGACGCAACTGGGCACGGCGGCAACCGGCGCGTCCGCATTGGCATCAAGAAAGAAAGCGACGGAATAGCGGTCGCGGCCCGGCGGGTTGACCACGCGATGCGGCGTCGAGCGATAGGCATCGTTGGTCCAGCGCATCAGGCAGTCGCCGATGTTGCAGACGAAAGCGCCGGGAATATAGGGCGCCGCGATCCAGGCGCCATCGAGGCCGCGCACCTCCAGGCCGCCGGCATCGTCGGTGAGCAGCAACGTCAGATTGCCATAGTCGGTATGTTCGCCGGCGCCATATTGGCCATCGGCGCGCACCGAAGCCGGCGGATAATGCAGAAGCCGCAGGGTTGCCATCGGCCGGTCGAGCTTGTCGTCGAAGAAATGCGGATCGAGACCGAGGTCTTTGGCGATGGGGCGGTGCAGGGCGACGCCGAGGGCCAGCACCTTATCGAAATAATCGAGAACCGTCGAACGGAACCCGGCAAGCTCCGGCCAGACGTTTGGCGCGGGACCGCTCCCTTCGACGCCGACGTTGAAGGCTTCCTTGTCGTCGACATTCTTGCCCGGGTCGAGGGTTTCCGTACGCAGGCCGACATAGCCGCGGTTGGCGGATGTGGCCGAGATCGCAAGCTGGGCTTTCTCCTCGGTGGGAAGCGCGAAGAACTTCTGCGACATCGCAAACAGATTGGCGATGTCGGTGGGCGAAATGCCGTGGCCGGTGAGGTAAAAGAACCCGACCTCGCGGCAGGCGTGGCCGAGCTTCTCAGCCAGTTGCGCGACGCCTCCGGTATTCAGCTCCGTCGCATCGATGATAGGAATTGAAGTCATGCCCGATCAAAGCAGAAAATATGCGATAACGAAAGCGCACTAAACGCTAAACTTTCGCGGCACGCCGCTTGCCCCGACACCTCAGAGGAGCATCGCTTGGACAAGACCGCAGCCCTGCAAATTCTCGGCCGCGATGGCCTGGTCTCCATCGCCATGGAGGAGGGACATGTCGCCGATTTCCAGCCGGCGGCAAATCCGGCTTCCGGCCGCCTTCTGGCCATGCCGGCGCTGGCCAATGCCCATGATCATGCGCGTCCGCTGTCCACCACATCGTTCGGCGCGGCGGGGCGGCCGCTCGAAAGCTGGATCCTGCGCCTTGGCGTCATCCCTCCGCTCGACCCTTATCTGGTTGCCGCCGCATCGCTGGGACGCGCGGCGCGCTCCGGCTGCGCCTCGATCATGGCCCATGTCACCCGTCTCTACGGTCCGATGCCGCCGGTCGACGAAGCAAAGGCCTATGCCAGGGCGGCCAGGGATATCGGCATCCGCGCGACGCTTGCGCTGTTCATGCGCGATCGCAATCCGCTGGTCTATGGACCAAATGAAGCGGTGCTCGGCGGCCTTGCGGACGAGACGCAGCAGGAGATCGCCAAAGTGTTCTGCGCGCCGATGATGAGTGCGCGAGAGCAGATCGCCCGCGTCGATGCCATCGCAGCCGAGACCGAAGGTGATATGTTCGCCGTGCAATATGGGCCGAACGGCGTGCAATGGTGCTCCGACGAACTGCTCGTTGCGATTGCCGAAGCCTCCGAGCGCACCGGCCGCCGCGTTCACATGCACCTGCTCGAAACGCCTTATCAGCGCGCCTGGGCCGACCAACATCATCCCGATGGTGTCGTCAGGCATCTGCGCGACATCGGCTTTCTGTCTCCGCGTCTCGCCTTCGCGCATTGCGTGCACGCCCGGCCGGACGAGCTGGAGATGATCGCCGAGGCGGGCGTCACCATCGTCACAAATGCAAGTTCCAATCTGCACCTGCGCTCGGGCATCGCGCCCATCGGCGAAGCGCTGCGCCGAGGCTGCAAGGTCGCCATCGGCATGGACGCCTCGGCGTTCGATGAAGACGACGACGTGCTGCGCGAATTGCGGCTGGCGCATTTCCTCCACGGCGGCTGGGGGTTCGATGTCAACGCCCGCCGCGAAGACTTTCTGGCAACCGTCGTCGCCAACGGCCGCCATGCCAACGGCGCACCGGGCACTGGCGCGATCGCGGCGGGAGACTGCGCCGATTTTCTCGTCCTCGATCTCGATGCGCTCGACCGCGATGCCCTGATGCCGGTAGATCCGCTCGATCTCGTCTTTGCGCGCGCCAACCAGAGCCACGTGGCGCAGCTCTGGGTTGCCGGACGGCAGGTCAGTGAAAGAAGTCGCCTGCGCGGCATCGATCTCGATGCGATCCAGACGGAACTGCGTGCGCAGGTTCGCTCGGGCCTCGCTTCCAGGCAGGGCTTCATCCGCGCCTGGCCGCAATTCGAGCCGGGCATAGAGAAATTCTATCGTGGCGCGTTCGGTTGCGGTTAGGCCTTACGCTCAGAGGGTTTGACGGGTGGGTCGGAAATTTGTCGGAGGCTGACTTAAAAGTAAGAGCTGTTTTCGATGGGGTTTCTATCTTGTTGGCCGGGCAGGAGCCTACCAGAAGCCCTCATCCTGAGGAGGCGCGTAGCGCCGTCTCGAAGGACGGGGGCGACAGGCGGGCACGATGTGCGTAAGCATATGGGTTTATACAGACATATGGTGTAAGGGCTTAGAGCGTTTTCGAGCGAAGTGGTCGCCGGTTCGCGTGAAGAAAACGCGTCAAAACAAAAAACTAGAGCTTCGGTTCTGATTCTATCAGAACCGAAAATGCTCTAGGGATCTGCTGCTGCGTGACGCCCCCGTCCTTCGAGACGCGCTCTGCGAGCGCTCCTCAGGATGAGGGCTCCTTTATGGGTCCCCAACAAGTCAAGTACTGACACGGCATTTAATCCAGACCGCCCAAAGAGTCATAATTTCGGAGGGAACAGCACTAATGATGTCCCGCCATGTGCATGCCGATGGTGGCGCGATCGGTTTCCTGCACCGGTGATACGTAGGTGATCTTGCCTTCCGACATCACCGCCACGCGATCGGCAAGCTCAAGCACCTCGTCGAGATCCTCCGAGATCAGCAGAACCGCCGCGCCCTTGTTGCGCTGTTCCATGATCTGCGAGCGGATTTCCGCGACCGAGGCGAAGTCCAGCCCGAAACAGGGGTTGGCGACGATCAGCACATCGACATCGCCCGACAGTTCGCGCGCCAGCACGGCGCGCTGCACATTGCCGCCGGAAAGGTCGCCGATCGGCGAATCCGGCGACTGGGTTTTCACCTGATAGCGCGCGATGAGTTCGCGCGCCTTGGCGCGCATCGGCCCCGGCGATAGCCACCAGCCGAGTTTCGCATTGGGCGGCTTGTCGAAATTGCGGAAGGCCATGTTCTCGGCCACGCTCATGCGCGGTACCGTGGCGTTCTTCAGCGGCTCTTCCGGCAGGCCGAAGACCTTCATGCGATAGTAGGCGTCTCTCGTCGGCTCGAACGGTGCATCGCGAATGAAAATCCGGCCATCCTTGAGCGGACGCTGCCCCGACAGCACCTCCACCAGTTGTGATTGGCCGTTGCCGGAGACGCCGGCAATGCCGACGATCTCCCCCGCTGAGACCTTCAGGTTGACGGCGTCGAGAACCGGCAGGCCTTCGTCGTCTTCCGCCATCAGACCGGCAAGATCGAGGGTCGTCTTGCCGGCCGGGCGCTCGGCGCGCAAGGCGCGGTCGCGCACCTGCGTATCGCCGATCATCATGCGCGCCATGTCGTCGGTGCTCATCTCGGACACCTTGCCGCCGCCGACGCGGCGGCCGCGGCGCAGCACCGTCAGGCTGTCGGCAAACGACGTCACTTCGCGGAACTTGTGGGTGATCATCACCACCGAAATTTCCTTGCGGTCGGTCATGCCCTTCAGCAGCCCGAGAATTTCGTCAGCCTCCTGCGGCGTCAGCACTGATGTCGGCTCGTCGAGGATCAGCAGGCGCTGGTCGAGATAAAGCAGCTTCAAAATTTCGAGCTTCTGCTTCTCGCCGGCGGCGAGCGAAGCAACAGGCACGTTCAGCGGCGCGCGAAACGGCATGCGATCCAGAAAGGCGTCGAGAGTCTTCTTTTCCTTCGCCCAGTCGATCACGCTCGGCGCGTCGGCGCGGCTGATGACGAGATTCTCGGCGCCGGTGAGGCAGGGCACCAGGGTAAAGTGCTGATAGACCATGCCGAGCCCATGCGCACGGGCATCGCGCGGATTGCGGATCTCGGTTTCCTGTCCGTCGAGCAGCAGCGATCCGCGATCGGCGTGATAATAGCCCATGATCGACTTCACCAGCGTCGACTTGCCGGCGCCGTTCTCGCCGAGCAGCGCATGGAACGAGCCGGCGTCCACCTTCATCGACACATCGCCGAGTGCCGTGAACGATCCGAAGATCTTGGTCATGCCGATGGTCTCAAGCGCCATCGCGCGAACGGGAGTGTCTACAGACATGGCTTCCACCTCTCAACCGTCATGCCCAGCGTTCTGCCGGGCATCCACGCCGGGACATTGGGATACGCAGCAGAAAGAGTACAGATGATAGGAAGAAGCTTCATCACATCGTACCTGCCGCACGCATCGCGTGGATACCCGGCACAAGGCCGGGCATGACGGTTGAAAGATGCCTGACTAAAAATCATCGGAGCCTCTACGGCAGATTTGAAATGAACAGATCCGAGTTCGACACCGCGCCGAACACGCCGCCCTGCATCTTCACCATCTTGACGGCGGCGGCGTGGTTGCCGGGATCGGTCGCGGCGCAGCAGTCTTCCAGCAGGATGCATTCGAAGCCGCGATCGTTGCCCTCGCGCATGGTCGTATGCACGCAGACGTCGGTGGTGATGCCAGTGAGCACAAGGTTGCGGATCCCGCGCGCCCGCAGCAGTAACTCGAGATCGGTCGCGTAGAACGAACCCTTGCCCGGCTTGTCGATGACAGGTTCGCCTGGCAGCGGCTTGAGCTCGGGGATGATTTCCCAGCCCGGCTCGCCGCGCACCAGAACCTTGCCGCAAGGGCCTGGGTCGCCGATGCCGGCGCCGATCTGTCGCGACCGCCAGCGCTTGTTGTCGGGCAGGTCGGAGAGGTCCGGCCGATGTCCCTCACGCGTGTGAAAGACATAATAGCCCTTCGTCCGCATGGCTTCGAGCAGCCGCTGAAGCGGTTCGATCGGCGCCCGCGTCAGGGCGATGTCATAGCCCATGGCGTCGACATAGCCGCCCTTGCCGCAGAAGTCGGTCTGCATGTCGATGACGATCAACGCCGTGTTGTCCGGCGCCAGGGCGCCATCGAACGGCCAGTTGTAAGGGTCCGCCGGGATTGTTGCCGAAACCAGTTCCATGGATGACCTATTTGGTGATTGAGAGTTCGCCCGGCACGTCGCGGGAAGCGCGCTTCGATCCGGCAGAGGCGATCATGATGAACAGGGTCAGGATGTAAGGGGCGGCGTTGAAGAAATAATAGCCCTGCGTAATGCCGACCGACTGCAGCGCCGGACCGATGGCGCCCGTGGCACCGAACAGAAACGCGGCGGCGACGCAGCGCAGCGGATCCCAGCGCGCGAAGATCACCAGCGCCACCGCCATGAGGCCTTGTCCGGACGACAGTCCCTGGTTCCACGAACCGGGATAATAAAGCGACAGGAAGGCGCCGCCGACACCCGCCAGAAATCCGCCGGCCGTCGTCGCCAGAAAGCGCACCAGATCGACTGAGACGCCCATCGCCATGGCGGCCGGCGCGCTGTCGCCGGTCATGCGGACGATGAGGCCCCATTTCGTATTGGCGAAAGCCCAGGACATGGCCGCTGCGACGAGGATGCCGATGATCAGCAGCGAGTTGATCTGCAACGCTGTCGCCAGTTGCGCATTGCCGGTCCAGTCGCCGAGCGGAATCGACCCGAGGCGCGGTGCCGTCGGCTGGATGTAGGCCTTGCCGAAGAAGAAGGCGATGCCGGTGCCAAACAGCATCATGGCGATGCCGATGGCGACGTCGTTCACCTTCGGCAGCTTGCAGATATAGCCATGCATCGCGCCGAGCACCGAGCCGGCACAGCCTGCGGCGAGCACGCCCAGCCAGGGCGAGCCGGTGTGGTAGGAGATCGCATAGGCCGACATGGCGCCGAGCACCAGCGTGCCTTCGAGCCCGAGATTGACCCGTCCGGATTTCTCCGTGAGGCATTCGCCCAGCGCCACGAACATGAACGGGGTCGAGACGCGCAACGCGCCGCCGAGAATGGCGATGAAGACGATGAACAGCGTGTTTTCGCTCATGTGCGTTCGCTCGACGTTCCGGCTTTGAAGATGGCGAAGCGCCCGTACAGCGTCTCCGAGACGAGAAGAACCACGAAGGTCAGCCCCTGCAGCACCAGCACGGTTGCGTCAGGCAGGTCCATGCGGCGCTGGATCAATCCGCCCGATGCGACGATGCCGCCGAACATGATCGCCACGAAGATGATGGCGATCGGATTGTGGCGCGCCAGGAACGACACGAGGATGCCGGTAAA
>Ga0182744_1003875_pt1 | contig 11500 bp, 11 predicted proteins | sample eDN3rd30CKraftMG_FD_128525 | JGI IMG/M metagenome (GOLD analysis project Ga0182744, IMG submission 128525) | Enriched Miracle-Growth compost microbial communities from Emeryville, California, USA - eDNA 3rd pass 30_C Kraft MG (version 2) (version 2) ...
CCACCGACGTCAGCAGCGCGAGCGGCGCCCGCGCCTTGAAGCCCAGAAACGCCATGGTGACCATCTCCAGGTTCTGGAACGCGAAGACGATGGTTGCCGCGGCAAACAGAATGATGACCGTGAAGTGAACGGTGCGCATGACTCAAGCCCTTTCGATCAACGCATTGATCCACCTTCGTCAGGTGCCTCAGGCGGCCGGCGCCGCGGCCTGTTTCACGCCAAGGCCAAGCCCGATCCAGGCCGCCCCGACAAACACCAGGTCGATGCCCAGAAACAGGCCCAGGATATAGAGGCTGGACACTGGCCAGCCGCTGACGATTACCAGGCCGAGCAGCAGGGTCAGGACGCCGGAAACCGCGACCCAGATCCAGGGCGATCCCTGCTTCATGCTGAAGGCGAGGACGATGCGCATGATGCCGGACGCAATCAACGTCACCCCCAGCAGCAACGTCAGGACAGCCGCGGCCAGGAGCGGGTTCATGAAGGTGATGATGCCTGATGCAACGTACAGCAGGCCGAGGAACAGCCAGAGCAGGAATCTCGACCAGGACTTGAACTGGAACGCGTTGATCACTTCGGCGATGCCGCTCAACAGCATCATGAAGCCGACGATCAGCACACTGACGACGGTCGCCATCGCGACGCTGGCGAGCGCGGCCAGGCCAGCGACGAGATAGACGACTCCAAGCGCAACGACCCAGCCCCATTTGGCGCGCAGCATGTCGAGGTGTGCCGGAACAGACGTGGCATTTGATGCATCGGCCATAAGGTATCTCCCTGGAAGAAGCGCCTATGCCTGCAGGATGCGACGATATTTGCCCGCGGGCAAGCGCGCTCGGTGAGGAGACCTCCTTGAAGTTTGTGCCGTTTCTCGTCCCGGGACGGAGGCCGCTCTTGCAGCCCCGCTCCGCCGACAGGGGCCGGCTTTTCTAGAACCAGTTGTCGCGATGCAGCCGGCCGCCGTCGATCGGCAGCACGGCCCCGCAGACCCAGCTTGCCCGTTCGGAAGACAGAAACACCACCACGTCGGCGATCTCGTCCGGCCGCGCGCCGCGCCCTTCGGGCTGGTCGCCGGAGAGCATTTCGCGCCACCGGCTCGCATCGCCAAGTTTCTCCTGGGCGCGCCTGCTATGGATGTTGCGCCAGCGCTCGGTCTCGACGGCGCCGGGATTGACCGCGACGACGCGGATGCCATCGTCGATGCTGCGGCCGCCGAGCGATTGCGTCAGCCCGTTGAGGGCGATATTCGCCGCATTGCCGCAGACATAGCGGAACATCGGCTTGTTGGCGCCGGTGCCGATGACGTTGCAGATGACCTTCGGCGGCTTGCCTTTCATGTGCCGGTCCTTCATGTGCTTGTACATGGCGCGGCTGAGATTGATGTAGCCGAAAACCTTCAGGTCCCAGGCTTCGCGCCAGCGGTCCTCGTCGATATCGAAAATATCGCCAGTCGGGATCGCGCCGGCATTGTTGACGAGAATGTCGGTGTCGGGAAATTCGTCGGCAATCTCCTGCGCCGCGCCCCGGCGCGCCAGGTCGATGGCGCGGGTGCGCACCCGGCCCGGCGCGGTTTTGGAGAGCGTTTCGCCCACTTTGGCGAGGCGCTCCGGATCGCGCGCCACCAGCACCACGTCGCAGCCTTCCTTCAGAAAGCCCTCGGCGATGGCAAGTCCGATGCCCTGAGATCCGCCGGTAATCAGGACGCGGCGGCCTTTGAGACCCAATTCCAATGTTTCCTCCTAAGTTTCGTTTTTTGTCGAATTGCTACCTAAACCGGATTTGGCGTCGGCGGAAAGTCGGGAAACGAAGCCCAAACGAAACACAAAACTGTGAGTCGACGGGCTTTCGTTGACCAGTTCCGGCCAAGTTTATACAGTGCTGTCCGAAACGGGATCATATGGACCCGAATGAACGGCCGCGCGTAGAGAATGCGGCCCGCGAACCTGACGGATGGAGACCAGGGCTATGCACATTATCGATTCGCATTTTCACTGGTGGCCGCGCTCCGTTTTCGAACGTCTTTGCAAACGCACTGAATTTCCTTTGGCGGCGGTGAATGCGCGCGGCGGCTACACCGTCCGGCGCCACGAGAACGAAGCCAATCCGCTGCCGAGCTGGGCCGAATGGCATGATCTCGACGATCAGCTTGCCCATATGGACGGGCTCGGGCACCAGGTCGACGTCGTCTGCTCTATCGGACCGATGTCGGTGTTCTTCTCTCAGCTTCCGCCCGAAGAGGGCCGCGACCTTGCCATGCACTGGAATGAGGAAATGGCCGGTGCGCAGCGCAAATATCCCGGCCGCGTCTGGGCCAGCGCCGCCATTCCGCTCGTCGACACGAAGATCGCCATGGATGTGCTCGAACATGCCATCGGCAAGCTCGGCCTGATGGGCGTCAACCTGCCCGGCAGCATCGGCAGCGATGCGCGCATCGACGCCGACCGCCTGGAGCCATTTTACGCCAGAGTCTCCGAACTCGGCCTGCCGATGTTCCTGCACCCGACCGACGCCATCTTCGCCGACATGCTGGACGGCTATAACGGCGCCCTGCATCTCAGCCTCGGACGGGTCGTCGAGGTCAGCGTGGCAGCCTCGCGGCTGGTTCTGTCCGGCCTGATGGAGCGCTATCCCGATCTGAAAGTGGTGATGTCGCACACCGGCGGTGCCTTGCCCTACCAATCGGGCCGCATGGACAAGAACACCAAGGCCGCGAAACTGCCGCGTCCGACCAGCGAATACCTGCATCGTATGTTTACCGATACGGTCTCGCCGCATTCCGCCGGCATGAAATTCGCGATCGATTATTACGGCATCGACAATGTCATGTACGGCACCGACTATCCGTGCTGGGATCCGGCGACCTGCCTCAAGCTGCTGGCCGAGATCGATCTGACGCAGGAGCAGAAGCAGAAGCTCTTCTACGACAACGCACGCCGCATCCTCGGCCTGAAGGATCCGGTGGCGCAGAAGCTCGCCGCCGCGGAATAAATCGACACTTCTGTAAAAATAGAAAGCTGCCGGATTTACATCCGGCAGCTTTTCTTTTGGGTTGCGCCGCAGTTACGCGCCGCGCGCGGCGCCGAGCGGCGTCATCGGCCGTGCGTCCATGACCTGCGCGCCCATGGAGGCGGGGCGCGACAGCAGCGCGTGCTCCGGCGGCGCCGGCGGTACATCGGCGTATGTTCCGGAAATGGTCGTGTCAGGGAATTCCGCCTGGATGCGCGGATAGACATCGCGGGCGAAATTGCGGATGCCGGCGACCGTATCCTCATGTTCCAGGAAGCCGGCCTGGCCCATCAGCAGCAGGTGTCCATAGCCGCCGACATATCCGTAATGGCGCTTGAACTGCTCGTAGACCTGATCCGCCGTGCCGGCGAAGAGAAACCCTGCCTTGATGGCGGCCTCGACGCTGGCGCCCTTGGCGAATTCGCTGAGCGGGTGGGAGGCGCCGCGCATCATCGCCACATTGCCCGCCACCGGGACATAGCCCGGCGGATTGGCGAATTGCGGCGCCACCTTGTTGGCGGTGATGTACCAGAGCAGCTTTTCGGCGCCGCGATAGGCCTCTTCCTCGGTCTTGCCGACATAGACGATCGCCGCATAGGCGAGGCGGTCGATCGGCACATCGTTGCCGAAGCCCGAGGCACGCCAGCCGGCGCGGTAGGAATCGTAGATCTTGCGCGTCGCCTCGAAGCCGGTGAGGAAGGTGGCCTGAATATAGCCCTTCTCGCCCACCTGCCTTGCGCCGCCGGCGCTGGTCGTGCTGACCCAGATCGGCGGATGCGGCGTCTGGTAGACGCGCGGCCAGATGTTGATGTTGCGGTGGTGGAAGAAGCGCCCCTCATGGCTCACCGGACCGTCGTGATTGGTCCAGGCGCGCACGATGAGATCAATCGCTTCCCACAAACGCTCGTTCATCCGCACCGGGTTGCTGTTGGCTGGCGAGATTTCGTAAGGAACGCCGCGCACGAAGCCCACTTCGACGCGACCTCTGGAGAGCACGTCGATCATCGCCATTTCCTCGGCGATGCGCACGGGCTGGCGGCGGTTCGCACCCGGATTGCCGAGAATGAGCAGGCGCGCCTTCGACGTCAGCCGCGCCAGCGCTGCAAGCATCAGGGGCGCTGCGGGATCGACGCAGGTCGCCGTCTGATGATGCTCGTTGAGCATGATGTTGAGGCCTTCCTCCTCCGCAATCTGCCATTCCTTGAGATAGCGGTCATAGAGGTCGGCGCCTTTCTCCGGATCATAGTGCTTGTTGGGCAATGACACGCGGATGGAAGGATAACTGTCTGCCGGCGGCAGATAGGGATAGGCGGTTTCGCTGAAGTGCCAGGCTTGCATCATTCGCTCCCGAAAATTTCTTGATCGTCGTTCCGATACAGGCGGATCGGAAAACGCTATGCGAGGAAATCGTTCACCAGTTTCGCGAACGCTGCGGGTTGTTCGACATGCGGCACATGGCCTGCCTTGGCGACCGTCTCGATGCGCGACGACTTGAACAGCTTCGCATAGCCCTCGACGTAGTGCGCGCTGACAAGACCGTCGCTCTCGCCGCGAATGAACAGCGTCGGCGCTGTCACGCGATAGAGCCGGTGCGGCAGCTTGGGATTGTGCATGTAGGGCTCCCAGACGAAGAGCGCGGTGCTTTCCCGATTGCGCACGAAGACCGACAATTCCTCGTCCGACAGTTTCGACGGATCGAAGGGAAACAGCGACGGATCATGATAGAGAAGCTTGGGAACGTCGGGTGGCGACATCGTATAGATGTCGGGAATGTCCAGCTTGTCGACCGGACCCAGCTTCACGCCGACAGGGCTGACCAGGATCACCTTGCCGAAACGTTCCGGCGCCTTGGTCAGCATCTCGGCGGTGATCCAGCCGCCCATCGAGCAGCCGATGATGTCGGCCTTGGCGATGCCGTACTGATCCATCAGGTCGAGATACATGTGGGCGATGTCGTCCACATTATCGACCCAGTCGGGCAGGGCGGATTTGCCGAAGCCTGGATGCGACGGGCAGATGATGCGCCGGTGCTTGGCGATCAGCGGGACATGCGGCTCTTTCGGATTGAAGCCGCCGGCGCCGTGCAGGAACAACACCGGCTGGCCGGAGCCTTCCTCGTGAACCTCGATCTCGGTTTCTCCGAGCCTGATGACATCGCGTTTCAAGCGCTACCTCCCTTTTCCGGCGCCTTGTCCGGCAGCCGCTGCAATCCTTGGTCTCAACGATTACCACCGCCGTTCGGCGAACCGTCAACAGCCGGTCCGGCGCGAAATCGCGGCGGTGCAGCCCGCGTCTTCGCAAAATATTGCATGTGGATCAATGTGTTATGATAGCAGTCGCCGGACTGGAATCTGATTCCACATATGTGTAATTTTGGCGCGCGACAGCAGGCATGGGAGAGAGAGCCTTTGGCCGAACAACTGGTGAAGTCGGCGGCGCGTGTCTTCGCGATCCTGGAACAGTTCGATCGGGTGCGCCGGCCGCAGCGCCTGAAGGACATCGCCACCGGATTGGGCCAGCCCGTCTCCAGCACGGCCGCGCTGCTGAAGAGCATGGCCGCGCAGGGCTACCTCTCGTTTGAGCCGCAGACCCGCTCCTATCTGCCGACCGGCCGGCTGGCGCAGATCGTGAGCTGGGTGCCGTTCGAGACGTTCGAGCAGGGCATTGTCGCGCAGGTGATGCGAAACTTGCAGCAGAAGACGAATGAAATGATCGTGCTGACGGTGGAGGCGGGCCTTTATATCGAATATGTCCAAACTGTCAGGTCGACCGAGGGGCTGCAATTGTACATCGCGCCGGGCACGAGGCGCCTGATGGTCCAGACCAACAGTGGCTGGCAATTTCTGAATCTGCATCCGCGCAGCCACGCGATCGAGGTCTACGAGGCAACCATCGCCGCTGGACTGCTCGACGGGCGCAGTTTCTCCCGCGATACCTTTCTGCAATGCCTCGACACGCACAGCTTGTCGGAGGTTTCCTTTGCCCGCGCCCGTGATCTTGTCGCGCCGACGGCCCATTGGGACGGCGCCATGGTCTCCCTGATGATTCCCGTGCCGGAAGGACATAGGCCACTGATTTTAGGCGTCGGCGGCCCTGCCTATCGTCTCGAGCAGAACCGCGAGCACATCTCCAACTGTCTTTTGTCGGCGCAGGCCGACATCCGCGCGGCGCTGGCAGGGACTGCCTGAATGCAGGCCGGATTGACCTTTGCGGAGCGGATGGACGCTGGTACGGTGGCCCCGCAAATTGGAGAGGTTTCGCCCTATGACACGTGTTGCTGTCACTACGCCCTATTTTGATTTTTATCCCCATCTCGTGACCGAGCTGAAGGAGAAATATCCGGGCGTGAAATTTCGTACCGACCGCAAGCCTCTCAGCGAGGATGCGCTCATCGACTATCTGAAAGGGTATGACGCGGCGATCATCGGCCTCGATCGCTTCACCGATAAGGTCTGCGCGGCCCTGCCGGAACTCAAGGTCATTTCGATGATGTCGGCAGGCGCCGATCACATCGATCCGGCGATCCTGAACAAGTACGGCAAGAAGATGTGGTGGGCGCCAGGCATCAATCGCTATTCGGTGTCGGAACTCGCCGTCAGCTACATGGTCTTCACCCTGCGCCGCGTTCACTATTTCTCGTCGATCCTGCGCCGCGGCGAGTGGAAGGGCCCCATCGGCTATGGCGCCGACCTGCGCGGCCACACGGTCGGCATCCACGGCTGCGGCTTCATCGGCAAGGAAGTGGTGAAGCTTCTGCAACCTTATGGCGTCAAGATCCTGGCCTCCGACCGTGTCGATATCTCGGACTTCTGCAAGGAATGGAATGTCGAGAACGTCAGCCCGGAAGAGCTGTGGGCACGCTCCGACGTGCTCACCATTCATCTCTCCCGCAACGCAACAACGATCGGCCTGTACAGCGCCGCGGTGCTCGACAAGATGAAGCCGGGGTCCATTCTCATCAATTGCGCCCGCGGCGCCATGGTGGATGAAGCGGCGCTCAAGGAACGTCTGGAGAGCGGGCACATTTCCGGCGCGGCCTTCGACGTCTTTGCGATCGAGCCGGCAAACGGCAACCCGCTGCTCGAAGTGCCGAATTTCTTCGGCTCGCCGCATATCGGCGCCACGACGCGCGATTCCTGGGAGGCGATGCTGCGCTCCGGCATACGGGGGATCGAGGAAGCCTACGAGCCCAAGCCCGGGGTCTACCCGTTCGACTGACCCGCCCGGGATTCCCGTATCTACGACTTTTAGATAACTAGGCGTGCCCGGCTTTTTCAGGCGTTATCGCGGCAGACGCCCGGTGCGGGAGGGTGCACCGGGCGGTTGACATAGCCTGTCTGCCATTGGCCTGCGTCGGCGACCATTATCTCAATGAGGCGCAGTCCTTCGTCGTCGCTTCTACATGGCCTGTCCAGAAAACGCCGAGACCACGCAGCAGCAGGACCTGCGTGAGATCGGCCCGACCTGCTATTTCGCACGACCGCGCGTGTTCGATCCGCTGCAGACCCGCCTGATGATCCGGATGGAGGATGCCTGCGTGTTGAAGCCGCTGGCTGTTTCATTATTTCTTCGGTGTCGCCCCCGATTGGAGCATGATCTCACCGCGGCCGGCAACCGGGTTGGCAGCAACACCATCTCCCATGGCTCCTATCAGGAACTCGCCAGTCACTAGCGCTGATCGTCGATTGCAGGGTTCATCGAGGAAATATTTGAAATCGTGCGTGATCTCAATAGCAAGGAGAAGGTGTCGCTTCTGCTTGCGGAACAGAATACCAGCATTGCCTTGCGCTATGCGAGCTGGGGCTACATTCTTGAGAACGGCAGAGTGGTACCCGACGGCGAGGCACGCATGCTGCGCGACAACGAGGATGTCAAGGAGTTCTATCTTGGCGTGTCGGGGGCAGGCCGCAGGCGTTTTCCTGGCGTGAATGACAAGCGCCGTAAGCGCTGGCTTGCAGAGTCGGGGATGCTATAGAGGCGCCGCGCGGAATTTGCCGCGGCGATCGTATTTAGAATTTTACAGGTTCCAAGGCATGAATTTCGACAGGCTTGAAACGAGACATCACGATTTGCGGGAAAGGGCGCTGTTGCGGGATTTCCGCGCGGTGATGAGCCAGGCAAAGGCCAGGGCTCCCGGGCTGAGGACGCAGCTGAAGGGCATCAATCTCGAAAAAATAAAATCGCTTGCGGAACTTGCCGCCATCCCGGTGCTGCGCAAGTCAAATCTCATCGAACTGCAGGCCGAAGACCCGCCGTTCGGCGGTTTTGCCTCTGTCAAGGATACAGCATTCGAACGTCTGTTCATTTCACCCGGCTCCATCTTCGAGCCCCAGGGCGCGGGCAAGGACTGGTGGGGCGTGGCGCGGGCGCTTTATGCAGCGGGCGTGAACAAGGGCGATATCGTCATCAACTGCTTTTCCTATCATCTGACGCCCGGTGGCCTGATGATGGATAGCGGCGCGCGTGCGCTGGGCTGTGTTGTGATCCCGGCAGGCCCGGGCAATGCGGAAGCGCAGGTCGAGGCCATTCAGCACTACCGGCCGCGGGCCTATTGCGGGACGCCCGATTTTCTCAAGATACTGCTCGACAAGGCCGCGGAGATGAAGCGCGATATCTCCAGTCTGCAGCGGGGTCTCGTGTCGGGCGCGGCGCTGCCTGCAAGCTTGCGGGACGAATTGCGCAAGCGCGGCCTTCCGGTGCGCCAATGCTACGCCACGGCCGATTTGGGCGTCGTTGCTTATGAGACCAGCGCCGGCAAGGGCCGCATCGTCGATGGCATGATGGTGAACGAAAATCTCATCGTTGAAATCGTTCGCCCCGGCACCCAGGAACCCGTGCCGGACGGTGAGGTTGGCGAGGTTGTCGTGACCCGGCTCAACCGCGACTATCCGCTGCTGCGCTTTGCCACCGGCGATCTATCGGCCATTTTGCCCGGCGCCTCGCCGTGCGGACGCACCAACCGGCGCATTCTCGGCTGGCTCGGACGGGCCGACCAGGCGACGAAAGTGAAGGGCATGTTCGTTCATCCTTCCCAGGTCGCCGAAATCGGCCGGCGCTGCCCGGAACTGGGCCGTTTGCGCCTTGTGGTGCAGCGCCAGAACGAGCAGGATGTCATGACGCTCCACGCGGAAGCGCCGAGCGAAACCGTGCTGGAAGGCGTGGAGGAGGTCTTGCAGGAGGTCACGAAACTGCGAGGCGCCGTGGTCCACGCCAAGCCGGGGCGGCTGCCGAACGACGGCAAGGTTATCGCTGACGAACGCCCGGTGTCCTGATCCGGGCAGGGATTGAGCAATGGATGACAAGCTCGCGATTTCCGCCACCGGCCCGCAGTTCGCGCTGAACGAAGAGCAGAGTGCCGTGCGCGACATGGCGCGCGCCTTTGCCGACGAGAAAATCGCGCCGCACGCCATCCGTTGGGATGAGGAGAAGCACTTTCCCGTCGAGGTATTTCGTGAGGCGGCGGCGCTCGGCATGGCGTCGATCTATGTGCGCGAGGAGAATGGCGGCAGCGGGCTCTCCCGCCTCGACGCCGCCTTGATTTTCGAGGCGCTGGCGACGGGCTGTCCATCGACCTCCGCCTATCTGTCTATCCATAACATGGTCGCGTCCATGATCGACAGGTTCGGCACCGACACGCAGAAGCGCGATGTTCTGCCGCAATTGATCGAGGCGAAACTGCTGTCGAGTTATTGCCTCACCGAACCCTCATGCGGATCGGATGCCGCCGCGCTTCGCACGAGCGCGCGCCGCGACGGCGGCGATTTCGTGCTCAACGGCGTCAAACAGTTCATCTCGGGTGCCGGTGCGACCGATCTTTATCTGGTGATGGCGCGCACGGGCGCTGCCGGCGCAGCGGGCATATCCAGCTTCCTGGTCGAGAAAGGCACGAAGGGTCTTTCGTTCGGAGCCAACGAAAGAAAAATGGGCTGGAACACCCAGCCGACCCGTCAGGTCGTTATGGAAGACATGCGCATCCCGGCCGCCAACATGCTGGGCGAAGAGGGCATCGGCTTCAAGATCGCGATGATGGGCCTCGATGGCGGCAGGCTGAACATCGGCGCCTGTTCGCTCGGCGGCGCCCAAGCGGCGCTCGACAAGGCCTGCGCCTATATGGGCGAGCGCCAGGCCTTCGGCAAAAGGCTCGATGAGTTTCAGGCGCTGCAATTTCGCCTCGCCGATATGGACATCGGGCTGGAGGCGGCGCGCACATTTCTCTGGCGCGCCGCCGCGGCGCTTGACGCGACCGATCCCTCGGCGACCAAGCTTTGCGCCATGGCCAAGAAAGTCGCGACCGACACCGGCTTCGATGTCGCCAACCAGGCGTTGCAATTGCACGGCGGCTACGGCTATCTCGCCGACTACGGCATTGAAAAGATCGTCAGGGATTTGCGCGTGCACCAGATTCTCGAGGGAACCAACGAAATCATGCGCCTGATCGTTGCGCGCTCGCTCATCGGGCGCGCCTGATGTCAGACGTCATCGTGGCGCGTCAGGGGGCTTTGGGCCGGCTGACATTGAACAGGCCCAGAGCCCTCAACGCACTGACGCAGGACATGGTGCGCAATATCCATCGGGCCCTGCTCGATTGGCGCAGCGACGATGGCGTGATGGCCGTGCTGATCGATGGCACCGGTGAACGCGGGCTCTGCGCCGGCGGCGATATCCGCTCCATTTACGACAGCGCCAGGATCGGCCGTTTCGAGGCCGACGATTTCTGGCGCGAGGAATACATCCTCAATGCCTTCATCGCCCACTATCCAAAACCCTACATCGCGCTGATGGACGGGATCGTCATGGGCGGTGGCGTCGGCATTTCCGCCCATGGCTCGCATCGCATCGTCACCGAGCGCACGCGCCTCGCCATGCCGGAAGTCGGCATCGGTTTCGTGCCCGATGTCGGCGGTACGTTCCTGCTGTCGCGCGCGCCGGGCGAACTGGGGAGCTATGCGGGGCTTACCGCTTCGCAGCTTTCCGGCGCGGATGCGATGGTCTGCGAACTGGCCGACGACCATATTCTGTCGCGGGATTTGCCGGTGTTCATCGAAACCTTGTCCGCCGCCGCCGATGCGGATCATGTTGCCGGGATCATCGCCGCCCATACCAGCCCGCCGGGGGAGAGCACTTTGGTGCGTCATCGGCAGGCGATCGACCGCTGCTTTGCAGGCGAGACGATCGAAGACATCCTTCAAGCCCTGGATCGGCAGCAGAGCGACTTCTGTGCGGAAGCCGCCAGGCGCATGCGCCGGCATTCGCCGACATCGCTGAAGGTGACTTTGCGCGCCTTGCGGCGGGCACGGCTGCTGCCCGACCTGGAGGCCTGCCTGCAGATGGAATATCGCGTCGCCACCGCCTGCATTCGCAGCCATGATATGATCGAGGGCATCCGCGCCGTGGTCGTCGACAAGGACCAGTCACCGGTGTGGCAGCCGGCACAGCTTGCAGACGTGCGCGAAGAGGTTGTTCAATCCTTCTTCGATCCGCCGCCGGGAGGCGA
>Ga0182744_1003876_pt1 | contig 11496 bp, 11 predicted proteins | sample eDN3rd30CKraftMG_FD_128525 | JGI IMG/M metagenome (GOLD analysis project Ga0182744, IMG submission 128525) | Enriched Miracle-Growth compost microbial communities from Emeryville, California, USA - eDNA 3rd pass 30_C Kraft MG (version 2) (version 2) ...
GCGGCCGAAGCGGAGCGCTTCACCGGCTATCATGTCGGCGGCATCTCGCCGTTCGGGCAGAAGAAGCGGGCGCGCGTCTTCATCGATGCCGCGGTGCTTCACCACCCGAGCGTCATCCTCAACGGCGGGCGGCGCGGCTTGCAGATCGAGATCGCGCCGGCCGACCTGTTGCGGCTGTTGAACGCGACGCCGGCGGAATTGTGCGCGGCCGCGTGAGGCGTCAGGCGTCGCGGCTGTGGCGCCGCTCGGCCATCCACAGCGCCACGGCGAGCGGCGCCAGCCAGACGATGCGGGCGCCGTAGCGGTCGTGCGGGTTGGAGAGCGGCCCGAGGATCGCGGCATTGGCGAGGATCGCCAGCGCCACCAGTGCGGCGAGCCGCTCGCCGTCGCGCGGCGGCCGGCGGATGAAGCCGGCAAGCGGAACGAGCAGCAGCAGCATCGCCAGGAGCGCCACCGGCTCGTGCAGCCGGTTGATCGTTTCGAACGACACCTCACCGTGCTGCTGGCGCGCGGCGCGCATCGCCGGCACGTTCCACGGCGTGTGGTCCTCGATCATGCCGTAGGTGTGCCAGATCGAATTGAGCACGCCTTCGCCGCTGCGCACCGTCACCACCTGGCGCGCGGCGGCAAGGACGGCGGATTTGATTTGCAGCCACGGATAGGCGGCGATGCTTTCCAGAACGATGCTGCGCATCTCCTCGCCGAGGCCGTCGAAGCGGCCGAGCGAATTGAACAGGTCGCCGCCCCACAGGAACAGGTCGGCGTCGCGCGGCAGTTCCTGGCGGTGGGCGCACAGTCGGAAGCGCGGCGTCTGGCAATGCTCGTCGAGGAATTTCTGGACGATGCCGTCCTGCAACAGCCGTCCGAAGACGATGCCGTAGCCGCCCGGCGTAAAGGCGGTGATGCGCCTGGCGACGGTGAAATTCGCCGACAGCAGGATCGCCAGACCGACGACGAGCGACAGCGCGATGCGTGGCAGCGCGGCGCGCGCGACAAGGCGCGGCCACAGGAGCGACACCAGCATCAGCGCGACGCCGAGCGCGATCGTCAGCAGCAGCGTGGCGCTGTGGGTGGCGGCGGCAAAGCCGATCAGCACGATCAGCCCGCCGCGCTCGCGCCGGCTCAGGTGGTCGGCTGGCCGGTCGCTTTTGACGGCCAGCAGATAGAGCGCCAGCACCGCCAGACCGGCGAAGATGTCGGTCAGCAGCACGCTGGTCAGGAAGGGCAGGGTGGTCGCCACCGTGAGCGCGGCGAAAAGCGTGAGCCGCACGAAGGGCCGTTTGCCGAGGCCGCAGAGCCGCATCGTCAGGTTGACGACCCAGACGGTCAGCACCGCTTGCAACAGCACCACCGGCCAGAAGTCGAACAGCGAGCCGGCATTGAGCAGCAGTCCGTAGGGCGCGGGGCGGCTCGGGACCAGATAGCCCTCGTACCAGCGCGCCAGATAGCCGCCGGTGTCGTATTCGAGCAGCGGGAAGCCGTTCCACAGCGCCGGCAGCAGCAGCATCAGGGTTGCGGCTGCGGCGACGAGGCGATCGGTAAGGACGTCGCGGCGCTCGGCGGCGCCGATTGTGAATTTCAGCGCCTGATCGGGCATCGCCCCTCGCTTCGGTTGGCCGGCTTCTTTAACATATCGCCGTCGTCGCGGGGGCTCGAAAGAAAGAAGGTTATCCCTCTGTCCGGAAAGTCATCCCTGTTCATGCGAGACGTGCTTGTGCTGGCCTGCTGGCTGGCGGTGGCGTTGGTGCTCTCTGCCCCGCCGGCGGCCGCGCAGACCGGCTTCGACCGCAAAGGCGGCGACTACACGACTTTCGTGGTGCGCTCCGGCGACCCGGCGGTCTGCGCCGCGCGCTGCGAGCGCGACCGGAAATGCCGCGCCTGGAGCTTTTCCTATCCGCGTACCGTGGCGGTGCAGGCGCTCTGCCGTCTCAAAAAGGAAGTGCCGCTGCGCAGCGAGGACACATGCTGCTCCTCCGGGGTGAAGGGGGCGGGGGTGATCGAGCCACGCACCGGCCCGGTGGAGTTCTCCACCGACCGCTTCGGCGGCGATTACCGCAATTTCGAGGTCAAGCCGCCTGCCGCCGAGGACGCCTGCCGCGCCGCCTGCGAGGGCGAGAACCGCTGCCGCGCCTGGACCTATCTGCGGCCCGGCTATGCCGGCCCGGCGGCGCGCTGTTTCCTCAAGGAGAAGGTGACGCGCCCGCGCACCAAGCCCTGCTGCATGTCCGGCGTGGTGCGGTGAGCGCGCGCTGAACGCGCCGGCGGGCGCGCCGCGCTCAGGCGGTGCCGCCGACGGTGATGCGGTCCATGCGCAGCGACGGCTGGCCGACGCCGACCGGCACGCCCTGGCCGTTCTTGCCGCAGGTGCCGATGCCGGGATCGAGCGCGAAGTCGTTGCCGATCATCGAGATGCGATGCAAATCGGTCGGGCCGTTGCCGATCAGCATGGCGCCCTTGACCGGTGCCGTCACCTTGCCGTTCTCGATGCGGTAGGCTTCGGTGCATTGGAAGACGTATTTGCCGGAGGTGATGTCGACCTGACCGCCGCCGAAATTGACGGCGTAGAGGCCGTTCTTCACCGAGGCGATGAGTTCCTTCGGGTCGTGCCGACCGGCCAGCATGTAGGTGTTGGTCATGCGCGGCATCGGCACATGCGCGTGGCTCTCGCGGCGGCCGTTGCCGGTCGGCTTCATGCCCATCAGCCGGGCGTTCTGCCGGTCCTGCATGTAGCCGACGAGGATACCGTCTTCGATCAGCACGGTGCGGTTCGTCGGCGTGCCCTCGTCGTCGATCGACAGCGAGCCGCGCCGCGATGCGATGGTGCCGTCGTCGACGACGGTAACGCCCTTCGCCGCCACCTGCTGGCCCATCAGCCCGGCGAAGGCCGAGGTCTTCTTGCGGTTGAAGTCGCCTTCGAGGCCGTGGCCGACCGCTTCGTGCAGCATCACGCCGGGCCAGCCGGCGCCGAGCACCACGTCCATCTCGCCGGCCGGAGCGGGCACCGCCGCAAGATTGACGAGCGCCTGCCGCACGGCTTCATCGACCGCGCCTTGCCAGGACTGCGTCTCGATGAAGCGCTGATAACCCTCGCGGCCGCCGAAACCGTGACTGCCGGTCTCCTGCCGGGTGCCGTCGCCGACCACGACCGAGACGTTGAGGCGCACCAGCGGCCTTATATCGCGGTAAGTCTCGCCGTCAGGCCGCAGGATCTCGACCACCTGCCAGGTCGCCGCCAGGCTGGCGCTGACCTGCCGCACGCGCGGGTCCTTGGCGCGGGCATAGGCGTCGATGGTTTCGAGCAGCGCCACCTTGGCGTCGAAGGACGGCGCCGCGAGCGGATTGCCGTCGCCGTAGAGCTTGCGGTTGCTGCGCGCCGGCGCGGCGGAGAAATTCCCGGCATAGCCGTGCTTGACCGCCCGCACCGCGTCGGCGGCGCGCGCCAGCGCCGCCTCGGAGACATCGGAGGCATGCGCATAGCCGACCGCATCGTCCTTGACGGCGCGCAGGCCGAAGCCCTGCGCGGTGTCGTAGGTCGCCTGTTTCAGCCGGCCGTTGTCGAAGGCGAGCACTTCCGCCTGGCGGTATTCGAGGAACAGTTCGCCGTCGTCGGCGCCCTCCAGCCCGTGCCCGAGGTGGCGGGCGACGGCGGCGCGGTCGAGGCCGGCGCGCTCGACGAGCGAAGTGACGGCTTGATCTGCGATAGGTTCACTCATGAGGGGCTCCCGGTTGCCCGAAACATAGGAACGACCAGCCCCGCACGCCAGCGGATCGGCGGCGCCCGCCTTACGGCAGCTTGTCGTAGCCCTCGCCGAAGCCCTTGAGGCTCAACGGGAAGCCGATGCCTTCCTCGGGGGTCTGGAAGATGATGAAGGTCGCCGTCGTGCCGCCGCGCAACTGCTTGATCAGGTTGTCGTCCATGATCACCTCGGCGATGCAGCCGTTCGGCAGGCAGCGCACGAAGCCGGCGCGGCCGACGTCCTTGTCGTCGATCTTCAGGCCGAGGCCGCTCGGCAGCAGCACCGACAGCGGCGCCACCACGCGCAGCATGCTGTTTTTGTGGTCGGCGGTTTTGAGCACCAGCACCGTCAGCGAGATATTGGCGCGGTTTTCGTCGACGACGGTCTGCATCAGCGCGCATTGCTCGCTCTGGGCGCCCGGCGGCGTATCGCAGCGGATCTGCCATTCCTGATGCACGGAGCGCACCGCGCCCTGGGCCCAGGCGCCCGGCGCCGTCAGCCCGGCGGCCAGAACGGAAAGGAGAAGGCCGAGCCCGGCTGCTTTCAGCGAGGGGAAGTGGCGGAAGATACCCATAATCGGTCCCGAATCCTGACGTCGCCCGCGATGCACCCGCTTCGGATCACTTCGGATCGCTCCGCATCGCTTGGGATCATGGCATTGCACCTATGTCAAGCAAGCGGAGCTTGCGCCGGAGGCACCCTAATATGGCGCCGGCGCGATACGCCCGCCGGCATTGGCGGATTTTGCCGCCGGCGCGGCGAAATTTTATGTCCGCCGTCAAAGACCCTTGGTCGCATTAGACCCATAACAAGGTGCATTGCGGCAGGGCTGGAATTATGGTTTGAGAAGCCGGGATTCCCCCTATCCCGCCGCATGTCCGCCTACCGCCACACGCCTGTGGCCACGCGCGTCAGCGGGGCAGATGCTGCATCGGCCGACAGGGTCGGCCGGGACGCGGGATGCCGGGGCCGGTCGATGATGGGTGGTCGACCGGAGTCATGGAGCGGACACGACAATGTTCAAGCGGTTGATCGGATTTTCGGTCGTTCTTTTCGCGGTGATCGTCGGCGGCGGCAGCGTCGCGCTGGCGCAGATGGGCCAGCCGGGGCCGTGGCAGCTCGGGCTGCAATCGTCGGTCACGCCGGTGATGGACGACATCACCTGGTTCCACGACTTCCTCTTGTGGATCATCGGCGGCATCACCCTGCTCGTGCTCGCCCTGCTGGTCATCGTGATCTTCAGGTTCAACGCCAAGGCCAATCCGGTGCCCTCGCGCACCACGCACAACACCGCGATCGAAGTGATCTGGACGGTGGTTCCGGTGCTGATCCTCACCGCCGTCGCGGTGCCGTCGTTCCGGCTCTTGTTCCACCAGCTGCATGTGCCGCCGGCCGACCTCACCGTGAAGGTGACCGGCAAGCAGTGGTTCTGGACCTACAATTATCCCGACGCCAAGTTCGAGTTCGATTCGCTCCTGGTCGCCGACAAGGACCTCAAGCCGGGCCAGCCGCGGCTATTGACCGTCGACAACGAGATGGTGGTGCCGGTGAACAAGGTGGTGCGGGTGCTGACCACCGGCGCCGACGTCATCCACGCCTTCGCGGTGCCGTCCTTCGGCATCAAGATCGACTCGATCCCCGGTCGGCTCAACGAGACTTGGTTCAAGGCGACGCGCGAGGGCACCTATCACGGCCAGTGCTCGGAACTGTGCGGCAAGGACCACGCCTTCATGCCGATCGTCGTCCGCGTCGTCAGCGACAAGGACTATGCCGCCTGGCTCGAACAGGCCAAGCAGAAATATGCCAGCACGGATGACGCGCCGCCGGCCGAGGCCACGCGCGTCACCGCGCAACTGTCCGGCAAGATTCCGCAATAAGAAGACCCCGCAATAAGAAGACCACAGTCGAAGAAAAACCTGCCGAGGACCTGACGATGGCGACAGCGCGAGCCGACCAAGCCCCCGACAACCACGCTTCCAGCCACGCCCATGGTCACGGGCACCCGACCGGCTGGCGCCGCTACGTCTATTCGACCAACCACAAGGACATCGGCACGATGTACCTGGTGTTTGCGTTGATGGCGGGCGTCGTCGGCGGCGTCATGTCGATCGTCATCCGGGCCGAGCTGATGCATCCCGGCATGCAGATCTTCCACGAGTCGACGGCGTTCAACGTGTTCACCAGCTCGCACGGCCTGATCATGATCTTCTTCATGGTCATGCCGGCGATGATCGGCGGCTTCGGCAACTGGTTCGTGCCGCTGATGATCGGCGCGCCGGACATGGCGTTCCCGCGCATGAACAACATCTCGTTCTGGCTCTTGCCGGTGTCGTTCGCGCTGCTCATCATCTCGATGTTCGTCGAGGGCGAGCCGGGCGCCGCCGGCGCCGGAACCGGCTGGACGCTTTATCCGCCCTTGTCGACGAGCGGCAATCCCGGCCCGTCGGTCGACTTCACCATTCTGTCGATCCACGTCGCCGGCGCCTCGTCGATCCTCGGCGCCATCAACTTCATCACCACCATCTTCAACATGCGCGCGCCGGGCATGACGCTGCACAAGATGCCGCTGTTCGCCTGGTCGGTGCTGGTCACCGTGTTCCTGCTGCTGCTGTCGCTGCCGGTGCTGGCCGGCGCGATCACCATGCTGCTCACCGACCGCAATTTCGGCACCACCTTCTTTGCCGGCGACGGCGGCGGCGACCCGGTGCTCTACCAGCACCTGTTCTGGTTCTTCGGCCACCCGGAAGTCTACATCCTGATCCTGCCGGGCTTCGGCATCGTCAGCCATGTGGTGTCGACTTTCTCGAAGAAGCCGATCTTCGGCTATCTCGGCATGGCCTATGCGATGGTGGCGATCGGCGGCGTCGGCTTCGTCGTCTGGGCGCACCACATGTATACGGTCGGCATGTCGTCGGGCGCGCAGGCCTATTTCGTCGCCGCCACGATGGTCATCGCGGTGCCGACCGGCATCAAGATCTTCTCCTGGATCGCGACGATGTGGGGCGGCTCGGTCGAGTTCCGCGCGCCGATGATCTGGGCGATGGGCTTCATCTTCCTGTTCACGGTCGGCGGCGTCACCGGCGTGGTGCTCGCCAATGCCGGCGTCGACCGCGTGTTGCAGGACACCTATTACGTCGTCGCGCACTTCCACTACGTGCTGTCGCTCGGCGCCGTCTTCGCGATCTTCGCGGGCTGGTACTACTGGTTCCCGAAGATGAGCGGCTACATGTACAACGAGACGATCGCCAAGGTGCATTTCTGGGTCACCTTCATCGGCGTCAATATGGTGTTCTTCCCGCAGCACTTCCTGGGTCTGGCCGGCATGCCGCGCCGCTATGTCGATTACCCGGATGCGTTCGCCGGCTGGAACCTGCTGTCGTCCTACGGCTCGTATATTTCGGGCTTCGGCGTGCTGATCTTCTTCTTCGGCATCGCCGAGGCGTTCGCCAAGAAGCGGATCGCCGGCAGCAATCCGTGGGGACCGAGCGCGACGACGCTGGAATGGACGCTGACGTCGCCGCCGCCGTTCCATCAGTTTGAAATCCTGCCCCGCATCAAGTAGCGGGGCAGCACAGGCACAGGGTTGGAGAGGATCGAGCGACATGGCACTCATCAACGGAGGCGCTGATCTGCGCGGCCCGCTCACGGCCGACCGGGCGCTTGCGTCGGGGGCGCAGTCCGCTCTGATCCAGCCGAGCCTCGCCTCGGGCGGCGATTATCTGGCGCTGCTCAAGCCGCGGGTGATGTCGCTCGTCATCTTCACCGCGTTGGTGGGGATGGCGGTGGCGCCCGGCCATGTGCATCCGGTGATCGGCTTTACCGCGATCCTGTGCATCGCCGTCGGCGCCGGCGCCGCCGGCGCGCTGAACATGTGGTACGAGGCGGACATCGACGCCAAGATGATCCGCACGATGAAGCGGCCGATCCCCTCCGGCCGCGTCCCGCGCGACGAGGCGCTCGCCTTCGGCCTGACGCTCGCGGTCGGCTCGGTGGTGACGCTCGGCCTGATGGTCAACCTCCTGTCGGCGGCGCTGCTCGCCTTCACCATCTTTTTCTACGCGGTCGTCTATACGATCTGGCTCAAGCGCTTTACCCCGCAGAACATCGTCATCGGCGGCGCCGCCGGCGCGTTCCCGCCGATGATCGGCTGGGCGGCGGTGACCGGCGACCTGTCGCTCGAACCGCTGATCCTGTTCCTGATCATCTTCTTCTGGACGCCGCCGCATTTCTGGGCGCTGGCGCTCTATCGCGCCGACGACTATGCGCGCGCCGGCGTGCCGATGCTGCCGGTGGTTGCCGGCGAGCGCGAGGCGCGCCGCCAGATCCTGCTCTACACGTTGGTGCTGGTGCCGCTCGGCCTGGCGCCGTGGGCTCTCGGTTATGCCGGCGTGGTCTATGGCGCGGTCGCCGCTATCACCGGCGCGGCGATGTTGCTGATCGCCTGGCAGATCTATCGCGAGCGTTCGCCCGCCGACGCCGCCTGCCGCAAGATGTTCGCGTTCTCGATCCTCTATCTGTTCCTGCTGTTTGCGGTTCTTCTGGTCGAGCGCGGGTGGGGCGGCCTTCTCCCCTGGGCGGCGACGTGACGGGACCGGCGATGAGCGCGCAACGCGACGACAAGGATGTGGACAAGAGCGCGAACGAGCGCGCGGACGAGAGCGCCGATGAGGGGATCGTCCTCACCGACGCGCAGAAGCGGGCGCGGCGCTCGCGCTCCATCGCGCTGGCGCTGGCGCTGGCGGCGCTGGTCGTGCTGTTCTATGTCGTCACTCTGGTGAAGGGGCCGGCGATGCTGGTCAGGCCGCTATGAGCAAATCCTCGATCAACAGGCGCGATCTGTTCGTCGCCCTCGGCTGCGGCGCCTTCGTCGGCATGATGGTCGGCGCCTCCTATGCCGCGGTGCCGCTCTACGACTGGTTCTGCCGCACCACCGGCTTCGGCGGCACGACGCAGGTATCGAAGGCCGCGCCCGGCCATGTGCTCGACCGCACGATCACCGTGCGCTTCGACGGCAACGTCATGCCCGGTCTGCCGTGGCGGTTCCTGCCCGAGCGCAACGAGATGACCGTGCGCATCGGCGAAGTGGTGACGGCGCTCTACAAGGTGACCAATACCGCGGCGCGCGAGACCTACGGGCAGGCCGGCTATAACGTCACGCCGCCGACGGTCGGCCTCTATTTCCAGAAGATCAACTGCTTCTGCTTCACCGAGCAGACGATGAAGCCCGGCGAGACGCGGGAGATGGCGGTGGTCTTCTATGTCGATCCGAAGATCGTGCAGGACGCCGAGCAGGACGGCCTCAACACGATCACGCTGTCCTATACTTTCTTTCCGCAGCGCGAGGCGCCGCAACCCCTCGCCAATGCAGCAGGCAAATCGCCCGCAGGGCGCAGTTGAGCAAGTCGCCCGCAGGGCGGAGTCGAGCAAGTCGCCCGCAGGGCGGAGTCGAGCAAGTCGCCCGCGGGGCGCATTGAGGATTTGAACGGAGACGACGATGGCTGAGGCGCACGCAAAACAGCACGATTATCATCTGGTCGATCCCAGCCCCTGGCCGGTGGTCGGCTCGCTCGCCGCGTTTGTCACGGCGGTTGGCGGCGTCTCCTGGATGCACCATCTTTATGCCGCGGCGCCGCTGGTTTTCGGCCTCGGCGTGATCGGCATCCTCTACACGATGTTCGGCTGGTGGCGCGACGTGGTGCGCGAAGCGCAGTATCGCGGCGACCATACCCGCGTCGTGCAGATCCATCACCGCTACGGCATGATGCTGTTCATCACCTCCGAGGTGATGTTCTTCGTCGCCTGGTTCTGGGCCTATTTCAACACCGCGCTGTTTCCCGCCGATCCGCACGAACTGTCACGGCTGGCAGCGACCGGCGGCGTCTGGCCGCCGAAGAGCATCGAGACCTTCGATCCGTGGCACCTGCCGCTGCTCAACACGCTGATCCTGCTCACCTCCGGCACGACGATCACCTGGGCGCACCATGCGCTGCTGGAGAACGACCGCAAGAGCCTCAAATGGGGCCTGATCCTGACGATCGTGCTCGGCATGATCTTCACCTGCGTGCAGGCTTACGAATACATGCACGCGACCTTCGCGTTCAAAGGCCATATCTACGGCGCCACCTTCTTCATGGCGACCGGCTTCCATGGCTTCCATGTGATCGTCGGTACGATCTTCCTGATCGTCTGCCTGTTCCGCGTGCTCGCCGGCCACTTCACGCCGCAGCAGCATCTCGGCTTCGAGTTCGCCGCCTGGTACTGGCACTTCGTCGACGTGGTGTGGCTGTTCCTGTTCGCCTCGATCTATGTGTGGGGCAGCGGCGCATCCGCGGCCGGACACTGAGCCGGTGCGACCTTTCGCAAAGGGCGGCCATCGCGCCGCCCTTTTTGCGTTTCAGGACCAGTGGCGATGACCGACAAGGTGTCAGGCGTGGCTTCAGGGGTGGCGGTGCGACGCGGCGGCTGGATTGTGCCGACGCTGCTGACGGTGTGCGGGCTTGCCATCCTCATCGGGCTCGGCACCTGGCAGCTCGAGCGCAAGGTCTGGAAGGAAAATCTGATCGCCACCATCACCGCGCGGCTCACCGCGGTGCCGGCGGTCGGCGTGCCGCCGCGCAGTGAATGGCAGAGCCTCGACCGCGCGCAGACGGAATTCCGCCGCGTCAGCGTTCCGGTCGAGTTCCTCAACGATCAGGAGGCGCTGGTCTATACGGCCGGCTCGGCGCTGCGGCCCGACGTGAAGGGGATCGGCTACTGGGTGTTCACGCCGGCGCGGCTGCCCGGCGGCAGTATCGTCGTCGTCAATCGCGGCTTCGTGCCGATCGAGCGGAAGGAGCCGGCGACGCGCTCCGCCGGAGAGGTGAGCGGCACGGTCGATATCGTCGGCGTGCTGCGCTGGCCGGACCAGCGCGGCATGTTCACGCCGAACGACGAGCCGCAGCATAATATCTGGTATGTGCGCGATCCGGCGGTGATCGGCCCCGCCAAGCACTGGGGAACCGTGGCGCCGTTCTTCATCGACATGGAAGGCCCGCAGCCGCCGGGCGGCCTGCCGCGCGCCGCGCCCGCGGAACTGCGCATCCCCAACGACCACCTGCAATATGCGCTGACCTGGTTCGGCCTCGCGCTGACGCTCGTCGGCGTCTATATCGTCTACATGATCTCGCGGTTTAAGCGCTAAACCCATTACCTTGTGTAATCGGGCGCGAGCGAATAGTCTCGCCGCCGAACCCGAATACTGATCGGAAAACATCGATAATTCAATGCGTTATGTGTCGACGCGGGGTCTGGCCCCATCGCTTGATTTCGTCGAGGTGATGCTCGCGGGGCTGGCGCGCGACGGCGGGCTCTATGTGCCCGAGGCATGGCCGCGCCTTGCGGCTGCCGACATCGCCGCCTTCGCCGGCAAGCCCTATGCCGAGGTCGCCGCCGAGGTGATCCGCCCGTTCGCCGGCGCGGCGATGCCGCACGCCGATCTCCTGCGGCTGGCGCGCGCCGCCTACGGCACGTTCCGCCATCCGGCGGTGGTGCCGCTGGCGCAGATCGACGCCAATCTGTTCGTTGCCGAGCTGTTCCACGGGCCGACGCTGGCGTTCAAGGACCTCGCCATGCAACTGGTGGCGCGGATGATGGACGATGTGCTGCGCGCGCGCGGCGAGCGCACCACCATCGTCGTCGCCACCTCCGGCGACACCGGCGGCGCCGCCGTCGAGGCGTTCCGCGGCCGCGAGCAGGTCGATGTCGTCGTGCTGTTCCCGCA
>Ga0182744_1003877_pt1 | contig 11496 bp, 9 predicted proteins | sample eDN3rd30CKraftMG_FD_128525 | JGI IMG/M metagenome (GOLD analysis project Ga0182744, IMG submission 128525) | Enriched Miracle-Growth compost microbial communities from Emeryville, California, USA - eDNA 3rd pass 30_C Kraft MG (version 2) (version 2) ...
ATCGCCAATTCGCCGCTGGTGAAGACGGCGATCGCCGGCGAGGATGCCAACTGGGGCCGGGTTGTCGCGGCCGTCGGCAAGGCTGGCGAAAAGGCCGACCGGGACAGGCTGGCGATCTGGTTCGGCGCCACCCGCGTCGCCCACAAGGGCCTGCGCGATCCGTCCTACGACGAGAAGAAAGTGTCCGAATACATGCGCGGGGACCAGATCGACCTGCGCGTCGATATCGGCGTCGGCAAGTCGAGCGCGAAAGTCTGGACCTGCGACCTCACGAAGGAATATGTCGCCATCAACGGCGATTATAGAAGCTGATTGCGCAAGTCTCTCAGAAGCCCTCATCCTGAGGAGGCGCGTAGCGCCGTCTCGAAGGACGGGGGCGACAAGCGAGATTTGCGTTAAAGGGAATAGGTGGCCACCTTAAGCTGCGGCATGACGCCCCGTCCTTCGAGACGCAACGCAAGCGTTGCTCCTCGGATGAGGGCTCCTGAGAAATGTCGCTCTGCTTCACGGGTGGGGGGAGACCTGACAAGACATGCTTCCAGACATTCGTGATTACGACAAGCTGCGGCGTGCCTTCGCCTGGCGCATTCCCGAGCGGTTCAATATCGGAGTGGCCGTCTGCGACGTGTGGGCAGCGCGCGATGCGGACAAGACGGCCATCATCGAGGCGTCGGACGACAGGCTGATTCCGGTCAGCTATGGCGTGTTGCGCGAGCGCTCCAACCGGCTGGCCAATGTGCTGCGTGGGCGCGGTGTCGGCGTCGGCGACCGGGTGGCGATCCTGCTGCCGCAGATGAGCGATGTCGCCGTCGCGCATATCGCCATCTACAAGCTCGGCGCCATCGCCGTGCCGCTGGCGGCGCTGTTCGGCGTCGATGCCATCGAATACCGCCTCAAGGATGCCGGCGTGAAGGCGCTCCTCACCAACGAGGCGGGACTTGCGAAACTGCGGCAGGTCGTCGAGCGTCCCGCCACGCTGGAGACGGTGCTGTCGACCGATGGCGACGATGGCGATGCGATGGGCCTCAGCAAGGCGATGGCGGCCGCCGATGCGGCGTTCGAGCCCGTCGACAGCGGTCCGGACGATCCCGCCGTCATGGTCTATACGTCCGGCACCACCGGATCGCCGAAGGGCGCGCTGCATGCGCATCGTGTCCTGCTCGGTCATCTGCCCGGCATGCAGTTCACCCACGAGTTCCTGCCGCAGCCGGGCGACCGGCTTTGGACGGCGTCGGACTGGGCCTGGGCCGGCGGCCTATTCAACGTGCTGCTGCCGGGGCTCTATTTCGGCGTGCCGGTGGTGGCGCGCAAGTTCGAGCGGTTCAACGCCGAGGCGGCGTTCGAGCTGATGGCGCGCGCGGAAGTCCGCAACGCCCTCATTCCGCCCACCGCGCTGCGCATGCTGCGGGCCGTGGCCGAGCCGCGCAAGCGCTTCGCGCTCAACCTGCGTACCGTCTGCTCCGCCGGCGAATCGCTGGGCGCGGAAGTCTACGACTGGGGCCGTCAGGAACTCGGCATGACCATCAACGAGTTTTACGGCCAGACTGAATGCAATTACGTGCTGGGTTCATGCGCGGGCATCGGCATCTCGCGCGGCGGCGCCATCGGCGTTCCGATCCCGGGGCATAAGGTCGCCATCGTCCGCGAGGATGGCAGCGAATGCGCCCCCGGCGAGCAGGGACAAATCGCCATGCTGCGGCCCGACCCGGTGATGTTTCTCGGCTACTGGAACAATCCCGAGGCGACACGCAACAAGTTCGTCGGCGACTGGATGATGACCGGCGACCAGGGCACTGCGGACCAAGACGGGTATTTCCATTTCATCGGCCGCGACGACGACGTGATCTCGTCGGCGGGCTATCGCATCGGACCGGGAGAAATCGAGGATTGCCTGCTGCGCCATCCGGCGGTGGCGAATGCGGCGGCAATCGGCAAGCCGGACGCCTTGCGCGGGGAGATCGTCAAGGTGTTCGTGGTCCTGCGCGACGGATTTTCCGCTTCCGACGCATTGGCCGGCGATATCCAGGGCTTCGTGCGCACGCGGCTGTCGGCGCATGAATATCCGCGCGAGATCGCCTTCGAGACCGAATTGCCGATGACGACCACGGGCAAGATCATCCGGCGGCTGCTGCGCGACCGGAGTTAGCGCCCTCATTCTGGCGAGGATGGCCGGGCTGTCACCTTGAGCCGTCACGTTGCTCCTGGATTCCCGCTCTGCGCTTCGCTTGGCGGGAATGACACCAAGGCTGAAGCCAGACAACATAGCAAGCTGAGTTGAGCCAGCCCTTAGCTGGCATGCTTCTTGTCTTTCCGAGCGTTGTCTCGGATCGAAAGGACATTCCCGGTGAAGCCTCAGATGCACCTGGCGTTCGATATCTCATGGACGCATATGGAAGGGCGGTGGCGTTTGCCCGGCTCCTGGAGCGGGCGCAATTTTCCCGATCTGAGCATCTACCGCGAGATTGCCAGCATTGCCGAGCGCGGCCTCATCGACATGCTGTTCTTCGGCGACAACACCGGCATTCCCAACACCTGGCGCGGGTCGCCGGATGAGGCGATCCGCTACGGTGTCGGCTTTCCGCGTCACGACGTCAGCCCGATCCTGGCGATCCTGTCCCAGGAGACAAAAAATATCGGCTTCGGCCTGACCTATTCCTCGACCTATATGCATCCCTTCTATGTGGCGCGGCTGCTCAACTCGCTCGATCATGTCACCAACGGCCGTATCGCGTTCAACGTCGTCGCCTCGGCAAGCCGGGCGGCGGCGGAAAATTTCGGCTTCGACGAATTGATGGAGCACAATTCCCGCTACGAGCGGCTCGAAGAGTTCATCGAGGTCTGCAAGAAGCTGTGGGACAGCGTGGCGCCGGATGCGTTCGTCTGGGATCGCGACACGGGTCTCGTCGCCGATCCCGCCAAGATTCACGCGATCAATCATGTCGGCCATTTCTTCAAGGTGAAGGGGCCGCTGGCCTGCGTGCCGTCGCCACAGCATCATCCCGTCATCCTTCAGGCCGGCGGCTCGCCGCGCGGCATCAAGGCCTCGGCGAGGGTCGCCGACATGGTGTTTGGCGCCGGCAAGCCGCTGAAGCTGAAAGTGCAGCATCGCACGGAGCTCGATGCCGCGCTTGTCGATTGCGGACGCGACCCTGCCTCGGTCGGCGTGCTGTGGGAAGTCATCGTGGTGGTCGATGAAACGGAAGCGGAAGCGAAACGGCGGGCCGGGCAGCTTCTCAATGCCATTCCGTTCGAAGGCGTCGGCGCGTTCATCTCGGGCAATACGGGTTATGATTTCTCCAAGCTGCCGAAGCGCTTTAAGCTCGCCGACCTGAATGCGGAGATCGCAGCGCGGCAGGCCTCGCCTGTCGCGCTGGTTCACCGCATCGCCCTGGCGGAAGACGCCGATGCGGAAATGACGCGCGAGGAGTTCTTCGAAAAGGCGGTCAAGATCGCCACGGGTTATGACAAGGTGATCGCCGGCACGGCGGCGCAGATTGCCGATCGGCTGGAGGAGGAGTTCGAGGCGACGGGAAGCCGCGGCGGTTTCATGATCGAACATCCGATGACGACGCCACGCGATTTTCTCAATGTCGTCGATTATCTCGTGCCGGAACTGCAGCGGCGGGGCCGCTATCGCAAGGCCTATCCAGCGGCGACGCTGCGCGAAAACCTGGCTGGCTGAACCTTCAGCGCGCTGGCGGCATCCGCTTCGTCGCCACATGCTCAGGCCGCACGCCGATGCCGACGAAGCGTGCCGGCAAGGTGCGCAGCAGCGGGATGCTTTGCAGGTGGCGCAGGATCCAGGGCGGCCTGACGGGGCTATGCGCGCCCAGCACTGGCGCGATGATGCGCTTCTGAATAGTCACCTGCAGCCATTGGGTGATGCGCGCCGGCCACTCGCGGCGCCGCTGCAGCCGCGCGAGATCAGCGTCGGTGAGGTTGTGGCCACGTAAATGATCGATCAATAGATTGGCTGTCGCGATCGCGTCCTGAATGGCGAGGTTGATGCCGATGCCACCGATGGGCGACATGGCGTGGGCGGCATCGCCGATGCACAGAAGGCCGGGCCGATGCCAGAGCGGCAGACGGTCGACCGCAACAGTCAGCAGTTTGACATCGTCCCATGAAGCAATGTCGTGGACGCGGCCGGCGAAACCTGGCGCCATGCGGACGATGGCTGCGCGGAAGTCTTCAATCGACCCTTTGCGGATCTCGTCGAACGTGCCCTTGGCAATCACGTAACCGCACTGCCAGACGTCGCCGCGGTTGATCGAGACCAGAATGCGTCCCGCGGCCATGCGGCCCAGGGGGTCGTCGCCGTCAGCCTCGTTGCGGCCGATCTTGAACCACAGCACGTCCATCGGTGCGCCAAGGGTTCTCGGTTTGAAGCCGGCGAGGTCTCGCATGCGCGAATGGCGGCCGTCGCAGGCGATGACGAGGTCGGCGCGGATTTCGAGTTCGCCTTCGGGCGAGTGCGCGCGGATGCCTTTGATGGCGTTGGCTTCGATAATGAGGCCCGTCGCCTCGGTCTTCATCAGCATCCGGAAAGACGAAAACAATTGTGCTTTCCGCATCAGGAAATTCAGCAGGTCCCATTGCGGCATGAAGGCGATGAATTTGAATTTCGTATTCAGGCGCGAGAAGTCCGCCATGACGATGGGTTCGCCGTTGACGACGCCAGCAACCTTATGCGCCTTCTGATGCGGCAGTTGCAGTAGTTCTTCGACGAGGCCGAGTTCGTCGAGTGCTTTCAGGGTCGAGGGATGAATGGTGTCGCCGCGAAAGTCGCGCAGGAAATCGCCATGCTTTTCCAGCACGGCAACATCGATGCCGCTGCGCGCCAGCAGATAGCCCAGCACCAGCCCGGCCGGACCGCCACCGACGATGCAGCAGGTGACGTGTCTGATAGATTCGGTCATGCGGCTTCCCTCATCCGACCCTTGCTACGCAAGGGCCACCTTCTCCCGCGAAGCGGGCGAAGGAAGGGCGCTGCGTCAGCTCGCCTTCAGCCCGCGGAATTTGTACCACAGCTTCTTGAGAACGAGCCGCAGCCTGCGTCGCGTCGTTTCGCGTGCCGCAATGGCGCCGAAATGATCCCTGCCGTTCTTCGTGCCGATCAGGAGGTCGGTGACCGGCATGCGGTCGGGCCAGACGCGATCGATCATCGGATGGTCGGGAATGGCGCAGGAATCGATCAGCTTGATGCCCGGCTCGGCCGTCAGCCGATGGGTGAGCTCGATGGTGAGATGGACGCCGGGCGAATAGGCCGACAGGCTTTCGTCATAGGCGATCTTCCAGAAGAAGGCGTTCTCTCCGGAAAAGAGGACGATGCCCATGGCGACGGGCGTGCCGTCGATTTCGATGGCGTCGACCCAGCACTTGCCGTTATGGGCCAGCAGCCGTGTCATCGTGCGCGTGAAGGTCGCCAGCGACGGATCGCTCAAGAGCGCCGTGCGCTTTGCGCCCTTCCAGCCGCGGGCTTCGAGGGCGAGAAAACGTTCGATGGCGTTGCGGACGTCTTCCGGCGTTCGTGCCGAGACGTAGGTCACGGCGCCGCGGTCGCCTAGGCGGCGATACTGGCGGCGCAATTCCTTGCGGCGCTTCGCCGAGAGGGTGGCGGCGATGAGCGCGTGCGAATCCACGCCGCCGGTCAACACGGCGCGATTGTGCATGTCGAAGCGGTGATAGGGCAGGGACCGCGCGTGGGCATGCGACAGGATCAGCCGCGCCGTGGCGGTGGCATCGGGGACGGAGCGGAACATCAGCGCCGAGACATTGGGCCAGCTCGCGGCGATCCATTGATGCAGCAGATCGAGCGCCTCGAATCCCAGGGTTCTGTCAAGCAGCGGCGTGCCAAGAGCCATTTGCGGCGGCCGCCAGAATTGCGCCGTGGTGAATTTGTCGCTGGAGGGAAGATGAACCGGGCAGAGGCCGATCAACTGGCCTTCCGGCATGCCCGGCCGTGGATCGTGCACGATCAGAAAGGCCGGACGATGCGCCTCCGGGAAATGCTGGGCGGCCGTCGCGGCGAATGCCGGTTCGACGAAGATATTGCGGTCGAGCGCGCGGCCGGCGAGGTCTTCCCAGGCGGGAATGATCTGCGTTGCCTGCTCCCAGTCGAGCAACTCGACAAATCCGGGGAGAGCGGTGCGTTCCCTGGCCTGTTTCTGGGCGCGCTGCAGCGGCACAAACAGGGGCGCGCCGGCCGGCCGGCCGAGGTCGGTGATGGTCAAGGCGCTGTTCAGGGTGGCGCTGTTCAGGGTGGCGCTCGCGCCCGCCTGCTTGTGCCGCCAGATGCCAAAAGGCAGAGACTTCGTACCCATACCCAACTCCGCCGGGCGAACCGGCATGACGCGCGTGAACCGGAGGACACGTATCGGAATGACACGGACCTCGTGTGGAGACGTCGATCAGGTTGGATGGGATCAAGAAGCGGGCCAGAGCAGGTTTGGCACGCTTTTTAGCGCAGAAGCCCTTCCGGCTTTGGATTCAGAGGGTTCTGGGTAATGGCGGCGGCGTCGGCCTGGCCGATCCGGGTTTCACCGGCAAAAGCCGCCCAAAGGCCTTGCAGATGCTCGGGTTCGAGGTCGCGGACGATGAAGACGATCCGGGTCGAATGATCGGCGTCGGGCCAGGCGTCGAGCCGTTGCGGCGGGTGAAAGACGTGCTGGACGCCGTGGATGACCACAGGCCGGGCCGGATTGTCGGATAGCGACAAAATACCCTTTACGCGCAACAGGTTCGGCCCGTGGATCTGGCGCAGCATTTCGACGAACGTGTCGAAGGCGCCCGGAGTCAGCGCCTTGTCGCTGCGCAGGCAGAAGGCGCGAATGCGGGCGTCGTGGCGGTTGACGTCATGGTGCGCATGGGCGCCGTGCACATGTTCGTGATCGTGGCCGTGGTGCCCGGAATGGCCGTGATCGCCGGCTTTTGCTTCGGCCGCTCCTTCGGCCAATGCCTCGGCATTGAGCCATTTCCGCACATCGGCTTGTCTGGTTTCGGGATTCCACAGGCCGGTGTCGAACAGGTTGGCGGCGCTGGCCTGCGAGACATCGATCAGCCGGGCGAAGGGGGCAAGCCGGTGCAGCCGCTGGCGCAGGGCTGCCAGGTCTTCCTGCAGGCCCTGCTGCCGATGCTGCGCCAAATCGGTTTTGGTCAGGACGATCCGGTCGGCAACCGCGACCTGCTTCACCGCCTCGGGATGGGCATCGAGCGTCGCCATGCCGTTGATCGTATCGACGACGGTGACGATGCCCTGCAGGCGGAAGCGCAGCACCAGGTAGGGATGGTACATGATCGTGTGCAGCACGGGGGCGGGATCGGCCAGGCCCGTCGTCTCGATGACGATGCGGGCGAACGGCCTCAGCCGGCCGTTGTCGAGCCGTTTGAGAATGTCCTCGAGCGTGCTGACGAGATCGCCGCGAATGGTGCAGCACAGGCAGCCGGATGCCATGACCAGCATGTCGCCGTCGGCCTTTTCGACGAACAGATGATCGAGCCCGATCTCGCCGAATTCGTTGATGATGACCAGCGTGTCGGCCAGCGCCGGATCGCGCAGCAGGCGGTTGAGCAGGGTCGTCTTGCCGGCGCCGAGAAAGCCGGTGAGCACGGTTATGGGCACCGGCGGCGGTGGCCGCCGTGCGGAAGATCTGGGCGCCGGCGATGGCGGCCGTGCGGGAGGCTCGGTCATCGTGAAAGACCTATTGGACGGGCGCCGTCTGTTTGGCGCTGTGCAGCTTCTTGTCGGCGCCGGGTTTGGCCTTGCTGTCGGCTTTCACTTTGGCTTTCGGTGCCTCGGCTTTGGCCGCGGGCTTCTTCGCCTCGGGTTTCTTTGCTTCAGTTTTCTTGGCCTCGGTTTTCTTGGTCTCGGTTTTCCTGTCCTCAAGTTTCCCGGCATCGTGCCTTTTGCCGCTAGTCTTTTTCGCTGCTTTCCCGCCTTCCGGCTTCTTGTCGTCGGCTGTCAGAGCCGCCGCCTTGGCTGCCGCTGCCTTGCCGGTCGCGATCTTGGACTTGTTCATGTTCGCGAGCGCTCGGGCGGCGGCGCGGCGGGCGGCGGGGCTCAATTTCTTTCCGGTCTTCTGATCGACGCTGGGATCAGGCGCCTCGTCAGGAACGTCGGCATGGGCGACGGGGCCGGTCCAGCCCGGCGCGGGGCCGATGAAGACCGGAATCGGATCGAAGGTGGGGCGCGGTCCGAGATCGGTGCCGACGCCGGCGAAGCCCAGGATCGGCGACAGGGTGCGTTCGCGGTCGGCGGCGAAAAACGCGGCGGAACTGTCCATCTGCGCGGCTTGTGCCGGTGCCCCGACTGAGGAGATCGGCACGCCGAAATCCTCCTCGATGTTGCGGTTGCGGTTTTTGCCGCAGATCTCGGCGCGCATGTTCGGCGGCTGCCGGTCCGGCCAGTCGGCCAGGGTCGCGACATTGCCGCCGCCATGGGTCTGGCCGGCGAAGGCCGCATCGAGCATGGACATGACCTTCAGGGTGCGGGATTTGGCGCTCGGAGACCCCATGACGACGGCGATCAGCCGGCGGCCGCCGCGCGTCGCGCTCGCCACCACGTTGAAGCCCGAGGCGCAGACGAAGCCGGTCTTCATGCCGTCGGCGCCGGGATAGCGCCCGAGAATGCCGTTATGGGTCGGGATGATCATCTTGCCGAGACGTAATGCGCCGATGCCATACAGATCACGCTGCTGCGGGAAATTCAGGTAGAGGGCGCGGCCGAGAATGGCGAGGTCGCGGGCCGAGCTGTAGTGGTTTTCGTCATGCAGGCCGTTGGGATTGACGAAATGCGATTCGCGCATGCCGAGCTGGCGCGCCACCGAATTCATCTCGGCGGCGAAGGCCGGCACAGAGCCGGACACGCCTTCGGCAATCGTCACCGCGAGATCGTTGGCCGACTTCACCATCAGGATCTTAAGCGCATTGTCGAGGGTGATTTCCGTGCCTGGACGCAGGCCCATTTTCGAGGGCTGCATGCGCGCTGCGCGGTTCGAGACCACCATCGGCGTGTCGAGCGTGATACGTCCGTCGCGCACGGCTTTCAGCGCGACATAGACGGTCATCAGCTTGGTGGTCGAGGCGGGAAACCACGGCCGCGTGGCTTCCTCCTGGTAGAGCACATCGCCGCTCGCGGCATCGATGATGAGGGCGGGTGTTGCGTTGGCTGGCGACAGGATGTTTGAGGCAAAAACAAACAGTCCGGCGACGATCGCCAACGGGAAGCGCTTCATGATCGATCCGATTCGCAGAGATGACCGGTGAGAACAGCCTGACGGCCTGTCCTAAACCTTCATTCCAAAAAATAAAAGCACGGCAAACGACGTGTTGCCTGCGGTTTCGGTTGGCCCGTTCAAGCACAAAGCAGGCCGCGGAAGCCATCAGCCCGAACATCTGTCCATCTTTATGGCTAATTTGGGTATATTTGATGAACCGCCCTGCGGCGGCAAAAGCCGGAGCGAGCGGAAATGCGTGGAGAAACGTCATGACAGCAGCCATTGTGGGATGGGCGCATCTGCCGTTCGGCAAGCACGACGCGGAAACGGTGGAAAGCCTGATCGTTCGCGCCGCCAGCGAGGCCCTGGCACATGCCGGCGTGCCCGCAGAGGCGATCGACGAAATTTTCCTCGGTCATTTCAACGCCGGCTTCAGCCAGCAGGACTTCACCGCTTCGCTGGTGCTGCAGGCCGATCCGGGCCTACGTTTCAAGCCGACGACGCGGGTCGAGAATGCCTGCGCCACCGGTTCGGCCGCTGTCCATTCGGCGATCCGCTCGATCGAGGCCGGACGGGCCAGGCTGACCCTGGTCGTCGGTGTCGAACAGATGACGCGGACGCCCGCTGCCGAGATCGGCCGCAACCTGCTCAAGGCATCGTACCTGCCCGAGGATGGCGATCTGCCGACCGGCTTTGCCGGCATTTTTGGGAAAATCGCCGAAACCTACTTTCAGGCCTATGGCGATCAGTCCGATGCCCTCGCCATGATCGCGGCAAAGAACCACAGGAACGGCATGGCCAATCCCTATGCGCAGATGCGCAAGGATCTCGGCTTTGCCTTCTGCCGCCAGGAGAGCGAGAAAAATCCCTTCGTCGCCGGGCCGCTGAAGCGCACCGATTGCTCGCTGGTGTCGGACGGCGCGGCGGCGCTGGTGATCGCCGATCTGGAGACGGCCGAAGACATGCCGCGGGCGGTGGCGTTCCGCGCCAGCCGCCATGTGCAGGACTTTCTGCCGCGCGCCCATCGTGACATCATCGCCTTCGAGGGCTGCGCCGTCGCCTGGCAGCGCGCTCTCGCCGATGCCGGCGTCACGCTCGACGATCTCTCCTTCGTCGAGACGCATGATTGCTTCACCATCGCCGAACTCATCGAATATGAGGCGATGGGGCTGGTATCGCGTGGGCAAGGCGCACGAGCCATTATGGATGGCACCGTGGCGAAAGACGGCAAGCTGCCGGTCAATGCATCGGGCGGGCTGAAGGCGAAGGGCCATCCGATCGGCGCCACCGGCGTGTCGATGCATGCGCTGAGCGCGATGCAGTTGTGCAACGAGGCGGGCGATATGCAGATCGCCGGTGCGAAGCTCGGCGGCGTGTTCAACATGGGTGGCGCGGCGGTGGCCAACTATGTCAGCATCCTGGAGCGCGTGCGGTGAGCTTGCGCATAAGCGCCGTTGCGGCGCTTGCCTTTCTTCACGTCACCGCCGCTGCGGCTCAGGAGCCCGTGGCACGGCAGCCTTTGACGCAAGAGCCTTTGACACAGGAGCCAATGGCGGGAACGCTCGATTTCTGTCCGCGTCCGGTGAAGCCAACCTGTGTCGAGGACGACGCGACTTACGCCCAGCCTGCGTCGCGCAAGGCCTGCGACGATGACGTGAAGCGCTATATCGCGGCGACGTTCAACTTCCGCAGTTGCATCGCCGTGCAGATGGAAAACGTGATCCGCGACACCAACCGGCTCAGCCAGAAGTTCAAGTGCAGGTCGGAGGGGAATCGGAGTTGTGATTAGCGAATAATCTACTCCCCCGGCGCCTTGGCCTCGATGGCGAGCGCGTGGACGCCGTTTTGCAATTCCTCGGTCAGCAGTTGATTGATCATCCGGTGGCGTTGCAGGCGGCTCTGGCCGGCGAAGGCCGCGGCGGTGATTTTTACGGTGAAATGCGTCTCGCCGCGCGGTTCGACGCCGCCGGGATGCAGCATGTGACCTGCGTGCTTGGCGGAATCGTCAATCACGTCCATACTGAGCGGGGACAGCGCGCTCAGCAATTTGCGGCTCATTGTCTCTTTAACCGACACTTCGCAACTCCAATATACACAGATCGTGGTGCCGGGTATGGCAGCCAATCGCTGGTTGCATCCCGGTCGCGCGATACTTCATGAAAGCATCTGTCGGTTCGGCTTGCCGGATCGTCGCCGTCTACCTAAAGTTTGCCGATGAATTTGAACTCACCGCTTTTCGACAAGATCCGCGCCAAGCCGCAGGTGCAGCAGCAGCCCGCTG
>Ga0182744_1003878_pt1 | contig 11494 bp, 14 predicted proteins | sample eDN3rd30CKraftMG_FD_128525 | JGI IMG/M metagenome (GOLD analysis project Ga0182744, IMG submission 128525) | Enriched Miracle-Growth compost microbial communities from Emeryville, California, USA - eDNA 3rd pass 30_C Kraft MG (version 2) (version 2) ...
CGGGATTTCCTGGAAGCGGTGATCTGGCCAAAACAGGGGATCAACCGCTGGGCTTGGGCTCTCTTTGAAAAGGAAAAGCGCGATGAGGTGATCGGCATCGTGGATTTGTGGAGAGAGGGCTGCCCGGAGAACAGGGGTTTTTGGTTAGCCAAAAAGCATTGGGGCAAAGGGTTTATGACAGAGGCGGTCAACCCGGTGATGGACTATGCTTTCAATGAACTTGGGTTCGAGAAACTGGTGTTCTCCAATGCCGTGGGGAATGTGCGCTCTCGCCGGGTGAAGGAAAAAACCGGAGCCCGGTTTTTGGAAGTGCGTCCCGCCAAATTTGTGAGTCCGCAGTACACGGAGCAAGAAGTGTGGGAGCTTAAAAAAGAGGACTGGAAAGGCTCGGGGAAGAGAAAATGAATTCAAAAGTCACTCAGTTCATAAAGAAATCCAAATTATGGGAGGAGGAGATCGAGGCCCTTCGTGAGATTCTTTTGAAAACCAAGTTGGAAGAAGATTTCAAGTGGCAAAAGCCTTGTTACGCTTACAACGAACAGAACGTGGCGATCATTCAGCCGTTTAAATCCTGTTTGGCGTTGATGTTTTTTAAAGGCTCTCTTTTGAAAGACGCTAGGAAAATTCTGATCGATAACGGTCCGAATTCTCAAGCGGCGAAGAGATTGGAATTTACCTCTGTTCAAGAGATCAAAAAAATGGCCGCGACGATCAAGGCCTATGTGAAAGAAGCGATTGCTTTTGAGGAAACCGGGCGGAAGGTGGAATTTAAAAAGAGGCCGCAACCGCTTCCGGAAGAACTTAAAAAAATATTCGCGAAAAAACCTCTATTCAAAAAGGCTTTTGACGACCTGACGCCGGGACGGCAGCGTGGATACCTTTTATATTTTGGGTCAGCGAAGCAGGCTTCCACTCGTCAGGCACGGATCGAAAAGTGTCTGCCCGCGATTCTTAAGGGAAAAGGATTGAACGATCGTTAACAAGGAGACCAGCATGGACGAAAGTGATTTTGAAGGAACCTTGGTTTTGGAAAAGCTTGCGGAAATCAATAAGGTCGACGATTTCTTCGACGCAATTGATTCCGACGATTTCGGCCGCGCCCAGTCCTTGATGAAACGGGCGCAGGTGGACACGGAAACGATTGCGATCGTTTTAAAGAAAATGGGCGAAGCCGACGGGGAGCACTGATCCAGCCGTTACTGATTGATTTCGGGCTCCACCAAGTGCGCCAACTTTTTTAGGGACTCCTGCCAGCCGAGGTAACACATTTCAGGCGGAATCACCGCCGGCACGTTTTCTTGGGTGATGTGAATTTCGGTGCCGCAGCTGACCTCTTTAAAGGTGATGGTCACCACCATTTCCCCCGGCAGATTGGGGTCGTCGAAGGTGTCGGTGTGCTTAATGGACTGATTCGGCTTGATCTCGGTGTAAGTCGCACGAAAAGAATGGCTGTGTTCCGTCGTGAAATTCGTGAAAGACATTTTGTAGCCGCCGCCCTCTTTGGGGCTCATCTCGTGAACCTTGGCCGTGAACCCATAAGGGGGAAGCCATTGAATCAGAGCGTCCGGATCCAAAAAGGCGCGAAAGACACGCGAGACGGGCGCAGTCAGAACTCGATGCAAACGAATGGTGTTTCCTGAAGACATGGGATTCCTCCTTCGAAGGTACCAGGTTGTTTTTTGAGTTGCGGCGGGTCAAGGAGGTGTTTTTCCCTATCTGATAAAAGTCCCGTTGAATCTTTTGACGCGTTCTCCAATTCGACATTTCGAAAGGACCTCGCTCCTTCCTCCTCTGTGGAAACCGCTTTAATGCGCGCCGGCTCTTTTTAGAGGTCTAGTCTAGCTGGACTTCCGATCAGGAAGGCCTATGCGTAAGACCAATACTTTTATCCTTCTTCTTTTCACAACCTTGGCGATGGCGGCCTGTGCGCCTCAAGCTGAGATCTACAACCAAGGCTCTAACGGGAGCGGAAACCAGTCCGAGGGCACCGGCGGCGGCGAGGTCACCGATCCGGGCGAGGTCACCGATCCGGGAGATATCACTGATCCAGGTGACGTCACCACCCCTGATCCGAACGACGTGGTGGATGCTTTTCCCGACGATGCCATCAAATTCGACCGGCCTTGGCAGCGGCGCGCGGACACCAGCATCGTGATTGATGCTTATCAAGGAAACTCCATTGATTGGGACAAGATGGCCAAAGATCCGCGCGTGGCCGGCGTCATTCACCGCGCCACCATCGGGCTGCAAGTGGATACGAAATATCAATCCAGACAAGCGACCGCGAAACAGCGCGGCTATCTGTGGGGAGCTTATCATTTGGGCCGTCCCGGAGATCCCATCGCGCAGGCGCAGTTGTTTTTGCAAACCATCGGCGATGCGACCGACGTGTTGATGGTGCTCGACCTTGAGGACACCTCCAGCGGAAGCTTCATGAACATCACCAACGCCAAGAAATTCATGCAGTACGTGTATCAGCAGACGGGAAAGATTCCCGTGGTGTATGCCAACCACTCGGTCACGAAATCTCTGTCGAGTTCGCTCAAGAGTGATCCGCTCTTTCAAAACTCCCGCTTGTGGTACGCGCGTTTCCGCTCGGACATTCCGGATTTTCCGGACACTCTATGGAACACGTACTTTCTTTGGCAGTTTTCAAGCGAGATCAACTGCAGCGCCACCGGCAAATGCTTGTACAACGTTCCCGGCACTCAATACGACATGGACATCAACGTTTTTTACGGCAGCCGTGCCGCCCTTGCCTCTCAATGGAGTCTTTAAACTTTTAAACCTCGTCGGCCATATCCTGCGGGTTTAAGACTTTCGCCGCTCTTTTTGGCGGAACGAGAGGAGTGGGTTTGGGGAGGTTGCCGCGAATGAGTTTTCGGCTGGCCTCAAGACCTCCCGTGGCCAATTCAAGATCCATGCGTTCGCGGTCGCGCTGGCGGATGTCTTCGGCGATGGATTGAACTTCGTCTTCCGGCACTTCCGCTTCACGCAAAGCCTGCATTCCAAACAACACGGCGGACTCAAAGGTTTCGCGGATTTGATAGTCGGCTCCGGCCAGAATCAATTCGCGGGCGTGAATGCGGTCGTAAGAGCGCACCAGCACTTTGGCTTGAGGAAATTCATTTTTGATCATTTCGACAATGCGACTGGCGACCGCGGACTTATCCACGCAAACGGCGATCATCCGCACCCGTGTCGCACCCGAGGCACGCAGCACATCGGCGCGGGTTCCGTCGCCGTAATAAATCTGGAAACCGAAGTTGTGCGCGTTGCGGATGCGTTGGGGATCCGTATCAATAATCGTCACGCGCAGATCCCGTGCGAGCAGCAGCTGACTGACCACTTGACCGAAGCGCCCGAATCCAATCAAAAGCGCGCTGCCGTCTCCGTCATGCGCCAACTCGACACCTTCTAAAGAGGCCTGTGGTTCCGGCAAAATCTTTTTTGAAACAAAAACCACCATCGGAGTCAGCACCATGGAGAGCACCACGATGGCCGTCATGTTGGCGTTGGTCTCCTGATGGATCACTCCGGCTTGCGCGGCGGCGGTGTAGAGGACGAAAGCGAATTCCCCTCCTTGTGCCATCAGTAAAGCGCGGTCCAAAGCTTCTTGATGAGGACTTTTTGAAAGCCTTGCGACCACGTAAATGCAAAGGGACTTGCCGAGCATCAAGGCCGCCACTCCCGCAAAAAGAAGAGAGAGATGGGCATTGACGACGTCTAAATCCAGCGACATCCCCACGCCCATAAAAAACAGTCCGAGCAAAATTCCCCGGAAAGGTTCGATGTCGGCTTCGATCTGATGACGAAACGAAGATTCGGAAAGCAGCACTCCGGCCAGGAAGGCTCCCATCGCCATGGACAAGCCGCTGGTTTGCATCAGCAAGGCGGCGCCGAGAACGACAAAGAGAGCGGCGGCGGTCAGAACTTCACGTGCCCGCGCTTTCGCGAGCAAACCAAACAGCGGGTTGAGCAGCCAGATTCCCGCTCCGACTAAAAGAGCCACGGAAGAAATCCCGATCAGAATCGGAATCCACAGCGGGCCTTCCGAAGAGGCGTGGAGGGGAGAAAGGATGGCAACCACCGCCAACAGGGGAACGATCAGGAGATCTTCAAACAACAAGATGGACACCATCTTTTGCCCGGAGGGAAGACCGACGCTTCCTTGCTCGGCGAGGATCTGAAAAACGATGGCCGTTGACGTCAGGACAAACCCCATCCCACTAATAAAAGAAACTTGGGCTGAAAAACCAAAAGCCATCCCGATCAAAGTCAAAACGGGAGCGCAAACCAAAATTTGCGCCGGTCCCAGACCGAAAATTTCTTTGCGCAGTTTCCACAGATGGGAGGGGCGCATTTCGAGACCGATGACGAACAAAAACATCACCACGCCCAGCTCGGCCACGTGAAGAATCGCTTTGGGGTTGATGAAAAATTTAAAACCAAAGGGCCCGATCAACAGGCCCGCCGCCAGATAACCCAGCACGGACCCCATCCCGAGTTTTTTGAACAGCGGAACAAGGACCACCGCCGCGCCCAGAAGGATCACCACTTGTAAAAGGTCGTGAGAACTTGTAGTCATCTCGAGAAAATACCAGGTTTCAAGGTACCAGGTACTTTTTTGGCGTGCGGTGTGTCAGTTCCCGGGTGCCGGAGGGATGACGCCTCTCTGGGTTGGGGATAAAAGATCCTTACTTAACGAAGGAGATCGCAATGAAAAGACTCAATTACATGGAACTCTCGCCCAAGGCGTCGCAGGCAATGCTGGCTCTCAGCAAGGAAGTGCATGCTCTGCCTTTGGATAAAAACATGGTGGACCTGGTTCAGATCCGTGCGTCTCAATTGAACGGCTGTCTTTTTTGTTTGGACATGCACAGCAAGGAAGCGCACTTGCATGATGAGCGCCCCTTAAGGCTTTATCATTTACCCGCATGGAGAGAGTCTTCTTTGTTCACGGAAAAAGAGCGCGCGGCGCTGGAGTGGACGGAGCTTTTGACCCGTCCCGGAGTTCACGGCGTCACCGATGAAGACTATCAAAAAGCCAGAGAGCAGTTTTCCGAAAAAGAGTTGGCGGACCTGACGTTTGCGGTCACGACGATCAACGCTTGGAACCGCTTGGGGGTTGCCTTTCGTGCGACGCCAGGATCGATGGATCAGATGATGGGACTTGACCGCGCCGGCTTAAAATAACGAAAGACGCCACGCACAGGCTTCCTAAAAACGCCATGAACATGTCCCATTGGGTGTCCCAGGGATCTCCTTGGGTGCCCAAAAAGGCCGTGGCGTTTTCACCAGTCGCCAAGGCGGTCCACCACTCGAAGAATTCATAAAACACACTGAAGGTCACGGCCAGGCACACACAAAAAAGCGCGCGCCAAAAGCGGGAGGTCACGATGCCCGCGCGCTTTAAATACACGGAGGCGATCAGCGCCGGTGTGATGCCTTGAAGGAAATGCCCCAGCCGGTCGTAATGGTTGCGGCTGAAATGAAAAAGATCCTGTGCCCAGAAACCCAAGGGAACTTCCGCATAAGTGTAATGTCCACCGACGGAAAGAACCATGCTGTGCAGGCAGACGATGAAAAACAAGACCGAGGGCACAGCGCCCTTGCGCTCGAAGTGAATCAAAAGCGGCAGTCCCAGGAAAGAGGGAAAGACTTCCAGAAACCAGGTGAATCGGTCTTTCGGTGCGATTCCCGACCAGATCAACACTCCCAAGCAAAGCATCAGTGCGGCACCATGCCATTTATTTTTCATAAAGAAAGTTTTCTTCATTCTTAAAGAAAGCGCAAGGAGGGCAAAGGGTGCTGAGAGAATCCTCTGGACGGTCTTGGTGGCGGCGAGTAGTTTACAAGGCCTCCGCCACGGCGGAAGAATCAAAGGAGGTTCTATGTATCGTCTGTATGGAATTCCGACTCAAAACACTTTAAAGGCAGCCTATGTGTTGGATGCCGTCGGAGCGGATTACGAATTTCAAAAAGTGGATCTGTCCAAGGGCGAGCAAAAGACGGAAGCTTTCTTGAAAGTGAATCCGATCGGGAAAGTGCCCGCTTTGAAACATAATGATTTCACTTTGTTCGAATCCGGAGCGCTCTGCCGCTACATCGCCAACGTGGAAAACTCTCCCTTGTATCCCACGGACAAACAAAAGCGCGCCCAAGTGGATCAGTGGCTGGATTTCTTTACCTGTCACTTGGGCCGCTGGTTGTCCGCGCTCTTTTATGAGCAAGTGATTAAAAAAGCCAGTGGACGGGGAGAGCCGGATAAAGCCCGTTGCGAAGAGGCCCTTGGGTTTGTGAACCAACAAATTCTTCCTGTTGAAAAACATCTGAGTCAGTCCCCGTATTTTGTCGGAGATCAATTGACGATCGCTGATTTGGTGGCCTTCGCCTACATCGAACAATCTGCGGCTTTGAACTATGATTTGTCTCCTTATCCTCACACGAAGAAGTGGTTGGAAAAGGTCGGCTCTTTGGATTCTGTGAAGAAGACCAAAACGAAAGTTCAGTGGGGTTGACAGTCTCTTGGGTCCCCTTTTCAATTGAGTCATAGATCTATTCAAGGAAAAGGGGATCACGATGAAACTCATACTTAAGGCTTTCTTGTCCGTTGGTTTGATATGGATGTCCATGGCTCAATTGGGATGCGCCTCCGGGGGATTCAAACTCACCCGTCAATACGCGCATTTTGTGAACCGGCAAAATATCGTTATCCGGGTGGTGCTTTATCTTCTGACCGCCGTGGTGTTTGCCGCGACCCTTTTGATCGACATGGTGATCTTTAACACCATGGATTTTTGGGAAGGGCGAGTCAGCGCCAACACCTATCAATTCGAAAAAGACGGGCGCACTTACATGGTTCGCCATTTTTATGAAGGCCCTCAAAAACTGAGAAACACGGAAATTAAAATTTATTCGTCTGCCGGAAAAGTGGATGAAAAATTGGAACAGACCTTGAAGATCAGTGAGCAGGCCAATGGGGAAGTTTTGTTTTTTCAAAACGGAGTTCTTAAAGCGCGTGCGGCGGACATTTATGACCTTCCGTCCATCACCCGCTATGATGAAAAGGGGCACCAACTTTCGGAAGTGCCGCTCAGCTTAGCCGGTATTTAGAAAATCCGTCTTAAGAATTCGGTTGAAGGATGTAGTTCAGGGCGCCGCAGTTGACGGGGCGCTCGAACTGCACACCGTCGCCATCGTCGTATTTAAGCGTGCCGGTGATTTTTCCTTTTTGATCGCGCAGACGGAGGGAAAGAGTTTCCGGAAAGTACGCTCCTTCGCGTTCCCCTTCGATCACCAGAGAAGTTTTTGAAAGCTTCAACTGAATCCCCCGTAAGTCCTTGCTGGAAAAGTCAGTCACGTTCAAGGACAGTGCCGGATAAACGGTCACCAGTTTAAGAACTTCGACCTTGCCGTTTTCGACTTCGAAATAGCCGCTGATTTGCGGATCCGAAGTCAGCGAGGTGCAAGTCAGGCGGTAAAAGGAAATTCCTTGAAGGCTTGAAACGCTGGGATAGGACTCAGCCCCTAAGGCCCAACCGAACGAGGGAAGCAAAGCGAGGGTCAAAAGCATTTTACGAATCATGGAAAAGTCCTCCTGAAGATCGACGAGAGCGCAAAGTATCAGGAGCTTTTTGATATTGTGAGTGGTTCTTCGAAATTTGACGGAATTATAACAATTTCATCAGAGGGGAATTTCGTCGAGGCGCATAAACTCTTTGAGCTCGTCCTTCAGCTGCGACAGGTCTTCAAAATAAATCAGCGCCACGCCCAGATGCAGGGCCTCCTCCTGCAAGGCCTGCGTGTCCTTGGTTTTCCCCGTCCACCACGACCGGCGGATCAAAATGACTTTGACCCGACCGGGTAGTTGCTTTGCGGCTTCGAGGTAAAGAAAGGGATCTCTTTGACCGGCATCCCCCAAAAGAATCAGGGGATACTCGGGGTAAAAGGCGGCGATCTCCAGCACGCGGTCCAACTTATGGGTGTGGTTGTCTTGCGGATCTTTTTTCCGCTCCGAGGCGTGGTCCTGCAGGATCAGCGGCCCGGCGGGAAATTTGTTGAGCTCCAAAAATCCTTGAAGCAGGGGATAGAGGTTCCAAGAACTGCTGGAAACATAAAACAGCAGATTTTGAGCCTTGTGGTCTTTGCCTTTTTTAAGAGCCTGGTAAACGCGGCTCGCTTCGACGAAGGTTTTTCTTTTTTCGACGGGATAAAAAAGCGTGTTAAAAGCCAGCCGCAAAAAATTGGTGGCGCGGCTTTTGATCACGGTGTCGTCGACGTCGCTGATCAACAAACAATGAGTCTCTTCGGTGGGAGTCAGGAATTCCGCCGGAAAAGAGCGCTCGGTCTGACCGCTCACGGAAAAAGACACCGAAAGCGCCTGAAGTTTTTCCTCCTCGCTTTTTTCCTCGATCTTCAACACCTCGGAAAAAAAACCTTCCTCGTTGCAACGGAGGGAGAAAGGGTGGCCCTTTAAAGTCGCTAAGACTCGGGCATGAGGGACCTTGGGCGTCAAAAAAAGACGGATCACCTGCAAGAAATGCGAGAGGCCTCCGGTGGAGGGACTGAACTCGAAGCGCTTCGCCTCTTCCACCACCCGGCCCATGACCCGCACGGAGGTATGGGCGCCGTCGCAGCGTCCGTAGCTGAGGTAAGGAATCACCACCTGGGGACGCTTAAGACCAAGAGCGCTGCGGAAAGCGCCGAGGACGCGATTAACCCTTTGTTCAAAGGAGTGAAAGAAAGATTTCATCAAAGATCATTTCTTTCACAGAAAACAAAGAGCATCAATGGACTTCTCTAAAGAGATTGGCTATTTAAGACAGTTAAACGGGAGTTCCATGGAACAAAAACATATTGCGGTTTTGGTCGGCAGTCTTCGCAAACAAGCTTTCAGCAGATGGCTGGCCCTGGCGGCGCAAAAATTAGCGCCTTCTTCCTTGGCTTTGGAGATCGTGGAAATCTCCGATCTCCCTTTTTTCAATCAAGATTTGGAAGATCCGGAAAAGACGCCACCCGCATGGACGGCTTTTCGGGAAAAGATGAAAACCTTCGACGGATTCCTGTTCATCACTCCGGAGTACAACCGCTCCGTCCCCGCCGTTCTGAAGAACGCCGTCGATGTGGGTTCAAGACCTCGCGGCGAAAGTGTCTGGAGCGGAAAGCCCGCCGGTTTGATCAGCCAATCACCGGGAGCGATGGGAGGCTTCGGCGCGAATCATCACCTGCGCCAAAGTCTGAGCGCGGTGAACGTGGCGGTGATGCCTCAGCCGGAAGCCTATTTGGGTGGGATGGCTCAAGCTTTTGATGACAAGGGCGAACTCGTGGCGGAGCGCACGAAAGAATTTTTGAAGAAATATCTGGAAGCTTTGGCCTTGTGGATTCAGCGCTGATTTATTTCATCAGCTTTAGGGTGGGGTCGCTCCAGTCCACATGATAAAGACCGTCGGCTCCGCTTTGCGGGTGGGGTCTGGCGGGATTGAAGCTCTTATAAATATCTCCGTTTTTCTTGAAGACCAAAAGATGTCCCCGGATGTCTCCCCAGCAAGCGAAGCCTTCTTCCGCCGTTTTCACACAAGGAGAGGAAATCCACGCATTGGCGCGGCGGTGATTGTAGAGATGAACCAAATCCATCCAGAACGCGTGTTTGGTTTTTCCGTCCCATTGCTCTTGAAAAACCAAATAGCCGATGATGGCGCGGATGGCGGCGGGAGGAGGCGTATCGGGTCTTTTCAGCAGACTTCTTAGACTGGAATCCGTCAATGCCAGCAGGTTCTCGCAGCTCAGCGACGGATTGGGGCGCGCCAGTGTCAAAGAACTGAACAGAGAGAGTGCTATGAGGGCGCCGAGAGCGGCGTGGAGGCTTTTTCTTCTCATCACTCAGAGAGCAATGCAAAACCTGGGCAAGAAGGACCCTCTGGTGTAGTCTGGATTTCTTGACGCGAAAATCCCTGAAAGCCATTTATCTGAGTTTGTTTATCGCCACGGCGGCTTCCATGCTGGGCTTGGGGATCATCGAGCCGATTCTTCCTCTGTACGCACGTCATATGGGGGCGAGCGGCGTTCTTTTGGGAATGATTTTTTCCAGCTTTGCACTCACTCGCGGCTTGTCCGCGCCTTTTGCCGGTCAATACTCCGACCGCAAGGGGCGTCGGCTCATGATTTTGAGCGGCCTTGCGGCGCTGATTGTTTTGTCTTTGGCTTACACGTGGGTGGAATCAGCTTGGTGGCTGATGGTCGTGCGCGGTCTTCAAGGTTTGGCTTCTGTGTTGGTCGCGCCCATCGCGCAGTCTTATGTGGGGGACATCACTCCCGAGGGAAAAGAGGGGCGTTACATGAACCTCTTTTTTATTTCCTTTTTTGGAGGTCAAGCCGTCGGCCCCGCGATGGGGGGATTTCTCTCGGATCATTTCGGTTTGCACATGCCTTTTTATGCCATGTCGGCGATGTCCGCTCTCGCCCTGGCCTTGGTGTTTTTCTTGGTGCCGGAGAGTCCCGGAACCCAAGGCGCGAAAAGTTCTCCGCCTTTGAAGATGCGCTCCGCTTTCGCCCGCGTTCTTGGAGACGGGCAGATGCAGGGGGTTTTGATCTTAATGGGTTCGCGCGGATTTTATCGGTGGGGTTTTAACACTTTTTTTCCTGTCTTGGCGCTGACGCAGATGTCTTTGTCGAAAACTCAGGTGGGCGTGATCGTTTCTTTTTACATGCTGGCGGGCGCGTTTTTGCAGTATCCGGCCGGGATATTGAGTGACCGCTTGATCGGCCATCGCCGCGAGGTGATGTTTTACGGAAGCATTTTGAGTCCGGTGATGATGTTTTTGGTGCCGTGGACCCAAAATTTTTATTTGTTGATGCTGATCACCTTGATGATGGGAATTTTCAGCGTGGTGGGGCGCGCTTCGGCGGTGGCCATTCGTACGGAAAGAGGACGCGTGTACGGCATGGGCGTGGTGATGGGAGCTTTCACCACCTCCATCAGCACGGGCCAGGTATTGGGGCCGGTGCTTTTCGGTGTGGTCGCGGATTTTTTTCCTCTCAAGGACGCCTTTTATTTCGGCGGAGCGGTCGGGCTCTTGGGAAGCCTTCTTAGTTACGCCTTAATGCTGAAAGGAGTAGAGGGCTCCCAGGTTTAAAATCTGAGTCAGCTCATCCAAAGCTGTTTTGATTTCGCGCACCAGATGCGGATCCAATAAATCCCGCGGTTTCAATTGGTCGCGGTAATGTTTATCGACCCAATCATAAAGTTTTTTATAAAGATTTTCGTCGAGCAGAGTGTGCGGATTGACGCCTTTGATTTCCGATTCTTTGAGCGCGACTCTCAATCTTAAGCAGGCGGGGCCGCCGCCGTTCTTCATGCTTTCGGTGACGTTGAACACTTGAATTTTGCGGATTGGGGTATTTTTTCCCGTCAGTTCCTGAAGATAATCCCAAACGGCTTTGTTCTGCCGACACTCCTCGGGAACGACGATCATCATGCCGCCGTCGGGAAGAG
>Ga0182744_1003881_pt1 | contig 11484 bp, 14 predicted proteins | sample eDN3rd30CKraftMG_FD_128525 | JGI IMG/M metagenome (GOLD analysis project Ga0182744, IMG submission 128525) | Enriched Miracle-Growth compost microbial communities from Emeryville, California, USA - eDNA 3rd pass 30_C Kraft MG (version 2) (version 2) ...
ATCTTTGCCGCCTGCGATACTGTGCACGCCTCCTTCGCTATGAACGGGATCAGCACCCGAGGATCCTCAAAAGCTTCAATGCGCCGGATAGTCAAGGCCTCACTCTCATAGCGTTGCGGAGGCGTGTGGTCGGAAGTCGTCAGCATCAGCGCCCCCCGGCAATAATATCGAGCACAACGCCGGCTATCCCTTGCGCCTTGCCATCGTCGCCGCGGGTCATTGCCGCTGCTAGGGCCTCGGCAGGAGCGCCGTATTGAAGCGCCATGCTAATCAGGATCGCGATATCCCTGCCGGCGATGTCTTGCGAGCTCGTCAACTTGTGGCACGAAATGAACACTTCCTGCGGACGGTCGGACAGGTCATAGCCGATGCTGACGTTATAGAGAACGGGCTTAAATGACAGGTCGCCAGGGTGCGGAACTGCGAAGGTTTCAGACCGGCGACGATTGGGAAGGCTGTTGCGATGGGCCATAGATCAGAACTCCTTGCGAGTGAATGAGTGAGTTGCGCTGCCGGTGCCGATCGTGGCTGTTTTCGTATCGAGTGCCGTCACGGTGGCGCCGTTCAGCAGCCAGGCAAGCCCCATGCAGTCGATGCGCTGCCACGGGGCGATTACATCGACGCCCAATAGGTCATCGGCCGTCCAGCCGAGCGCCAGGGCCTTGGCGCCCCATTGGTCGACCAGCAGCGCCGCGTCAGTCTGGAATCGCAGCCAGCGAACTGCGGGCATGTCCATTGGCTTCCCAGCGGTCAGGATCGCCGCAAGGCAGTCCGCAAGAGGCTGGGTTATCCCGCCATCGTGTTCGATGATCGCGGCGCGCTCCGCGAAATCGTCGGGATCAGGAGCCGTTGGACGGATTTCCGCGGCAGGCGACGGCAGAGCATTTGCCGGTCTCTGGTTAAGTTGACCAGAAATTGCCGCGCCCATAGGTGGCTCAACTTGGGCCACCTTACCTGGAATACCCATAGGCGCGTTACTGACATTACTGACAGAAGGCGTGCTAAGGTGGCTTCCGTCAGTTACGTCAGTTGTTTGCCTATAGGCGTTTGGCGAAGGGATGGCCTTGAGGCGTTCTTTTGCGGTGCTCATCGGGTGGCCTCTGGGTTGATGGCGAAGGTGACTTTCGACCTGCCGCCGGTCTGGACCTGCACCGGCGCGACCCAATTAAGATCGGACAAAAGCTCGAGACCGGACTTGATCAGTTCGATGTTGGTCAGGCCGGACCATTGGGCGCGGCGGATATCGCGTGCGGTGAACCCGTCGACCAGATCACCCTTCCGAATGCGGCGGAGAATCGCCCGACCGGCGGCGGCCTCAAGCTCCTGTCCCGATGCGTAGGCGCGGCGAGCGTGGGTCTGCAAATAATCGGCAAAGCATTCCGCCCGGGTGATCGCGTTGGCGCCGATCGATCCCGTGCCGCCGTCTGCAACGTGGTTGATCAAGGCCAGCGCCGGCATCAACTTGCGGTATTTCGAAACATGGCTTTCGAGCGCTGGCGACATTTCGCCTGATCGCAACGAAGCCTCAAGCCGGACCCGCCAATCCAGAAACATTTCCGCGGCCTCGTCGTCGAACCGAAGAAAGGGCACGCTGCCGAATTCATCCCGTTCCGCCCTGAGATCGTCGGGCCTGATCTTGTCAAGATGGTCGAAACATTCATAGGCCCGGTTGCGGTAGCCGCTATCGGGGAAGCGATCGACGTTCGCCCATTCCTGATTTCCATCAGGCCAGACCAGCAGCCCAAAGCGCTGAATGAAGCCATCGTCACCGTTGCCGCCGGCGTTGGCCTTGGACAGGTACTCGGCCAACTTGCCGGGTTGCGTGCTGCCCAACATGCTGACGCACGCATGTTCGATATGCACCTGCCCGCGGCTGATCCGGTCGAAGGTGTAGGAGCCGAGGCCGGACCACGACGACAGGAAGAAACCGCGCGCTGCTGCCTGCTCGGGCGCGTCGAGCGTCTTCAAAAGCGAAACGATCTCGTCGCGATAGGACAACACACCGTTGGGAGAGGCCGCCAATATTTCGCCCAGGCGTTCAAACGTCGTGTCATTGACGACATATCGCGGCGTCTGCGGCTTTTCAGGCGCCGTGACACCCCGCAGGATCGTGGCCGCGTCGTCGATGGTGACCGCCTTCTTGGCTGCGCCCTCGACGTTCGATTTTATGATCTTGTAGGCTTCCACCTGCAATTCGTAGTCGGCCATCGCTTCGATGCCGGCCTTGCGGGCGTCCGCTTCCATCCGATGCAAGGGCTTCAACGCCTCCTGCATTGCAGGCGACTTCAACGCGCCGGGCCTCCCGACGACCAGCGCCCAGAGATTCGGCGCTTCAAGCCATGTGGTCCGCCGCTGCGGCGCGACTGCAATCTTGCACCCGAGCGTCGAACCGAGAGTGGCCATAGCGCTGACAGCAACAAAATCCGGCGGACACTGGATCCTGTCTGAAATGTCCATCACCCAGCCCGACACCGCGTCAGGCAGAAACTTGGGATCGAAAGCATCAACTTCGAGCAAGCCAGCGTGAACCGCCTTCGGCTTCTGCCAATTGCGAGGCGATACCGCAGCGTCATGGTCAAACGGCACGGCGTCATCAAGGTGGATATCGTCAGGGTTGAGACTCATCAGGCGGCCTTTCTGGAAATAACAATGTTCGGGGTTGCAAGGGTCATGGCCCTGCGGAGGGAAAGCCCGTGGCGGACAGATGCCGCCCGTAGGGGTTGCGCGCATTCGAGGGTGTGCCGCGCTCGCCTTGGATCAATTATGCAGACGCCGCGGCGCCCGGCGATCAGCCAAGCCAGCGGGGATTCGTGAACATCAAGGGCGGGATCAGCAAGGCGAGCGGCAAGTGCGTTTTGCTCGCCAAGCATCGATGCAGAACCAAGCCACGCGGCCAGCCGGCCGGACCGCGGGGACCATGCGACCAAATCGGCCTCATCCCCGAAGTTGCCACGCGCCAGGATGATGATTGCCGGCGCGGCGACAACGCCCGGACGCTCACTCGCGAAATCGAACAAGGGCGCGTCTTCATCAAAAACGACATTCCCCGCAGTCAGGGCATAGCCCATCAAGTCGGGATCCCCGCCGATCGCTTGAGGCGTAACGCCCTTGCTGCGGAGCCATCCGATTTGGTCCGCGGACAGGTTGGCGGTTTCCGTTCGGTAAGTCTTGAGAATGTCGAGAGCGTCAAGCATGGCGACGGCCCTCCGACTTGAGGGATTTCGGCGCAACCTGCACCGAATACAGCGCACCCAACTGATGCGCGTCGTCATGACGGCGGAAGCCGGCAATCTCGGCGATGACGCCGGCAACAGCAGGGGAATGGCCTGCGCGGATCAACCAAGTCTCGAGACTTGGGCCGCGAGGCGGCTGCGTGCGGATGGGATATGCCTGGTGATCGGTATGCATTGATGACAACTCCAATTTTGGAGCCGTCGTCAGAAATGGTTGAACCCGAGACCGAAAATGCGCTATAGAAGGGGTGCTGAAACCCAACGCATTCGAGGCCCTGCCCATTCCTTCAGACGGAACCGTGGCGGGGCTTTTCGTTAGGCGGCCTGGTTGACGATGCGGTGCGCTTCGGATGCTGGAATGATCCGGCGCCCGCGGACGGTGGTAGATTTCAACTCCCCGTCTTTCAGCATGTTGTAGACGGTGCCCTTGCTGACGCCGATCGCCTTGGCGAATTCGACGACGGAAAGCGCCAGCGCGTTCGGCGCCGCGGCAATCTTGCTTTCGAGGATATTGGCGGGCGGGTGACGGTTGGTCTGCATACGCGCTGCTCCTTTCCTATTTAGGAAGCAGCCGGCTAGACGCTACAGTTGGCTGCTTCGTTTGAAGACAGCCCCTATAAAGTCACCCGAATGTACCGAAGTCGAAATACGATAAAACGACGGCACAACTTTCGGTCTTTTTTCTCGTCGCTTTTCCGTCGCTTTTTCTGTCGCTTTATTTTCCGCCAGTTTCCTCGGTTTTCGGCCTGCCGCGCGGCCGAGGCCCAAAGATATTCACAAGCTCTATCCGCCACTCCCCATTGTTGACGGGCTGAAAGCCGCGAATCGCACAAAACTTGTTATTGTCTTTTTGCGCCGGGCGGCGGCGGCCGGCCGCCCGTTCAGCCGTCAGGAAATCGACAAGCTGCTGATGGCTCATTTTAGGCAGGGATAGATCAGGAGGCGCAGGCGCAGGGTTTGCGACGGTATCGACCCCAAATATATCATCATCGTCAACGAGCCCTTCCCGGGCAACCCTTTCGCAAAGCGCCTGAACGTCCTGTTCGGGCAACCAAACAGCGCCGTTCAAGAACTCGTTATCCAGTTCGTCATCGCCGCTGATCGCCCATATGTCGGCAGGAATTTTCTGAGGCTTGCCGAGGGGGTCAATGACAGTCGCCACAACGTCGCCTGCAGCCATGGCTTGCCGAAGAAAAGCAATAGCTTCGTGGTAGTCGCAAATTCGCTCAATCATTAAAGGCGGCGCAGGGTAGACCTGCGCTTCAAGGTGAGCCCGCCAAAGATCACCGCTCAATGTCTTGCCAAGGGCGCTCCAGATATTCGCCTCTGCTTCCGTTACCGCTTCACGCGTCCAACGGGCGGGATAGGCGGCCTTTGCGATGCGCATCAGCGCCTTGATTGTCCCGACGTAGCCGGGGGGTATGATTTGCATCCGCGTTGCACCTTCGCGGCACCGTGGGGGAGCTCGGGGAAACCGATGGTGCAATCGGCTTGTCGGCTGGCCGGCCTATCCCTGAGCGTCGGGTTCAGGAAGCTTTCGCGCTCCCTGGAAATGGCGTGACGGTCGCGGGCGATAGCGGCACGACGGCCCGCGCGGCGAGCTCGTCCATGGCGTCAACGATGTGCGCCCCATAGTGCCGCTCGATCATTACGGCGGACGTGTCGTGAAGGCTGGCAACCAGTTTGACGGGCAGGGCGGCCCTCAGGGCGCGCACGATGCTGGAATGCCGGTAACAGTAGGGGATGGTGTCGGCGGGCATCTCCGCTGCTGCCGTTATCGCCTTCCAAGGCTGGGTGAATTCGCTGGCTGTTTTCCAAGGCCCGCGGCTATCGCGCACCCAAACCGTTGGCGAGGTTTGGACGTGCCGCCAGCGGGTGAACAGCAGTTCCGTTCCCTTGCGGCTGGCAATGATCGGCTTGAGGGCGTCAATCACGTCCTGCCCGACGCGCACGGCGGTCTGCGCGATCTGCTTCTTGCCCTTCCCCTTGCGGCTGGTCGGGACCATCAGACGGCATTCGGCCACCTGCACGTCAGCAACATGCATCCGGGTCAACTGGCTGAATCTGGCGCCGGTCGCGGCCAACGTGAGATTGAGCCGGCCTAGATCCCCCTCCCAATTCTCGCGTCGATCGACTTCCCAGCCAGCCGCGACAAGGCGGCGAATGTCGGCATCCGGCAAAACCTGCTGTCGGCTAACGGTGCCCTGGGCGGCGTCTGCCTTCAATCCGGCCTTGATGGTGGCGGGCAGGGTAGGCGGGAGCCGTAGGCGTTCCCGATGCGCCTCGCCGTTCAGGGCGGCTTTGAAATCGTTCACAAGGCGGGTGATCGAGTTTTGCGACAGGCCGGCCGGAAGGGCGGCTTTCCATTCGCTCAGGTCCGATTCCGAAAGCTCGCGCATATCCTTTTCGGCGATCGGGTGCCCGAGAACATGCTTTGTCAGCCGAGATTGCGCGTCTCGCTTCTTATTGCCCTGCGCATCCTCACGGGCGTTACGCGTCTTGACGTAACGGGCGACGGCCTGCCGGACCTTCGGCAGCGGCCCGGCAGCTTCGGCGATGGCCTTGGCATTTTCCGCCGCGACGAGTTCCAGCGCCTTTTGCGAGGCCTGACCAAAACTCAGGTATTTGACGCCATCGGCTTCGAACATGTCATCGGCGGCGCCGAGCGTCCGCTGCAGGTAGCTGCCCTGCCAGTACCAGCGCACATGCCACCGGCCATCCCGAATGGCTTTCCGGTATCCAAGATGCACTTCCGTCCCGATGCTCCGCCAGTAGGGATGATGGCGAGGCTTGAGGCGCTTGCGGGCGCTTTTCGTCGTCAATTCTTCTTCGATGACGGTGCGGGTCATGGCCTGGCCGGATTTACATAATATCGGCCCAATATACACCCTTGAACAAGGGTCAACAGCCCTGAATTATTGTTCCGCACTATTTCTAACAATCGTCTGATTTCACGCCACTTTTTAAACTCAGGTAAACGTGCCTGAATTCCGTCCTTGCCCTTGTGTCGCCCTCTCACGGCGAAAACAGGGGTTCGAGTCCCCTAGGGAGCGCCAAATTTGCGCGCCGACCGGTCTACCCGCAATAGGCGCGGACGATCCTGCCGGTATGAGGATCGGTTTCGATCGTCACCCGCTCACGCCGGAAATCCATTGTCACAGGGGCGCCCGGTCTGACTTGGCGCACGAGCGAAGCGCCGGTGAGCCGTTTCGCCCGCCTGTCGCTCATCCGGTGCCGGCCGGCAAGTGTCTGCTCCGCTTCCGGCCGGCACAGGCCCGGTTGGGGGTGAGCGGCGGCGATCGCCGCATTGCCTTGCATGGCCGCCAAGACCTGCGCCGCGAACGCGATGCCCGTTCTGCCTTGCCATGTCATTTCGAGATACTCATCAGGGCTTTGGCTTCCGGTTGCAGAACCGTTTGAAGGACTGAAGCTCGTTGGCGAAGCCCCGCTCCTTGGCAAGAACCCAGGGGCGCTCGCATTGCCCGGTGTAGCGGCACCAGGAATATCCGGCCGACCCGATGCATCCGTGACGGTCTCGATCGCTGCCTGGCATCCTTTGGCCCTCCTGTGCTTTGGCGGGAGCGTCGAGGACAGCGAAGCCCGCAAGAAAGAGGGTCCCGATCATCATCGTGCGTAGGATCATTGCCGCTTTTTCCTTCGATTCAATCGGCCGCGCTCACAGACCAAGGATCGTCTTCAGGGGCGTTCCGTAGCCGGCCATTTTCAGGATGAGCCATGTCAGCCATGTGGCTGGCCACAGCAGCGCCGACAGGGCGTCCGCCGTCACGTTCAGGAACAGCTTCCATGCCGCCGAGGATGGCTGCTTCCACGTGTCCAGAATGCAGATGGGATAGGTGACCAGCGCGCCAGAGAAGATGACCAGTTTGGTTCTTCGAATCATCGACAGCAGGGGCGTTCGCATCTGGTCCCTCGTCATAGCGGGATGGCCATGTAGCCGCTATGGCCATCCCCGGATCAAACGGCTTCAGCCCGATCGGGGCAAGATCCGCTCAGTTCTTTTTTTCGATGTTGAGCAGTTTCGCTATATGCGCGACCTGGCGAAACTGATCTTTGACGGCGGCTGCGAACTCCTCAACTCCCATCGGCGAGGCCGGCTGGCCGGAACGGCTCAGGCCGGCAATGACGCCCTCGTCCTTGAGCGCTTCGAGAACGCCAGCGGCGGCTTTCTTGCGCACGTCGAGCGGCATGTCGCGGTGGCCCATCAAGCCGAGCACCGGGCTGGCGACGAGGCCCGGAAAGCCGGCCTCCACGGCCGAGGGAACGTCGGGCGCGATCGCCGAGCGCTTCGTGTCGGCCATCGCAAGCACCTTGATGTCTCCAATCTGCTCCTGCGCACGCATCGCCGCATAGGACATCATCACAAGCTGGATGCGGCCCAGGCCGAGGTCTTGCGGCGACTGGGTGATGTCGCGATACGGCACCTTGGCGATCTTCAGGTCGTTCTCGCGCAGGAAGCCATTGAAGACGAATTCCGAGAAGCCGGGCGCGACACCATAGCTCAACTTTTCCGGATGGGCCTTGGCATGCGCGACAAGCTCCTTGAGGCTGGCAACGCCAAGGCTTTTCGATGCGGCGATCGCAACCTGCACTTTCGCGACGCCGGCGATGGGCTGGAGATCGCGCTCCGGATCGTAGGCGAGATTTTCGTGGACATAAGGGTGCACGACATAGGCGCTGGTCGGGCCGAAGAAGATGATGTGGTCGTCCTTGGCGTTGACCACGCTGCGAACGGAGATAAGGCCATCGCCGCCCGGCCGTCCCTCGACAACGACGGGCTGGCCCCATATTTTCTGCAGCTTGTCGGACAGAAGTCGCGCCGCAATGTCCGCGCCGGAGCCAGGGCCGAACGGCAGAATGAGCAGCACCGGGCGCTGCGGCCAGTTCTGGGCTTGACCAGTCTCAGCTTGACCGGACGAGGCGAAGAGTTGCGCCATTACCAGAATGGCGAGCGTGGATATCGAGCGTCCGATCAGCCGAAACATTTTCCCTCCCACTGTATCCGCAAGGCCTTGCGCGAGTCCCGTCCCCGCGGGACGCGCGCCCTTGTCATGAGTCCAGAGGCTATCATTCAGGATCGGGGCGGGAAGCGCAACCGGGCGGGTTCAATGCGGCCATTCCCATCGGTCTCCAGGCGGTCCCGCAGCGGCTCGTCCTGGTGGAGGCTGAGGACCGTTTGTACCAGAGCCAGGTGAGAAAAGGCTTGCGGAAAATTGCCGACCTGCCGGCCTGTTTCGGGGTCATATTCCTCGCTGAGGAGCCCAAGATCGTTGCGCAGGGAAAGCAGCCGGTCGAGCAACGCGTTCGCTTCGTCGATCCGGCCCTGCCGCTGGTAGACGTCGGCCAGCCAGAAACTGCAGGCTAGAAATACACCTTCGCCTGCCGGAAGACCGTCGGTGCCGCTCTCCGTGCGGTAACGCATCACGAAGCCGTTCAGTAGCAGATCTCGTTCAATGGCGGCGATCGTCTGCACGACCCTGGGGTCGTCGGCTGGAAGGAAGCCAACGGTCGGGATCAGAAGCAGGCTGGCGTCGAGTTCCTTGCTGCCGAAACTCTGCGTGAACGTTCCAAGTTCCGCGTCGTAACCCTTGTCGCAAACCGTGCGATGGATATCATCGCGGATAGTGCGCCATCGCTCCAACGGCGCCTTAAGGCCGTAAGTCTCGGCATCACGAATGGAACGATCGAAAGCGACCCATACCATCACCTTGGAATGCGTGAATTGTCTGCGTCCGCCGCGCATTTCCCAGATTCCATCATCGGGGTCCCGCCATATCTTTTCGAGATGGGTAAGAAACTGACGTTGCAACGACCATCCCGAGGGCAGGGGTGAGAGACCTTTGGCGCGCGCCAGATGGAGCGCGTCCATCATCTCGCCCCAGACATCCAACTGCAACTGGCCGGAGGCTGCGTTGCCGATGCGCACCGGGGCGGAGTTGCGATAGCCGGGAAGCCAGGAGATCTCCCATTCGTCGAGGCGTCGCTCGCCCGCTATGCCGTACATGATCTGCACGGCTTGCGGACTTCCGGCCACCGCGCGGTGCAGCCAGTCGCGCCAGGCCTTGGCTTCCTCGGAATAGCCCGCGCCCATCAGCGCCATCAGTGTCAGGGTTGCGTCCCGGACCCAGCAATAGCGGTAATCCCAGTTGCGCGGGCCGCCGACCTGTTCGGGCAGCGAGGTGGTTGGCGCTGCTACAATGCCTCCGGTTTCGGCGAAAGTCAGCGCTTTCAGGGTCAGCAGAGAGCGAACCACGGCTTCGCGCCGGTGACCGCCGTAGCTGCATTTCGACGCCCAGTCGTTCCAGAAAGCCATGGTCTGGTTCAGCGCCGCGTTCGTGTCGAAGGCGGGTGGCGGCTCAAGGTGCGATGGTCCGTATGTCAGAACAAAGGGAACCCGCTCGCCGGTGCTGATTTCGAAATCAGCTTCAGTCGAAAGATTTTTTCCCCGCAGATTTGCGGACGTGCGCAACACCACCAGGTTGGGACCGGCAATGGCCTCGATCCCGTTGTCTTCCTGCCGTCGCGTCACCCATGGCACTGACGATCCATAGTCGAAGCGCAGGATCAGGTTCATGTGAACTCCGACGCGGCCTGTTCGTCCCTCCACGATCCGGATCAGCGAGGACTCGTCGCGACCGGTCGGCATGAAGTCGATGACGGCGAAAGAACCATCGCCGGTCGTGAAAACTGTCTCGAGCACCATCGTGTTGCCACGGTATGAACGCGAACTCTGGACCGGGCCATCCGCCGGCCGGATCGACCATCGGCCGTTTTCGGCGCTCCCGAGCAGGGCGCTAAAGCAGGCTGAACTGTCAAATCTCGGCCAGCACAACCAGTCGATCGATCCGTTGCGCCCGACCAGGGCAGCCGTGTGGCAATCGCCGATCAGGCCGTAATCCTCGATGGCCATTGGCGGATTTACGTCATTCATTCGCTGCACACCTTCAGGAAGTCTTCGGAGATCAGGTTCGATATCGAACCGCCTCGGCTCATGACCGTAGCCTCAGCCGCCGGTTGCGAAGCCGGGATAAAGCGTCATGCCGCCGTCGATGAAGAGAGTTGCGCCGGTGACGTAATCGGCTGCGTCGGACGCGAGCCAGACGGCGGCGCGGGCAATGTCGTCGGGCTGGCCAATTCGCTTGTAGGGCACCAGCGTCATCAGGTCACGATAAGCGTCCGGCGTGGCCCAGGCCGCGGTATTGATCGGCGTCTCGATCGCTCCCGGCGCGATGCTGTTGACGCGAATGCGATGCGGCGCGAGTTCTTGCGCAATGCTCTTCATCAACAGCATGACGCCGCCTTTCGAGGCCGCGTAGTTGGCGTGACCTGCCCAGGGAATTTCCTGATGCACCGAACTCATGCAGATGATCTTGCCGGCGGCCACGGAGACGGAGTCTTCGACGCCCCGGCGCCTGAATTCGCGAGCGGCCTCGCGCGTGCAAAGGAACTGGCCGGTCAGGTTGACGCCGATCACGGTGTTCCACTGTTCGAGCGTCATCTTCTCGAAGGGCGAATCCCGCTGCAGCCCGGCATTGCTGCAAACGATATGCAGGGTCTTGAAGTGATCGATCGCCTTGGCGAACATGGCGATGACCTCGTCCTCACGACTGACGTCGGCCTTTATCGTAAGTGCTCGCCGCCCCATCGCCTCGATCCGGTGCGCGACATCGTCCGCGGCCTCAGGATCGGTGATGTAGTTGACGACGACGTCGGCGCCTGCCGCCGCCAGTCCCAGGGCGACGGCCTTTCCGATTCCGGAATTGGCGCCCGTGACAAGTGCGGGCTGCCCGGCGAGCGCTATCGGGTAGGGTACGCTGGGTAGCACGCGCGTGCCGGGGTCAGCAGGCGCCGATGGATCGTTCGTCGCGTCATGAGTCGTCGTCGTTTTCTGAGCCATGGCGAAATTCCTTTTGGTTGGACGAATGCCTCGCTTCAGTCTTCCTGCGAGAGCGGCCGTGCGACCGTCTCCAGCGATTTGCGTTCGTGGTTCAGCGCCAGCCAGGCGGCGACCACGGCGGCGAGCGCCATGAGGCCGGCGCCGATGAAATAGCCGATCAGAACCTGCCCGCGTGATCCGCTCTCGATCAGGATGCCGAACAGCGCCGGCGCGACCACGCCGCCAATGCCGGTGCCGAGCGCGTAGAAAATCGCGATCGCCAAAGCGCGGGTCTCGAGCGGAAAGCTTTCGGCCACGGTCAGATAGGCCGCCGAGGCCGCGGCGGAGGCGAAGAAG
>Ga0182744_1003885_pt1 | contig 11476 bp, 9 predicted proteins | sample eDN3rd30CKraftMG_FD_128525 | JGI IMG/M metagenome (GOLD analysis project Ga0182744, IMG submission 128525) | Enriched Miracle-Growth compost microbial communities from Emeryville, California, USA - eDNA 3rd pass 30_C Kraft MG (version 2) (version 2) ...
CGCGTCGGCGAGATCGTCACCGAGAACGCGGTGCGCGTGCCCGGCATCCCGCGTGTGCTCTCCGGGGAGGGGCATCCACCGCTCGTCGAGGTGCGCGGCGAGGTCTTCATCCCCGTCGCTGCGTTCGAGCGGCTGAACGCCCTGCAGGTCGAGTACCGCGACCGCGCCGTCGCGGAGACGCGCGAGCGCGCCGCCGGGCGGGCGTTCGACGAGGAGCGGGCGCGGACGGCCGCCGAGCGCCGCTTCCCGTCGTTCGCGAACCCGCGCAACGCCGCCAGCGGAGGGCTGCGCCAGCAGCTCGACAAGAAGAAGGGCCTCGAGCGGGAGGCCGCGCTCGCCCGCATCGAGTCCCTCGCGATCTACGTGCACGGCATCGGGGCGTGGTCCGATCCGCCGGTGGCGTCGCAGAGCGGGATCTACGAGCTGCTCGCCTCCTGGGGGCTGCGCACGACCCCGTACAGCCGCGTCGTCGACTCGGTCGACGCCGTGCTGGAGTACGTCGCGCACTACGGGGAGCACCGGCACGACGTCGAGCACGAGATCGACGGCGTCGTGGTGAAGGTCGACGAGCTCGCGCTGCACGCCGAGCTCGGGGCCACGAGCCGCGCCCCCCGCTGGGCGATCGCGTACAAGTACCCGCCGGAGCAGGTCAACACGAAGCTCCTGGACATCGTCGTGTCCGTGGGTCGCACGGGCCGTGCGACGCCCTTCGGGGTCATGGAGCCCGCCCGCGTCGCGGGCAGCGTCGTGCGGCAGGCCACGCTCCACAACCAGGACGTCGTCCGGGCGAAGGGCGTCCTGATCGGCGACACGGTCGTGCTGCGCAAGGCGGGCGACGTCATCCCGGAGATCCTCGGCCCCGTCGTGGAGCTGCGCGACGGCACGGAGCGCGAGTTCGTGATGCCGACGCACTGTCCCGAGTGCGGCTTCCCGCTCGGGCCGGCGAAGGAGGGCGACATCGACCTCCGGTGCCCCAACACGCGGTCGTGCCCCGCGCAGGTGCGGGGGCGGGTCGAGCACATCGGCTCCCGCGGCGCGCTCGACATCGAGGGCCTCGGCGAGGTCTCCGCGGCGGCCCTCACACAGCCGCTGAGGCCCGCGACGCCCCCGCTGGTCACGGAGGCGGCGCTGTTCGAGCTGCGCGCGGAGGACCTGTTCCCCATCGACGTCGAGCTCCGCGATGCGGAGACGGGGCTCGTGCGGCAGCGCGAGGACGGCACGCCCGACTTCCGGTCGCCGTTCCGCCGCGAGCGGAAGGCGCCGCTGCCCGGTCGCGCGCCGACGCCCTCGCGTCCGGATCCCGCGTACGACCCCGACGGTCCGTTCGACGGCGACGAGGAGTCGATCCTCTCCGCCGCCGCGATCGAGCTGCTCGCGAACCTCGAGCTCGCCAAGACGAAGGAGCTGTGGCGCTTCCTCGTCGCGCTGAACATCCGGCACGTCGGCCCGGTGGCCGCACGGGCGCTGGCGCAGTGGTTCGGCGGGGTGGACGCGATCCGGTCGGCGACGCGCGAGGAGCTCGCGGCCGTCGAGGGCGTCGGCCCGATCATCGCCGACGCCCTTCTGGACTGGTTCGAGGTCGACTGGCACCGCGAGATCGTGGAGCGGTGGCGGGCGGCGGGCGCGCAGCTCACGACCCCCGGTCATCCCGGCCCGGGCGCCGCGGCCGAGGCGGGTGGCGTGCTCGCGGGCCTCACGGTCGTCGCGACGGGCTCGCTCGAGGGATACTCCCGCGAGGAGGCGCAGGAGGCGATCCTCCGCGCCGGCGGCAAGGCCGCCTCGAGCGTCTCGAAGAAGACCGACTTCGTCGCCGCGGGACCCGGCGCAGGCTCGAAGCTCGCGAGAGCCGAGGAGCTCGGCGTCCGCATCATCGACGCCGCCCAGTTCCGCCTTCTCGTGACGGAGGGTCCCGCCGCGCTGGCGGAGTAGCGACGCCTGGTCTCTCCGAGGTCTGCGGCGGGCGCGTCAGGCCTTCTGCAGGCTCTCGCGGACGAGGCGGCGCTGGACCTTGCCGATGAGCGACTTCGGCAGCTCGTCCACGACGACGATGCGCCGCGGCACCTTGTACGGGGTGAGGATGCCGCGGGTGTAGGCGCGCACGGCCTCGGGATCGAAGTCCGTCACGCCCGGGGCCAGGACGACGGCCGCGACGACCTGCTCGCCCGACCGCGGGTCGGGGAGCCCGACGACGGCGGCCTCGGCGATCCGCGGGTTCTGCGTCAGCACCGACTCGACCTCCGTCGGCGAGACGTTGAAGCCGCCCGTGATGATGAGCTCCTTGATCCGGTCGACGATGCGGACGAATCCCGCCTCGTCGATCGTCACGATGTCGCCCGTGCGGAACCAGCCGCCCTCCACGAACACCGCCGCGGTCTCCTCCGGCTTGCCGTAGTACCCGCTGAACACCTGCGGCCCGCGGACCAGCAGCTCGCCCGGCCCCCCGGGCTCGACGTCGCGCGTCGGCTCGTCGGGGTCGACCACGCGGCACTCCGTGCCGGGGAGCGGGAGGCCGACCGTGCCCGGAACGCGGCTGTCGGCGACGGGGTTCGCCATGAGCACGGGCGAGCACTCGCTGAGGCCGTAGCCCTCCACGAGGTATCCGCCGGTCGCGGCCTCGAACGGGACGACGAGCTCGTGCGGCAGCGCCATCGCGCCGGAGATCGCGATCCGGGTTCCCGCGAGCGAGACGCCCTTCTCCTTCGCGCGCTTCAGCAGCCGGTCGGCGATGGGCGGAACGAGCGGCAGGAACGTCGCGGGATCCCTTCGGGCCACGGCCAGCACCATGTCCGGGTCGAAGCGGGGGAACAGCACGAGCCGGGCGGCCATCGACATCGCGAACGTGAGGCAGAGCGTCAGGCCGTACGCGTGGAACATCGGCAGGACGGCGTAGACGACGCATCCGGGACCGCGGGTGATGGACGGCACCCACGCGCGCGCCTGCGCCGCGTTCGCCAGCAGGTTGCGGTGCGTGAGCGCGGCCCCCTTCGGCGTGCCGGTCGTCCCGCTCGTGTACTGGATGATCGCGAGATCGTCCGTCCGCGGGCGGGCGGCGGACTCCGCGATCCGCCCGTGCGCGACGAGCCGCGACCACGGGACGGCGCCCGTGACCCGCTCCGTCAGGGCCGCGCGGCCCTCGCGCGCCCTGCGGATCGGCAGTCGCAGCGCGAGCCGCGTCGTGAGGGGCATCGCCTCGGTCAGATCGACCGAGACGATGCGGTCGGGCCGGACGTCCGCGGGGAATCCCTGGATCGTCCGCACCGTCCTGCTCCACGCGACGACCGTGCGGGCGCCGTGGTCGCCGAACTGCACGCGCAGCTCCCGCGGCGTGTAGAGCGGGTTGTGCTCGACGACGACGGCGCCGAGCCGGAGGATCGCGTAGAACGCGACGACGTGCTGCGGGCAGTTGGGGAGGACGATCGCGACGGGGTCGCCCGCGCGGACCCCGATCGCCCGCAGCCCCTCGGCGGCACGGTCGATCTGCTCCGCCAGCTCACGGTAGGCCGTCACCCGGCCGAAGAACTCGAGCGCCGGGGCGTCCGGATGCTCCCGCGCCGACGTCTCGACGATGTCGACGAGCGACCCGTCGACCGGCAGGAGGTCGTCGGGCACGCCGGCGGCGTAGCTGTCGATCCAGGGCCGCGGCGGAACGTACGTCGTCACGCGCCCAGCCTATTGCCGCGCCTTGTCGGCCCGGAGCCGGGCCGGACGATGATCTCGGTCCCCAAGCGACGTGAAACGGGCCAAGCTGCCCCGTTCACGACGCTTCGCGAGGCGAGCGAGATCCCGAAGCGTCGCGAAACGGGCTGTCGTGCCCATTCTGCGACGGCTCGGGGAGGGCGCGCCTCGTCCGGCGGTGCAGGCGTCGCATCCCGCGGGCGCCGCAGGGCGGCCCGCCTAGAATGGGGAAGTGTCTGAAATCACCCCTGATCTCGTGCGCCATCTCGGTGTGCTCGCCCGGATCCAGCTGAGCGACGAGGAGGTCGAGCACCTCGCGGGGCAGCTCGCGGTCATCGTCGACAACATCGCGAAGGTCTCGGAGGTCGCGACGCCGGATGTGCCCGCGACGAGCCACCCGATCCCGCTCTCGAACGTGTTCCGGCCCGACGAGGTGGGGCGGACGCTCACGCACGAGCAGGCGCTCCAGAACGCGCCGGACGCGGCCGACGGCCGCTTCCGCGTCACCGCGATCCTGGGGGAGGAGCAGTGAGCGCGCGGCTGCGCGCGGGTCGTACGGAGGGGGCGATCCGATGAGCGACGTCATCCGCCTCACGGCGGCGGAGCTCGCCGCGGCGCTCGCGGCGGGCGAGGTCTCCAGCGTCGAGGCGACGCGCGCGCACCTCGACCGCATCGCGGCGGTGGAGCCGGAGATCCACGCGTTCCTCCACGTCCACGACGGCGCGGTCGAGGCGGCCGGGGCGATCGATCGCCGCCGGGCGTCCGGCGAGGTGCTGCCGCCGCTCGCGGGCGTGCCGCTCGCGATCAAGGACGTGCTGGTCACGACCGACATGCCGTCGACGAGCGGATCGCGGATCCTCGAGGGCTACCTGTCGCCGTTCGACGCGACGGTCGTCGCCCGCGCCCGCGCGGCCGGCCTCGTGCCGCTCGGCAAGACGAACATGGACGAGTTCGCGATGGGCTCCTCGACGGAGCACTCCGCATACGGTCCGACGCACAACCCGTGGGCGCTCGACCGCATCCCCGGGGGCTCCGGCGGCGGGTCGGCCGCGGCCGTCGCCGCGTTCGAGGCCCCGCTCGCGCTCGGCTCCGACACGGGCGGCTCCATCCGCCAGCCCGCTCACGTGACCGGAACGGTGGGGGTGAAGCCGACGTACGGGGCCGTGAGCCGCTACGGTGCGATCGCGCTCGCGTCGAGCCTCGACCAGGTCGGTCCCGTCACGAGGACGGTGCTCGACGCCGGGCTCCTGCACGACGTCATCGGCGGGCACGACCACGACGACTCGACCTCGCTCGCGGAGGAGTGGCCCTCGTTCGCGGACGCGGCGCGGGAGGGCGCGCGCGGCGAGGTGCTGCGGGGCCTGCGGGTCGGCGTCATCCGGGAGCTGCCGGACAGCGGGTTCCAGGCGGGGGTCTCGGCCTCCTTCCGGGCCGCGCTCGCCGCGATGGAGGCCCAGGGGGCCGAGATCGTCGAGGTCAGCGCCCCGCACTTCGAGTACGGCGTCGCCGCGTACTACCTGATCCTCCCGGCGGAGGCGTCCAGCAACCTGGCGAAGTTCGACTCCGTGCGGTTCGGGATGCGGGTGACCCCGCACGTGGGGTCGACGGTGGAGGACGTCATGGCCGCGACGCGCGACGCCGGGTTCGGCGACGAGGTCAAGCGCCGCATCATCCTGGGCACCTACGCCCTGTCGGCCGGCTACTACGACGCGTACTACGGCAGTGCGCAGAAGGTGCGGACGCTGATCCAGCGCGACTTCGACGCCGCGTTCGCGGGAGTCGACGTCATCGCGACGCCGTCCGCGCCCACGACGGCGTTCCGGCTGGGCGAGAAGCTCGACGACCCGCTGCAGATGTACCTCAACGACGTCACGACGATCCCCGCGAACCTCGCGGGCGTCCCGGGGATCTCGATCCCCTCGGGCCTCGCGGAGGAGGACGGGCTGCCCGTGGGCATCCAGTTCCTCGCGCCGGCGCGGCAGGACGCACGCCTGTACCGCGTGGGCGCGGCGCTCGAGGCGCTGCTCGTGGACGAATGGGGCGGCCCGCTGCTCGATCGCGCCCCGGCGCTGGGAGGGGTCCGCTGATGGCCAGGGACACGCTGATGGACTTCGAGAGGGCTCTCGAGCTGTTCGAGCCCGTCATGGGGTTCGAGGTGCACGTCGAGCTCAACACGGCGACGAAGATGTTCTCCGCCGCGCCCAACCCGGCGAACAGCGCGAACCACGACGCCGCGCCGAACACGCTCATCGCGCCGGTCGACCTGGGCCTGCCGGGATCCCTCCCGGTCGTCAACGAGGAGGCGATCCGCTCCTCGATCAGCCTCGGGCTCGCGCTCGGCTGCTCGATCGCGCCGACCAGCCGCTTCGCGCGGAAGAACTACTTCTATCCCGACCTCGGCAAGAACTACCAGATCTCGCAGTACGACGAGCCGATCGCGTTCGAGGGCCGCGTCGAGGTCGAGCTGGCCGACGGCACGATCGTCGAGGTGCCGATCGAGCGGGCGCACATGGAGGAGGACGCCGGCAAGCTCACGCACGTCGGCGGCGCGACCGGCCGCATCCAGGGCGCGGAGTACTCGCTCGTCGACTACAACCGCGCGGGCGTCCCGCTCGTGGAGATCGTGACGAAGCCCATTCTCGGAGCGGAGGGCCGGGCGCCGGAGATCGCGCGCGCATACGTGCAGGCGATCCGCGACATCGTGCTCGCCCTCGGGATCTCCGAGGGCCGCATGGAACGGGGCAACCTCCGGTGCGACGCGAACGTGTCGCTCCGCCGTCGCACCGCGCCGGGCGAGCCGCCCGCGCCGCTCGGCACGCGCACGGAGACGAAGAACGTGAACTCGACCCGGTCGGTCGAGCGCGCCGTGCGGTACGAGATCCAGCGGCAGGCCGCGATCCTCGAGGCCGGCGGCACGATCACGCAGGAGACGCGGCACTGGCACGAGGACACCGGGACGACCTCCGCGGGCCGCCCGAAGTCGGATGCCGACGACTACCGCTACTTCCCGGAGCCCGACCTGCTGCCGGTCGCGCCCGCGCCCGAGCTGATCGAGAGCCTGCGGGCGGAGCTGCCCGAGCCGCCCGTCGCGCGGCGGCGCCGGCTGAAAGCCGACTGGGGCTTCACCGACCTCGAGTTCCAGGATGTCGTCAACGGCGGCATCCTGGCGGAGGTCGAGGCGACGATCGCGGCCGGCGCCACGCCCGCCGCGGCGCGGAAGTGGTGGACGGGCGAGATCACGCGCATCGCGAACGCCCGGGAGCGCGAGGCGGGCGGGCTCGTATCGCCGGTCGACGTCGCGGCGCTGCAGGCGCTGGTGGACGCGGGGACCCTGACGGACAAGCTCGCCCGTCAGGTGCTGGAGGGCGTCATCGCGGGCGAGGGAGGCCCGCAAGAGGTCGTGGACGCCCGCGGGCTCGCGGTCGTCTCCGACGACGGCGCGCTCATCGCGGCCATCGACGAGGCTCTCGCGGCGCAGCCCGACGTGCTGGAGAAGATCCGCGACGGCAAGGTGCAGGCCGCCGGCGCGGTCATCGGCGCCGTCATGAAGGCCATGAGGGGCCAGGCCGACGCCGCACGCGTGCGCGAGCTGATCCTGGAGCGCGCCGCGGCGTCGTGACCGCCGCTCGCTGAGCCGGACGCGGAGCGCCCCCGGGATGCGCGGCATCCTCGGGGGCGCTCCGTCTCATCGTGGGCGCCTCTCGCTCAGCGCCCCTTGCCGTGGCCGCTCTCGCCCTCGTCGTGACCGCCACCGCTGCCGCCCCAGCCGTTGCGGTCGCCGTACCCCTGGCCGCCCCATCCGGTGCCGTGGCCGTCCTCGCGCCCGTCGTGCCTCCCGCTGTCGCCGCGGCGGTCGCCCCCGGAGTCGCGGCGGCCGCCACCGCTGTCGCGATGGGCGTTCGAGGACTGCCGCTCGAACGACGGCGCCGCGGGGGCGGGCGCCGGCGCGGGCGGAGCGGGCGCCGGGGCCGGTGCGGGCGCCGCGGGGGCGGGAGCGGGAGCGGGCTCCGCCGGCGCGGGCGCGACCGCGGGATCCGCCGGGGCGGCCGGCGCCGCGGGAGCCGCCGGGGAGCCGGGCTCCGCCGGCGTCGCGGGCTCCTCCGGAGCGGGCTCGGCGGGCGCCGGCTCGTCCGCGGGAGGCGGCGTCACCGGCCGCGTGCCGGGCGGGTAGGCCGCGAAATTCTGCGTGAAGTAAGTGCTTCCGTCCGCTGACACCGCGAATCCGATGCCGAGGTGCGTCGCGGCCGGGTCGAGGATGTTGGCGCGGTGCCCGGGCGAGGCGAGCCACGCCGCGACGACCTCCTCGACCGTCTGCCCCGAGGCGACGTTCTCCGCCGCCGAGGTCCACCCGGCGGGATAGGCGTCGAAGGCATCCGTGCAGTGCGCCATCGTGTCGTCTCCGGCCTGCGTGTCGGAGCAGGCCTGCGCCACGGCGTCCAGATCCGGGTCCTCCGTGAGGGGTGCGAGACCGGCGTCCGCGCGGGCCGCGTTGGTCGCGTCGAGGATCGCGGCGCGCGCGTCCGCGATCTCCTGGGGCGTCAGCGCGGGCACGACAGCGGTCAGCGCCGTCGAGGGCGAGGTGACGCCCGGCGAGGCGAACGCCGGCGCGGCGAGCAGGAGCGGGCTGACCGTGAGGACGGCCGCCGCCGCGAGGGAGTGTCGAAGGTTCTTCATCGGTGTTCTCCTTGGTCCACGTGCGTATGACTTCCGAGAGCCCCCAGACGCGCACACGCTACGTCGCGGTCGCCGTGTCGCCGACGGGTCTGGCGCCCGAGGCATCCGTCGGGTAAAACCCTGGGGGCGGGCGTCGGAGGTCCGGCGCACAATGGAACCATGGGACGCGGGGACGGGAGGGGGCGCGTCGTCTCGCCGGAGGGCGCGGACGACACGGGCACGCGCATCCTGCACGTCGACATGGACGCGTTCTACGCGGCCGTCGAGATCCTCGACGATCCGTCCCTGCGGGGGAAGCCGATCATCGTCGGCGCGCCCGACTCGCGCAGCGTCGTGTCGAGCGCCTCGTACGAGGCGCGCCGGTTCGGGGTGCGCTCCGCCATGCCCGTGTCGCAGGCGCTGCGGCTGTGCCCCACGGCGATCGTCGTGCCGCCGCACTTCGACCGCTACGTCGAGACGTCGCGCGAGGTCATGGCCATCTTCCGCGACATCACGCCCCTCGTGGAGCCGCTGTCGATCGACGAGGCGTTCCTCGACGTCTCCGGCGCGCGGAGGCTGTGGGGGAGCCCGGCGACGATCGCGCGGATGCTGCGCGATCGCGTCCGGGAGGACACCGGGCTCACCGCGAGCGTCGGCGTCGCCGCGACGAAGCACGTCGCGAAGATGGCCTCGACCCTCAGCAAGCCGGACGGCCTGCTCGTCGTGCCGGAGCCGGGGACGGCGGCGTTCCTCGCGCCGCGGCCCGTGCGCGCCCTGTGGGGCGTCGGCCCGCGGTCGGCCGAGGCGCTGGAGTCCCGCGGCATCCGCACGGTGGCCGACATCCTGGACACGCCACGCAGCGTGCTCGACCACGCGCTGGGCGTCGCGATGGGGGAGCGGGTCTGGCACCTCGCGCGGGGGATCGACGCGCGCGAGGTCGACACGAGCCGCATCGAGAAGAGCGTCGGGCACGAGGAGACGTTCCACGAGGACGTCGCGGACGCGGGGGTCCTCCGCGCCGAGCTGCGTCGCCTCGCCGACCGCGTCGGCGCGCGACTGCGGGCGCACGGCTGGGAGGCGGCGACGGTCGCGGTGAAGCTCCGCTTCTCCGACTTCGCGACGATAGGCCGCTCGCAGACGCTGCCCGAGCCGACCGACGTCGGGCAGCGGATCGGCGACGCCGCGCAGGCGCTGCTCGCCCAGGTCGACCTGCGCGCGCCCGTGCGGCTCATCGGCGTCCGCGCCGAGCGTCTCGCGCCCGCCGGGGCGTCCGGCGTCGCCCTCTGGGACGACGACGCGGAATGGCGCCGCATCGAGGGCGCCCTCGACGACGCGTCGGCGCGGTTCGGCTCGGGCGCCGTGACCCGCGCCGCGCTCCTCGGCCAGCGCCGTGCGGGCGGCGGCCTCCCGTCGCATCCGCGGCCCCCGCGGCACGACTGAGCGGCGGGGCGGGGCCTGTGCAGGCCGGCGGGCCCGCGATACCGTGGAGCCATGTCGCATCTCGCGCTCGAACTCGGCAAGCAGGCATCTCATCTCGGCGTCCGCGCCGCATACGGCGAGCAGCAGGAGCTCGACGGCATCCGCATCGTTCCCGTGGCGCTCACCTGGACGGGCTTCGGCGGCGGCTCCGACACGGAGGGCAACGGCGGCGGGGGAGGCGGTGGCTACGCGATCCCGCTCGGCGCCTACGTCCGCCGGGAGGACGACCTCAGGTTCGAGCCCAACGTCGTGTCGTTCCTCGCCGTCGCGATCCCCTTCGTGTGGGTCGTCGGTCATGCCCTCAGCCGTGTCATCCGCGCCCTCAAGAAGTAGCCACGACGAACTGACCCGCGCGCTCGACGCGGCGGTCGCCACGCTCGTCGCCGTCATCCCGCGCCTGGCCGCGGCCAACCCGGTCGTGCTGATCGACGGGCGCAGCGGCGCGGGGAAGACGAGCCTCGCGCGGCGGCTGGTCGAGCGCTGGCCGCAGCGCGGCCCCGTGCAGCTCGTCTCCCTCGACGCGCTCTACCCCGGGTGGGACGGCCTCGAGGACGGCGTCGAGTACGCACGGGAGCGGATCCTCGCCCCCCACGCGCGGGGGCGGATCGGCGTGTGGCAGGCGTGGGACTGGGAGACCGGCGAGCGGGCGGAGTCGCACGCCGTGGATCCGTCCCTGCCGCTCGTGATCGAGGGCTCCGGCATCCTGACCGCCGGGACGGAGCCGCTCGGCGACCTGCGCGTGTGGGTGGACGCCCCCGCCGCGGCGCGCCGTGAGCGCGCCCTGTCGCGCGACGGCGACACCTACCGCCCGCACTGGGACCGGTGGGCGGTGCAGGAGGAGCAGCACCTCCGGCGGGACGAGCCGCTCGCGCGCACGACGCAGGCGTTCGCGCTGCCGTGACGGGTCAGGAGCCGGACGCGGCGTGCACGAGCCCGTCGAGCCGGTAGCCGAGCCATTCGTAGATGTCGTAGCGCGGGTCGGACGGGTCGTGGTCGTCCTCGTCGTGGATGCCGAGACGCGTCGCGATGACGAGGCGCAGCGCCGCGAGCGTCCGCAGCCACGCCTGGAGGTCGTCCGGGTCGAGCGTCACGGCCGCCTCGTCCCCCGCGGTGGGCTCCGCCGGATCGGCGTCGAGGTCGACGAGCGCGGCGAGCTGGGCGAGGAGCCGCTGCGCGTCGTCGCGGCGTCGCGCCAGCAGGTCGCCGCGGGTGACCGTGCGGAACTCGCGCGACGCCTCGGGATCGTCCGGGTACGCGTCGGGCGCGAGCCGCGCGACGGCGGGGTCGTCCGCCGTGACGGAGGCGCTGTCGTCGAGGAGCTCCAGGAACTGGCGCACGAGGCCCGACAGGTGGAACGCCTCCGCCGTCGTGAGCTCCAGGACGATCTCGAGCCGGCTCATGCGGGCGCCCTCCGGATCGTGGCCCACAGGCCGTAGTCGTGCATCGCCTGGGCGTGCAGCTCCATCTGCTCGCGCGCGCCCTCCGCGACGACGGCGTGCCCGTCGTTGTGGACGGCGAGCATGAGGGTCGTGGCGCGCTCCCTGCTGTACCCGAAGTACTCGCGGAAGACGTGCACGACGTAGCTCATGAGGTTGACGGGGTCGTTCCACACGACCGTCTGCCACGGGCCGACGCGTTCCCGGACGAGGTCGGGCGCCTCGTCGATCGC
>Ga0182744_1003886_pt1 | contig 11474 bp, 8 predicted proteins | sample eDN3rd30CKraftMG_FD_128525 | JGI IMG/M metagenome (GOLD analysis project Ga0182744, IMG submission 128525) | Enriched Miracle-Growth compost microbial communities from Emeryville, California, USA - eDNA 3rd pass 30_C Kraft MG (version 2) (version 2) ...
ATGCGCTGCCTGAAGCCCGCTCCATCCTCTGCGTGCGCGCCACGCGCACCAAGGATGGAAAAACTTCGTCCAACATCCCGTGGAGCTACGGCCACGTGACGATCCCGCGCCACCTGCGCGACATCGTGGTCACCGAGTACGGCATTGCCGACCTGCGCGGCAAGACGGATCAGGAGATCGTCATGGCGCTGATCGGCGTGATGGATGCACGCTTCCAGGAATCGTTCGTCGCCGATGCGCGGCGAGCCGGCAAGCTTCCTGCCGACTATCGCATTCCGGATACGGCGCGAGCCAATCGCCCGGAATTCCTGGCCAATCGCTTCGCGGCCTGGCGTCAGCGCGGGCTGTTCGCGGAGCTGCCTTTCGGGTCGGACTTTACCGATGAAGAGCTGGTGCTGAGCCGTGCACTGAAGTGGCTGGAGCACAGCACGCAATCCTGGTCTGGCCGGCTGACACTGCTGCGCGAGACGATGAAAACACAACCCGAGCCGCGCTGGCGGCCCTTGCTGGAGCGCATGTCGCTGTCCCAGCCGACCTCCCTCACCGAACGGTTGCAGTCCCGCCTGCTGACCGTAGCCCTGCGCATGACCTCCAACAGGGAAGCTGCGAAAGACCACAACGCCGCCTAGCAACCTTTTCGCGCAGTGCGGCATCCAAAGCGTACCTTCACGCCCCCGAACAGGATGTCCGCATGAAACCGCTCATCGCCCTGGCCTTGTTCTGCGCCGCCACCGTCTGTCACGCCGACGATTGCAAGTTCAGCGCCGACCGGTCGGCCACCCTCGACGCTGCCGGCGCGAGGAAGATCGTCATCACGGCTGGTGCCGGCGATCTGAAGGTCCACGGTCGCACCGGACAGAATGGCCTACAGGCCAGAGCTCGCGCCTGCGCCTCCAGCCAAGCGCTGCTGGACCAGATCCAGCTCGAAAGCCGCCGCGAAGGCGACGTGCTCTATCTCAGGACGGCCCTGCCGACGCCGACCTACGGCATGCTGGGCTTCAATCGTTATGCGACGCTGGATCTCGACGTCGTTCTGCCGGCATCGATCGACACGCAGATCGAGGACTCCAGCGGCGACATGGAGCTGGCGGGCCTAGCCTCGGCCGTGGTCGCGGACAGCTCGGGTGGCATCGATATCGAGCACATCGCCGGCCGGCTGGAACTCACCGACAGCTCCGGCGATATCGAGATCGAAGATGTCGGCGGCCCCTTGAGCGTGCAGGACAGCTCCGGGGACATCGAGATCAGGAACGTTCGCGGCGCGATCGAGATTCCAGTGGACAGTTCCGGCGGCATCGACATCGAGCAGGTAACCGGCAACGTTCACATCCGCAACGACAGCTCGGGCGACATCGCCATCCGGCGCGTGCAGGGCGATGTGGTCATCGATTCGGACAGCTCAGGCGACATCATCGTCGCTGACGTCAGCGGTAAGCTCGTCGTCGGCGCCGATTCCAGCGGCGACGTTCGACACGCGCGCGTACAGGGTGCCGTGCAGCTGCCGTGAAGCAGCTGCCGGCCGATGACCTCGGAAGGTGGACGTCGACGGACCTGAACTACGGGATGTCGACATCGTGAAGAGCTTGTGCCGCCTACGCCGGGCGGACGGGCGTGTTGGCCTGCTCGCCCACCACGGTCGTCCACTGACGCACGCGCCAGCTGCGCACCAGGCCGTTGTGGAAGTAAGGATCGTTCTGCACAAAGCGTTCGGCGGCGGCCGGCGAATCGCCCTCGAACCACAGGATGGCCGAATCCACCGGGTCGGTCAGAGCGCCCGCCAGGCGCAGCTCGCCCCGCTGGTTCGCCTCCCAGGCAAGCTTCAGGTGCTCATCACGAAACTGGCCGCGGCGCTCGACATAGTCGGGGACAAAGTCGTAGATCAACAGGTAGTGCATCTCTGGTTCACTCCTCACAACAAATCGCGCGACTGCAACTGCAACGCGCGAATGGTGGTTCTGATGTCGCTTGCGCTCGAACCGTTCGCCAGGATGGCGCGCGACACGTTCGGCAGCACGCGGCCGCGGGCAGCGGGCATGCGTGTGAGCACATCTTGAATGGTGGCGCCCTGCGCACCGACACCCGGCGCCAGGATGAAGGCCGTGGGCATTGCGGCGACCGTCTCGGCGGCATCCTCGCAGGTTGCACCGACCACCGCGCCGATCGGACCCAGGCCATCGGCGCTGGCGAGACGATTACGCTCGGTAATCAGGCGACACAAATTGCTCGCGACAGTTTCGCCGTTTGCCAGTTTCGCGGTTTGCAGCTCGCGGCCTTCAGGATTGGAGGAGCGCACCACGACGAACACGCCACCGTCGTTGCGGATGGCGATGTCGAGAAACTTCTCCAGGGCGCCGAATCCGAGATAGGCATGCGTGGTCACGGCATCGACCCGCAGCGGGCTCGATGGCGAGAAATAACCTGCCGCATACGCCTCGGCGGTGGTGTCGATATCGCCGCGCTTGCCATCGAGCAGAACCAGCACGCCGCGGCTGCGCGCCAACTGCGCCAACTGCTCCATCGCCCGCACACCGGCGCTGCCGAAGCGCTCGAAGAAGGCTGATTGCGGCTTGATGATGGACAGCTCGAACTGGGCTGCTTCGAGCACGCGCTTGCCAAATTCGTAGGCACCCTCAGCGGAATCCGGCAAGCCGCAGTTCTTCAGTAGCGCAGCGGAGGGATCGATGCCGACGCATAGCGGGCTGTGAGCGGCGATGGCTTGTTGGAGGCGGGTGGCGAAATCGGACATGTCGGTGCGGAACGAGTCGAGCTGTCGGAAGGATACGGACTGATGGTTCGCCGCGTCTACTGCGGTGGCGCCTGAAAGCCGTGTTCGCGATACGTCAGGACCAGCGTGTCGCGCACGCCGCCCAGGCCTTCGCCTTCGGGCTGAATCGGCGTGGTTTCATGGATGACGCGTGCATCGTCGAGCAGCAGCATGGTCCAGGGCGCCGTCATGGTGAACCGGACCCCGGCAATACCCTGGGCCTCGAACACCCGCGTCTCGCCGCCGCGCACTTCGTGACGATCGACGAGAATGACCGCAACGTAGTCCACGCCATCGCGATGCGCGCCTTCCGGCGTCGGCCGTCCGATGCCGGCGGCGGTGTCTATACGGAATTGATGAGCTTCGATATACCAGCGCTGCACCGGCCGGATCGTGGCGAACAGCCCGCCAAGCGCCTGCAACAATCGATTCCAGGCGGGCGCGGCCGTAATTTCCGGCTCGATGGGCTCGAACCAGCGCTCCATGCCGCCATGCAACGCGTTGTAGTGCGTCGGCTGCCAGTGGGCGCGATGCGGCGTCTGGGTCAGGGCCGCGGCGGTGTCGTAAGTGAAACAGCTATGGCGCCGATGGCGATAATTCCCACCGTCGCGCAGGTAGGTGTCCTGCGGCAGGCGCGACCACGAGGCACGCAGGCCGTCGAGCTGATTCACCGACAAACCGAGCTGCACCTGCACATCGGCCGGCGTCAGCAGCGCGTAGCCGGACTGAACGATCGAGCTGCCCGCCTCGGAAACCTGTCGCAACACCTTGAGCTCCCATTGAGCGCCCGCGCCGCAAGCCCTTGAAGCATTTCCTTGGAAGCCGCGACGGCGAGGAACTTGAAGGCCGGTTCGGCCGTCCTCATATTGTGACACGCGGCAGCCACGCATTGACTGACTCCATGACGGCTGCAATGGTGCCGCAACCTTCCCCTCCCGAGTTTCAGCTTCGAGTCCGCATGAGCCGCGCCTTCGTCAAAGAAATGGATGGCATTGACGTTCCGGAAGATTTTCCGGAACGGCCGGTAAGCTCGCAGCCGAATTTCGTGACCGCCCGCGGCCTGCAGCAGATCGAGGCGCAGACCCGGCAGCTGGAGCAGGAGCGCGAGCAGGCCAAGCAGGCCGACGACAAGCCCTTGCTGGCGCGTATCGATCGTGACCTGCGCTACTGGCAGCAACGCAAGGCCAGTGCCAAGCGCGTCGATCCGGAAAATCCGCCGGTGAAGGTCCGGTTCGGCACGCGCGTGACGCTGCAGTACCCGGACGGCAAGCAGCGCAAGTTCGTGCTGGTGGGCGAAGACGAAGCCGAGCCGGCGGCGGGACTGATCAGCTGGGCTTCGCCGGTGGGCCAGAAGCTGCTGGGCAACGAGATCGGCGAGGAAGTCGACTTGCAGGGCCAGCGCGTCGAGATCGTCGATCTCGACATCCCGAGCAGCTAGGCGCGGCGCCCTTCCTGGCACAACCTGTCGTCGCTCCCGCGTAAGCGGGAGTCCATCTTGATCCGCTGGACTCCCGCCTGCGCGGGAGTGACAAGCTCCGTGAACCATCCACGGGGACTCACGTCGTCAGGCTTCTTCAAGCCACCGAAGATTTAGCCGGCCGGATCGCCTGCGATATCAGCTCGCGCAGGCGCGAATGCGACACCGGCTTGGTGACGACCGAATCCATCCCGGCTTCGAAGCAGCGCTCGCGGTTCTCCGCCGTCGCATCTGCCGTCAGCGCGATGACGAAGGCGCGGCCCTGCGCCGTGGTATTGCGCTCCAGCGTACGTAGCTCGGCGGTTGCGGCGTGTCCGTCGAGCACCGGCATCTGGCAATCCATCAGGATGACATCGAAATTCTTGCCGGCCGCCGCGGCGACCGCTTGTGCACCGTTCTCGACCGCCGTCACCCGACAACCCATCACTTCCAGCATTTCCGTCAGGACTTCACGGTTCACCGCATTGTCCTCGGCCAGCAGCACCGTGGGCGCATGCACGATCGAGAACCGGGGCGCGGTCGCAAGCTCGGCCGGGATGCGATGCAGCTCGCTGTCCACGTCGCAACGCTCCAGTCGCAGCGTGAACCAGAAACTCGAGCCCTGGCCCGGCTCGCTGCGCAGCCCGATCTGTCCGCCCATCAGATCCACCAGCCGGCGCACGATTGCCAGCCCCAGCCCGGTGCCGCCGTAGCGCTGCGAGGTATTCGATTCTGCCTGGGTGAACGAGTCGAAGATGCGTGGCTGAACCTCGCGCGCGATGCCGATGCCGGTATCGCTGACGGTGATCTTCAGCTCGATGTTCTCCGCGTCGGAATGACTGACCGCGCAAGTGATCCCGACCGCGCCCTTGGCAGTGAACTTCACCGAGTTGGCCAGCAGATTGTTGAGCACCTGGCGCAGCCGCAGCGCATCGCCGACCACGAACGGCGGCACATTGGGCTCGATCTGGGTGATGAAATCCACGCCCTTGCTCTGGGCCGCGGCGATGAAGGGCGCGGCGGCGTTGTTCACGATCTCGGCCGGCGAGAATGGCGCTGCCTCAATCTGCAGCTTGCCGGCTTCGATCTTGGAGAAGTCCAGGATGTCGTTGAGGATGCCGAGCAGCGAGCGCGCCGAGCGCAGGATGGTGTCGGCCAGATGCCGTTGCCGCGAGTTGAGCTCGGTTCGCTGCAGCAGCTCGCACATGCCGAGCACGCCGTTCATGGGCGTGCGGATCTCGTGGCTCATGGTGGCGAGGAATTCGGACTTGAGCCGGTTGGCCTCGACCGCAGCGTCGCGGTCCTTGCGCAACGACTGCTGTACTTCCAGCTGCTGCAGCATGGTGTTGATCGAACGGCTCAGTGTGACGAACTCGGAAGCGCGATAGGCCTCGCCGACGCGCTGTGCGCCCGAGCCGGGCGAGCCGATGCTGGCGACCGAGCCAGCGAGCTTCTCGATGGGCGCCAGCACCCGCAATTCGATGACGAGGATGCCGGCGATGCAGAAAACGGCCGCGATCAGCAAAGTCGACAACAGCAGGTGCTCGCGCGTGCTGGCGAGCGTCGCCTGCAGCGGCCGGCCCATGCTCACGTGCAGCACCGCCGCGGGCTGGCCCCAGATGTCCTCGAGCGTAACGTGCCCGTCGATGACCTGCGTGCCGAGATAGAACGTGCTGCCGTTCTCCAGCGGATGCGTTTCGGTGTAGCCGTTGCCGCCGAGACGGTGATCGGCGCCGGCCGGCTCGACGGTGATCGGGACTGCCGTCACCCGGCTGGTGGCCGGCGCCACCGTACCGGCGAGCGAGCGGCCCATGATGAGCCGCCCCTTGGGCGTCTTGGACAGCAGGGAATCGGTGACGGCCTGCGAGCTGATCAGGAAAGTCCCGGCCGAAGTCGACACCAGGCCGGCAAGCGCATTGCCGTCATTGAGCCGGCCGCCGCGGCCGGCAAGCGCCAGGATGTCGGCAGGAACCTCGGCCAGCCGGGACTGCGCGCCGTTCCAGCTGCGGCCGTACAGCACCCGGCCCTGCTCGTCGACGATCACGAGCAGGTTCAGGCGCAGCCGGCGGAATGCGGCCAGATTCAGGTTGCTGTCGATGTAGTCCGGTTGGCGGCCGGCAACGAAGCGGTAGGTATCGTCCCATTGCGCCCAGTCGGAAGCGGTCGCATTCAGATCTTCGCGCTGCGCTTCAATGGTCTGTCGCGCGCTGCGCAGATGCTCGGAGGCCGTGCGGGATTCGACGTCCAGCAGCTGCTGCGTGAAAAAGGTGCCCGCAACGTAGTACTGGACGCCTGCCAGCAATACGAAGCCGAGGGACAGCAGCAGCGTGCAGCGCAGACTGCGGGGTGCGGAGCGCAGGCGAAACTTCATCGGGCGGCGGACTCATGATCGACCATCGGCATAGGATGCCTTGGAATGCAGGCCCGTCGGCGCTCGTCATCACAACCGCGCGGCGCAGATTGCGGAACTGCTCGCCGGTTTCTCGAAGTTCATCCAAGGTCTTAGCCACGACCGAGCCGGTGCACTTAGCCGTTGGTTGGCTCCATGCCATGGCATGGAGTAACGACTGCTCCAGGATTCCAATCCGAGCCGCGCGCCTGCCATCCGTGGCGTCGATTGAAGGTCGGTGCCTCCCTCCCGGTATACAAGACCACGCAGCAACGCTCTGTTTCTCAAACCAGTCGGATCCTGGCAGCGGCATGCGTTAGGCTTGCGGCTCTTTTTTTCACGAAGGGTCCGTGAAGCCATGCGCCAGTCCGCTCTTGCCGCTGTGTGTGCTCTGACCGCCCTGCTGCCCGCCGCCGCCTCGCAGGCCGCCGCTTCCAAACCGACGCTCACCACGCTGGCCGAACAGTCCGGCTACAAGCGGACCGGCCGCTACGAAGAGGTCGAGCGGCTGTGCGCCGCTTTTCAGCAGGCGTGGCCGTCGCAGGTGCGCTGTTTCGAGTTCGGCCGCTCACCGGAGAATCGGCCGATGCTGGCACTGGCCGCCTCGGCTGACGGCACGCTCGACGCGGCGGCCGCACACAGCAAGCAGCGCCCGGTGGTGCTGATGCAGGGTGGCATTCACTCCGGCGAGATCGACGGCAAGGATGCCGGCTTCCTGGCGTTGCGCGAGATGCTGGAAGGTCGTGCTGCCAAGGGCGCGCTGGAGCACGCCACTTTCGTTTTCGTGCCGGTCTTCAGCGTCGACGGCCATGAACGCTTCGGCCGCTGGAATCGGCCGAACCAGGTCGGCCCCGAAGAGATGGGCTGGCGCACCACCGCGCAGAACCTCAACCTCAATCGCGACTACACCAAGGCCGACGCACCGGAAATGCAGGCCATGCTGAAGCTGCTGGGCGAATGGGACCCGGTGCTGTACGTGGATCTGCACGTGACCGACGGCGCCGAGTTCCAACACGACATTTCGTACAACGTGGCGCCGACGCTCGCCGGCGATGCCGAACTGGTCCGCAATGCCGTCGTGCTGCGCGATGAACTGATGCGCAAAGCCACCGCGCTGGGCTCGCTGCCGCTCGATTTCTATCCTTCCTTCGTGCGCGACGACGATCCGCAGTCCGGGTTCGCCGACAGCATCTCCCCGGCGCGCTTCTCGCAGGCGTACTGGGCGAAGCACAATCGGATCGGTGTGCTGGTCGAAACCCATTCGTGGAAGGACTATCCGACGCGAGTGCGGATCACGCGCAACTCGATCATCGGCATGATGGAACTGGCCGCAATCCACGGCGATGAATGGCTGAAGGCGGCGCAAGCCGCGGATCAGCGCGCCGCACAGATCGGCGGCGCAAGCGTCGCGCTGGTGTACGACAACACCGATCACGTGAAGATGATCGACTTCCGCGGCTATGAGTACGTGCGCGAACCTTCGGCGATCTCGGGCGCGCTCATGACCCGCTACAACAACAAGCGCCCGCAGATCTGGCACATCCCGCTCAAGGACCAGGTGAAGCCGGCAGTCAGCGTCACGGCGCCGCGCGGCGGCTACATCATTCCCGCCGCCTATGCCGACTGGATGCAGCAGAAGCTGTCATTGCACGGCGTCGAAACGCACCGGATCGAAAGCGCGCAATCGAAGGCTGCCGTGCAAACGTTCCGCGCTACCAAAGCCACCAGCGCGCCGGCGACCTTCGAGGGCCGGACAGCCATGACGGTCGAAGGCGACTGGAAGAACGAGCAGCGCGACATCCCCGCCGGCTCGCTGTTCGTGCCGATCGCGCAGGCCAACTCTTATCTGGCGATGACGCTGCTGGAGCCCAAGGATCCCGACTCCTTCCTGAGCTGGGGCTTCTTCAATGCCGCCTTCGAGCGCAAGGAATATATGGAAGCCTACGTTGCCGAAGCGGTCGCCGAGGACATGCTCAAGAAGGATCCGGCGGTGAAGCAGGAGTTCGAGCGCAAGCTGGCGCAGGACCCGGCGTTCGCACAGAGCCCCATGGCGCGCCTGGACTTCTTCTATCGCAAGCATCCGTCCTGGGATGAGCAGCTCAATTTGTACCCGGTGTACCGGACGGAGTCGGTGCTGCACTGATGCTGCCAGCCGGGCTGGTTACGCAGCCCGGCCGCTCCCGCGGCGTCAGAATCCAGTGCGGGCGCGGATCTGCAGCTGGCGTTTGGGGTAGTCGATGACGAATGCTTCGAGCGAGCCGATGACGTCCATGCCGACCAGGAGCACCGGCTCGCGCGTCATCTTCCAGCGCTCGAAGATGAACATGTCGCCGAAAGTCAGCCGCAGTCCGCGCACCTGAATCCCGCCGATATACATCGTCGGAACGGGCACGACTTCGCCGCGGGCCACGTCCAGCGTCACGCCGACGATCTCTTGCGTCAGTCCGCCTTCGATCGGCCGCCGCTTCAGCAGCTCGCGCAATGCGTTGTTGCCCACGGTCGCCTGCGCGCCGGTATCGAGGATGGCCTTGACGCGCAGCGTACCGATCAACACGTCGAAGGTCGGCAATCGATGGCTGCCGCCCAGCGTCAGCGGCACTGCGGTAAAGCCCGCCTCGGCACGTTGCTGGCGTGAGCGCCTGATGGAAATCTCGTCCTTGCGGAAATCGACGACGATGCGCTTGTCGATCAGGCCCTCGGTGCCCAGCACCCCTTCGGCGCCGCCGAAGGCATCCGGCACGATCGGCAGCTGTTTGCCCTCCAGCAGCAGATCTCCCACTTCCAGTGTCTCGACCTTGATCGAAGGCACCAGCGCCGAACCGGTCACGCCGTGCAGCCGCATCATTCGAGGGCTGGCCACTGTAGACCCCAGCCTCGTGGCAACCGACTGAATGACGGCGGAGCTGGTCGCGCCGGTATCCAGCACCAGGCGGAATGGACCCTGCCCGTTGATCATCACGGGTGCCCAGACCCGGCCGATGCGGTCGCGTTTATTGGGCGCGACATAACGCGGCTCCGGCGCTTCGACGAGAACTTCTTCGGGAACGGGGGCGGTCGTCGTCTGGATGGCGCTCGATGGCACCTCGGCGGGCGTCGGCAGGTTGCCGGTGCCTTCGGGCACAGTCGCCGCGACCGCCAGCAGACAGCAGAGCAAGTGCATCGCTTCCCCCGGAACCCCTGATGGCTGCCATCTTCTTCAAATGGCGCCCGTGCAGCCACTATGCACTTTCAGAAGCGACGGCACCAACTCCGGCATCGGTTCGACGACGCACCCGCAGCGGGCAAGCAATTCATGGGACTACGTGACGGCTCGCACTCACGCCCGGCGGTTGCGGGCGCGCGAATCCTAGGGAACAAAGGCTTCGATGATCGCCCGGATATCGGAAGGGTCGAGCCTGCGCAAGCGCAGGCCCGACCCGCCTTTTCCGGCCTATCCGTGGCGCGGGGACATCAGTATGAGAATCGCACGCCGATGCTGTAGGCGCGGCCGATCTTGTCGTAGCCGGCGCCGAGCGGCGCCGACCAGGCATAGGCGACGCTGCTGGTGGAGACCGGCGGATCCTGGTCGAGCAGGTTGGTGACATTGCCGAACAGCTGCAGACGCCCGCGGCCGCTCTCGTACAGCGTGCGCTGCACGGAAGCATTGACGATGAACTGCGAATCGACCGTGTTGTCGGCGATCTGCGCTGCAGTGAAGGTGTTGTCGATATTGGTCTCGCCGGTATACACGCCTTGCAGGTACAGGGTCCACGGACCGTTGTTGTAGGTGGCACTGCCGGTCCAGCGCCATTGCGGCGAGCCTTCGCCGGCACGGTCGACGCTGGAGAGACCGTTGTTGACGATGAGCTCGTCCACATACGTGCCCAGCACCCGCAGCAGCAGGCTGCCCTGTTCGGGGCTGAGCAGTCCGGGCACCGGCAGCCGATAGCTCAGCTCCAGGTCCACACCGCTGGTCTTCTGCGCCGCGATGTTCAGCGTCTTGTTGGCAATGTTGGTGATGACGCCGGTGGACGGATCGCGCTGGATCAGATTGCACAGGCCGGGAGTCAGCGGTGCACCCTGCGCGCCGTAGCAGAAGTTGACAATGTTCTGCCCGCCCAGCGAGCTGATCGCGTCCTTCAGGTCGATGGTGTAGTAGTCCACCGAGGCCAGCAGGCCGGGAATCTGCGGCGGTTGCCAGGTGACGCCAATGGTCGTGGTGTCGCCCTTCTCCGGCTTGAGCAGCGGATTGCCGCTGGTGCTGACGGCGGTGAATGAGGTGGGAGCGCCCGGCAGGCCGTAGTCGGTGATGGTGCCGACGAACGGGATGGCCGTGGAGAACAGCTCCAGGATGTTGGCCGCACGGATGTCCTTCGAGCGGGTGCCGCGCAGCAGCAGGCCCTGGAATGGCGAATACGTCAGGCCGCCCTTCCAGGAAGTCACCTTGCCGCTGGTGCTGTAGTCCGTGTTGCGCGCCGCGGCGTTCAATTCCAGCGAGCGCGCGAACGGCAGATCCTTGAGCAGCGGCACCACGGTTTCGGCGAAATATTCCGTGACGTTGTAGTGGCCACCGTACTGCTTGGGATTGCCGAACTTCCAGCCGCCGTTGGGGAAGGCGGGAGTGATGAAGCGTGAGATCGGATCGGAATCCTGCGAGGCGCTTTCGCGCCGGTAGTCGATACCGGCCGTCACCGACACCACGTCGGCCCAGGTGGAGAAGGGCTCGCCGTGAACCGACACGCCGGCGACATCCTGCTTGATGGTGCTGTCGGTCATCATGGTGCCCAGCGAATAGGTTGCCGCTGCGGCCGAGACCGATCCCGAGCCGAAAGGATTGAGCGGCACACAGCCCGCCGCCGCGCCGCGCCCCTGGTAGTTCGGCGCGC
>Ga0182744_1003888_pt1 | contig 11470 bp, 8 predicted proteins | sample eDN3rd30CKraftMG_FD_128525 | JGI IMG/M metagenome (GOLD analysis project Ga0182744, IMG submission 128525) | Enriched Miracle-Growth compost microbial communities from Emeryville, California, USA - eDNA 3rd pass 30_C Kraft MG (version 2) (version 2) ...
AGAATCGCGTTCGCGAAGCCCGCGAACAGCGGCGTCGCGAACATCAGCAGCATGATCGTGCCGTGCATCGTGAACAGCTGGTTGTACTGGTCCTTCGTCGGGACCACCTGCATGCCCGGTTCGAACAGCTCGGCGCGGATGATCAGCGCCATCACGCCGCCAAGGAGGAAGAACAGCACCGAGGCGATCAGGTACATGTACCCGATGGTCTTGTGGTCAGTGGAGGTGATCCACTTGACGATGATGTTGCCCTTCTGCTCGATGCGCGAAGAGCTCAGCAGTGCGGCCTGACGCGGCGGGAGCGTCGTGGGACGCGAGCCGGTGTCGCTCTGGAGAGGAAGCGTGGTAACCATCAGTGGTCTCCCTCGGTGTCGGAGCTTGCGCCGGTGCCGGGCAGGTTCTGCAGCCGGTCGTACGCATCGTTGATGTCACCGGTCTGACCGGCGGCGGCAAGGGACGCGAGGTAGGCGTCGTACTCGTCCTGCTCGACCACCTTGACGTTGAAGAGCATCATCGAGTGGTACTGGCCGCACAGCTCGGCGCACTTGCCCTCGTACTCGCCGACCCGCGTCGGGGTGAACGACCAGAAGTTGTCCTTCCCGATGTACATGTCCTTCTTGTAGAGGAAGTCGATGATCCAGAACGAGTGGATCACGTCACGCGAGGTGAGCTTGATCTTCACCTCCTGGTCGACCGGCAGGTACAGGGTCGGGATCTCGTTGATCACGTTGCCGCGGTCATCGGTCTGCGCCTGGACGCCCATGCTCCAGACAGCGGCGTCGCCGTCCTCGCAGTCGCTCTCGTTGTACTGGAAGTCCCACGACCACTGCTTGCCGATGGCAGTGACGCACACATCGGGATCCTCGTACTGGGTCTCGATGATCGCCTGGTCGCGCGCGGTGAAGGCGAAGAAGCCGAGCACCAGGATCAGCGGGACGATCGTGTAGAAGATCTCGATCGGCATGTTGTAGCGCAGCTGCACCGGCAGACCGGTCTGCCCCTTGCGGCGACGGTAGGCGATGGCCGCCCAGCCCATCAGACCCCATGTGATGAGGCCGACGACCAGGAGCACGATCCACGATGTGGTCCACAGCCCCGCGACGCGCGCGGTCTGGTTCGTCGCCTGGACGCCGTCCTCCGTGAAGCCCGGCAGGAAGCCGTTGAGCTCGGTCGGAGTGCAGGCGGCGAGGGCGACGGCGGTGGCGATCCCCATCGGGATGACTGCCCAGCGGAGGCGTCGTTTCACGCGCACGGTTCACCTTTCGGAGTCATGAAGGTTCGGCACTGGCCAGTCTAGGGCAACCTCTCACCCGATTCTCGCCAACCGTCCAGGATGTCCCCACGTTCGAAGGGGGACCTGCGGGGTGAGGCGGCTCAGTGGAAGCTGTCGCCGCAGGCGCAGGATCCGGCTGCGTTGGGGTTGTCGATGGTGAACCCCTGCTCCGAGATCGTGTCCTTGAAGTCGATCTTGGCGCCGTCGAGGTACGGCACCGACATGTCGTCGACGATGACCTCCACGCCGTCGAAGTCGACGGCCTTGTCTCCGTCGAGGAAGCGCTCGTCGAAGTAGAGCTGGTAGATCAGACCCGAGCAGCCGCCGGGCTGCACGGCGACGCGCAGACGCAGGTCGTCGCGGTTCTCCTGCTCCAGCAGGCTCTTGACCTTCGCCGCGGCGGCGTCGGTGAGCTGCACGCCGTGGGCGGTCTCGGTGGGCGTAGCGAGGTCGGTCATGGCACTCCCCGGTGTCGGGCCGCGATGCTCTTCAGGAGCGGAGCGGCGAATGCCACGAGTCTACGCCCGCCGCACCGACGCGCGGGCGGCGTGTCGGCGGGTCAGACCATCCCGTCCAGGCTCTCCAGCAGCAGCGCCTCGGACACGAGCGCGTGCCGGAAGGTGTCGAGGTGCAGGGACTCGTTGGGGCTGTGTGCCCGCGCATGCGGGTCCTCCACGCCCGTGACGAGGATCTGGGCCTCCGGGAACTCGCGGACGAGGTCGGCGATGAACGGGATGGATCCGCCCACCCCGATGTCCACCGGCTCCACGCCGTAGCCGCCGTGCAGCGCCGAGCGCGCCTGGGCGACCGCCCAGCCCGAGGTGTCGACGAGGAAGGCGTCACCGCAGTCGATGTCACGGAAGGACAGTTCGGCGCCGAACGGCGCGTGCGCGCGCAGGTGCGCTTCGATGGCGGCGTACGCGTCGGCGGCCGCCTGGCCGGGGGCGATCCGCGCGCTGATCACGACGGAGACCTCGGGCGACAGGGTGTTCGAGGCGTTGCGCACACTCGGCGCGTCGATGCCGGTCACGGTGATCGACGGCTTGTTCCAGATGCGGCTGAGGATCGTGCCCCGGCCGATCGGGCTGACCCCGTCCGGGAGCCCCGCCTCGCTGCGCAGCGTCTCCTCCGTGTAGTCGGGGGTTGCGGCATCCCGCTCGGTCAGCCCCGCGACGGCGACCGCGCCATCGCCGTCCCACAGGGTGGACAGCAGCTTGATCGTCGCGAGCATCGCGTCGGGCACCGCTCCCCCGAACATGCCGGAGTGCGAGGCGTGCTCGAGCGTCCTGACGGTGAGCGTGAACCGTGCGTTGCCGCGCAGTGAGACGGTCAGCGCCGGCGTCACGGCATCCCAGTTGCCGGAGTCGGCCACCACGATGACATCGGCGCGCAGCGCGTCGGCGTTGTCGCTGAGGAACTGCGCGAACGACGCGGAGCCGGCCTCCTCCTCACCCTCGATGAAGAGGTTCACACCGAGATCGAAGTCGGCCCCCAGCGCGGCCACGAGGGCGCGCAGTGCGCCGACATGCGCCATCACGCCGGCCTTGTCGTCCGCGGCACCGCGCCCGTACAGGCGACCCCCGCGCACGGTCGGCTCGAACGGAGCCGACTCCCAGAGCGCCTCGTCACCGACCGGCTGCACGTCGTGGTGGGCGTACAGCAGGATCGTGGGTCGGCCGTTGCGGGCGGCGCGCGTGGCGAGCACCGCCGGCATCCCCTCCTGCCCCGTCGCCGGGACCACGGCGGTCTTGATCTCCACCCGGTCGAAGATCCCGAGGTCGTCGAGCAGCCCCTTCACCGCGTCAGCACTGCGCGCCACGTCGACACGGTCGAACCCGGGGAAGGCGATCGACGGAATGCGCACGAGGCGTCCCAGGTCGGCCAGGGCGGCGGGGATGACGGCTTCGGCGGCAGCGCGCACAGCGCCCGCACGGGAATCGGGAGAGGTCATGCGGGTAATCTTAGAACTCCAGCTCTCCGCCGATCCGAGGTCTCCCGTGGCTAAGACTCCCGCCGCCCCTGCTCCCGACGCCGCCTCCGACGCTCCCCAGGGGGCGGGCAAGAATCGTCCGACGCCGTCCCGCGCCGAGCAGGAGGCCGCCCGCAAGCGTCCGCTCGTGCCCGACACGAAGGAGGCGAAGGCACGCGCCAAGATGGAGCTCGCCGCGCAGCGCGAGAAGGCCCGCATCGGCATGGCCAGCGGCGACGAGAAGTACCTGCCGCTGCGCGACAAGGGTCCGCAGCGCAGGTTCGTGCGTGACTTCGTGGATGCCGGCTGGCACCTCGGCGAGGTCGTGATGCCGCTCATGATCGTCGTGATCCTGCTCAGCCTCGTGCCGAACCAGGCGATCGTGTACTACGGCTTCATCGGCCTGTGGGTGTTCATCCTGTTCGTGATCGGCGACATGATCATCACGTCGGCTCGGGTCAAGAAGGCGGCCAGGGCACGCTGGGGCGACAACACCGAGAAGGGTCTCGGCTGGTACGCGGCGATGCGCACCGTGCAGATGCGCTTCATGCGCCTGCCCAAGCCCCAGGTCACGCGCGGCCAGCGCCCCGAGTAGGCCGCGCGCCCGGCATCCCCCGCCGCGAACAGCAGATCCGGCCAGAACAGGACGCTGACGGCAGAAACCGTCAGCGGATGCCGCGAGCCAACTCCCTGTTGATCTGACGCGCCCAGAATGGTCCGCGGTAGATGAAGGCGGTGTAGCCCTGCACGATGTCGGCACCGGCATCCAGGCGCTCGCGCACGTCAGCGGCGGTCTCCACTCCTCCCGCGGCGATGATGCAGAAGCCGGCGGGGACGACGGCACGCACGCGGCGCAGCACCTCGATCGAGCGGTCGCGCAGCGGAGCGCCGGAGAGGCCACCGGCGCCGGCGGCCTCGACCACGGCCGCATCGGTGCGCAGGCCGTCCCGGGAGATCGTCGTGTTGGTGGCGACCAGGCCGGATAGCCCCAGATCCACGGCCAGACGGGCGATCGCCTCGACCTCGTCGTCGGGCAGGTCAGGAGCGATCTTCACCAGCAGAGGTGTCGTCCCTGCCGCGTCACGCACGGCCGCCAGGAGCGGACGCAGCGTCTCCACCGCCTGCAGGCCGCGCAGACCCGGCGTGTTGGGCGACGATACGTTCACGACCAGGTAGTCGGCCACCGGTGCCACCGCGCGCGTGCTGGTGACGTAGTCGGCGGTCGCGGCATCCACATCGACGACGCGGCTCTTGCCGATGTTCGCGCCCAGCACGAGCCGCTTCGTCCGCCGCCGCGCCTTCGACAGCCGCGTGGCCGCCGCTGCGGCACCGCGGTTGTTGAATCCCATGCGGTTGATCAGTGCCCGGTCCGGGACGAGCCGGAACAGTCGCGGCTTCGGATTGCCGTCCTGCGCGATGGCGGTGACCGTGCCGACCTCCACATGCCCGAAGCCCAGCGCGTACAGCCCATCGGTGGCGATCGCGTTCTTGTCGAAGCCCGCCGCGACCCCGAACGGCGAGTCGAACACCAGCCCCAGCGCCTCGGTGCGCAGGCTCGGATCGGGGCGCGTGATCGCCCGGGCGACCGGGCGTAGCGGCCAGACGCCGAGCGCGCGGATCACCAGCATCGCGGCGTGGTGCGCCGTCTCGGGATCCATCCGGGTGAACAGGTGACGGAAGATGAACGCGTACATCGCCCTTCAGCCTACGGGCGCGGCGCGCACGCTCGTGCACGCGCGCGGCGGATCACTCCCCCGCCGCCGCGTCCGCGGCCCGCTCGATGTCCTCGGCGTGGTCGGCGCGCAGCTGCGCGATGGCGCTCTCGAAGTCATCGAGGCTCTCGAACGCCTGGTACACACTGGCGAACCGCAGGTACGCGATCTCGTCGAGCTCGCGCAGCGGCGCGAGGATCGCGAGCCCGATCTCATTGGTGTCGATCTGCGACGTGCCGGTCTGACGCACCGTCTCCTCGACGGCCTGGGCGAGCAGAGCGAGGTCACCCTCGGTGACCGGACGGCCCTGGCATGCCTTGCGCACGCCGGACATCACCTTGTCCCGGCTGAACGGCTCGATCACGCCGGACCGCTTGATGACGTTCAGGCTCGCCGTCTCGATCGTCGAGAAGCGTCCACCGCACTCCGGGCACTGGCGGCGACGGCGGATGCTGAGACCGTCGTCGCTCGTGCGCGAGTCGATGACGCGCGAGTCGGCGTGGCGGCAGAACGGACAGTGCATGGGCGACCTTCGCTATCCGGACCGGTGTCGGCCCTTACTCGAATCGGGCGGTGACGGCCTCGCCGTGCGCGGGCAGCGCCTCGGCGTTGGCGAGCGCGACGATCCCGTCGCGGACCGCCGCGAGCGCGTCGCGGTCATACGCGATCACCTGCTGCGGGCGCAGGAACGTCGACGCCGACAGCCCGGATGCGTAACGAGCCTGCCCACCGGTGGGCAGCACGTGGTTGCTGCCGGCGAGGTAGTCCCCCAGGCTGACAGGAGAGTAATCGCCGACGAACACGGCGCCGGCGTTGACGAAGTCGTCCACGCGGGGCTCGCGCACGTGCAGCTCCAGGTGCTCGGGCGCATAGGCGTTGCTGAACGCCGTGGCCGCCGTCAGGTCGTCGACGAGGACGATCGCCGACTGCGGCCCGGCGAGGGCCTGCGCAATGCGGTCGGCGTGGCGCGTGCGTGCGGCCCGCCGTGCGACCTCGACCGCGACGGCGTCGGCGAGCGGACTGGATGCCGTGACGAGCACGGCCGCGGCCTGCTCGTCGTGCTCGGCCTGGCTGACCAGGTCGGCGGCCACCAGTGCGGGGTCTGCGGAGTCGTCGGCGACGATGAGGATCTCGGTCGCGCCGGCCTCGGAGTCGGTGCCGACCACGCCGGCCACCACGCGCTTGGCGAGCGCGACGAAGTTGTTGCCCGGTCCGGAGATGACGTCGACCGGCTCGAGCCCCAGCGACGGAACGCCGTAGGCGTACGCACCGATCGCGCCCGCGCCGCCCATCGCGTAGACCTCGGTGACGCCCAGCAGCGCGGCCGCGGCGAGGATGACGGGGTGGATGCGGCCGTCGTGCTCACGCTGCGGCGGGGATGTCAGTGCGACCTGCGCGACACCGGCCACCTGCGCCGGCACGACGTTCATGACAACACTGGAGGGATAGACGGCCTTGCCGCCGGGCACGTAGACGCCGACGCGCTGCACCGGGCGCCAGTGCTGTTCGATGCGGGCGCCGGGCGCGACCTCGGTGACCGCGGGTGCGGGCACCTGAGCGGCCGATCCCTCGCGTACGCGGACGATCGCCTCGTCGAGCGCGGCGCGCACCTCCGGGTCGAGCGCGGCCAGCGCCTCATCGAGGTGCTCCTGGGGAACGCGGATCGCGTGCCCCTCCACGCCGTCGAACTGCGCGGCCTGTTCGCGCAGGGCCGCTTCGCCGCGACCGGCGACATCGTGCACGATGCGAGCGGCGGTAGTGAGCGCTTCGTCGCGGGCAGCGGAGGCGCGTGGCACCGCCGAGAGCAGGTCCGCGGTCGTCAGATTCCGACCGCGCAGATCGATCGTGCGGAGCATCCCTTCAGATTAGCCCGTCTGCCGCACGGTCTTCCGCCGCGCTCAGCCGCGAGTGACGCCCGACACGTCGGTGAGATAGCCGATCCGGCCGTCCTCGTGTCGCACGACGAAGGCGTCACCGCGATCCTCGATGACCAGCGCCCAGGCCGTCGGACCGACGGTGAACAGCGGGATGCCGTTCTCGTCGACGACGTCACGCTCGACCGGCGCGAGTGCCCAGAACGCCTGAGTGGCTGCGGCGGGCTGCACCTGGACGTCGGCCTGGCTCAGCACCTCGGTGTGTGACTCGGTCTGCGATTCGGCGTGCGGAGCGAAGGGCGACGGATCGGCGGCGGCGCCGTACCCGGCGGAAGTCGTGCCGTAGGCCGCCGGTGCGGTGGCAGCCGGAGGCTGAGCGGTGCGCTCGACGGCGGGACGGGCCACGACCGGGCGCGCCCGGCGCGCAGCGGAGTGCGCGACCTGCTCGGGGCGATGCCGGAAATCGGCGTCGAACGGGGCGATGAACGGCGCCAGCGTGGTCAGGAACACGCCGACGAGCATCAGGAAGAACTCGACCCAGACCACCCAGCTGTTCAGCCAGAACCCACCCGATGCAGCCCGGGCGATGTTGTTCCACAGGATGCCGAGCCAGACGACGGTGGAGACGGAGAACGCGACCGAGGCGAACTGGTCGATGCCCAGAGAACCGACGCGGCGGATGCCGTCCGGGGAGAACCGGCGCAGCGCGATGAGGAAGACAGCGGCGGTGGGCACGCCGATCGTGAGGATCCAGTCGATGCCGCTGGTCCAGACCGAGGCCCCCAGGCCCAGCGCCTCGCCGAAGCGCGACTCCGCGTAGACGGAGAAGAACGAGACGATGAACGCGACCAGCCAGACGCCCAGCAGGGCGACCTCGCGGACGGAGAAGGGCCCGATGCCGTAGTGCGGGGGTGCCGCGTCGGCCACGGACGATGCGGCCACGTCGGTCTCGGCATCGCCCTCCGCGGTTGCGCCGGCCTCACGCGGTGTCTGCGCCGCGGCGCCCGCGTCGACCTCGGTGGCCGCGTCGGCGGCGGCGACGTCATCCACGGCGGGCACCTCGTCGGCGGCGAACGGCTCGTCCCGGACGGGCTCGTCGGCGGTGTTCTCGTGGGGGGTGTTGGCGTCGCTCACGACGATTCCTTCCAGTGGGGAGCAGGTCGGTGGTGCGATCCTACTCGCGTGCGTGATGGCCCGGCCGAAGCGCTGCGGCTCAGCCGAGGCACTGCGGGCCGAGCAGGCCCTTGAGCTCGCCGTACAGGTCGGCGGTGACCGTCACCGCCATCGGCACGTCGAAGACCTTGGCGGTGCCGCCCTTGTGCAGCTTCAGCGTCACCTCGGTCTCACCGCGATGGCGTTCGAGGGTCTCGGCCAGTCTTCCGATCGTCGTCTCGGTCGCACGGTGCTCGGGCAGCATCAGCACCAGCGGACCGGAGGCGTCCATCGCCCCGAGATCAGGCACGAATGCGGACTGGCCGTGCAGGTTCAGACCGTCATCGCGTCGTGACACCCTGCCGCGCACGACGAGGATGGCATCCTGCTGCAGCATCGTCTGGAACTCGGTGTATGTCTTGCCCATGAACATGACGGTCACCTCGCCGTCGAAGTCCTCGACGGTGATCATGCCGTACGGATTGCCACTCTGCTTGGCGACGCGATGCTGCACGCTGGTGACCAGGCCGGCGATGGTGACCTGGTCGCCGTCCTGCACATCCTCGGAGGCGAGCAGGTCGTGGATCGACGTCGACGCATGCTTGGCGAGCGGGATCTCCAGCCCGGCGAGCGGATGGTCGGAGACGTAGAGTCCGAGCATCTCGCGCTCGAACGCGAGCTTGTCCTTCTTGGTCCATTCCGGGCGCTCCGGCACCCGGGCCGGCATGATCTCCTCCGCCTCGTCGTACAGGCTGTCGAAGTCGAACCCGATCGCGCCGGTGGCCGCCTTCCGCTTGACGTCGACCGCGGCCTCGGTGGCATCCTCGTGGATCTCCATGAGGGCCCGCCGCGTGTCGCCCAGCGAGTCGAACGCGCCCGCCTTGATCAGCGACTCCACCGTGCGCTTGTTGGCGACGTGGGCCGGCACTTTCGTCAGGAAGTCGTGGAAGGACGCGAACGACTCCGCCTGCCGTGCCTCCACGATGCCGTCGACGACGTTCGCGCCGACGTTGCGCACCGCGCCGAGACCGAAGCGGATGTCCTCGCCGACGGCGGCGAAGTAGCGGATCGACTCGCTGACATCCGGCGGGAGCACCTGGATGCCCATCCGGCGACACTCGTTGAGGTAGACCGCCATCTTGTCCTTGGAGTCGCCGACGCTCGTCAGGAGGGCGGCCATGTACTCGGCCGGGTAGTGCGCCTTCAGATATGCGGTCCAGTACGACACGAGGCCGTATGCGGCCGAGTGCGCCTTGTTGAAGGCGTAGTCGGAGAACGGCAGCAGGATGTCCCAGAGCGCCTGGACGGCGCCGTCGCCGAAGCCGCGCTCCTTCATGCCCCCGGAGAAGCCCTCGTACTGCTTGTCCAGCTCGGACTTCTTCTTCTTGCCCATGGCGCGGCGCAGAATGTCGGCCTGGCCGAGCGAGAACCCGGCCACCTTCTGCGCGATCGCCATGACCTGCTCCTGGTAGATGATCAGGCCGTAGGTCGTGTCGAGGATGTCGCGCAGCGGCTCCTCGAGCTCGGGATGGATCGGGGTGATCGGCTGCAGTCCGTTCTTGCGCAGCGCGTAGTTGGTGTGCGAGTTCGCGCCCATCGGGCCGGGGCGGTACAGCGCGATGACGGCCGAGATGTCCTCGAAGTTGTCCGGCTTCATGAGGCGCAGCAGCGCCCGCATCGGCCCACCGTCGAGCTGGAAGACACCCAGCGTGTCGCCGCGCGTCAGCAGGTCATAGGCGTCACGGTCGTCGAGCGCGAGATGCTCGAGGTCGAGCTGCTCTCCCCGGTTCATGCGGATGTTGTCGAGCGCGTCGGAGATGATCGTGAGGTTGCGCAGCCCCAGGAAGTCCATCTTGATGAGGCCGAGCGTCTCGCACGAGGGGTAGTCGAACTGCGTGACGATCTGGCCGTCCTGCTCGCGGCGCATGATCGGGATGATGTCCAGCAGCGGCTCGCTGGACATGATGACGCCGGCGGCGTGCACACCCCACTGGCGCTTGAGTCCCTCCAGACCCAGCGCGCGATCGAACACGGTCTTGGCCTCGGGGTCGCTTTCGATGAGGGCCCGGAACTCGCTCGCTTCCTTGTAGCGCTTGTGCTCAGGATCGAACATGCCGCCGAGCTCCATGTCCTTGCCCATGACCGCCGGCGGCATCGCCTTCGTGAGCTTCTCGCCCATGCTGAACGGGAAGCCGAGGACGCGCCCGGCATCCTTCAGCGCCTGCTTCGACTTGATCGTGCCGTAGGTGACGATCTGCGCGACGCGCTCGGAGCCGTACTTCTCGGTGACGTAGTCGATCACCTCGCCGCGGCGGCGGTCGTCGAAGTCGACGTCGAAGTCGGGCATGGAGACGCGGTCGGGGTTGAGGAACCGCTCGAAGATGAGGCCGTGCTCAAGCGGGTCGAGGTCGGTGATCTTCATCGCGTAGGCGACCATGGAGCCGGCGCCCGAGCCGCGGCCGGGTCCGACGCGGATGCCGTTGTCCTTGGCCCAGTTGATGAAGTCGGCGACGACGAGGAAGTAGCCGGGGAATCCCATCTGGAGGATGATGCCGGTCTCGTACTCCGCCTGCTTGCGGACCCGGTCGGGGATGCCGCCGGGATAGCGGTAGTGAAGGCCCTTCTCGACCTCCTTGATCAGCCAGCTGTCCTCGGTCTCGCCGTCGGGAACCGGGAACCGGGGCATGTAGTTCGCGGAGGTGTTGAACTCGACGTCGCAGCGCTCGGCGATGAGCAGTGTGTTGTCGCACGCCTCGGGATGGTCGCGGAACATCTGCCGCATCTCGGCGGCGGTCTTGATGTAGTAGCCGTCGCCGTCGAACTTGAACCGGTTCGGGTCGTCGAGGGTCGAGCCCGACTGGACACACAGCAGCGCCTCGTGCGCATCGGCCTCGTGCTGGTGCGTGTAGTGCGAGTCGTTGGTCGCGACGAGCGGGATGTCGAGGTCCTTCGCCAACCGGATCAGGTCGGTCATGACGCGCCGCTCGATGGAGAGGCCGTGATCCATGATCTCGGCGAAGTAGTTCTCCTTGCCGAAGATGTCCTGGAACTCCGCCGCGGCGGCGCGGGCGGCGTCGTACTGTCCGAGCCGTAGGCGCGTCTGCACCTCGCCGGATGGACAGCCCGTCGTCGCGATGAGGCCCGTGCCGTAGGTCTGCAGCAGCTCGCGGTCCATGCGGGGCTTGAAGTAGTACCCCTCCATGCTCGACAGCGAGCTGAGCCGGAACAGGTTGTGCATCCCCTCGGTGCTCTGGCTCCACATCGTCATGTGGGTGTAGGCGCCGGAGCCGGAGACGTCGTCGCTCTTCTGATCGGGCGACCCCCATGCGACGCGGGACTTGTCGCTGCGGTGGGTGCCCGGCGTGACGTAGGCCTCGAGGCCGATGATCGGCTTGACCCCGGCGTTTCGCGCCGCGTTGTAGAACTCGAACGCGGCGAACGTGTTGCCGTGGTCGGTGACGGCGATCGCCGGCATCCCGTACTCGGCGGC
>Ga0182744_1003889_pt1 | contig 11467 bp, 11 predicted proteins | sample eDN3rd30CKraftMG_FD_128525 | JGI IMG/M metagenome (GOLD analysis project Ga0182744, IMG submission 128525) | Enriched Miracle-Growth compost microbial communities from Emeryville, California, USA - eDNA 3rd pass 30_C Kraft MG (version 2) (version 2) ...
CATTGTTTCTGTTGAAATTATGCTGGTTGTCCTTCATTATAAGGATAGAGACTTTTGTTTACGTATTATTTTATGAAGGAAGTAGATTATGACGGAAGAAAACATAACCCGAATAGATTTGAATGGGAAAGAAATTATATTAATTGGTACCGCTCATGTTTCCAAGCAAAGTGTTGAACAGGTTAAAGAGGTCATAGACCGTGAACAGCCTGATTCTGTTTGTATTGAGCTGGATGACCAACGCTACAAGTCGATTATGGAGGGCAGCAAATGGAGAGAAACGGATATCTTTAAGGTTATTAAAGAAAAGAAGGCCACACTCCTATTAATGAATCTAGCCATTTCGTCATTTCAAAACCGATTAGCGAAGCAATTTGATACCAAGCCTGGGCAGGAAATGATTCAAGGAATTGAATCGGCAAAAGAAATAGGGGCTGAGTTAGTATTAGCCGACCGCAATATCCAAATTACTTTTTCTCGTATTTGGAGCAATGTGAGTTTTTGGGGTAAAGGTCAGCTGCTAACTTCTATTTTCTATAGCATTTTTAATAAGGAGTCCATTTCCGAAGAAGAACTGGAGAAAATGAAAACACAGGATACATTGAATGCCTCTCTTGCCGAAATTTCGGAAGCGTTCCCTCGGTTAAAGAAGCCTTTAATTGATGAGCGGGATCAATACTTAGCTCAAAAAATTAAAGAAGCACCTGGTAAAAAGGTGGTAGCCGTCCTAGGGGCTGCGCACGTTCCAGGAATTACAAAAGAGATCCATCATGATCAGGATTTGCAAGCACTCACACAAACAAAACCAAAATCAAAAACACCGCAAATAATTGGCTGGGCCATTCCAGTGCTTATTGTGGCGATCATAGCATTTACCTTCTTTCTTAATCCGGCCGCTGGTATGGATCAAGCGATTAGCTGGATACTTTGGACCGGAGTTACAGCGGCAATTGGTGCCGCGGCAGCCTTAGCGCACCCGCTGGCGATTTTATCTGCCTTTTTGGCAGCGCCAATCACCACTTTACATCCATTATTGGCTGCTGGCTGGGTATCGGGGATTGTGCAAGCTTATCTCAAACGCCCAAGTGTCGCAGACTTTGAATCATTATCAGAAGATGTGTTCTCAATAAAAGGGTTTTGGCGTAATAAATTTACAAGGGTTCTGCTGGTGATCATCCTTACCAACATTGGAGGTTCGTTCGGAACCTTTATCGGGGGAGCGGACGTCATCCGTACTTTCCTTAATAATTTGTAAAAGCGATTTATATCTACCACAGTTCTAGGAGCTGTGGTGATTTTTTTATGGAATATTTATTTTGGCACGTAAATCAGGGATTTGGCACGTAAACTTTAAAATCGGCACATAAAGCAGAAATTTGGCATGTAAATTTGTAATACGGCACGTAAATCCCAAAAAGGTAATTTAAGAGTTTATTAGGGTTGGATTCATCGCTCCAAATTGAATATCAATGACCTTGGACTGGCATTTTCCAGCATTTTTTTAGCTTTTGATGATTCAGGAGTCAGTTTGGCACGTATATCGAGGATTTGGCACGTATATCTGAAGAACGGCACGTAGGATACAAATTTGGCACATAAATCCAAAAAGGTGAATTTATAGTAATCTGGGATTGACGTCATCGCTTTTTTTATGGATGTAAAATGTTGTCGAACGTTTACTAGGTATTGGAGCAGTTTGCTGAAGTAGAATAGAAGTAATAGACTAGCAGAAGGGGTTGGAAATGGTTGAATATTTATCTCATCCGTCATGGTGAAGCAGAGCATAACGTGGATAAAACAGTAATGGCGCATACGCATGACTCACAGCATAGTTTAACAGAGTTGGGCCATAAACAAGCGCAGGTAACGGCTGAATTTTTCAAAACAATCGCTTCACCAAAGACCGTTTTATATAGTTCTCCTTATTTACGTACCATGCAAACAGCTCAAGCAATTCATTCTGCACTCCCAGAAGTCGTTCCATTTTTCGAAAATCCGTTAATAAGAGAGTGGGAGCTTGGCAATCTTTATGACTTTACGGATCGAACTCCTGAAAAGAAAAAAGAATTTAAAGCCGCAGGTCAATTTTATTTTCGCTTTCAAAATGGGGAATCATTAGCAGATGTATATTTAAGAGCAACAATGTTTATGAATACCGTGGTAGAACGGGTGAAACGCCAGCAGCGATATGATAATGTTGTCATTGTAACGCATGCAGCGTTTATTCATATGCTGCTTACCTTTCTAATGAATTGGCCAATCGAGGATTTAAAAAATTTTAAACCAGTTGAAAATGCCTCCGTTATTAAAATAAATGAGGTTGATGGAGACTATCTGTACGAGAAAATCTTTGTTCCAATCGTCAATTAAAACTCAATAAATCAGAGCCCTCAATTATCTAATTGAGGGTGTTTTTTGTAGAATAATAATTTTTATTTCTAATATAGCAAAATATAAGTTTTATTGCTTATAAAGATAGTGAGAACGGTTTCAATGAATTTTTTAATAATTTAAATTGACTGAAAAGTATAATTATATTATTATTCTAATAATAACTAAAATCTTTCGTAAAACGAAAGAATTCATTCAAGAAAGAAGGGGACTCATATGTCACAGATGTTAGCGTTAGTAATTCTAATGGCTATTTTATTTATCGGAGATTTAGTTGCAGTACGAACAAAGGCATGGGTACCTTCTATATTCGTTTGTGCGGTCTTGTTCCTTTTAGGATACTGGACATTCTTCCCGCAGGACATCGTTGCACTTGCAGGTGTTCCACCAGTTGTTGCTACGATGATGATGTACTTATTAATTACGAATATGGGAACGTTATTATCGCTTCGGGAATTGAAAAATCAATGGAAAACAATCGTCATTGCGCTTTCTGGTATTCTAGGAATTATCGCTGTGCTATTTGGAATTGGGACATTACTTTTCGGTTATCAGACAGTGGTTGTGGCCATTCCTCCTTTAGTTGGCGGTGTTGTATCTGCCTTAATAATGTCAGAGGGAGCTAAGGAAGCAGGACTTGCCACTTTATCTGTTTTTGCCATCGTTATTTATGTCATGCAGGGATTTGCTGGATATCCAATCACTTCGATTGTTTTGAAAAAAGAAGGAAAGAGACTGCTGCAGCAATATCGCAGTGGAAAACTTTCGGCAGAGGCACAAGGAACAGCGGCAGCCGAGGTGGCAGCTACTGCCGTTGCCAAACCTGAGTTGAAACTTTTTAAGAATATGCCAGAAAAGTATAATACTGACTTTTTTAAGTTTCTAAGACTTTCATTGGTGGCTTACTTAGCTTACCTAACTTCAACTCTATTAGCACCAGTGGTCACGGTCAGCCCGTTTGTTCTCTGCTTACTATTCGGGGTAATTGCAACAAGTGTTGGTTTTCTTGAGAAGCAGGTATTACAAAAAGCAAATGGTTTCGGATTTGCCATCATGGCACTAATGCTCTTTATTTTTGACGGATTAAAACAAGCGACTCCAGGCATGATGCTTGAAATCATTTATCCACTTGTCGGCACAATTGTACTAGGTGTAATCGGAATGTATATCTTCTCCTTCATTGTCGGTAAGATTTTAAAAGTGAGTAAAGAAATGGCGTTCGCTGTTTCGCTAACGGCACTATATGGTTTTCCAGCCGACTACATTATTACAAACGAAGTAATTAAATCCTTAACGGAAGATGAAAAGGAAAGAGAGATACTGACTAGCCATATGCTGCCGCCAATGCTGGTTGGAGGCTTCATTACAGTAACCATGGTGTCAGTCGTATTAGCAGGTATTTTTGTAGGATTCCTGTAAGAAAGGATTGAAGGGAATGGGAACAAGAGTAGAAACAAATTTTGAAGTCGTGCAGGCGCGAGTCGAAAGTCATATTGACACACTGAGTACCTTTACTGCTACACCGGGGCAGGGTACTACCCGGCTTACTTATAGTTCAGAGGATTTGCAGGCACGTCAGTATATAAAAGAGAAGATGAAGGAATACGGTCTGACTGTACGTGAAGATGGGTTAGGTAATATTTTTGGAAAGCTTGAAGGAACATTAAAGGATGCACCTAGTGTCTTGATTGGTTCTCATTTTGATTCAGTCCCAAATGGCGGTTCCTATGATGGGCCGGCAGGAGTGGTGGCAGGTCTTGAGGTAGCGGCCCTTTTCGCTGAGAACCAATTACAACCCAAATATCCGTTAGAAGTAATTGCATTAGTTGAAGAAGAAGGTGCACGTTTTGGCGGAGGGTTAATGGGATCCCGCGGTATTGTTGGATTACTAAATGAGGAAGATTTCAATCGTTTAAAAGATAAAGATGGTATTTTCGCAGTAGATGCGATGAAGAAAATTGGTCTAGATCCTGCTCTTCCTAAAAAGAGGGACCCAAAGACGATGAAGGCATACCTTGAGTTGCATATTGAACAAGGCCCGATCCTAGAAGAAAAGGAAATTCCGATTGGGGTGGTTGAGGCTATAGTTGGCTTAACTCAATTAGAAGTAACCGTCAAGGGACAGGCCGGCCATGCAGGGACAACTCCAATGAGCCGCAGAGCGGACGCATTAGTCACCGCTGCTCAGATGATTGCACAATTCCCTCATCTTGCTGAATTGGAAGGCAATGGTACTGTTGTCACGACAGGAAGATTGAATGTTTTTCCGAATGGAGCAAATGTCATTCCTGATAAAACGGTGTTTACAGTGGACATCCGTTCAGGCAAGGAAGAAAATGTTTTGAATGTCATACAAAAAGTAAAAGAATTAGCTCATTTCTATAGTGGTAAAGGGATTGAAGTAAGTGTTGAACAGCTTCTATATATTCAGCCAAAAGAAATGAATAAGGATATTGTCTCTCTTCTAAAGAAAAAAACAAGTGAGCTAAATATCCCTAAGTGCTCGATTAACAGCGGTGCAGGTCATGATGCGATGGTTTTTTCTGATTTTACCGATGTAGGAATGCTCTTTATTCCTAGTAAAAATGGGTTAAGTCATTGTCCGGAGGAATGGTCCGATTCACGTCATATAACAAATGCTGTTCAGGTACTTTATGAGGCAGCCAAAAAGTTAACGGAGGCGGAATAGTTTTGATTCATACAAAAATAAAAGAATCTATACAAACATATAGTGAAGAACTAACACAACTACGAAGAAAGCTTCACTCTGAACCCGAAGTGTCTTGGGAAGAATTCAAAACGACTCAATTTGTCTGCGAGTATCTTGACCAATTAGGAATCTCTTATCGGAAAACCGAACCAACAGGTGTGATCGCGGAAATTCGAGGGGGAAAGCCTGGTAAAACGGTTGCCTTGAGAGGTGACATGGATGCCTTGCAGGTTGAGGAATTGAATAAGGAATTGGAATATGCCTCCAAAGAGGATGGGAAAATGCATGCATGCGGTCATGATGCGCATACCGCCATGTTATTAATTGCAGCTAAGGCGCTAAATGAAATAAAGGAAGAATTGCCAGGTAATGTACGACTAGTGTTTCAGCCAGCAGAGGAAGTAGCAGAAGGTGCAAAAGCGATGGTTGCACAAGGTGCAATGGAAAGTGTGGATAATGTCTTTGGAATCCACATTTGGTCTCAAATGCCAACGCATAAAGTATCATGTACCCCTGGGCCATCTTTTGCATCAGCTGATTTATTTAAGGTTACATTTAAGGGTCGAGGTGGGCATGGAGCCATGCCACATGCATGTATTGATGCTGCTGTCGTAGCCTCTTCCTTTGTCATGAATGTGCAAACTGTTGTATCTAGAACCATTGATGCTCAGCATCCGGCTGTCCTGACGATTGGAAAAATGGTTGTCGGTACAAGGTTCAACGTAATAGCTGAAAATGCAGTAATAGAAGGAACAGTCCGTTGTTTCCATCCTGAAACGAGAGACCATATCGAAACCCAGCTCCAGCATTACGCTGACCAGGTTGCTGCAATGTATGGTGCAACTGCAAAAGTAGAATATATTCATGGAACCAAAGCAGTTCTTAATGATGAATACAGTGCAAACCTAGTTCAAAAGGTTGCAGCAGAAGCCTTCGGGGATGATGTAGTTTATAACGAAAAACCAACCATGGGTGGCGAAGATTTCAGTGAATATCTCAGCCAAGCACCGGGAAGCTTTGCTTTAGTAGGCAGTGGAAACCGGGTAAAAGACACAGAATGGGCCCATCACCACGGCAAATTCAACATCGACGAAGACGCCCTCGCAACAGGAGCAGAACTCTACGCACAATATGCTTGGGCATATCTAAATCAATAAAATTAAAGTAACGATCAACAAATAAAATGGATACCGCCGCTGGCGGTATCCATTTTATTTGACTGTCCGCCTGAGGTGGACAGTGTCCACGGGCGGTGCCTGTCACCGTTCATTGCCACCATTTATCACACTTATTTCTCCTTAATAAACTCCCGTTCTTCTCCATAGGTAAGTGGAGTTACTTCTGTTTTTTTATAATCCTTTAATAGTTTTTTTAACTCGATGTCTTTATCAATCATAAATTCGACTACTGGGAAGGCTGCCACTAATTGTGCTAATGATTCAGGTGAAGCTGCCGTTTCGGATGTAGGGAAGGTGTGGCTTGGGATTACATATTTTACATTTAGTAGATTCCTAACTGCATATGCTGCTTCTTTGGGACCCATGGTGAAATGCCCAGATGATGAGAGAATGGCGATTTCAGGTTGATATATCTCTTGAATTAACTTCATATCTGCCATTAAGGCGGTGTCGCCTGAATGATAGAGTGTATAGTCGTTTTTAAAATCAAACACATATCCTGCTGACTCCCCGGCATATACCGGAGTACCGGTTGTTTCTCCATAGGAGGAAGAATGTCTCGCTTGAACCATTGTTACGGTCACATCATCAAACGATACCGAACCTCCAATATTGATAGGAAGGACATTTTTTATTCCTTGTTGCAGAAGAATTAATGCTAGTTCATATTGAGCCACAATCATAATTTCCGGCTTGTGTTCTAGTATTTTCGGCAACCCGCTCGTATGATCAAAATGACCGTGTGTTAGGAAAACGCTGTCGATAGATTGATAGAAACTAGCTGTATTTAGCTCTTCAGGAAAACCTGGATTCAGATCAAAAAAGGGATCAATCAAATAATTTTTTCCTTCCTTACTTTTCAAAATATACATCGCATGACCAAGACGTTGAACCTTCATGAAAACATCCCCTTTAACCATTCAAATAGAATTCTTAAACCATTCTATTTAGAATAATAGAGATTAAGAACTAGAACTCATGAAGCTAATTCGAATCTTTGTTTTCGCCGGTAAACTACCTTTGATAATACAACACTGCACTCATATAAAAAGATGAGTGGGATTACTACTAAAATATCTGATAGCAGATCCGGTGGAGTGATTAATACTGCGGTGACGATGAGAACAAAGTAGGAGTATTTTCTGATCTTTTGGAATCGGTATGGGTTCAAAACTCCGAGGCTTGTCAGGAACATAATCATCACGGGAAGTTCAAACAGAAAACCAAATGGCAGTGTCATATGAAGCAGGAACTGAAAATATTTCTCTGTGGTAAAGAAGGTCATAAACATATCCTCCGATAAGGAAAGAAGGAAATGAAAAACAATCGGGAAAATGACAAAATATCCGAAGGCTATTCCAATAATGAATAAAAGAAATAAAGCAGGAACATAAGCGAGTGTGACCTTTCTCTCTGTGTCGTTTAATGCTGGACGAACAAACAGCCAAACCTGAATGGCTGCTATTGGGATAGTTCCAGAAATCGCGATGACACAGGAGAGCAATAAATACACCCATAAAATATCGCTGGGTCCTAAAATGGCCAATTTAACCTCTAAATCCTTTACAAGCCATTGGTAAATATCCTGAACATAGAGAAAGGCTAAAATAAGTAAAATCATAAAGGTACCTAGTGTAATAATGAGCCTTTTACGTAATTCCTCGAAATGACCAATTAAATCCATATCTTGTGGTTTAGACAAGTGTTTCCCTCCTTAAAAAAAGATGCAAGCACAACCTGCTGCCCGCATCTTCTTTAGATAAATATTTAAATACTTTTTTCTTCTTTTTGGGATTGTGCTTTATCGGCGGAATCATCCGAGACTAAATCACGGGTTGATTTTTTAAATTCCTTTAAGGTTGAGCCAACCGCACGACCCAGTTCTGGAAGTTTTGCTGGTCCGAAAATGATTAGTGCAATGACAAGGATGAGAATTAATCCTGGGACGCCTATATTCTGAAACATAGAATAACCTCCTTAGATAGCTTCTTTAGCTTTTTTTCGTATATGTCCAAAACTAAAAAGCTTATATTTGGCTTTATTTTTACAAAGATGACAACGAAAGCTTTCTTGCTCTTCAATGACTTTAACATGAGGAATGAACATAAGCTTTAGGGCATCTCTTACATGGCTTGAACAAACGAACATGGTGAGAAATGGCTCCTTCCACATAAACTTATTTAAAGCTTCCGCCTTGGACGGCAATTAAACAAGAGCGGCCAAACGTTTGACCAGGGTATGGGTTCCATGTGCTTGGATGCTGTACATCTAAGAATAGTGTTCTCTCATCTGGAGTTAACCACGGACCCGTTACTTCACAGCCTTTTGGACCTGAAGCAAATTGGTGTGGTTCCCCGTAGTTCTTCCCATCTGTTGGAATCATGAACACTCCACAGTTTTTATAAGAAGCATATTGATTCGTTTCAGTTGCAGAATAGTCTTCTACCACCCAAAGATTTCCTTTGCTGTCAAAGTGAAGGTTATCTGGGCAAGTAATTCCGCTGTGCTGTCCGCCGGCAACAAATACTTCGAACGTGAAGGCTTCGCTTGCATGGTCACCGTTTGCCGGAACAAATCGAACAATTTGACCATGAAAATTACCATGACCTGTATTGTTTGTTAACGCTAAGAAAACAGTTCCATCGTGAGGGTGAATTTCTACGTCTTCTGGACGGTCTAATTTTGTACCGCCAACTGCAATCCCTGCTGCACGTGCATTCGTTAAGACGTCTGCCTGGTCAGCAAATTGTTTTTGAAGCGTGGAATTTACTGCGTGATCAAGTGCAATCCATTTTTGTTGGCTCATGCTGGCTGCATATAAAGTTCCGCTTTCTAAGATATCGAAATTGGCTTCACGATTAACAGGATTAAACTTTTTATTGCTAATAAATTTATAGAAACACGCATCACCTTTATCATCACCCATATATACAACCACCCTGCCGTCATTGGTTAAGCCCATTGCTGTATTCTCGTGGGCAAAACGGCCAAGGGCCGTGTGCTTGCGAACAGGTCTTTTTGGATCAAAGGGATCAACTTCGACTACCCAGCCGTAATGTTCATCCGTAAAATTAGGCCATCCGTAGTCATCACCATATTCTGTGTTTTCTTCACAAGATAGAACAGTATTCCATAAAGTACGTCCGCCGCTGCAGTTTCCTAATGAACCAACTACAGTCTTAGCGCCCCCTACATACTTGCTCCCGCGTGCAGGACCTGTTAATTCAATTGGGGTATTTCCATCGACACGGCGATTATATGTATCATCAATAACAAGCTTCCATCCACCCTTTTTTTCTTTTTTAACGTGGATGACAGAACCACCGACAGCTTCTTTTTCCATTTTTAGAAGCTCTGGATAGTTTGCTAGATTTTCCTTTTTAAAAGTAGATGGATTGATTCCTAATATTTTCATATAGTTTTCTGGCTCAGGGAACTCATGATTTACCCAGATCAAACCTTCTTCAGAATTGTTTCCACCTTTTAAGCTGTCCATTGGAAAATAAACAGTAAGGTCTGCGGCATCCCCAAATTTTTCACCCTTTGAGTTAATCACATCACCATATGAAGCGATAATAGAGTAGTCGTACCCTTTAGGGAGGACCATCTCATTTTCCCATGTACGGCTAATTGGTTTAAATGGTGTAGTCAGCGGCTTTCCTTTTCCAGATGGCTGCTCATTCATTAAATGATTCCCTGTCATAGCGTTTCCTGTTAATGCCCCAATCCCAGATGACGCGGCAACTAATGCTGCGGTACTACTTCCCACATAGGTTAAAAATAAACGGCGATCCATAAAATCATTCTCCCCTTTGATTTGATTTGTAACTTTCACTATGATTATAGGCAGTCCAAAATCGAATGTTAATTAAGGGAGTGTAAAGATTTGTTAAGAAAAAATAAACTATTTTAATTATCTGTAAATTTGGTAAAGAAATGCCCAGAGATTAAAGTTTGTATTGTAGAGTATAAATTGTGAATTTCTTTTGATAGGGAACTGAATAATAAGAAGAGCAAATAATGGAGGTTAAAAAGCGTATGGAAGGTTTTCACCAGAAACCAAATATTTATGTCGGCGAAGTCAATATTAAAGTGGAAAATTTGGACCGTGCACGAACCTTTTATCAAAATTTAATGGGATTTCAGGTTCTGGAAAAAACAGATAATAAGGCTGCTTTAACAACAGATGGGAAAACAACATTAGTGACTCTTGAACAGCCAGAAAATGTGATTCCAAAAGAAGGTCGAATGTCAGGTCTTTATCACTTTGCTATTCTATTGCCAAGTCGTGCGGATTTATCTGTATTTTTACGTCATTTTCTTGGTACGGGTTATCCGCTGGGTGCAGCCGATCATTATGTAAGTGAAGCCCTCTATATTAATGACCCTGATGGAAATGGGATAGAGGTCTATTGGGACCGGCCTTCAAAAGAATGGACTTGGAAAAATGGTTTGGTGGATATGGCAACAGAGGAACTGGATGGGAATAGTATCCTAGCAGAAAGTGATGCGGAGTGGAATGGACTGCCTGAGGGAACGGTAATGGGACATATTCACCTTCATGTTGGTGATTTGAAGAAGGCGGAAGAATTTTATACAAAAGGGTTGGGATTTGAGGTTGTCAACCATTATCCGCAAGCGGTCTTTTTGTCGACAGGACGCTACCACCATCATATTGCCATTAATACTTGGCAGGGAGTGGGGGCGGCGGCAGCTCCTCAGAATAGTGTGGGTCTAAATTGGTATAGCCTAGTTTTTCCTGATGAGGCAGCCAGGGAAAAAGCGGTGCAGCAACTGCAGCAGCTAGGGTACCCGGTACAACATGAAACAGAGTATAACGTAGTAAGAGATCCATCAGGAAATCAAATTAGGTTACTACTATAGCATCTATGTATAAGCCTGATTCCCTTAAGTTACAGGGAATCAGGCTTTTTATATTGAGGTAATTGGAAAAATATCCAAAATTGGGCTGTCAAACGGTCGTTGTATGTGATATAGTACATTACAACAGTAAGGTACTATATCGGAGAAAGGAGGAAAAGGGTTTGATTCTTAATATGGACGGAAGTCAGCCGATTTATTTGCAAATTGCTGAATGGTTGGAAAGAGAGATTTTGAACGGGAATTTTGGCAGTGACCAAAAAATTTACTCACAGTATCAGCTAGCTGAGTTGTTTACGATTAATCC
>Ga0182744_1003890_pt1 | contig 11466 bp, 10 predicted proteins | sample eDN3rd30CKraftMG_FD_128525 | JGI IMG/M metagenome (GOLD analysis project Ga0182744, IMG submission 128525) | Enriched Miracle-Growth compost microbial communities from Emeryville, California, USA - eDNA 3rd pass 30_C Kraft MG (version 2) (version 2) ...
AACAACTCGTCGCGCCGAAAGAAACCGGGTTCACCGATATTATGACGGATACGGTCGGCTCAATCGAAAAGCAGATCGAGGATAACAATAAGCGCATCGCGGCAAACCGGGCCGAGATCAAAGCTGAGAAAGCCCAGATTGCCGCCTCGCTGAAGGCGGCCGGTGTCGAGCTTCAACCCGACCAGATCGATCTGCTGCTCGATAGCGTGCTTTCCGGCGATCTGGTGCGGCTGGTCGCCGTGTTCAATGCCGCCAAGATGATCGACGGCCAACTCGCCAACCTGATCAGCTCGACGGGCGACAATATGAACGCGGCGCGCCGCTATTTTGCGATGCACGCCGCCCTCTTCGCCATGCTCGTACAGGCACAGGACGCGACGATTTCAAAAATCGATACGCAGTATTTGCCGAAGCTCGACGCCATCATCGCCGACATTGCGGCAGCGCGTAGCCGGACCGACGAGTTGCTAAAAGCCAACAATCGGCCGGATCAGCAGCGAGCACTGCAGTCGAATCGCGAGAGCCAGAAAGTCGCGAGCGATGCGGCGCAGAGCTACCGGCGTTATCTGCAGCAACAAAGAGAGCAGATTGCCAAGGCCCGTCTGAAGGCCGTGCACGATCTCAAAATCGCTGACAACACATACGAAACCGTCGAGGCGAGTGTTCAGCTCCGCGACCTCATGCGCGAAAGCTCCACCTCGTTCGAGGCCATTCAGAAACTCGAATCACCGAGTTTCGAGCAGATCTTCAAGAGTGATGAGTTGCGTAAGGAATTCGAAGATCTCACACGTAAACTCGATGCACCGGCCAGTTGACGCAAGGTGTGAACAACTTGGGTTGGGCTTCTGTTTAGTGCCCGCATCGACTATGTTCCAGCCGAGGACTAGTGCGATAGTCCTGGGGGCGGGGGCCGATTTAATATGAAATTTTCCGGACGCAGAACCGAGAGCGCCGCGGCGACAAAGACGTTTACGGGCCTTCGTATCGAACGGCGCGTGCTGACCACGCCGTCCCGCACCATTCCGATCGCGAATATTTCGACGATCAGTGTCGGCGTCCATGTCAGCACGAAGCCGACTTATCTCTATTGGGGATTGGTTGCCCTGTTCGCCATCATGACGTTCGGATCGATGCGTCCGGACCTGTCGTTTGGGCCATTGGCGCCGACAGGGGGAACGGTGATCCTCGGTTTCCTGATGCTGCTCTTTGCATGGCTCGCGTTCAAGCCCGAGGATAAGACCCCTTACCTGCTGATCTCCACGAACGACGGTGTCCTGTCACGATTTACCTCGCCTGACCGCGCCATCCTGGACGAGGTCCGCAGCATCCTGACGGAGAAGATCAATCGAGGCGACGAGTCGATGATGTTTACCGTCAACTTCGAAAAGGAGCAGATCGACAATGTTGCGATCGCGATGGGGACGCTGCCGCCGCAGCAGAGTCTCAGCGACGGTCGCCACGGAGGCAATTCCGGAGCGCCTGCATCCGTGGATCGTTCCGCCACGCAGAACGGCGTCCCGAGGACACGTGCGCCCGCCGCCACGGACACGCAGTACACGGCGCCGCGGCAGAGCCGGACACAGCCAAGCTTGGCATCCTCATCGAACGGCGCATCGACGGCGGATGGCTTCGTGGACTACAGCGGTGTTCTCTCGGCGATCGTCGAGATGCACCGCTTCTATGCCCGTCAGCCCAATACACAACACCTCGAGCAGCGGCTTTCGGAATTGGAGCTCTTGATGCGGGCGGGGACGCCAACGAACGCGCAGAAGACGCGCCTGCGCGAGCTTTCAAACGACATGTCGCAAATTCTGCAGGCCTATCCGCAGGCGGTCGAATTGTTCGACCACATCGGCAGTCTCGTGCCCTCGGCCCACCACTAGCGGCGATACTGGACGAACTCCGTCAGCCCGCCGAGCCGATCGTAAAGGGCCCGCGCCGTGACATTATTCTCGTGCGGCGCCCAATAGGTCCGTGACGCGCCGCGCCGGTCTGCTTCGGCATAAGTGGCTTCGATCAAGGCGCGGCCCACGCCTGCTCCACGAGCTTCAGGCGCAACAAAAAGATCTTCGAGATAACAATACCAAGTCGGCGACCATGTCGACCGATGGAACACCATATTGACGATCCCCAGCGCACGCCCCTCCTCGTCGGTGGCGATAAAGCCCGCCATGTTGTCGTCCCGGGTCAGCAGCCGTTGCCAGGTCAGCTCGATCACGTCCTCGGGCACGTCTTCTTCATAAAATGTAATGTAATCGCAAAAAAGCCGGAGCCAGCCGGCTTTATCAGCCGCATCAATGGGACGTACGGCGATGGTCATTTCCAAACCCTGATTATCTGAGCCACACTGCCGCGAGCCCGAGGAAGGCAAAAAAGCCCACGACATCCGTGACGGTGGTGACGAACACGGTCGATGATACGGCCGGATCGAATTTCATGCGGTTCAAGAGCAGTGGGATAAAAATCCCGGCAAGTGCCGCCGCCAGAAGATTGATGATCATTGCCGCACCGATCACAAGGCCAAGCGGCGTCGATTGAAACCAGAAATATGCGATGAGGCCCATCAGAATTGCAAAGGCGACACCGTTCAGCAGTCCTACCGCCGTCTCGCGGATGACCACACGCGCGACATTTGCCGCTGTCAGTTCCCGGGTTGCCAGCGCCCGCACGGTAACCGTCATCGTCTGGGTCCCGGCATTGCCACCCATCGACGCGACGATCGGCATCAAAACGGCCAACGCCACCATCTTCTCGATCGTGGCGCCGAAGAGTCCAATGACCGCCGAGGCCAATAGCGCGGTGAACAGGTTAACGAACAGCCACCAGAAGCGAGGCTTGGCCACTTCGACGACAGTGTCGGACAGGCTCTCGTCGCCGACGCCCGCGAGCGCCTTAATTTCGAAGTCGGCTTCGTCCTGAATGACCTCGACGACGTCATCGACGGTCACGACACCGACGAGACGATTGCTGGCATCGACGACCGGGGCCGACATCAGGTCGTATCGTTGGAACTGGCGGGCAACCTCCTCCTGGCCTTCGGTTGCGAGGACGACGTGGCGGTCGGGATTCATGATCTCCGAGACAGTCACATCGCGCTTGGTTCTGAGCAATCGCGACAGATCGAGCGCGCCGAGAACGTGAAACGTGGGATCGACGACAAAAATTTCGGAGAAATAGTCGGGCAGGTCATCGCTTTCGCGCATGTGATCTACTACGGAGCCTACGGTCCAGAACGGCGGCACGGCGACGAAATCGGCCTGCATGATGCGGCCGGCCGTCTCTTCGGGATATTCGAGGTTGCGTTCGATCGCCTGGCGTTCGCTGGAGGGCAGCTGCGCCAGAATTTCCTGTTTGTCGCTCTCCTGCAGGCTCTCGATGACGTAGGCGGCGTCGTCGGTCTCGAGCTGCGTGATCGCTTTGGCCAGAAGTTCGTTTGGCAAGCCTTCAGAAACCTGGTCTCGCACGCTCTCGTCGAGTTCCGAGAGCACCTCGAAATCGAAAGACGGTCCGATGGCCTCGATGAGAATGATGCGATCGTCCGGCTCCAAAAGCTCAATGACGTCGGCGAGGTCCGGCGCCTTCAGATCCTTGACGAGGTCCGCCGCAACGGCGTCCTCGTGATTGTGTAGCGCATCAGCAACAGATCGAATGAGATCCATCGACGGCGTCTCGGGTGCGTCCGGCGCGGTTTCGGAATTATGATTTTCAACCACGCGTATCGCTCACCATTGCTGCCCGGCCTTCCCCTGTATTTAGTCAAGTCGCGAGGTGCCGTCGCGCGGAAGCAATATCTTCCTCTCTTTGCACCCCCCAACGCGATTATTGAGTAACAGGGTGCCGCGCGTTCGAGAGATCAGACCACGTCGTTTGTTGAACGTTCATATTGGCGACCGTACAAGTCCGGGTCCGAATCTCGAAAATGCAGGAAAATGCAGGACCCATGCGGCCAATCTCCATGCAAGCATTCGCGCTCGCGGCGTTCATCGGTTTTACCGCGACGCCTTCCGTCCATGCCGAAATAGACCCCGCCGGGGCCGTGAAGACGGATACCTGCGCCAGCAATCCCGAGCTTCTCGGCGTGTCGCGCGTCGTCGAGGTCGATACGAGCGGCGGGGCTACAATTGGTGGCGACCAAAAGAGGGCAATGCACTTCCTCAACGATGGCGAGGTTGTGCTGACGTTCGACGATGGCCCTTCAAAAGCCAGCACCGGCGCGATTCTGAAGGCGCTCGCCGACCAGTGCACGAAAGCGACGTTCTTCATGGTTGGCCAGATGGCTCTCGCTGATCCGGGTATGGTCAAGGAGGTTGCGGCTGGCGGCAACACGATCGGCACGCACACCTGGTCCCACAAGAATCTTCGATTTGCGCGGGGTGACACCCTAAACCAGCAAATCGAAAGCGCCATTTCGATGGTATCGAAAGCCAATGGGGCGCCGATTGCTCCGCTGTTCCGCTTTCCCTACCTCAGCTCAAACGGCAAAGACGACGCTTACCTCAAGAGCCGGAATATCGGCGCGGTCTGGGTCGATATCGATTCCAAGGACTACCTGACGCGCGATCCGGAGGTCGTTAAAAATCGTATCCTTGCGCAGCTGGCGAAGGAGAAGAAGGGCATCATTCTGATGCACGACATCCACGCCTGGACGGCCAAGATGCTGCCGGATCTGCTAGCGGCGCTGCACGAGAAGGGGTTCAAGGTCGTGCATATGGTGGCAAAAGAGCCGGTCTCGACGCTCGCCTCGTATGATGCCGCCGCCGACAAGGCGATTGCCGCCAAAACTGCCGCACGAAAGGCCAATCCGATGGCACCACGTTCGCTGGTTTGGTCGATGACGCCCGAACCATCGAAACACCGCTCCTGGAAGCGTGGCAGGGTTCAGGCGAAGGCCGACACCACCGAGAAAGGGCGCAAAGCCGATAAGCCAAAGAGCGAAAACTTCCCCTGGCAGTTCAATTTCTTTAACTAAGACTGAGCTTCGGCACTGCTGATCACCGAGCGCTTGGCAGCGGCCAGCTGCCTGCGCCATCGGCGTGATGAAGCCTTATCTTTTAGGGTCCGCCCAACTATATATAGTGTAGCAAGCGCAGAGCCATTGGCGGCAAACGTGCGCTGCAGAACGATGGCACCACAAATCGAAACCAAGCGCGTTTATGATCCACCTGCTCCAGAGGATGGCGCAAGGATTCTTGTCGACCGGCTTTGGCCACGGGGAGTCAAAAAGGACGCAGCGGCACTCGACCATTGGGCGAAGGACGTGGCGCCGACGCCGGAGCTGCGCAAATGGTTCGGACACAAGCCAGAGCGCTTCGAAGAGTTTGAACGGCGTTATCGCACCGAGCTTGACCATAATCCGAATATCGATGCGCTTCGCGCCCACGCCAAGCATGGGCGAATAACGCTGCTCTACGCGGCGCATGATCCGCGCCTAAACAACGCCCACGTGCTCGCCGCGTATCTTCGTAAGAAGTGGCGCTAATCAGGGCACCCGCGGCGAGGGAGGTAGCCTGCCGCTCTACATTCCGGGCATTCTTGCCCCAGGTCCAAATGGTGCGGTTGAGAGGACTCGAACCTCCACGCCGTTTCCAGCGCTACCACCTCAAGGTAGTGCGTCTACCAATTCCGCCACAACCGCTTGCCAGATTTTGGACCCAGCAATCGCCGGGAACGGGGGTGCCTAAGCGAACCCCACCCGCGAAGAGGCCGACGTAACAGAGCGATCTGGCGAACGCAAGGGTCACATTCGACCCACATCATTTTTGCGTGCGGGCAACGGACAGATCAGGGCGCGACGGCAGCGACTCGGCGGGTGACGAATTTGGAAAAGGCTGCCGCCGGACTGGCGGGGCTTTACCGTCTGCCGTAAATAAATGCGATGTTTTCGGGCGATTCCATCGCTGGCTCGGGCTCGACGCCCTCGGTCGACTGGACCATCAGTGATCGCCCGGTCGATTATCTTTTTGCACTTGAACTCATGCGTCGCCGGGCAGCGGGCATCCGCGACAACCGGTCCCGGGAGCTCGTTTGGCTGCTTGAACACCCGCCGCTCTACTCCGGGGGCACCAGCGCCAAGGACGCGGATCTGGTCGATGCATCGACTTTTCCGATTTATCGGACCGGCCGAGGCGGTCAGTTCACCTATCATGGCCCCGGACAAAGGGTCGTCTACGTGATGCTCGACCTCAGAGCCCGGGACCTCGATATCCGCAAGTTCGTCACGTGCCTCGAACTGTGGGTGATCGGTGCTTTGGCGGAATTCAACGTCACAGGAGAAACGCGACGCGACCGTGTCGGCGTGTGGATCAAGCGAGCCTCGAAGGACGGACCGGTCGAAGAGAAAATCGCGGCGATGGGGTTGCGCGTCAGCCGTGGCGTCTCGACTCACGGCATCAGTCTGAACATCGATCCCGACCTATCTCACTATCGGGGAATTGTTCCTTGCGGGATTCGCGAGTACGGCGTGACCAGCCTCGCAGACCTCGGGCTGCCCGTAACGCCATACGATGTTGACATCGCGCTTCGAAAGAATTTCGAACGGACGTTCGGGCCGGCTCAGCGGACCGAATGGCGCGCCGTCGAAGCCGAGCATGAACACCTCGGTCGATTACCAAGTCTTTGACTAGAAAAAGAAAAGGCGCCTGTATCCGATTGGGACACAAGCGCCGGCATTCCACGCCGCAATCATTTCTCTTAAGGGCTTCGATCTTCCTTGTCCGAGGCGCTGCCAGTGGACGGCGCGACTTCCTTCAATGGAGAATCATAGTAGAGAAATCCCCCTTCGACCGCGACGCTTTCCGAACCATCGAGTTCGTACTCGTCTTTCGAATTGTCGTTGAGGCGGATGATGCAGCCCTTCTGACAGACCCCGTCGATGACCTTGCCAGCCGGCAGAACCTTGGTCTGACGAGAGGAACCTTCAGTGATGGAGAGTCTGACTTCTGTATCACTTCGGTTGGTAATCGTGGCTGCTGCGGCAGCCGAGGTCATAAGAAGAGCTGCGATCGTGCAAGCCGCATAAACCCGAAGGTTCGTACGGCCGCTCCTGCGATCGCGGCAGCACGACATTATTTTCTCTTCTTCGCTGCCTTCTTGGCAGGAGCCTTCTTCACGGTTTTCTTCGCCGCTTTCTTAGCGGGTTTCTTGGCAGCTTTCTTGGCAGCTTTAGCCATTGTGGATTGTCCTTCCGTTTGGAACGTTGACAGACGACACTGGTCTGTCGACCCAACTTGCGCCGAGTCATTTTTGACATTGATAACTTTCAAGACAATGCACAAACGAAATTTGATGTTTGGTGATATCGAAAATATCGATAGATGAGTTCTGTCGCTTGCATTGAGATCATCCGCTGATGGACGTCAATCTCGCACGTACATTTCTGATTGTTGCAGAGACGGGCAGCTTCATCGATGCCGCTCGCAAGCTGAACATCACACAATCGACCGTCTCGGCGCGCATCAAAGGACTGGAAGAGCTTCTCGGGCGGCCACTCTTCACGCGATCGAAATCGGGTGTGGAGTTGACCGGCGCGGGCGAACTTTTCCAGAAGCATGCTCTCGCATTGGTGCGCGTTTGGCAGCAGGCGCAGATTCAAGTTTCCCTTGCCGATCAGCATCCCGAGCACATTTCCTTAGGCGCTCCACAAAGCCTGTGGAGCGGTTTTTTGTTGAGATGGATATCCAGATTACGGCAGCAAATTCCTGGGATTGCCGTTTCCGCCACGGCGGGAGCCTCGGCGGCGCTGAGCCAGCGTCTGATCGAAGGCACGCTCGATCTTGCAGTGATGTACCGGCCATCGCCGCCGCCCGGCCTCACGACCGAGCACCTGTTCGACGAGGAATTCATCCTCGTTTCGTCGGTGAAGGCGGGATCGCGACGCGGCACGCACGACTATCTGCTCGTCGATTGGGGAATCGAATTCATGCAGGATCATGCGGCGGCATTTCCCGAACATGCCAACCCGGCCATCAGCCTCGACCTCGGCCCGATGGGGCTCGACTATCTATTTGCCAATGAGTGCTCGGGGTATTTTCCCGCGCGCATGGTGCGAAAACTGATCACGCGCGGGCGCGTGCGCGAGCCAAAGCGCGCCCGGAAATTCGTTTATCCGGTCTATATGGTCTATCCGGAGACGCGGAATGAGGAGGCCTACGAGCCGATTCTTCGCGGCCTAAGGCGAGCGGCCGCGAAGTTCGGTTAACGTTTAAAGGCTGCTTTTTCTCAGGCGAATTCGAGAATCACGGCATCGACGGCTAGGCTCTCGCCAGCCTTGGCGGCAACTTTTTTCACCTTGCCGTCGCGCTCGGCCTTGAGGATGTTTTCCATCTTCATCGCCTCGACGACTGCCAGCGCGTCGCCCGCCTTCACGTCCTGCCCCTCGACGACGTTGATGGACTTCACGAGGCCCGGCATCGGGCACAGCAGATATTTCGACATGTCCGCTGCGACTTTAACCGGCATCAAGGCTGCGAGTTCAGCCTCGCGCTGCGTGTAGACGTAGATCGGCGCCTGCATGCCGCGGTAGGACAGCAGCATGCCGTTGGGAATCGGCCGGACTTGGACCGCGACGTCGGCTCCGTCCACCGTGCCCTGCCATACAGGCTCGCCCGGCCACCAGTCTGATGTGATCTCCAGTGTCTTTGCCGGCTGGCCTGCATCATCCAGAATCGAGACATAATAGGGTCCGGGAATGACGCCCAAGGCTTCGAGCAGCACGGTCGTATCGCCGATCTTGACGACGCGCCGCTTGGCGAAGCTGATCGACCGACCGGCCATCTGGTGGGTGATATCGCGCCGACGCGTATTGCCGAGATGGTCGATGGCGCCGGCGACGGCCGCGAGCGTCACGAGATCGGCTCCCTCCGGCGTACGCGGCACGAAGCCCTCCGGGAATTCCTCTTTGATGAAGGCCGTCGAGATTTTGCCCGAGCGCCAGCGAGGATGCTGCATCATGGTCGCAAGAAACGGCACATTGTGCTGGATACCGTCGATATAAAAGGCATCGAGAGCTGCCGATTGCGCATCGATCGCCGCTTCGCGGGTCGGTGCATGGGTGACCAGCTTGGCGATCATCGGGTCGTAGTACATCGAGATTTCGCCGCCCTCGAAAACGCCGGTGTCGTTGCGTACCGTGACGCCGTCCTTTTTTGTTTCCGCCGGCGGGCGGTATTTCACGAGACGGCCGATAGAGGGCAGGAAGTTGCGAAACGGGTCTTCGGCGTAAACGCGGCTCTCGACCGCCCAGCCCTTCAGCGTGATGTCCGACTGCTTGAAGGGCAGCTTTTCGCCGGCCGCAACGCGGATCATCTGCTCAACGAGGTCGATGCCGGTGACGAGTTCGGTCACCGGATGCTCGACCTGGAGGCGGGTATTCATTTCCAAGAAGTAGAAGGAGCGGTCCTGACCGGCCACAAACTCGACGGTGCCTGCGCTGTCATAGCCGACGGCCTTCGAGAGCGCGACGGCCTGCTCGCCCATCACCTTGCGCGTCTTCTCATCGAGCAATGGCGATGGTGCTTCTTCGAGGACCTTCTGGTTACGGCGCTGAATGGAGCATTCGCGTTCGCCGAGATAGACGATGTTGCCGTGCTTATCGCCCAGGATCTGGATTTCGATGTGGCGCGGATTCTCGATAAATTTTTCGATGAAGCAGCGATCGTCACCAAATGACGACTTGGCTTCGGAGCGCGCCAGCTGGAATCCTTCCTCGGCTTCCTTGGCGTTGTAGGCGATGCGCATGCCCTTGCCGCCGCCACCGGCCGAAGCCTTGATCATGACGGGGTAACCGATCTCATTGGCGATCTTTACGGCGTGCTTGGCGTCCGAGATTTCGCCCATGTAGCCGGGAACCGTCGAGACCTTGGCAGCAGCGGCCGCCTTCTTGCTCTCGATCTTGTCGCCCATCGCGGCGATGGCCTTGGCGTTCGGACCGATGAAGACGATGCCGTTCTTCTTGAGGGCGAGCGGGAATGCCTCACGTTCCGACAAGAAGCCGTAACCGGGATGGACGGCCTCGGCTCCGGTCGCTTTACAGGCCTCGATAATCTTGTCCATCACGAGGTAGGATTCGGTCGCCGGCGCCGGACCGATATGGACAGCCTCGTCGGCCATATCGACGTGGAGGGCATCCCGGTCGGCGTCCGAGTAGACCGCTACCGTCTTGATGCCCATCTTGCGCGCGGTCTTGATGACGCGACAGGCGATTTCACCGCGGTTTGCGATCAGAATTTTTTTGAACATCAGCCGTCCCCGGTCGTTCCCGTAATTTGTTTAATTTGCTTATGGGAAAGCAACACGCCGTTCTAGTGCGTGCAGGAGACGGCGTAAACACGCCAAGCCGGCACCGATGGCCCAGGGGCTGCGATGCGCTGCCGCACAATGAAATGACTTTGCGGATTCTCAGGCGGCTTCGACGAATCTTGCCACAGCTTGCGTGAGCACAGGGTGGATTTTCGGACTTTCCTGACCCAGGTAGGCGACAAGGGCCGTTTCACTTGGACTCAAGCGCCCGTCGCGACCCAGCCTGCTCACCAGCCAGGAGGCCTCGGCCTCGGTGATCTCTTCATGGGTAATGATCTCAATGCGCTGGTGCTCGAGCCGCGCCAAAGCGCGCTCCTCGGCCGTTTGGTCATGATACGCCGCCTGTATGGCGGTGAGATTCGACTGCACCATCGCCAGCAGCGCGTCCAGAACGGACGTCTGTTCAGATTCTTCTCCCGACCCGGCCTCCTGGCGCAGCGCCTCTTCGCGTGATGGAACGGCATAGCCGGATGCGGCCATAACCACATTTGCAATCGCCTTGACGAAAAGATCGGTCCAAGCCGGGTTCGGCGGGCTGCCTGCCACGGCTTCATCGATGTCGAAAAGGATATCGGCTTCGTCGCACGTGACGGCAACGTGCCCGTCTCCACCGAAAGCATAAATGATCCGGCGCAACATCTCGACTTCGCTCTCGGAGATCTCACCCGGAGCGTGGGCTTTACCCGTGCGCAATGGCCCATCGCCATGAACGACGGCGGATTTCACTTGGTTGAGGGCGAATTTCGCGAGGCTGACGGGCGCCCAGCGCGCCTTGTCGAGTACGTTGACGAGCAGCTCGAACTCGATCTTGCTTCTCACGCGACCGTCATGGGAGATCCGATCGATCAACCAGCTTGCATTGGACGACGTCAGGTAGCCAAGCGGACGTTCCTGAAAAATCAAATAATCGGTGACGGCCTCGACAAAGAAGTCCGTCCAGTCGACGGGCCTCAGGCGGCAGGCAGCGTTGAGCTTGAAGAGAAGGTCGGCCTCGTCGGAGGAAGCAATACCGTCTTCATAAAAGATGCGTCTCAATGCGCGTAAATCGCCGCCTTCGAGACTTCCACGCTTTACGATTTCTTCGATCGGAAGTGACCGCAACCCACTCATCGGTAACCCCACGCCCCAGGCCGATAACTGGGTCGAGGTTAGGGTGGGATGCTTAATCGG
>Ga0182744_1003891_pt1 | contig 11466 bp, 13 predicted proteins | sample eDN3rd30CKraftMG_FD_128525 | JGI IMG/M metagenome (GOLD analysis project Ga0182744, IMG submission 128525) | Enriched Miracle-Growth compost microbial communities from Emeryville, California, USA - eDNA 3rd pass 30_C Kraft MG (version 2) (version 2) ...
AAAGTCCCGTTCCCGGGTTGGTGATGCAGCTCAGTCCGGCCACGCGCAAACCGGCATGGTTGGCGGCGATGACTTCGGCGACCGTGGACATTCCCACGGCTCCGCCGCCGATCTTTCCGAGGTAGCGCACTTCGGAAGCGGTCTCATAAGTCGGGCCGAGCACTCCGCAGTAAACGCCCTTGGAGTGACGGATTTTTTTCGCCGTCAAAGATTGCGCCAAAATCTGCGTGAGTTTTTTGTCATAAGGAGCGCTCATGTCCACGAAGCGGGGACCAAGTTCTGGAAGGTTCTCCCCGATCAGCGGATTGTTTCCGGTCAAATTGATGTGATCCGTGATCACCATGAACTCACCGGGCTTCATGGTTTTTTTCAAGCCCCCGGCGGCGTTGGTCATCACCACATCTTTGATGCCCAAGAGGGCGAGCGCGCGGATCGGATGCACCACCTGCTGAAAGCTCAAACCTTCATAGGCGTGAAGGCGCCCTTGAAGGACCACGACGGGAACGCCTTCCAATTTTCCGAAGAGCACTTTGCCCGGATGCCCTTCGACGGTGGAAGGACAAAAATGGGGGATATCGGAAAAAGAAAAGCTGTGCTCGACGGAAATTTTCTCACCGAAGGCGGAGAGCCCCGATCCCAGAACGAAGGCCAAGGGCGGCGCGGTCTTTACCTTGCGGGCAAAGAAATCTTTTGTTTCGCTCAGCGCTTTCATTAAATCTGTTTTCACGTCAATTCCTTGTGAATGAGAGGAAAAATTGCGGGCGGTTGGTCGGTCAGAGTGAAGGCGCGGGACAAATTTTCCTCGGCGGCCTTTTGTTTTCCGGGGTCGTTGAAATGCAGACGGAACAAAACGTCGCCGGCTTTCACCGCCTGTCCCTGTCTTCCCAGAACTTCCACGCCCACGTGTAAATCCAAGACGTCGGTTTGTTTCATTCTTCCTCCGCCAAGCATCAGCGCGGCGATGCCCACGTGGCGGTTGGACGTGAAGTGAAGAAATCCATCGCGGGCGGCTTTGATCTCCGCTTGATGGGAAGCCCGCGTGGAGAAGGCCGCGAGATCCCCTCCTTGGGCGTGCGCCAGTTTTTCAAAAGAAGCGTAGGCGGAGCCATCCCAAATTTTTTGAAAACATTTTTTGCGGGCCTTTTCAAGATCCGCTTCATATCCGCTTAACACGAGCATGCGCGCGGCAAGCTCCACGCTCAGATCCAAAGTGTCCTGATGATTTTTAAACCCGTCCGCGGACTCCTCGGCGCGCAGGATCTCGAGACATTCTTTGACTTCCAAAGCGTTGCCGACAAAGCGCCCCAAGGGTTGATTCATGTCCGTGATCAGAGCGCGCACCGTCAGCCCGCCCTTGCGCCCGATTTCAATCAGAGCATGGGCAAGATCCGAAGCGTCGCTGGCGGAAGCCATAAAGGCCCCCGAACCCACTTTCACGTCCATCACCAAGGCTTTGGCCCCTTCGGCGATTTTTTTTGAAAGAATGCTGGCGCAGATCAGGGGCAGACAATCCACCGTGGAGGTCACGTCTCTTAAGGCGTACATCCGCTTGTCGGCGGGGCAGATCTCGTCCGTCTGTCCGACGAGAAAAAAGCCGTCTTTTTCCATCTGCCTTTCAAGCAAAGGCAAAGGTCTGCGTGTTTGAAAACCGGGGATGCTTTCCAATTTGTCCAAAGTCCCGCCGGTAAATCCCAGTCCACGGCCCGCCATCATGGGCACGGGAATCCCGAAGGAGGCCACGAGGGGCGCGATGATCAAGCTGGTTTTGTCGCCGATCCCGCCGGTGGAATGTTTGTCCACGGGCAAAAAGGAAGAAGTCTTCCAGTTCAGACGACGGCCCGAGTGCACCATCGCTTCGGTGAGCGCCACCGTTTCCTCCGCCGTCATTCCCTTTAAGCACACCGCCATCAGCCAAGCGGCCACCTGGTAGTCGGGGATTTCATCCCGGGAATAGGCGTGGACAAAGGCTTCGATGTCTTCCGCCCTGTGGGAAAGGCCCTCTTTTTTTTCCTGAATGAACGTCGTCACCATCATGATATTTCCCCAAGGATGGCCACGCTGGCGCTCAGCCCTAAGCGGTCCGCCCCGGCGTCGATCATCGCCTTTGCTTGGGCCCAGGCGCGGATGCCGCCACTGGCCTTCACCTGGCGGCTGAAATTCTTTTTCATCAGCGCGACCGCTTCGACGCTGGCGCCGCCTGTGGAAAACCCGGTGGATGTCTTGACGAAGTCGGCCCCGGCGGTGTCGGCCAGACGGCAGGCGGAAACGATTTCGTCCGCGCTCAACAAGCTCACTTCCAAAATGACCTTGAGCACGCGGTCTCCGCAGATTTTTTTAAGAGCGGCGATCTCCTGCTCCACGATTTTCGTCCGCCCGCTCTTGAAGGCTCCCAGGTTCAATACCATGTCCACTTCGTTCGCCCCTTCACTCAAGGACACTTCGGCCTCTCTCTGGGCGGCGAGGGAAGAAGACGCCCCCAAAGGAAAATTGCAGACCGTCGCGATGCGCACGGAGGTTCCCTGCAGGTTCTTTTTTGCGAGAGAAACATAAAAGGGATTCACGCACACCGCGAAGAATTGGTGCGCGCTTGCCTCTTGGCAGAGGTCCTCGATGTCTTTTTCGGTGGCGACGGCTTTCAGCAAGGTGTGATCGACCCGTCGGCAAAACGCGGCGGCGGAAATTTGGTTCAAGCGATTATTCCTTTTATTTTTATGAAAACCCTTCTAACGTGTTGTTATGAGCCTTATTTTAAGACACTACTTAATTTCCGGACGAGTGCAAGGTGTGGGATACCGAGCGTTCAGTTTGGGTTTGGCGCAGTCCTTGGGCCTGAAAGGCTGGGTGCGTAATCTTAAAAACGGCCAAGTGGAAGCTTTGGCGGAAGGCTCGGAATTTTCCCTGGAGGAATTTTCGAAGAGTCTTAAGGAAGGACCCGATCGCTGTCAGGTGGAAGCGGTCATTTTTGTGGACGTGAACGAACCCATGGAACTTTCGGGGTTCGAAGTGATCGAAGATGGAGTGGAAGCATGGCAAAAAGAATCCTTTGCGCAGTTTTGATGATGAGCTTCGCGCTCGCCCCGACGTTTTCATGGGCTCAGGGAAGCCAAACCTATCAGGCCCCGGGTCCAAAAAAACAATTGGCCACCATCATTTTCGCCGGTCTTGGGGGAGCGGCCCTTGGGCTTTCCACCTTAAGTTTTTATGGAAAACCTCAAGAAAAACTCAACAACATCACCGTGGGATTTGCTGTGGGAGTGATCGTGGGAACGATCTACACCACCTATCAGGCCGCCACGCGCCCGCACGCCTATTACTCGCTTTTGGAGTCGGAAGCTTTAAGGGATTTTGAGCGCAATCAAGACCGCGCGCTTCTCGCACGCTCAGGGGCTTTTGAAGCCCCTCTGAGTTATCAGATTTCTTTCTAACCGGTTTTCTTGCCGAAGCCGAAAAATCCTCCGGATTTCTGAGCGGGTTCTTCCGAGTGGATTTTAATTCCATTGCCCATCGTTTGAGGAGCCGCGGCTCCGGGGGCCTTGGGCGCCATGGCGGGCTTTGCAGGAGCCGCCGCCGCAGCGGCAGGTCTTCCGGCGGCACCGGCCGCGGGTGTCGCCGTGGGGGCGCGCGGAAAATCTTTGGGCTCTCCGGCTTTTTTGCGTCCCAAGAAGGAATCCGCATCGTCTTTGGAAACCTTTCCTTCGCCCACCAACTTGTTCAAATGGGTTTCGAAGGTCATCATGCCGTGCTCTCCACCGACCTGCATGGCGGAAGGAATCTGAAAGGTCTTTCCCTCCCGAATCAGGTTGGCGATGGCATGGGTGCTTTGCAAAATTTCAAGAGCGGCGACGCGTCCCGGTTTGTCCGCACGGGCGAAAAGCGTCTGCGCGATCACACCGCGCAAGCTCTCTGACAACATGGTGCGCACTTGCGCCTGCTGGCTGTCGGGAAAAACGTCGATGATCCGATCCACCGTCTTGGCGGCGCTGTTGGTGTGAAGGGTTCCGAACACCAAGTGCCCGGTTTCCGCCGCGGTCATCGCCAAGCTGATGGTTTCCAAATCCCGCATCTCTCCCACCAAAATCACATCCGGATCTTCCCGCAAAGCGGCCTTCAAGGCGCTGGCGAAAGATTTGGTGTGGCTGGAAACTTCCCTTTGGTTGATCAGGGCCACCTTGTTTTCGTGCACGAACTCGATGGGATCCTCAATGGTCAAAATGTGCTCTTTGCGGGTGCGGTTGATCTCATCGATGAGAGCGGCCAGGGTCGTGGACTTCCCGGATCCGGTGGGACCGGTCACCACGATCAAGCCCCGAGGCGTGTCGATCATGTTCAAAAGAGAGGCCGGCAAATTGAGTTCTTGGGCGGAAAGAATTTTTTCCGGAATCACCCGAAACACCGCTCCCAGTCCGCGCCGTTGCATGAAGACGTTCACCCGAAAGCGTCCGACCCCGTTCAGGTGATAAGAACAATCCAATTCCCAGGATTCGATGAACTGGCGTTTTTGCTTTTCATTGAGGATTTCAAAAACCAGGGTCTGCACTTCCTGGGGAGAAAGAGGAGGTCTTTCCGTTTGTTGCATCTCCCCGTGAATCCTCACGATGGGGGGCGAACCTGCGGAAAGGTGCAAATCGGAGCCGCCGTTGTCCACAAGGAATTTAAAAAGCTTGTCAATTTCAGCCATTTTTTCCCTCTTTCAAAATGAATTCGACCCTTTCTTTTCGGCGGATAGGCGCGTTCTCTTTAGCTGTTGTGGCGAAGGGCAAGATCAGATAGGTTCTCCGGTATGTCTGCAGAAATACTTGTGAATGTCCGCCCGAATCTGACCCGCGTGGCCTTTGTCGAAGAGGGGGTCCTGATGGACTTCAAAGAGGAGCGGGCGGCTTCCCCGACCTTGGTCGGAAGTATTTTCCGCGGCAAGGTCCTAAGGGTTCTCCCCGGGATGCAGGCGGCTTTCGTGGATATCGGCTTGGACCGCTCGGCCTTTTTGTATGTGGGCGACGTGCGCCAAGATGTGGATCACCCGCCGTCCTTTCTTCTGGAGGAAGAGGACGAAGGCAAACCCGATTCCGGAGCGTCGGAAGAATCCCAAGAGCAGACTCTGCCCTCGACCCCCATTCAAGAACTTTTGCGTCCCGGTCAGATGATCATGGTCCAGGTGGCCAAAGATCCCTTGGGAACGAAAGGCGCGCGCATCACCACTCACATTTCTTTTGCGGGAAGAAATTTAGTTTATATGCCCACGGTCAATCATCTGGGAGTCAGTCGCAAGATCGAGCGTGAGGAGGAAAGAGAAAGACTTCTCAAGATCGTGCAGGAATTAAAGCCCCAAGGCGGGATCATCGTGCGCACGGCCTGCGAGGGTGCTGCGAAGGAAGACATCGAATCGGATCTGGATTACCTGCAGCGGCTGTGGAGCGGCGTCGAAAAATCCTATAACAAAAGAAAAACTCCGGGCCTGATCCACGCCGAGCTGGATGTGGAGCTGAGGGCCATCCGGGATCTCTTGCGCGAGGGCGTGCAAAGAGTGCGCGTGGACGATGCGAAGGCGCACAAGAAGATCGTCACTTTCGTGAGCCAATTCATGCCCAAGTTCAGGGACTCCGTGGAGCTTTACTCCGGCAAGGCGGGCTTGTTCGACCATTACGACATCGATTTGGAAATTTCCCGGGCGCTCGAGCGAAAAGTATGGCTGAAGTCGGGCGGATACATCGTCATCGACGAAGCGGAAGCCTTGGTCGTGATCGACGTGAACACCGGCCGCTACGTGGGAAAAAAGGATCTGGAAGACACCATTTTAAAGATCAATTTGGAGGCCGTGAAAGAGATCGTTCACCAAGTGCGCATCCGCAACCTGGGCGGCATCATCATCATTGACTTCATCGACATGGAAAAGCCGGCCCACCGGGAAAAAGTGATGGCGCAGCTGGCGCAGGAATTGGCCAAGGACACGGTCCGCACCACTCTGACTCCCATGTCCGAGTTCGGCCTGGTCGAGATGACCCGAAAGCGCACCCGCCCCAGCTTGGTTTCAAGCCTGTGCGAGCCCTGCCCTTATTGCGACGGGACCAGCTACGTGAAAAAAGTATCCACCGTGGCCCAGGAGATCTTTATGTCCCTGGAGCGAGAGCCCGGAAAAGCCGCCGCCAAAGCGGATTCCAGCCTGGTGGTGCGGTGCAGGGCGGATGTGGCCGACTGGATTTACAATGAAGAGCAAGAGACCTTGGAATTCATCGAAAAAAAATTGGGTCAGACGGTGGTCTTTCGGGTCGAGGGCGATTTTCACGTGGAGCAGTTTGAAGTCGGTGACCAGCTCCGCCCGCCTGAATAAAGGTTGACAGTAAGCGGTGCGCCGTGGCACTTACCAGTGGTTTCGGCGCAAATTTATTTATGTCGTGGAGGTCCGTTCAATGTACGCCATTATCCGCACAGGCGGGAAACAATACCGAGTAAAAGCCGGCGATGTGATCCGGGTAGAGAAATTTGATGGAGATTTGGGTTCTGAAATGGATCTGACTGACGTGGTTTTCGTGGGTGGAGACAAAAACTTCATCGGCACCCCCGTGGTTGCAAATGCAAAAGTCACCGTGGTCGTCACCAACCAGGCCCGTGGCCCGAAAGTGGTTGTTTTCAAGAAAAAACGCCGTCAAGGTTACAGAAGAACCAACGGACACAGACAGCCCTTTACGGAAATTTTCGTGAAAGCGATTTCAAATCCGGACGGACAAACGTCAAAAGCCGATACCGAGCCCCGTATTTTCAATGCGGAAAAGAAAGCTCAAAGACTGATGAAAACTCAGCAGGTTCGTGAAGCCGCGAAACAACCGGGCGCGAAGAAAAAAGCTCCGGTGAAAAAGGCGGCGGCATCCAAGAAAAAAGTGACGAAGAAAAAAGTCACAAAAAAGAAGACGTCTTCCAAGAAGCCCGCGAAAAAAGCTTCAAAAAAGAAGACCAGCAAGAAAGCGTAAGAACTTTAAGGATTTTTAACGAGGAGTTAAGCTCATGGCATCGAAGAAGGCGGCAGGTAGTACAAAGAACGGACGCGACTCAAAAAGTAAGCGTTTGGGTGTGAAGCGTTTCGGCGGCCAAACAGTAAAACCGGGAATGATTCTGGTGCGCCAAAGAGGCACTAAGTTCCATGCCGGAAGTAACGTGAAGCTGGGTCGTGATTTCACCATTTTTTCATTGATTGACGGCGAGGTGAAATTTGAGCGCATGGGTAAGACACGCACCAAAGTGAGTGTTTATCCCAAGTCCGCTTGATGGAGCGATGATATCGAAGGTTATGCAAAAAGGCTTCTCTGAATGAGGGGCCTTTTTTATTTGAGGTGATGAACAAATGAAGTTCGTGGATCAGGTCACAATTTCAGTGTCTTCCGGCAAGGGCGGTCCCGGCGCGGTGAGCTTTCGTAAAGAGGCGATGGTTCCGCGGGGTGGCCCCGACGGCGGCGATGGCGGCAAGGGCGGGGACGTGATCTTCGTCAGCGAGTCCCGTCTTCATTCCCTCTTGGATCTTCGGTTCAAAAAAGCTTATCGGGCCCAGGACGGTGAACCCGGTGCGGGCGCCAATTGCTCGGGCAGTGACGGCGAGGATTTGGTTTTGAAAGTTCCGCCGGGAACGGTGATTCGCAACGCTCAAACCAAGGAAGTGATTTGCGACATGGCCGAACAGCAGTCCTTTGTGCTTTTGAAGGGCGGTCTTGGCGGCAAGGGAAACACCTTCTACAAAACCAGCGTGAACCAGGCGCCGTCGATCGCGCAAAAAGGACTTCCCGGTCAGGAACTGACGGTGGAGTTGGAACTGAAACTTTTGGCCGACGTGGGATTGGTGGGACTCCCCAACGCCGGGAAAAGCACGTTTATTTCCCGTATTTCCCAAGCAAAACCGAAGGTCGCGGATTATCCTTTCACCACTCTGGTGCCCAACTTGGGCGTGGTGAAGTTTTCGGACGAATTGAGTTTTGTCGTGGCGGACATTCCCGGATTGATCTCCGGCGCTCATGAGGGCACGGGCCTGGGGCTTCATTTCTTGCGTCACGTGCAAAGGACGCGGGTGTTCGTGCATCTGGTGGATGCGACCGGCTCCATGGGGGTCACTCCTCTTCAGGCTTACAAAGACATCCGTAAGGAATTAGAGCTTTACGACCGCGATCAGGTGAAGGACTCTGAGTTTCGCCCGCTTTCGGAGCGCGAAGAGTTGGTGGTGCTCACCAAAATCGACGCCGTGACGGAGGAAGATCTGGAAGCCTTGAAAGAGGACTTTCGGGAAATCGGCGTCGCCGTGCGGACGATTTCTTCGGTCACGGGCGAAAATGTGAAGGAGCTGGTAAGGGAAATGGGAAACAAGGTGTTTGCTCAACATGGATAAAATCGGAATTTTCGGGGGCTCTTTTGACCCCATTCATTACGGCCACATCAACAGCATGATCACGGTCCGTGAGAAAATGGATCTGGATAAAATCTTGGTGGTGCCGACGGCGGAAAGTCCGCTCAAAGTGAAAACCCAAGGGGAAAGCCCCGAGACGCGGTTGGAGATGATCCGCAGAGGTCTTAAAAACGAAAAAGGCGTCTTCGAACTTTCCGACTTGGAAATCAAACGCGGCGGCACCAGTTACACGGTGGATACTTTGCGTGAACTTCAAAACGCCGGATCCGACGCCCATTTTTATCTGATCATCGGCATGGATCAGTTGGAGCAGTTCGATCAATGGAAGAATTATGAAGAGATTTTGAACCGCGTGGACCTGATCGTGACCTCGCGCCCGGGACTGCAGTTTCCGAAAATCCTGCGCCAGTTTCCCAAAGGCATCGCCGCTTTGATCGAAGATTTCGACGGTCACGTGGCCATGTTGAAAAACGGACGCTCCATTTATTTGATCCAATTGGACGACGTGGAGGCATCCTCCTCGGAAATCCGCAAGAAGATCCGTTTGGCTCAGCCCATTCACGGCTTGGTGCCGGCACCGGTGGCCGACTACATCAGAGACGAACAACTGTATGCGAATTTGGCCCGCAAGATTGGAGACTTCGAAAAGTTCACGCATTTTTGCGCCAAGATCCTAAAGGATCAGGGCGGAATCATGGTGCGCGCTTTCGATCTTTCGAAGACCAATTCCCTGACGGAGTACGGCTTGGTCACTTCCGGAAGCAGCGTCAGGCAGGCTTCGGCTTTGGCGGAAAAGGTGATCGAAGAGACCAAAAAGAAATTCGGCGTATGGCCTCAGGGGATTGAGGGCATCCGCGAAGGCCGTTGGGTGGTCGTCGATTACGGAGCGCTGATCATTCACGTTTTCTATGATTTCACCCGCCAGGAGTACCGCCTGGAAGAGTTGTGGAAGAATGGGGAAGAGTTGAAGCTGTGAAGCTGATTTTGCTGACGGTGGAGACCAAAAGCCCGTCTTGGCTGAAAGAGGCCAAAGAAGTCTACGCGAAAAAACTCGGCGCTTTCTGCGCCTTCGAAGAGATCGAGATCCGCAGTCCCCATCTGCAGCGTGAAGAGAAAGATCTTAAAATCAAAAAAGAAGCGGAAAAAATTTTGCAGAAAATCCAACCGTCGGATTTCGTCGTCGTCTTCGACGAAAAGGGAAAGGCCTACCGCTCGCAGGCGTTTTCCAAAGAGCTGCAAAAAAATTGGGAGCGCTCCCCCCAGCGTCTGGTGCTCGTGATCGGCGGCGCTTTCGGCCTTGAGGATTCCGTGAAGGCGCGGGCGCAGTGGAAAGTTTCATTGAGCGAGATGACCATGAACCATTGGGTGGCGCAGTTGATGGCTCTTGAACAGCTTTACCGCGCGCTCACCATTCAAAAAAACATTCCCTACCACAACGAATAAGCGGCGGCGTCCTTCCTGCAGAGACTTCGCTGATGGAGTTGTTTCCCTCGTTATTTTGCCGTCTGTGCGCGGAAGGTCCGGTTTTCGGCTCTTGTTTTTGCCGTTTCTGTGAAGAGAAAATGCGCCATGCGCTGCCGCGTCCTCGTTGGGAAAGGATCGAGGAGCTTTCCGTTTTTTCCCTGATCGCTTGGGGAAGGGACAATGAGACCCCCTGCCGCGCGCTTCTTTATGATTTAAAAGAATCCCAGGATCTTCGCCTGTTTCGCTTTTGGAGCCGGGAGTGGGTGCGCCGACTTCCTCCGGACACTTTCCACAACGCGGTTCTGGTTCCCGTCCCGAGTTCCACGGGAAGGCTTCATTCGTTTTTGCTGGCCCGGTGTCTGGCGGAGACCACGGGCCTGGAGATGGTGGAGGCGCTCGCGCTGGGGAAAGAAGAGCGCCAGCCGGGAAAGAGCCGCAGGGAAAGGATGAAGCGGCGGCTTCGTCTGAAAGAGGGCGTCGATTTACTTTCTTACAAAAGTGTTTTGCTTATCGACGATGTGACGACGTCGGGAGCCACCCTGCTTGGCTGCAAAAAGGCCCTGCGCGGCTCTCAGAAGGTGGCGGCGCTCACTGTCTTTCGTCGGGAACCGTCAGCATGAAATTTGCTTTCCCCTTGGAGCGTGCACGGAAAATTTGGTATAGATGGCCCCATGAAAAAACTCTTTTTGAGTCTTGTCGGTCTGATTTTTATTGGCGCGGCCCTTTCGAGCGGAGCCCAGGCGGCTCCCGTGGCGGAAGAACTGAATCTTCTTCTGGCGCCTTACCGAAAATCCGAAGGCGGACTGAAGAGCGCCCTCAAAAAGACTTTCTATCAGGAGTTCCGGGACAAAACGGAAGAGTCCCGTGGGGAGATTTTTCTTCTGAAAGGAAGATTGAAAATCAAAATTTCCGCGCCGGAAGAGCATCGCAGTCTCTTGGTGGTCAACAGCAAGGCCCTCTGGCTGGAAACTCCTTTTGAAGAAGGTTTTCCCGTCGCCGTGACCAAGCTGTCCCGAAAGAACGTCAAAAAGTCGGAAGGCATTTGGAACGTCTTCGTCGGCAACCGACCTCTTTCCGACGGCTTCGAGGTGAAGAAAGAAAAGAAAAAAGACTCGGCGCTCTACACTCTGGTGCCGAAAGAAAAAGTGGCCTCGGAAATTTCAAAGGTCGAAGTGGAATTTCGCGGCGACGCTCTTTTAAGTCTTTCTTACTGGGACCAGATGGAAAACAAAGTGAGTTACATTTTTGAGAAATGGGAAAAAGAAAAAATGACGTTGAGCCAATTCGAATACACTCCGCCGAAAAATTCCACGGTGACCAACTTATGAAGAAGGTGCATTTCATCAGCCTGGGTTGTCCGAAGAATCTCGTGGATACGGAGATGATGCTCGGCTCTTTGATGAACGACGGCTATCAGGTCGTGGACACGGCGGAAAAAGCCGATACCGTGGTGGTGAACACTTGCGGTTTCATTGAGGCCTCCAAAAAGGAATCCATCGATAAAATTCTTGAGATGGGTGATTTGAAGGGACAGGGGCCTCTTAAAAATTTGGTGGTCGCGGGCTGTCTGACCCAAAGATACAAAAACGAACTCGTGGAAAGCCTTCCTGAGGCGGATATCT
>Ga0182744_1003897_pt1 | contig 11455 bp, 12 predicted proteins | sample eDN3rd30CKraftMG_FD_128525 | JGI IMG/M metagenome (GOLD analysis project Ga0182744, IMG submission 128525) | Enriched Miracle-Growth compost microbial communities from Emeryville, California, USA - eDNA 3rd pass 30_C Kraft MG (version 2) (version 2) ...
CCCCCAGGCGCGGTTACCACCCCTCCAGAATCTTCATTCACTCAACCCGCCCGGCGGCAACGCTCGGCGGGTTTTGCTTTTGGGACTTCCACTTTGAACACACTCAACGTCGAGTACCGCAAGGTCGAGGCGCTGATTCCCTACGCCCGCAATCCGCGCACGCACGCCGAAAGCCAGATCGCCAAGATCGCGGCCAGCATCGTCGAGTACGGCTGGACGAACCCGATCCTCGTCGACGGCGACAACGGCATCATCGCCGGGCACGGGCGTCTGGCCGCTGCCCGCAAGCTGGGGCTGGATCAGGTGCCGGTGATCGAACTGGCCCATCTGACCGTCGCGCAGAAGCGCGCGCTGGTGATCGCCGACAACCGGCTGGCGCTCGATGCGGGCTGGGACGAGGAGATGCTGGCGCTGGAGATGGCCGACCTGTCCGAGGCCGGGTACGACCTTGCCCTGACCGGTTTCGAGGATGCTGAGATTGAGGCGCTGCTCACGGGTGAGGTGACCGACGCCGGTACCGACCCGGAGCCTGATGCCGACGAACCGGATACGGCGGACGACGTACCGGATGCCCCTGTCGTGGCGGTGTCCCGTCCCGGCGATGTCTGGGCCATCGGGTCGCACCGGCTGATCTGTGGCGATGCCACCGACCGGGCCGTGGTCGCTGCGCTGATGGACGGCGGCACGGCAAGGCTGTGTTTCACCTCGCCGCCCTACGGCAACCAGCGCGACTACACCTCGGGCGGCATCACCGATTGGGATGGTCTGATGCGCGGCGTGTTCGCGCACCTGCCGATGGCGGCCGATGGTCAGGTGCTGGTCAACCTGGGCCTGATCCACCGCGACAACGAGGTGATCCCGTATTGGGACGGCTGGTTATCCTGGATGCGTCAACAAGGTTGGCGGCGCTTCGCGTGGTACGTCTGGGATCAGGGTCCAGGGATGCCCGGCGACTGGGCAGGACGCTTCGCCCCGAGCTTCGAGTTCGTTTTCCACTTCAACCGCGAAAGCCGCAAGCCGAACAAGATCGTGCCCTGCAAGCACGCCGGGCAGGAATCACACCTGCGCGCCGATGGTTCGTCCACGGCAATGCGCGGTAAGGATGGCGAGGTGGGCGGCTGGACGCACAAGGGGCTGCCCACGCAAGACACCCGCATCCCCGACTCTGTGATCCGCGTGATGCGCCACAAGGGCAAGATCGGCCAGGACATCGACCACCCGGCCGTGTTTCCGGTGGCGCTGCCCGAGTTCGTCATCGAGGCTTATACGGATGCGGGCGACATCGTGTTCGAACCCTTTGGCGGCAGCGGCACAACGATGCTGGCTGCCGAGCGAACGGGCCGCATCTGCCGCAGTGTGGAAATCGCTCCGGAGTACGTGGACGTCGCCATCAAACGCTTCCAGCAGAACCACCCCGGCGTGCCGGTCACCTTGATCGCCACCGGCCAGTCCTTCGGGCAGGTGGCTGCTGAGCGCGCCACCACCCTGGATGCCGAGGTGATCGCATGAACTGGCTGGCCGACAAGATCGAACAGTGGCCTACCGCCAAGCTGCTGCCCTACGCCCGCAACGCGCGCACCCATTCCGAAGACCAGGTAGCGCAGATCGCTGCCAGCATCGCGGAGTTTGGATTCACCAATCCGATCCTGGCCGGGAGTGACGGCGTGATCGTCGCCGGGCACGGACGACTGGCCGCAGCGCAGAAGCTCGGGCTGGAGCGGGTGCCTGTCGTGGTGCTCGACCATCTGAGCCAGACGCAGCGCCGGGCCTTGGTCATTGCGGACAACCGCATCGCCGAGAACGCGGGCTGGGACGACGCGATGCTGCGGATCGAACTGGAAGCCTTGCAGCTCGATGGTTTCGATCTGGACATCACCGGCTTTGACGCCGACGCACTGGCCGAACTGATCGCGGGCGACGAGCCGGACAACGAGGGGCAGACCGATGAGGATGCGGTGCCGGAGATTGGCGAGACGCCGATCTCGCGCCCGGGCGATGTCTGGGTGCTGGGCCCACACCGGCTGCTGTGCGGCGATGCCACCGTGGCTGCAAGCTACGAGGCCTTGCTGCAAGGCGAGCCGGTCGACATGGTCTTCACAGACCCGCCGTACAACGTGAACTACGCCAACAGCGCCAAAGACAAGATGCGCGGCAAGGATCGCGCGATCCTGAACGACAACCTGGGTGACGGCTTCTACGACTTCCTGCTGGCCGCGCTGACTCCGACCGTCGCCCATTGCCGGGGCGGTATCTACGTGGCGATGTCCTCCAGCGAACTGGATGTGCTGCAGGCCGCCTTCCGCGCCGCCGGTGGCAAATGGTCGACCTTCATCATCTGGGCCAAGAACACCTTCACCCTGGGGCGCGCCGACTACCAGCGCCAGTACGAGCCGATCCTCTACGGATGGCCCGAGGGTGCGACACGCCACTGGTGTGGTGACCGCGACCAGGGGGATGTCTGGAACATCAAGAAGCCGCAGAAGAACGACTTGCACCCGACGATGAAGCCGGTGGAGTTGGTCGAGCGCGCGATCCGCAATTCGAGCCGCCCTGGCAACGTGGTTCTCGACCCGTTCGGTGGCTCTGGAACGACGCTGATCGCCGCCGAGAAGTCAGGCCGCATTGCGCGTCTGATCGAACTCGACCCCAAGTACGTCGACGTGATCGTGCGCCGGTGGGAGGAGTTCACCGGCAAGCAGGCCACCCGCGAGGCGGATGGCGCGGTGCTCGATCAGGCTGCCAGCGACTCCTCGACGATCTCGCAGTGAAACACAAAGCCCGTCAGGTATGGCAGGCCGCGCGGGATGCCGTATTGCTTGCTGGTTTGGCGGCCAATCGTCCAGCCCATCCAACGCTGGGTGGCTGCGTTGATCGCGTCCGCCAGGGCCTTGCCCTCGTAAAGCCCGTTCTGGACGTCGTCGGCAAAGTGGCGACCGTGGCGGCTGTCGAGGAAGGCCCGAACCGATTCGAGCGGCTGGCTGGTGGCGTCCGAAATGGCGACCATCGCCAGGGGCCATGCGGCGCTGGCGTGTTCGTTCATCGTGCCCCAAAAGCCCCAGGCTTCGTTCTGGGTGGCGGGGATCTGTGTGGTGACGTTCATCTCTGGCTCCCTCGGGTTGATCGTTGCGACACCCGTAGTAACGCGCTGTTCGATTGAGAAGCCAAGCGCCGCTTGGCCTCTTTCTCGATCTTTCTGATCAGGCGATGCGGTAGACCCGCTCGCCGCCCTGCGGCTTGTCCGACACGATGGTCAGGCCCAGCTTCTTCTTGAAGGCCCCGGCAAAGGTGCCGCGCACCGTGTGTGCCTGCCAACCGGTGGCAGTGCAGATCTGGCCGATGGTTGCGCCTTCGGGGCGTTGCAGCATCCGGATCACTTCGGCCTGCTTGCTGTTGTCGCGCGTGCGCGGCTTGGCCTGTGTCGGCGCTTTCGTCCACGTCGCTTCGGCAGCGGCAACAGCCTGCTCCAGTTCGGCATCGACTACCGGCGTCGGCTGCGGGATCGTGGGGCGCTTCATGCCCAAGGCGTCGTAGCCCTCGGCGGCGACGAACCAGTCGGTGCCGTCGGTGGTGATCAGGGCACGGTTGAACATCCCGTCGAGCACCTTCTTGCGCGCGCCGCCTTTGATGTGGTCGGGGAACCATTCGATCTTGCCGCCGCTGGTGTTGATGGCCTTGGCGAGGATGGCGTGCTGGGCCGGGGTGAGTTGGATGGTGGTCATTTGCTGCTCCTTGGGAGTGGTTGATCGGGTGACGTGATGAACGCGCTGTTCCCGATCAAAGCCAAGCGTTCTGCCGGCTTTCACGCAACAAAGATTCCATGCCCCGATCTGCTCCCTTGCCCTGTCGCCATCCCGGTTGCGCCGCGCTGGTAGAGGACGGCCGTGGCTACTGCCCGCGTCACCGGAACGATCTGCGCCAGTGGGACAACACCGCCCGCGCCAAGGCACGTCAGAGTCGACGGGCCTGGCACACCGGTGATCCGCGCTGGCGGGCGCTGCGTGCCGAGGTCTTGCGCGAGCAACCTCTGTGTGTGCATTGCGAGCGCGAGGGTCGGGTGCGGTTGGCCACAGTCGTTGACCACGCCGACGGCAACGCCATGAACAACGAACGCAGCAACCTGCAGCCGCTGTGCGCCTCCTGCCACGCGGCCAAGACGGCCCGCGAGGACGGCGGCTTCGGCAACCCGCGCCGCTGACCTCCGAAACCCCTCGGGGTCGGGGGGAGGCGAAGTCTGGGGCCGCCGCGCCCGTGTCCGCGCGGTCCCTCGAATTTTTGTCGCCGCGAATTTGTGACAGGGGGGATTCCCCCCCAGCACCGAGATATCCCATGCGAGGCCGAAAGCCCAAACCCACTGCTTTGAAACTGATCGCCGGCAACCCCGGCAAACGTGCGCTCAACGCCCACGAGCCGCAGCCGCGCGCCGACTTGGCTGCGCCGCCCGCGTGGCTCACTGAGCGCCAGCAGGCCACCTGGCGCGAGGTGGTCGAACTCTCACCACCGGGCCTGCTCAAGGACGTTGATGCCTCGGTGTTCGCCGTCTGGGTCGTGGCCTTCGATCTGTATCAGGAGGCCAGCGAAAAACTTGCCCGCACCGGGATGCTAATCAAAGCACCAAACACGGGCGTTCCGATGCAGTCCCCGTACCTGGCCATCGTCAACCGCCAAGCGCAGATCATGCTCAAGGCCGCCGCCGAGATGGGCTTTACGCCCGCCTCGCGCTCGCGTGTGGTGGTCAAGCGCGATGCGAGCGCCGCCGATGATCCTTGGACGGCGATTGCTGGCGGCTGACTTGTGGTTAACGAGGCACGTAACCGATCACATCTTCGAGCTTTGATCTAAAACCGCCCAGTGCTAGATCAGTGTCCAGTTCGGTAGAAGAACTCTCTCTGCGGCGAGATAGGTCGAGAAACATATCGGCAAATATGTTCGCCAATTCCGGCTTAGTCCCTGTAGCGACTACCGTGAGCGCATTGACCGCGCACGTCAGGGCTTCTATTTGGCCGCGTTGGATTTGCATTTGTTGAAGCAACAGCTGCACCAATTCATCAGTGTTTGTGCTCAAAGCTCTTTTCCTTTCGTTGGCTGCCCTAAAAAAATGACCAGTAGTGCGCGCAAGTATGTAGCGATCGCCACGAGCTATGCCGAGGCAATAGTCGCAGGCGACATCCCTGCATGCCAGTGGGTGCGGCGCGCCTGCCAGCGGCAGTTGGATGATCTGGCGCGCTTCAAGGGCCGCTCATCACCTTACCGATTCAATCCACTGCTTACCGATGCGATGGGCCGCAAGTACCGGCCCGCTGACAACCTGTGCGCCTTCGTCGAGTTGTTGCCGCACATCAAGGGGCCGCTGGCCGGGATGCCGATCACGCTCGAGCCCTGGCAGGTGTTCATCCTCACCACCATCTTCGGCTGGGTCAAACGCGATGGGAGGCGGCGGTTTCGGCGCGCCTACATCGAAGTGCCGCGCGGCAATGCCAAGTCCACCCTGTCGTCCGCCGTGGGCCTGTATATGCTCACCGCCGATGGCGAGGGCGGCGCCGAGTGCTACTCGCTGGCTACCACGCGCGACCAAGCCCGCATCGTGTTCGGCGACGCCCAGCAGATGGCACGCAAGTCGTCGGGGTTCAGAACTCGCTACGGCGTGACCGTGGGCGCGCACAACATCCATGTGTTGAACGCAGCCGCCAAATTCGAAGCCCTGTCCGCCGAAGGCTCGACGCTGGACGGCCTGAATATTCACTTCGGCTGCATCGACGAGTTGCACGCGCACAAGACCCGCACCGTCTACGACGTGGTGGAAACCGGAACCGGCAAGCGCGATAACTCGCTGTTGTGGGTGATCACCACGGCCGGATCGGACCGGGCGGGCATCTGCTATGAAGCACGCACCTTTGTGACGCGCGTGCTGGGCGGCCAGGCCGAGGACGACAGTCAGTTCGGCATCATCTATGGTTTGGACGACGGCGACGATTGGGGCACGGAAGATGCGCTGGTAAAAGCCAATCCCAACTGGGGCATCTCGGTACGCCCTGAGGTGATCCTGCCGTTGCAGGCCAAGGCACTGCAACTGCCCTCGGCCACCAACAACTTCCGTACCAAGCACTGCAACGACTGGGTGAGCGTGGACACAGCTTGGATGGACATCCGGGCCTGGGAGCGCTGCGCTGATAGCCACCTGCGCCCAGAGGACTTCGAGGGGGAGCCCTGCTGGATCGGCATCGATCTGGCCAGCAAGGTGGACATCGCCTCGATGGCGTTCCTCTTTAAGCGCGAGGGCAGGGTGATGGCATTCGTGCGCCACTACCTGCCCGAGGACACAGTGTTCGCCGCCGCCAACAGTCAGTACCAGGGCTGGATGCACGCGGGCCGTCTGCTGGCCACGCCGGGCAATGTCACTGACTTCGGATTGATCGAGGCGGAGCTGCTGGACGCCGCCTCTCGCTTCGAGATCAAGGCCGTGGCCTTCGATCCATTCCAGGCCACCCAATTCTCCACCCGGATGCTGGCCGAGGGCCTGCCCATGATCGAGGTGCGGCCCACGGTGCTGAACTTCTCTGAGCCGATGAAACAGCTCGAGGCCCTGGTCTTGCAGGGCAAGTGGGCGTTTGACGGCGACCCGGTGCTCACCTGGATGGTGAGCAACGTGGTCTGCCACCGCGACGCCAAGGACAACATCTACCCGCGCAAGGAGCGCCCAGAGAACAAGATTGACGGCGTGATCGCAGTGCTGATGGCGCTCAACCGGCTGCTCTTGGACAACGGCGACACCGGCTTCATCGAACAGGGATTCGTCGCGCTATGAACCTTCGCAATGTGTGGAAACGCCTGCGGGGTGGGCGGAATGCAACGCCCGCTGCCAGCAACTCGATGACCCTGGGCAGTGCCGAGCTGTACGAGTTGATCGCCGGTGGCCCGGCCGCCGCAGGCGTGGCAGTCAACGAAGCATCGGCCATGCGCGTGACAGCCGTTTATGCCTGCGTGCGCCTGATCGCCGGGGCCATCGCCAGTCTGCCGTTGGCGGTGTACCGCCGCACCGAGGACAGTCGTGAGCGGGTGCGCAATGATCTGTGGTGGCTGCTGAACGAACAGCCGTGCTCCACGGTGTCGGCGGCAGTGTTCTGGGAGTACCTGGTGGCACAGATGCTGCTCTCGGGAGACGCCCTGGCCGAAATCGAACGGGGCCGGGGTGGTGCCATCCGTGGATTGCGCCCCCTGGACAGCCGCGCTGTGGGCATACGCCAGATTGACGGACGCCTGCGCTACGAGTTTTGCCGCGATGGCGAGTGGCTCGGGCGCGACCAGGACGACATCCTGCACATCCCGGGCTTTGGCTTTGACGGTGCGCGCGGCATGAGTGTGATCCGCCATGCGGCCCGAGAAGCGATTGGCCTGGCCTTGGCGGCCGAGGCCTTCAGCTCCCGCTTTTTCGCCAGCGGCGCGCATCCGGACGTGGCACTCAAAGTGCCCGGCAAGATGACCCAGGAGCAGATCGACAACCTGCGCCGCATCTGGGCCAGCAAGTACGGCGGCGCGCACAACGCCAGCCTGCCCATCGTGCTGACCGAGGGCACGGACTTGAAGGAGGTCACGCTCTCGGCGCAGGACTCGCAGCTGATCGAGGCGCGGCGCTTTCAGGTGGCTGACATCGCCCGCGCCTTTGGCGTGCCGCCACACATGGTGGGTGAGACGGACAAGTCCACCTCCTGGGGCTCGGGCATCGAGCAGCAAGGCATCGGCTTCGTGCAGTACACGCTGGCACCACACCTTCATCGCATTGAGCAGGAGATCAACCGCAAGTGCTTCCGCACCGAGCGGTTGTTCGTCGAGTTCAACGTCGAAGGCTTGCTGCGTGGCGATTCCAAGGCCCGCGCCGAGTACTACACGCGGGCGCTGGGCGGCACGCAGAACCCCGCCTGGATGACCCCCAACGAAATCCGTCGACTGGAAAACCTCCCGCCAGTGGCGGGCGGTGACCACCTGGCCCAACCCAAGGACTTCAGCGATGCTGCCTCTCTCAACGATGCCTCACAACCGTCTGCAGCAACTGCTGCGTGACAACGTCCACACGCCCCGGCGCTACGCTTGCCAGGTTTCAGCCGATGCAGCGGAAGGCGCCGCCACCATCTGGCTCTACGACGTGATCGGCGCCAATGCCTGGGGCGGGGTGGATGCGGCGCGGTTCGTGCAGGACGTGGCCACGATCAGCGCACCAGTGATCCATCTGCGCATCAATTCTCCAGGCGGCGACGTGTTCGATGCCCGTGCAATGGCCACCGCGCTGCGCGAGCACCCGGCGCGCATCGTCGCCCACATCGATGGCCTGGCCGCGTCTGCAGCTTCCTATGTGGCGCTGGCCGCCGACGAGGTCGAGATCAGCGATGGCGCCTTCCTGATGATCCACAACGCCTGGGGCGTGGTGCTGGGCAACCGCCACGACCTGCTGGAGATGGCGCTCACGCTGGAAAAGGTTGACGCGAGCATCGCTGCCGATTACCAGCGCAAGAGCGGCCAAGACCTCGCCACCGTGCAGGGCTGGATGGATGCGGAAACCTGGTTCACCGCGCAGGAGGCGCTGGGTGTGGGCCTGGTGGACCGCCTTGCCGCGCCCGGTGCATTGTCAGCGTCGGCTGTATCACAGCAGCGCTGGAATCTCGCGGCCTACCCGGATGCGCCGTTGATGCAGTCACGCGCTTCCCCAGCGAGCGAGGCGCGCGAGCGATGGCGGCGCCTGGCTGTGATTGAGCGCTGCACCTGAGCCTTCGACCTGTTCTTCCTGATTCCTCGTTCCGTTCCTCGTCCTGTTCCTCGTCCTGTTCCTTCCCCGCCGCCCGAGATCTCTCCGGCGGCTTTTTTACGTCTGCATCACTGGAGAAAACCATGAGCATCCAATCCCTGCGCGAAGAGCGCGCCGTCCATGCCAAGACCCTGCGCAACCTGGTCGACCAGCACCCTGGCGAGCAGTGGCAGGACGTCCAACAGCAGCACTACGACCGCCTGGTCGCCGACATCGACCGGCTCGATGCCCAGATTGCACGCCAGCAAAAGGCCTATGACCTGGACGCACAAAACCGTGCGGCGGTTGAGCGGCGCAGCGACGAGCGCGGGGTGTCTGCTGACGAGGCTGCCCACCAGCTGCAGCAGGAGAAGGCCATCTTCGTGGCCTGGCTGCGTGGGGGTATTAACGCCCTGAATTACGAGCAGCAGCAGGCAGTGGCGCGCAAGGTGGCCAGCATCCAGGCGAGCATGGGTACCACGGTGCCCGCCGAGGGTGGCTATCTGGTGCCTACCGACGTGGCGCGGCAGCTGATCGAGGCGATGGCGGCCTTCGGTGGCATGCGCGAGGTGGCCACCACCTTACCTACGGCCAGCGGCAACCCGATCAACTACCCGACCACCAACGCTACTGCGGAGGAGGGCGAGATCGTCGGTGAGAACCAGTCGGTCACGGCGCAGGACTTCACGTTTGGCGTCAAGTCCATCGGTGCCTACAAGTACAGCTCGAAATCGGTGGCCGTGCCCTTCGAACTCCTGCAGGACGCGATCATCGATCTGGAGGCGCACATCAACCAGCGCCTGGCCCAGCGCATTGCGCGCATCACCAACCGGCACTTCACTGTGGGTACCGGCGTGGGCCAGCCGACCGGCATCGTGACGGCAGCCAGTGTCGGGGCGAACGCAGCGACCGCTACGGCCATCACCTTCGATGAACTGATCGACCTGGAGCACAGCGTCGATCCGGCCTACCGGCAGGCGGGACGCTGCCGCTTCATGTTCCACGACAGCACGCTCAAGGCGATCAAGAAGCTCAAGGACGACCAAAAGCGTCCGCTGTGGCTGCCGGGCGTGGCGGTGCGTGAACCGGACACCGTGCTGGGCTACGCCTACACCATCAACCAGCACGTTCCGGTTCTGGCCTCCGAGGCCAAGGCGGTGCTGTTCGGGGATTTCTCCAAATACCTGATCCGCGATGTGCTGGCCGTGTCCCTGTTCCGGCTCACCGACTCCAAGTACACGGAGAAGGGGCAGGTCGGTTTCCTGGCGTTCTCGCGCCACGACGGCAATCTGATCGACGTGGGCGGGGCCGTCAAGGCCTTGCAGCAGGCAACGTGATGCGGGCGAACCTGACGGTGCCGCCCGCAGGCGAGCCACTGACGCTGGCCGAAGCCAAGCTGCATCTGCGGGTCGATCTCAATGACGACGATGCCTTGATCACGGCGCTCATCAGTGCAGCCCGCGAGCAGGTGGAGTTCCTCACGGGCCAAAGGCTGATCACCCAGACCTGGGAACTGGAACTGGCGGCGGGCGAGCGCGGCGTTCTGGAGGGCTTGCTGCCGATCCAGAGCCTGGCCAGTGGCGCACCCTACACGCTGGATGGGCACTGGCCGCCGACCTTGACCACGCAGCAGGACGCCAGCGTGACCGTGGTGTGCGGATTCGGTAATGCGCAGGCGGTGCCGGCGTCTATCCGGCAATGGATGCTGCTGCGCATCGGCACCTGGTACGAGCAGCGCGAAGCGCTGATGGTGGGCAACGTCGCGGAGTTGCCGCGTGGCTTTGCCGATGCCTTGCTCGATCCCTGGTGCGTACCACGATGCTGAGCCTGCCCGCCGGGCGGCTGCGCCACCGCGTCGAGATCCAGAACTACGAAATGACCCAAAACGACTGGGGTGAGGTGATTTACACCTGGTCGCCTTGGGCCACTGTGTGGGCTTCGATTGAACCACTTCAGGGGCGGGAGTTCTTTGCGGCGCAGGCGTTGCAGTCGCAAACCACGGTGCGTATTCGGATGCGGTACCGGCCCGGCGTCACTTCTGTCATGCGGGTTCTGTGGGGCGGCCAGATCTACGACATCGAGTCGGTGATTGAGCCGCAGTCGCGGCGCCAAGAGTTGCAACTGATGTGCAAAACCAGCCTGGCTACCCCTTGATCGGCGGGGAAAAAGGCCAGAAGGAGATGAAAGCAATGAATCCGGAACCCGAAATTTCCGACGAGCAGACTCGGCCGCCGGCGGCCCTTGTTGAAAATATGCTCCTGCTGCGCAAGGAGGAATTCGACGATCTGCTCGACCGTGCCGCCGAACGCGGAGCCGAGCGTTGCCTTGCCCATCTCGGGCTGGAGAACGGCAGTGCCGCGAAGGACATCCGCGAACTGCGCGACCTGCTGGAGGCGTGGCGCGATGCCCGCCGCACCGCGTGGCAGACCACCGTCAAGGTCGTGACCACTGGCATCCTGGCCGCGCTGCTGGTGGGGGCCGCCATCAAGCTCAAGCTGCTGGGCGGTGCTCCGTGACCGCCCCGCCGAAGCTCTGCCTGCTGGACGACTGGCGAAAGATCGTAAGCGTCCGCTCAGCACCGTCTTGCGCTACAGCTGAATTTCCCTCAGGCGCTGATTGACCTCATGTAGATCGAAGGCGCTTGGGTTGAAGGGGCCACCGCACCACTGCAACATAGGTGCA
>Ga0182744_1003901_pt1 | contig 11448 bp, 4 predicted proteins | sample eDN3rd30CKraftMG_FD_128525 | JGI IMG/M metagenome (GOLD analysis project Ga0182744, IMG submission 128525) | Enriched Miracle-Growth compost microbial communities from Emeryville, California, USA - eDNA 3rd pass 30_C Kraft MG (version 2) (version 2) ...
AGGAAGAGGCTAAAGCAGCAGGTGCGGATTACGTAGGTTTAGATGAGTATATCAGCAAAATTGAAGGTGGGTGGACCGATGTTGATATCATTATTACCATGCCAAGTGTAATGGCGAAAGTTGGTCGGTTGGGTCGGATTTTAGGGCCTCGCAACTTGATGCCAAACCCTAAATCAGGTACTGTAACCCAAGAGGTTGGAAAAGCAGTTACAGATGTAAAGGGCGGTAAGATTGATTTCAAGGTTGATAAGACCGGTATCATCCATGCTTCAGTAGGAAAAGTGTCATTTGATGCGGATAAAATTTATGATAATGCTTTGGAAGTTATCCAAACCATTTCAAAATTGAAACCTTCTGCAGCGAAAGGAACATATTTTAAGAGTATCCATCTCTCATCAACGATGAGCCCGGGTATTCAGGTTGAAACTAAATCAGTAGCGGGGATTTAATCATGAGAAAAGAAGAAAAACAAGAAATTGTTCAAGCTTTAACTGATCAGATCAAATCTTACGGTAATTTTTATATTACTGATACTGCTGATTTGACTGTGGCAAAAATTAACAATATTCGTCGTAAATGCTTCGAAAAGGGTATTATCATTCAAGTGGCTAAGAATACCTTGATTGCTAAGGCTTTGGAGGCTGCTGGAGTGGATTCGGAAGAATTGAAGGGTGTCTTAAAAGGTGCCTCGACCATTTTATTCTCTGAATCAGGTAATGCGCCAGCTAAGTTAATTAAGGAACTTCGTAAAGAGGGTGATAAACCCTTATTGAAAGGTGCCTATATCGATGCTTCTGTATTTGTTGGTGATAACCAATTAGATGCTTTAGTTGCCCTTAAATCGAAAGATGAACTTATTGGCGAAATTATTGGCTTGCTTCAATCTCCTGCGAAAAATGTGGTTTCTGCTCTTCAATCAGGCGGTTCTACTATTGCAGGTTTGGTTAAAACTTTACAAGAACGGGGTTAAGACGGAGCCCTATAGAAATTCCGTTGAATTAATTCAATAGAAAAAATAATACAAAAATTTAAAATAAAATGGCAGATTTAAAAGCGTTTGCTGAGCAGTTAGTAAACTTAACAGTAAAAGAAGTTAACGAGTTAGCTCAAATCTTAAAAGATGAGTATGGTATTGAGCCAGCTGCTGCAGCTGTAGCTGTTGCTGGTCCTGCTGCAGGTGGTGATGCTCCTGCTGCTGCTGAAGAGAAAACATCTTTCGATGTAATCTTGAAAGAAGCTGGTGGTCAGAAATTGGCTGTTGTTAAATTAGTAAAAGATTTAACTGGTTTGGGTCTTAAAGAAGCTAAAGATTTAGTGGATGGCGCACCTAAAGAATTGAAAGCTGGTGTTGCTAAAGATGAAGCTGAAGCTTTGAAAAAGCAACTCGAAGAAGCAGGAGCTGTAGTTGAGATCAAGTAATTCTCATCATAGCGAATCTTAAAAGGTTTAGACCCCAGTGATTACTGGGGTCTATTGCCGTTTTTATATAATCCCAAATCATTTGTCTGACATTACAATATCTATCTATTAGGTTAAAACATGTCGTATTGAGTTTAATTTTAAACTAAAACATTATTCCCTTGGCAAACAAAGATATTCGTAACGAAAGAGTAAACTTTGCAACCAGCAAAAGAGTCATTGACTATCCTGATTTTCTGGACGTGCAATTGCAATCTTTCAGGGAGTTTTTCCAGTTGGAAACAACCTCTGATAACCGCCACCAGGAAGGGCTGTTCAAAGTTTTTTCAGAAAACTTTCCTATTTCTGATTCAAGAAACATATTTGTGCTTGAATTTTTGGATTATTTCATCGATCCGCCACGTTATGATATTCAGGAATGTATTGAACGCGGCTTAACTTATAGCGTTCCGCTTAAAGCTAAGTTACGTTTATCATGTAATGATGAAGAACATGAAGATTTCGAAACCATCGTTCAAGATGTGTATTTGGGTACAATCCCTTATATGACTCCGAAAGGTACTTTCGTTATCAATGGTGCAGAACGGGTAATCGTATCGCAGCTTCACCGCTCGCCAGGCGTGTTCTTTGGCCAAAGTCGCCATACCAATGGCACTAAATTGTACTCTGCAAGGGTCATTCCTTTTAAAGGGTCATGGATCGAATTTGCAACAGACGTAAATAACGTGATGTATGCATATATAGATCGTAAGAAAAAATTCCCAGTAACTACGCTTTTGCGGGCCATTGGTTATGACTCAGATAAAGATATCTTAGAGTTATTTGAACTGGCTGATGAAGTGAAGGTAAGTAAGTCTGGTCTAAAGAAATTAGTAGGACGCAAACTTGCAGCAAGGGTATTGAAGCGTTGGGTAGAAGACTTTGTTGACGAGGATACTGGAGAGGTCGTATCGATTGATCGTAATGAAATTATTTTGGAACGGGAAACCATTCTGGAAGATGATCACATCGATATGATTATAGATGCAGGCGTTAAATCGATTATCCTTACGAAAGAAGATAGCTCGAATAACGCTGATTATTCTATTATCTATAACACTTTACAAAAAGACACTTCCAACTCAGAGAAAGAAGCGGTAGAGCATATTTATCGTCAGTTAAGAAATGCTGAACCACCTGATGAAGAAACAGCTCGTGGTATTATTGAGCGCTTATTTTTCTCTGATAAACGATATGATTTAGGTGATGTGGGACGTTACCGCATTAACCGTAAATTGCAATTGGATACGCCTGATGAGATCAAGGTCTTGACAAAGCAAGATATTATTGCGATTGTGAAGTACTTGATTAACTTGATTAATTCAAAGGCAGAGGTGGATGATATTGACCACCTTTCTAATAGACGTGTGCGTACCGTAGGCGAGCAACTATATGCTCAATTCGGTGTGGGGCTTTCCCGTATGGCACGTACCATTCGCGAGCGTATGAATATTCGCGACAACGAGGTATTTACACCAACTGATTTGATTAACGCACGTACTTTATCGTCTGTAATCAATTCATTCTTTGGAACCAACCAATTGTCGCAATTCATGGACCAAACCAATCCGTTGGCGGAGATTACGCATAAACGTCGTCTTTCTGCTCTCGGACCAGGTGGACTCTCCCGCGAACGAGCAGGCTTTGAGGTTCGTGACGTGCATTATACGCACTATGGTCGTTTATGTACCATCGAAACACCTGAAGGACCGAATATCGGGTTGATCTCGTCTTTGTGTGTACATGCGAAAATTAATAACTTGGGCTTCATTGAAACGCCTTATCGTAAGGTAGAAGATGGTCGGGTTGTTGTTGAAGAACCTGTGATATATCTTTCGGCTGAGGATGAAGATGGGAAAACCATCGCGCAAGCCAATGCAGAGTATGATGAGAAAGGTAATTTTACTACTCCAAAAGTAAAAGCACGCTTTGAGGGCGACTTCCCCATTATTGAACCGGAACGCTTGGATTTGATGGACATTGCTCCGAACCAGATTACATCGATTGCAGCTTCATTGATTCCGTTCTTGGAACACGATGATGCTAACCGTGCGTTGATGGGATCGAACATGCAGCGGCAAGCTGTACCTTTGTTGCGCCCGCAGGCACCTGTTGTAGGTACTGGATTGGAAGGACGTGTAGCAAGTGATTCTCGTACTTTGATCAACGCAGAAGGTAACGGTGTTGTTGAATATGTAGATGCAAACGAAATAAAAATACGGTACGATAGAACGGAAGACGATCGATTGGTATCGTTCGATGATGATATCAAAACATACCGATTAATTAAGTTTAAGAAGACTAATCAGAGTACTTGTATTAACTTGAAGCCTATTGTGAAAAAGGGACAACGGGTGGTAGAAGGGCAAGTATTGTGTGAAGGCTACGCCACTGAAAATGGAGAATTGGCATTAGGGCGTAATTTAAAGGTAGCATTCATGCCTTGGCAAGGCTATAATTTTGAGGATGCGATTGTCATATCTGAACGTGTAGTGAGCCAAGACATCTTTACTTCACTTCATATTGAAGAATTTGAATTAGAGGTTCGTGATACTAAACGTGGTGAAGAAGAATTAACTGCCGATATTCCAAACGTTTCTGAAGAAGCCACTAAAGACTTGGACGAGAATGGTATCATCCGTATTGGCGCGGAAGTTCGCGAAGGTGATATTTTAATCGGTAAGATTACTCCGAAAGGAGAGTCAGACCCTTCACCAGAGGAAAAACTGCTTCGTGCTATCTTTGGTGATAAAGCCGGTGATGTGAAGGATGCTTCTTTGAAAACTCCACCGTCTATTCGAGGTGTAGTAATCGATACCAAACTTTTCTCCAGAGCAAAGAAAGCTGATAAGAAAGAAGAGAAGGCAGCTGTTGAGAAACTAGATCTCAATCATGAGCGCGTTGTTCGCCAATTGAGAGAAAGATTGCTAGATAAATTGTTTGCTATTGTCAATGGTAAGACTTCTCAGGGGGTGTATAATGTGTACAAGGAGCTATTAATACCGAAAGGTGCTAAGTTCACCCAAAAGATGCTCGCTGAACTTGATTTTGCCAACATCAATCCAACGAAGTGGACAACAGATGATGATAAAAATGAGTTGGTGAAACAAGCCTTGCACTTCTACAATATTAAATTGAATGAAGAGTTGGGTGCTTACCGTCGGGAGAAATTTGCTATCACTGTAGGAGATGAACTTCCTTCGGGTATTGTACAAATGGCTAAAGTATATGTAGCTAAGAAACGTAAACTGAAGGTTGGTGATAAAATGGCGGGCCGTCACGGAAATAAAGGTATTGTAGCACGTATTGTACGTGATGAAGATATGCCTTTCTTAGAAGATGGAACCCCGGTTGACATTGTACTAAACCCATTAGGTGTACCTTCACGGATGAACTTGGGTCAGATTTATGAAACCGTATTGGGCTGGGCTGGACAAAAGCTAGGTGTGAAATTTGCAACACCTATTTTTGATGGTGCAACCACAGAAGAAGTAGAAGGATGGGTGGAAAAAGCTGAATTACCGGCCTCTGGTAGAACCTATCTGTATAATGGTTTGACCGGTGAGCGATTTGACCAACCAACCACGGTAGGAGTGATCTATATGTTGAAATTAGGCCACATGGTTGATGATAAGATGCATGCGCGTTCTATCGGACCATACTCGCTCATTACACAACAACCTCTTGGTGGTAAGGCTCAGTTCGGTGGTCAACGTTTTGGTGAGATGGAGGTATGGGCATTGGAAGCATTTGGTGCATCCAATATCTTGCAGGAAATCCTTACCGTGAAGTCTGACGACGTGATTGGTAGAGCGAAGACCTATGAGGCCATTGTTAAAGGCGATAACTTACCAACACCATCTGTACCTGAATCATTTAATGTATTGGTACACGAGCTTCGTGGCTTAGGTTTAGATATCACATTAGAGTAAATGAGCGAAAAGCGGAAAGACCGAAAGCCAAAAGCTTTTTTTCTTTACGCTTTACGCTTTAACCTTAAAAGCTATGTCTTACAAAAAAGATAATAAAATTAAAAGTAACTTCACTTCGATAACCATTAGTTTATCGTCTCCAGAAGCAATTTTGGAGCGCTCTAGCGGAGAAGTTTTGAAACCAGAAACCATCAATTATCGTACTTATAAACCAGAGCGAGATGGTTTGTTCTGTGAGCGTATTTTTGGTCCTGTAAAAGACTACGAATGCCATTGCGGTAAGTATAAACGGATACGTTACAAAGGTATCGTGTGTGATCGTTGTGGGGTTGAAGTAACAGAAAAGAAAGTACGTCGTGAGCGTATGGGACACATTAATTTGGTTGTTCCTGTTGCTCATATTTGGTATTTCCGTTCGCTTCCTAATAAGATTGGTTATTTATTGGGATTACCGACCAAGAAGCTGGATATGATTATATACTATGAAAGGTATGTCGTTATCCAACCAGGTATTAAGGAAGAGGATGGTATCCAATATATGGATTTCTTGACAGAAGAAGAGTATTTGGATATTCTAGATACGCTTCCGAAAGAAAACCAGTATTTAGAAGATAAAGATCCGCAGAAGTTTGTTGCCAAGATGGGTGCAGAGGCGTTGGAAGAACTCTTGCAACGGATTGACTTAGATCAGCTTTCTTATGATTTGCGTCATCAGGCGGCTAATGAAACCTCGCAGCAACGTAAGAATGAAGCGTTGAAACGTCTTCAAGTAGTGGAGGCCTTCCGCGGTTCGCGCGAACGCATTGAAAATCGCCCGGAATGGATGATTGTTAAAATCGTTCCAGTAATTCCACCAGAACTACGTCCGTTGGTTCCGTTGGAGGGTGGGCGTTTTGCTACGTCTGATTTGAACGATTTATACCGTCGGGTTATTATTCGGAATAATCGTTTGAAACGCCTGATCGAGATCAAAGCACCCGAAGTGATTCTTCGGAATGAAAAACGGATGCTTCAAGAAGCAGTGGATTCATTATTTGATAACTCACGTAAAGTAAACGCCGTTAAAACGGAAGGTAACCGCGCGCTGAAATCGCTTTCAGATATCTTAAAGGGTAAACAAGGTCGTTTCCGCCAAAACTTATTGGGAAAACGGGTCGATTATTCTGCACGTTCTGTCATTGTGGTTGGGCCAAACCTGAAGCTACATGAGTGCGGATTGCCTAAAGATATGGCGGCTGAGTTATACAAACCATTTATCATTCGGAAGATGATAGAACGGGGTGTTGTAAAAACAGTGAAATCTGCCAAGAAAATAGTTGACCGTAAAGATCCGATTGTTTGGGATATCTTGGAGAATGTATTGAAAGGACACCCTGTTCTGCTAAACCGGGCCCCTACATTGCACCGTTTAGGTATTCAGGCTTTCCAACCAAAATTGGTCGAAGGTAAAGCCATTCAATTACACCCCTTAGTATGTACGGCATTCAACGCCGACTTTGATGGTGACCAAATGGCGGTACACTTACCTTTGGGTAATGCGGCTATTTTGGAAGCTCAGATCTTGATGTTGGCTGCGCATAACATTTTGAATCCGGCTAATGGTACACCTATTACGGTACCTTCTCAAGACATGGTTTTAGGCCTTTACTATATCACGAAAGGTCGGAAAACAGATGAAACCCGCGTAGTGAAAGGTCAGGGAATGACGTTCTATTCGGCAGAGGAAGTGATTATTGCGTATAATGAGAAGCAAATTGATCTGCATGCCTTTATCAAGGTAAAAACTGATGCAAAGGATAAGGATGGCAACATTGTTAAGCAAGTTATTGACACGACTGTTGGTCGCGTATTGTTTAATCAGGTTGTACCAGAAGAGGTGGGGTATATCAATGAGCTACTAACCAAGAAATCACTGAGAGATATCATTGGCGAAGTAGTTAAAATCACAGGGATGGCTCGTGCGGCTAAGTTCTTGGATGATATCAAGGAACTTGGTTTCCAGATGGCATTCCGTGGTGGTTTATCGTTTAACTTGCAAGATTTAAATATTCCAGATGCGAAAGCTGGTTTGATTGAGCAAGCTACCAGAGAGGTTGAAGAAGTAATGAATAACTATAACATGGGATTCATTACCAATAACGAGCGCTATAACCAGATTATCGATATTTGGACTCGTATTAACAACCGGTTGACTGCCAATGTGATGGATATTTTATCCAACGACAATCAAGGTTTCAACTCGGTATATATGATGCTGGATTCGGGCGCGCGTGGTTCAAAAGAACAGATTCGCCAGCTGTGCGGAATGCGGGGACTGATGGCGAAGCCGCAAAAATCCGGCTCATCAGGTGGAGAGATTATCGAAAACCCCATTCTTTCTAACTTTAAAGAGGGATTGTCAGTACTGGAATACTTCATCTCTACACACGGTGCTCGTAAAGGTTTGGCCGATACTGCATTGAAAACAGCGGATGCCGGTTATTTGACTCGTCGTTTGCACGATGTAGCGCAAGATATGATTGTTACCGAAGAAGATTGTGGTACGTTGAGAGGTATCTTCACCACTGCTTTAAAGGATAATGAAGATATCGTTGAACCGTTGTATGACCGCATCTTAGGACGTACTTCATTACATGATGTATATGACCCTGTAACCAATGAATTGTTGGTAAGTGCTGATCAAGACATTACTGAGGAGATTGCTGGGAAGATTGAACAATCAGCTGTAGAAGGGCTCGAAATACGTTCTGTTTTAACTTGTGAAAGTAAACGCGGTGTTTGTGCTTTATGTTACGGCCGTAACTTAGCTTCTGGTAAACGTGTTCAGATGGGTGAAGCGGTCGGTGTTATCGCTGCTCAATCAATCGGTGAGCCAGGTACGCAGTTAACACTTCGTACATTCCACGTGGGTGGTACAGCATCGAATATTGCTGCAGAATCACAAATTGTGGCTAAATTTGATGGTATCATCGAATTTGAAAACATGCGGTCTGTTGAGCGTGAAACCGAAGAAGGAAAATTGCATATCGTCTTAGGCCGTTCGGGCGAGTTCCGTATCCTTGATCCGGAATCGAAGAAGGTCTTGATGACAAACAATATTCCTTATGGTTCATTCTTGTATGTAGCCGATGGCGACAAAATTACCAAGGGCGATCGTATTTGTTCATGGGATCCATATAACGCCGTTATCATTTCTGAGTTTGCAGGTAAAGTGGAATTTGATGCCATCATCGAAGGTGTTACCTACCGGGAAGAATCTGACGAGCAAACTGGACACCGTGAAAAAGTAATCATTGATACGCGTGATAAAACCAAGAACCCAGCTATTAAGATTTTAGATAATGTGGGTGATGTGATCCGTACGTATAACTTACCTGTTGGTGCACACATTGCAGTAGATAATGGCGGAAAGGCGAAAGTGGGTGAAATTATTGCTAAAATTCCGCGTTCGGCTGGAAAAACCCGGGATATTACCGGTGGTTTACCTCGGGTAACGGAGCTTTTCGAAGCGCGTAATCCATCTAATCCAGCAGTTGTTACAGAAATAGATGGTGTAGTCTCGCTAGGAGGTGTGAAACGGGGTAATCGGGAAATCCAGATCGAATCGCGTGATGGCCAAGTGAAAAAATACCTGGTCCCGTTATCTAAACATATTTTGGTACAGGATAATGACTTTGTGAAAGCCGGTATGCCGCTTTCTGATGGTTCCATTTCGCCTTCGGATATCTTGGCTATTAAAGGACCAGCTGCTGTACAAGAGTACTTGGTAAATGGTATACAGGAAGTTTATCGTTTGCAAGGTGTGAAAATCAATGATAAGCATTTCGAAACCATTGTGCATCAAATGATGCAAAAGGTGATGATTGAGGATCCAGGTGATACACGTTTCTTGGAAAAAGATGCGGTGAACAAATGGGATTTCATTGAAGAGAACGACAGCATGTACGATAAAAAAGTAGTCGTAGACCCAGGTGATTCGAATACATTGAAAGCTGGACAAATTGTTTCTCTACGTAAGTTGCGTGAAGAAAATTCAAGCTTAAAACGTAGAGATTTGAAACTGGTGCAAGTACGCGATGCTATCGCAGCTACTTCTAGTCCAATGCTCCAAGGTATTACCCGTGCCTCATTAGGTACCAAATCGTTTATTTCAGCAGCTTCCTTCCAGGAAACAACGAAGGTGTTGAATGAAGCAGCGATTAGCGGTAAACGTGATGATCTGCTCGGCTTGAAAGAAAATGTCATTGTAGGGCACCTCATCCCATCGGGTACAGGGCTGCGTAACTATGATCGCATTATCGTTGGTTCGAAAGAAGAATACGATCAGTTATTGGCTTCTAAAGAAGAAGTGTAATATTTTGGTGCCTTCTTCCATTATCTATCCTGATGATGGAGCGTAAGAAGGATCATCTAAAAAGGCCTCGCGAATTCATTTTGCGAGGCCTTTTTTCTTTATCCATGATATACAAATAGATCGATTCTGTATATGCATATTTTGCGATACTCATCAACTTTGACCAATGAATCAGTGAAACCGACTAAAGGATAAGTGTCTACGTCTTTCTTGCCAATTATTTTTTTTCTTTGAGCATACCAAAATTTTTAAACATGAAAAGAAAACTGATTCTTTGCTTAATTTTCTTCAATACCTTCTGTATGGCTAAAAGCCTAGCTGCTGATCATCAACTTGTATGGCAACCCGGAGATTGGTTTGAAGTAAAGATGATTATCAAAAAGACATATACCGTCGCTGCGAAATCGGAAGGAGAAAAACTGACTGAGACATCTGAAAATACGACCCTTTGGCTGAAATTGATGATGGGCGATAAATTGCCTAATGGGCATTATAGCGTATCTATGGATGTTATACGGCATAAAATGCTGAGGAATGATGGCGCATCGGCCAATTGGTATGGATTTGATTCCTACTATCCGGATTTTGAACAGCGGCAGCAACTCACTTCCGTTATGGAAGTTTCCAAGTTTGATTCCTACAATTCGAATCTTGAACAGGATAAACGAACTGCTCAGATTCGGTACGATTTGGAGGTCTCTTCTAAGGGAGAGGTTATTTCTATTGAACCACAGGGCAATTATTATATTCCATTGAGCCAGATTAGCGCAGTAAAAAAGTTTGATTCCAGCCTCACTATTACAGGTCAGATGTTCGCTGCTGATCAGGTCAAAGCTGCCTTACAGATGTTGTTCCAATTACCTGATAAAAAGTTTCCTCCCGTCATTGCTTCAGACACGACGGAAATATGGCCTATTGCGGCATCTTCACCTATTTCGGACAATGTTTGCATCCAAGGAGTGATTCATCAGGCAGATACGAACAACTTACGTATCGATGGTAAAACCGTTCAATTGGATAAAGACGGTCGGTTTACCTTCACAACGTTATTGGAGCGTGACAGAGAGCTGATTGTTGTCTTGAACGAGGGAAAAATGAATAAGGAAAAAGTTACTGTTTTTCTGTCGGCCGGCGACACTTTGGGGCTGGAAGGTATGGCGGGAAAATGGAGGGAGACACTTCGATTTTCTGGAAACGCTGCTCGGAAAGCTGCCTTTGCTCATCAGGTGCAACCTTTTTTATCAAGTCGCAAATCATTATTAAAACAACATCCATCAGAAATGATGGCCGATCAAAAGAAGCAAAAGCAAAGCTTGATGAACTTGATTGAACAGTACAAAAAGGAAATACCGGACAAAGAAGTGGAATATTACCGAAGGAGGCTTTTGCTCAAGGAAGTTGGCGATAAGCTCGTATTTCTAAAATACAAGTTCTATCAATTAACAGAAAAGGGAGATAAGCCTTTCCAGGGCTTTCCAAAAGACTTTTTCTCCAGTATAGATACGTTACCTGTGCAAGCGTATATTTATCAAAGTGATGAACTACCGGCCAATTATGTGGAAAATTATATGATGTATGAAATGGCTAAAATTGGCGTGTCGTACTACCAGACTACTTTCGATCAGAAATATAACTTTTTATTGATGACTATGAAGGGGTATGGTCTTTATAACAGGCTAAGTGATCTATTGTACCATCATATCA
>Ga0182744_1003902_pt1 | contig 11447 bp, 10 predicted proteins | sample eDN3rd30CKraftMG_FD_128525 | JGI IMG/M metagenome (GOLD analysis project Ga0182744, IMG submission 128525) | Enriched Miracle-Growth compost microbial communities from Emeryville, California, USA - eDNA 3rd pass 30_C Kraft MG (version 2) (version 2) ...
GCCAACAGGAGAGACGCGACATGTACGCGCCGGCAGGAGTGAAGACGAGCAAGGATTTCCCGGTCCCGGACACGATGAAAGCCTGGGTGCTGGGCGATCCCGGCCAGCTCATTCTCAAGGAGAAGCCGGTGCCGGTGCCGCAGCGCGCGGAAGTGCTGGTGCGCATCGACGCGGTGGCGATCTGCGCCACCGACATCGAGAACATCTATCACGGGCCGCCGGCGATGATTCAGGGCGGCCTGCCGTTCAACAAGGACTGGACGCCCGGCCATGAATATATGGGCACGGTGGTGGCGCTCGGCCCCGGCGTCGATGAATACAAGATCGGCCAGCGCATCACGGTCGAGATCCATGCCGGCTGCGGCCAGTGCAAGCGCTGCCGCGAGGGCATGTATACGTCGTGCCACAATTACGGCCTCAACTACGGCGACGTCGACAAGGGCCACCGCGCCAACGGCTTCACCACCGACGGCGGCTTCTGCGAATATCAGGTCAACAACATCAACACGCTGGTCGCCATCCCCGACGACATGTCGGACGAGGAGGCGACGCTGGTCGTCACCGCCGGCACGTCGATGTACGGTCTCACCGAACTCGGCGGCCTCGTCGCCGGTGAGAGCGTAGTCGTCACCGGCCCCGGTCCGATCGGGCTTCTCGGTGTTGCCGTTGCCAAGGCGCTCGGCGCGCAGCCGGTGATCCTGACCGGCACCCGCGACAACCGCTTGCAGATCGGCAAGGAACTCGGCGCCGATCACGTCGTCAATATCCGCAAGGTCAACGACGTCGTGCAGGCGGTGAAAGACCTCAACGGCGGCAAGGGCGTCGATTACGTCCTCGAATGCTCGGCGGCGCCGAGCGGCCTCAACGACGCGATCAAGATGGTCAATCGCGGCGGCAAGGTCTGCCTCGCGGCGTTCCCGCACGGCGAGGCGCCGGTCGATATCGCCCATATCGTGCGTAACAACATCTACGTCTACGGCATCCGCGGTGAGGGCAAGAGCGCCACGCACCGCGCCGAAGCGTTCATGAAACAGAAGCGTTTCGACGCCACCAAGATCCACACCCACACGTTCTCGCTCGACGATCTGCCGACGGCGCTGCGCTACGCCAAGGACCGGGTCGAGGACGCCATCAAGGTCGTGGTCAAGGCGAAGCTCGATAACGCTCAAAAAGTCGCGGCGGAATAACCGCCGCGCAATCAGGGGGAGACGTCATGAGACTGGAACGACTGCTGATCCTGCTGCCGGCGGCGATGCTGGCTTTCACGGCACCGGCGGCTGCGGAGCAGTTCCCGCTGTCGCCGGCCGGCGTCAAGACGCTGGCGCCGGACGGTGCGATCAAATCCACCGGCACCTGGAATCTCGGCACCCGCGCCGGCGATTTCATCTTCGTCGCCGGCATGCGCGGCATCGACCCGAAGACCAACAAGCTGGTCGAGGGCGACGAAGCGCGGGTGCGGCAGGGCTTCATGAACATGAAGCTGATCGCCGAATCGGAAGGCGCGAGCCTGCGCGATGCGGTGCGCATCGTCGTCTTCGTCACCGACATGTACCGCCACCGGCCGCTGGTCAACAAGGTGCAGGCCGAGCTGTGGGGCAACGGTCCCTATCCGCCGCGCACCATCATCGAGGTCGACCGGCTGAACCAGGACGACATCTTCGAGGTTGAAGGAACGTTCTACGCGCCGGTGAAGAAGTAACCTCCGGCGATTTAAGAGGAAGCGAGCCGATCCATGCTGCTGTGCGACCATTACATTACCGCCCGTTCGCTCGACGAGGCTTTCGATGCGATGGCCGCGCATGCCGGCAATTACCGACTCGTTGCCGGCGCGACCGACACGTTGCCCTGGGCGCGTGAAGGCCGCGCCGGAGACGTCCATGTCCCGGCGCTGATCGATATCAGCACCATTGCCGAGTTGAACCGGCGCGAGGTCGCCGACGGGCGCGCGCATATCGGCGCGGCGACGCCGATCCAGCGGTTTCTCGACGACGCTGCGCTGACGCATGCGATGCCGGCGGCGCCGCATTGTGCCGTCTGGTTTGCCGACGACCAGATCCGCGCGCTGGCGACGGTCGGCGGCAATATCGTCAATGCCTCGCCGGCGGCCGACGTGACGCCGTGCCTGATCGCCCACGATGCGGTGGTCGAACTTGCGGCGCGGCGCGACGGCAGGATCGTGCGCCGTACCGAGAAACTCGCCAGCTTTATCCGCGGCCCCGGCAAGACCGGGCTCGCCGCGGACGAAATCCTGATCGGCGTCACCTGCGATGCGCTTGCCGGCTATGGCGGTACCTTCGAGAAGGTCGGCCACCGTCGCTCGCTGGTGATTTCCGTCGTCTGCCTGACCGTGCTGATGAAACTCGATGCCGCAGGGCGCGTGATCGAGGACGTGCGCCTCGCCATCGCCGGCGTGCGGCCGATCCCCTGCCGCATCGACGCGGTGGAGACGGCGCTGCGCGGCGCGCATCTGTCGATGGCGGCGATCGAGGCCGCCGCTGCCATGCCGCTCGATCTGGTGCAGTCGCGTTCGCGTCAGGACTACCGCCGCGACGTGACGCGCGGTTTCCTGGCCCGTGGCCTGGTCGCCGCGGCAAAGCGCGCGGGCGCCGATCCGCAGGTATTTGAGAATCGCGAGGCCGCCTATGCCTGATCTGCATCTGCAAGCGACCGTCAACGGCCGCAAGGTTTCCCGCATGGTGCAGCCGCATCAGCGGCTTCTCGACGTGCTGCGCGACGACCTCAATCTCACCGGCAACAAGGAAGGTTGCGGTGCCGGCGAGTGCGGCACCTGCTCGGTGTTCGTCAACGGCGTGCTGATGAAGTCGTGCCTGATGCCGGCTGCGAAGGCGCAGGGCGCCACCGTCGAAACCATCGAGTCGCTGGCCAAGACCGGCGAATTGTCGGTGTTGCAGAAGGCGTTCCACAAGGCCGGCGCCAGCCAGTGCGGCTATTGCATCCCCGGAATGGTGATGGCGGCGACGGCGGCGCTGCGCGCCAACCCGTTCGCCGACCGCGAGGAGATCAAGGAACGGCTCGGCGGCAATATCTGCCGCTGCACCGGCTATCAGAAGATCTTCGACGCCGTCGAGATGGCGCGCGACGTCAATAACGGCGCCCTGTCGATGGCCGCCTTCGAGGAGATCAACGACGGCGAGGGCAAATATATCGGCCGCAACATCCGCCGCATCGATGCACCCTCGAAGGTGTCAGGCGCGCTGCGCTATGCCGGCGACATGGTGCTGCCCGGCATGCTGCATGTGCAGGTGCTGCGCTCGCCGCATCCGCATGCGCGCATCGTGTCGATCGACACCTCCGAGGCCGAGGCGATGGAGGGCGTCGAGGGCGTCATCAGCTGCGCCGACGTTCCCGGTGAGGATGGCTTCGGCGTGTTCGTCCACGACCAGCCGATCATGGCGCGCGGCAAGGTGCGCTATGTCGGCGAGGCGATCGCGGCGGTGGCGGCGGAAGACCTTTTGACGGCGCGCAAGGCGCTCGCCGCGATCAAGACCGTCTACGATATCCTGCCGGCGGTGTTCGATGCCGAGGAGGCGCTTCGGCCCGGCGCGCCGGTGATCCACGATTACGCGCCGGACAACATCACCACGCACATCCCGATTCGCGTCGGCGACGTCGAGAAGGGCTTCGCCGAAGCCGATCTGGTGATCGAAGAGCATTATACGACGCAGGCGATCGAGCACGCCTATCTCGAACCGGAGGCCGGCGTCGCTTACGTCGATCACGACGGCGTCGTCACCATCCATTCGCCGGACCAGAACATCACCCATCACCGGCACATGCTCTCGAAGATCATCGCCAAGCCGATCTCCAAGGTCCGCTTCATCATGAGTCCGGTGGGCGGCGGCTTCGGCGGCAAGGAGGACATGATCTATCAGGGCATGCTGGCGCTGTTGGCGATGAAGACGCGGCGGCCGGTGCGGCTGGTGTTCACCCGCGAGGAATCGATCGCCACCACCGCCAAGCGCCACCCCTCGAAGACGACGCTGCGCATGGGCATGACCCGCGGCGGCCGCATCACCGCGGTGTCGTTCAAGATGGTGTCGGACGGCGGCGCCTATGGTCTGTCGACCGAGGGCGTGATGCGCAAGGCGGCGATCCTCGGCGCCGGCCCCTACGACATCCCCAATCTGCGGATGGACACGATCGGCGTCTACACCAACAACACGCCCTCGGGCGCCTTCCGCTCGTTCGGCGCGCTGCAATCGCAGTTCGCGACCGAATCGCACCTCGACCTGTTCGCCGAGCGGCTCGGCCTCGACCCGTTCGAGATCCGGCGCATCAACATGATGCGCGACGGCGGGCGCACCCACACCAAGCAGGCGCTCAAATCGGTCAGCCTCGCCCGCGTGCTCGACGCGGCGGAGCGCGGCTGCGGCTGGGAGCCCGGCGTGCCGAACGAGCGCGGCGCGACGCGCTCCGATCTCGGCCGCGCCGGCGTTCGCCCGGCGGTGACGCTTGGCGCGCGCTTCGGAGAGACCGCCGCGCAGAAGGCAGGCAAGCAGGAGGCAGCGGAATAGCCATGGCACGCAAGCGTGGACGCGGCATGGCGGCCGCGTGGTACGGGATCGCCCGCACCGCGACGGTCGACCGCGCCGCCGCCTGGGCGGAAATCGATGACGGCGGCACCGCCAAGGTCGTCACCGGCGTGACCGAGATCGGCGAGGGCATCCTGACGGTGCTGGCGCAGATCGCCGCCGAGGAGATCGGCATCAAGCCGCAGGACGTGGTGATCGGCGACAACGACACGGCGCGCGCGCCGGAAGCCGCGCATGCCGGCGCGACGCGGCAGACCTACATGATCGGCAACGTCGTGGCGCTGGCGGCGCGCGAGGCGCGCGGCAAACTGGTCGACGTGATGGCGGCGCTGTGGGACGTGCCGCCGGAGACGATTCGCACCGCCAACGGCGAGGTGTGGGCCGAGCACACCAATCACCGCATCAGCATGAGTCAGGCGGTCGAGACCTGCAAGCAGAACGGCGTCGTGCCGGTCGGCTCGGCGACCTTCGGCACCGATACGACCGGCCTCGATCCGGTCGATGGCGCCGGCAGGCCGTGGCAGGTCTATGTCTTTGGCTGCCAGGTGGCGGAGGTCGAGGTCGATACGCTGACCGGCGAGGTGCAGGTGCTCGGCATCTGGGCGGCGCACGATGTCGGCCGCGCCGTCAACCCGAAGGGCGTCGAGGGCCAGATCGAGGGTGGCGTCGTGCAGGCGCTGGGGCAGGGGCTGATGGAGGACTATCAGCTCCGCGACGGCCATACGACAACGCCGGGCTTCGCCAAATACATCCTGCCGACGTCGCTCGACGTGCCGCAGGTGACCTCCTTCATCGTCGAGGACCCCGATCCGATCGGTCCGCTCGGCGTCAAGGGTATCGGCGAGCCGGCGATGGTGCCGACGATCCCCGCGATCATGAACGCGATCTACGACGCGGTCGGCATCCGCATCCGCTCGCTGCCGGCCTCGCCGGAGAAGGTGCTGGCGGCGATCCGCGAAAAGGAAAAAGAGCGCAGCGATCTCCAGGCTGCCGAATAGGGAAGAAGATGCCTGATTGTCCTGTCGGCCGAACTGCCGATGGGTGATCCGGGTTCGAGAAACAAACCTGAGCAAACGAGGGAGGAGATATAATGAAAAGGATTGCGACTTTTACGGCGGTACTGGTCGCGGCCGGCGCCGTGATCGCTGGCAGCGCGCTGGCGGATGATTATCCGACGCGCCCGATCACCATGATCGTGCCGTTCCCGGCCGGCGGTCCGAGCGACGTTGTCTCGCGCATCATGGCCGAAGGCATGGGCCGCCAGCTCGGCCAGCAGGTGGTGGTGGAGAATGTCGGCGGCGCCGGTGGCACCATCGGCACTACCCGCGCGGCGCTCTCCGAGCCGAACGGCTACTCCATCCTCAGCGCCGGCATGGGCTCGATCATCTCCGCCCCCGCACTCTACCCGAATCTCAAATACGATCCGGCCAAGGACTTCGCGCCGATCGGCCTGTCCTCGCACGCGCCGGTGGCGATCGTCGCCAAGAAGGATTTTCCGCCGAAAAACCTCAAGGAGCTTGTCGCCTATGTGAAGAAGAACGGCGAGCAGGTGAAATGGGCACATGGCGGCGTCGGCGCGGCCTCGCACATGGCCGGGCTGCTGTTCAACACCCAGCTCGACCTCAAGCCCAATTCCATCGCCTATCGCGGCACCGGCCCGGCACTCAACGATCTGATCGCCGGCCATATCGACTATTTCTGCGATCAGATCGTCAGCGTCGCGCAAGCGGTCAAGGGCGGCACCATCAAGGCTTACGGCGTGTCCTCGAATGCCGAGACGGCGGCGCTGCCCAACGTTCCGGTCGCCAGTCAGAACGGCGCGCCGGACTACAAGCTCAGCATCTGGAGCGCGATCCTGGCGCCGAAGGGTACGCCGCAGGCGATCGTCGACAAGCTCGCGGCGGCGCTCGAAAAGACGCTCGACGACCCGGCGGTTGCCCAGCGTCTGGTGACGCTGGGCGGCATCGTGCCGCCGAAGGCCGAGCGCGGCCCCGCCTATCTCGGCAAGCTGATCAATGACGATCTGGCGCGCTGGGACCCGATCCTGCGCCAGGCGATCGCACAGACGGCAAAATGACCGCGGCGAAATGACCGCTCGATTCCCCCTCATGAGGACCGAACGATGATCGAGAACATCTATCAGAAGATGCGGGTCGGCATCGTCCACTTCAAAGCTTTCCCCGGTATCGAAACCGGGGAAGGTCCGATCGTGGAAACGTTGCAGAAGATCTGCGAGGACGATTTCTGGACGGCCGTCGAGGTCGGCTGGATGAAAGACTACCGGGTGCGCAACACCGCCCGGCACCTGCTCGACCAGAGCCACCTGTCGGTGGCTTATGCGACGCAGCCGCGCATTCTCTCCGGCAAGCTCAACCTCAATTCTTTCGACCCGAAGGAGCGCAACGTTGCCATCGGTGCGGTCAAGAACTGCATCGACGAAGCCTACGACCTTGGCGCCGAAGTGGTGCGACTGATCGCCGGCAAGGACCCCGGCGACGACAAGCGCGAGGAGGCCAAGAAGCTGCTCGTCGATTCGCTCCATCAGATCATGGAGTACGGCAAGGAAGAGGGGAGGATGAAGTTCACCCTCAAGATCTTCGACCGTGACATCGACAAGATGAACCTGATCGGCCACTTCGCCGATGCGCTCGATATCGCCAAGGTGATGCGGCCGGACTATCCGGACTTCGGTCTGCTTGCCGATCTCAGCCACTTCCCGCTGCTTAAGGAGGATGCGGCGCAGGCGATCCCGCTGATCAAGGACTATCTCGACGCCGCGCATATCGGAAACTGCGTCTGCGCCGACCGGCGGCATGCCGCCTATGGCGATATCCAGCCGCGCTTCGGCGTGCCGGGCGGCGAGATCGATACGCAGGACGTCGTCGATTATTTCGAGATCCTCAGCGACAACGGCTTCTTCGACAAGGGCGAACGGCCGATCGTCAGTGCCGAGGTGCGTCCGGTGCTCGCCGGAGAGATCTCCGAAATCATCCTCGCCAATGCCAAGCGCGTCATCCGCGATGCCTGGGCGCTGGCGATTGCCGATGCCGCAAGCCGCAGCACCGGCAAGACCCAGCGCACCGATGCGCGCGGCCGCCTGGAGGCCGCCGAGTAAGGCTTTGCCGCCTGCGGGTCGTGCCGCAGGCGGCGCTCTCTTTGAAATCAGCGAACACGGAAACCAGCATGCTGACGCCCGGCACCGAAAGCGAAACCCAGATACGCGCGCGGGCGCGTGCCATTCACGCGGCCGGCGGCTTGCAGGCGGCGCTGGAGAGCGGGGCGCTGCCGAAGCTCGTCGAGGTGACGCTGTCGGAGGCGCTGGTGCTCGGCCTGCTGCGGCAGGGCGTGCGGAAATATTTCGCCATCTTCGGCCACGGTTCGACCGATCTGGCCGAGGTGTTGCGCCTCTACGAGGCGGAAGGCGCAACACGCACGATCAATTGCCGCAACGAGGTGGAGATGGCGCACGCGGCGACCGCGCTGCGCTGGCAATATGGCGAGGTCTGCGCGGTGGTGACCTCGATCGGGCCGGGCGGCTTGCAGGCGCTGGCCGGCTCGCTCGCCGCCGCATCGAACGGCGTCGGCGTCTATCACATCTACGGCGACGAGACGACCTACGGCGAAGGCTACAACATGCAGCAGGTGCCGAAGCAGGAGCAGGGCCTGTTCGGCCGGATCGCCGCGCTGATGGGCGAATCCTATGTGCTGCACACGCCGCAGGCGCTGCGCGACGCGCTGCGCCGCGGTGCCTTGCGGGTCAACCATCCCTATCGCGCCGGCCCGTTCTATCTGTTGCTGCCGATCAACACGCAGCCGGCGCGCGTCACCGTCAATCTCGCGGCGCTGCCGGAGCGCCCGCTGCTGCAACCGCTGCTGCCGGCCGACGAGACGGCGCTCGACCGCGCCGCGCAGATGATCGCGGCCTCGCCGAAGGTGGCGATCAAGGCCGGCGGCGGCACGCGCGGCCACGATGCCGCGATCAAGCGGCTTGCCGAGGCGGCCGGCGCCGCCGTCGTGCTGTCGCCGGGCTCGCTCGGCGTGCTGCCGGACGCACATCCGCAGAACATGCATGTTGGCGGCTCCAAGGGTTCGATCAGCGGCAATTACGCGATGGCGCAGGCCGACCTGCTGCTGGTGATCGGCTCGCGCGCCGTCTGCCAGGCGGACTGCTCCGGTATCGGCTACAAGAACGCCAAGGCGGTCATCAATATCAACGGCGATGTCGCCGATGCCTTGCATTACAACAAGACGCTGGCGCTGATCGGCGATATCGGCGCGGTGGCGGAGCGGCTTGCCGAACGGCTCGAACGGCGCAACGCCAGGGCTGACAAGGAAGGCTGGCTCGACGCCTGCGCCGAGAAGAAGGCCGAATGGGCGCGCTACAAGAACGAGCGTTACGCCTGCCCGCCGCTTGCCGACGCGGTCTGGCAGAAGTCCGTTCTGCCGCAGCCGGCGGCGATCAAGATCGTCGCCGACTTTGCCGGCGAGGTCGGCGCGGCGAAATTCTTCGACGCCGGCGACGTGCAGGCGAACGGTTTCCAGATCGTCGAGGACGAGCGCAGCGGCGACACCTTCACCGAAACCGGCGCGTCTTATATGGGCTTTGCCGCCAGCGCCTTGCTCGCGGCGGCGGCGGCCGACACGCCGCGCTACGGCATCGCCTTCTGCGGCGACGGCTCGTTCATGATGAACCCGCAGATCCTGATCGACGGCGTCGAGCACGGCATCCACGCCACGGTGGTGATCTTCGACAACCGCCGCATGGCGGCGATCACCGGCCTGCAACTGGCGCAATATGGCGAGGAGTTCCGCACCAACGACGGCGTCGCCGTCGATTACCGGGCGCTCGCCGGCGCGGTCACCGGCATCCGGGCGCTCGACGGCGGTACCACGCCGGAGAGCCTGAAGACGGCGCTGCGTCAGGCGCATGCGCATGCCGGCCTGTCGGTCGTTCATGTCCCCGTCTACAGCGGGCCGGACGAGCGCGGCGGGCTTGGCGCCTGGGGACAATGGAACGTCGGCAACTGGTGCGACGACGTGCAGCGCGCCTGGATCGCGCAGGATCTCTGAATATCACCTAAGCGGGACGTCTTCGATGTATCACGACAAGGATTTCGGCCTCTATATCGACGGGGCCTGGGGCTGGGGCACCGGCACGGGAAAGAAGGCGGTGCTCGATCCCGCGACCGAGGACGTCATCGGCCATATCCCGGACGCGACGCCGGAGGATATCGACCACGCGCTCAAGGCGGCGGAGGCGGGTTTTGCCGCCTGGCGCCGGGTGCAGCCGTGGGAGCGCGCCGCCAAGCTGCGCAAGGTCGCCGATCTCTTGCGGGCGCGGATCGAACCGCTCGCCGTGGTGATGTCGACGGAGACCGGCAAGCCGCTTGCCGAAGCGGTCGGCGAGTGGAACGCCTGCGCCGATCAGTTCGAATGGTATGCCGAAGAAGCCAAGCGCATCTACGGCCAGGTCTATGACGGACGCGATGCGCTCTCGCGCATGGCGGTGATCTATCAGCCGGTCGGCGTGGTCGCGGCGTTCTCGGCCTGGAATTTCCCGGCGCTGCTGCCGGCGCGCAAGCTTGCCGCGGCGCTCGCCGCCGGCTGCTCGGTGATCCTCAAGCCGGCCGGCGAGGCGCCGGCCTGCGCCGTCGCCATCGTGCGCGCCTGTCACGAAGCCGGCATCGGCCCCGGCGCCGTCAATCTCGTCACCGGCCATTCGGCGCGCATCGCCGAGCAACTCATTCGCTCGCCGATCGTGCGCAAGGTGTCGCTCACCGGTTCGACGCCGGTCGGCAAGCAGATCCTGCATCTGTGCGCCGACGGCGTGAAGAAAGCCTCGATGGAACTGGGCGGCCATGCGCCGGTATTGATCTTCGAGGATGCCGACGTGACGGCGGCGGCCGAGACCTGCGCGGCGGCGAAGTTCCGCAATTGCGGGCAGGTCTGCGCCTCGCCGAGCCGCTTCTTCGTGCAGGAAGCGGCCTATGAGCGCTTCGCCTCGCGATTTGCGGAGGTGGCGAAGGGGCTGACGCTCGGCCGCTTCGACGAGCCGGGCGTCAATATCGGCCCGCTCGCCAACCGGCGCGGCCTCGAACACACCAAGCAGCTCGTCGAGGATGCGGTCGATCGCGGCGCCGAAGTGCTGGCCGGCGGCCAGGTGCCGGCGGCGCGCAACCGCGGCTATTTCTTCGAGCCGACGGTGCTCGGCCGCGTTAGCGACGAGGCGCGGATCATGCAGGACGAGCCGTTCGCGCCGGTGGCGCCGATCGTGAGCTTCAAGACCTTCGACGAGGTGATTGCGCGCGCCAATGCGACGCCGTTCGGCCTCACCGGCTATCTGTTCACGCGCAGCCAGCGCACGGCGACGCTCGCCGCCGAGGCGCTGGAGGTCGGCATGGTCGGCGTCAACGAGCTTGCCATCGCGTCGGCGGAAATGCCGTTCGGCGGCGTCAAGGAAAGCGGTATGGGCCGCGAGGGCGGCAGCATCGGCATCAAGGATTACCTGGAAGCGAAATTCATCAAGACCAGGCTGGTCTGACCCCGGCGACCTGCCGGCCGATGGAACACCGGGGCCGCTCTGCCGTTGTGATCGGATGACCACAGGCAGAGCGGAGCAGGTTCCATGACGGTTGCAGCGGTCGACCGGTTCGACGCCGGCGGGAAATCCCGCAACGGCAAGTTCAAGGACTATTCGGAAAAGGAACGCGCCCGCATCGAGCGGGAGGAGGATGAAGTCACGCAGCAGTCGGACGAGAGCTTCCCGGCGTCCGATCCGCCGAGCTTCACGCCGGTGCGCGGGTCCAAAAAGCGGGTGCCGAAACCGAAACGGAAGACGGGTTAGAGCATTTGCGCCCGGCCATGACGCCTTATGGCGTCACCGGCGCGGCATCA
>Ga0182744_1003903_pt1 | contig 11446 bp, 9 predicted proteins | sample eDN3rd30CKraftMG_FD_128525 | JGI IMG/M metagenome (GOLD analysis project Ga0182744, IMG submission 128525) | Enriched Miracle-Growth compost microbial communities from Emeryville, California, USA - eDNA 3rd pass 30_C Kraft MG (version 2) (version 2) ...
CTGCGTCTCGTCATGCCGGCATTCGGTGCTTACACCGGCGGCCTCAACATCCTCGACCTCGCCTTTGAACCGCTGTTCGGTATCGATGGTCTGGCCGTTTGGATGCTTGGCCACGAGGGGCTGTACCCGGTAGCACCGCGCCTGCTGCGCGATGACTGACGATTAGGCCGTTCGCGGAAACGCGAATGCCGCCACCAAGCCCGCCGTGACCGCCATCAGGACCGTTACGAAACCATAGAGCAAAGGTTTCGTGAAAGCCGCATCATGGATATAGCGTTCGACGCCTTCGCGTTCGAGCCGAACGTGGCTCGTATATTGACCCAGCAGCTTGCCTTCCTTGAATAGATAGACCCGCGCGGTCAGCGGCCCGACAGGAACGTTGGGCGGCAGCGCGATCGTTGCCCGAAAAAGACTACGGCCGATGAATGCGACGCCGAATTCCGATTTGACGAACAGGCGTTCTCGCTCCTTCAAGCGGATAAGAGCCTGTTTGAAACCTTCGAGTTCCGTCGCGTCGGTTGCGTCCGTCCGTCCCGAGGCTGTCGGAACCATACGGATGTGCTCGAAGCCAATGCCGTTGGCATCGAGCAATGCCGGATCGGCAAATTCATCGACGGGTCGCGTTGAAGCGATCGCATAATAACTCGGTAGCGACGTAAACCGCATCGACGAGGTATTGATCCACAAGCCGCCGACCCGCGATTTCCGACGCACGATGACCGGCGCGGACTTCCCCTCGACGACGATCACGACATCGTATGTGCCTGCTTCCGGGCTGGGCTGCACGCTATTCTCGACGGTCCCGAAGACGAGAATTTCCGTCCCCGTGAAACTCGAAGTGATCGCCACCTGACGAGTCGAGGCATCCGCCTCGACGCTTTCCTTTGCCTCGTCCGCGATCGCCATGCCGCTGACGCTCAGCAATCCGGCAAGAATAATGGCCAACAGCCGCATCACGATCCTTTCACTGAACCGAGCGAAAAGACATCGGCCGGCGTCACTACGAGATCGTACCCCATGCGTGCCGCAACGATGAGCACCAGAACTCCGAGCAGAATGCGAATGTGCTCCCCCTGGAGCCGCTCCCCGGTCGCTGTTCCAAACTGCGCGCCGATCACGCCGCCCACCAGCAGGATCGCGGCAAGGACGATATCGACGGACTGGTTCTGCCACGCGTGAAGGATGGTCGCGAAAGTCGCAACGAAAACGATCTGAAACAGCGATGTGCCGACCACGACGCTCGTCGGCATGCGCAGGATGTAGATCATCGCCGGAATGATGATGAACCCGCCGCCGATTCCCATGATCGCAGAAATAAAGCTGACGAAAACGCCGATGACCATCGGCGGGATGACGCTGATATAGAGCTTCGACCGCTGAAACCGCATTTTGAATGGGAGGCGGTCGGACCAGCCATGCTGGCCTGACTTTCGCGGCGAGTGGACACCCACCGTCTGCGCGCGCCGCCACGCATTGATCCCCTCGATGACCGTCAGTGTCCCGACGACGCCGAGAAACGTCACGTAGGTAAGCGATACGGTCAGCTCGAACAGACCCGCCTTGCGCAAAAGCCGAACCGTTTCGACACCGAGCGCGGTACCGGCAAAACCTGCCGACAACATGACGACGGCCATGCGCACATCGACGTTATTGCGCCTGTAGTGGACCACCGCCCCGGAAACCGACGATGCAACGACATGGGCGTTACAGGTCGCGACGGCGACGATTGGCGGCACGCCAAGAAACGTCAGGAGCGGCGTCATCAGAAAGCCGCCGCCGACCCCGAAAAGCCCAGAGATGAACCCGACCGCCGCTCCAAGGGCTAAAAAGACGGCCACGGAAACCGACATTTCGGCGATCGGCAGATAAAGGGTCATTCAGCACTTCTGATCGGCATGCGGCCCGCGGCTTCGCTGGCGTTCTGGAAGGATGCCCTAAGGGACACCAAAGTGCTCCGACCCGCAAGCGCGGAGAGCTTGCATCTCAAGCTGGGCGGCGCGTAGCGCACCGCCTGCATGGCATGGTCCTGCGCGACACCGCCACCGGTCGGCTAACCGGTAATTCCGTTTTTGGGGTTATGCTTCCATTCTTCTCCCGCCATGCGCGGATCGTTGGCGGCACGGTTGATGGGGATCGGGCGCCATGCCGCGATCATTTTGTCGGCAGCCTTGATTTCATCCGCCGTCAGCTTGCCCCTCAGAATATCGCGGCGGCGCATCGCATCCGCATCCTTTTCGCGGGCCGCCAGCGAGATCCACAAAAACGCCTGCTTCAGATCGCGCTTAACGCCAAGGCCGTTCTCATAGAGAATGGCAAGATTGAACTGGCTATCGGCAAGGCCGTGCTTGGCGGCCTGCTCGAACCATTGCGCGGCCATCGTGTAGTCCGGCGACTGCGAGACCTGATTGGCGCTCAGCACGGCAAGATTGTGCATCGCCTTGATGTTCCCCTGATCGGCGGCGCGGCGATACCATGCGGCGGCGAGATTGCGATCGGCCTTCAGGCCAAGCCCGCGTTCATAGAAGGTGCCGAGACGGTACTGAGACTGCGCGAAACCACGATCGGCCGAGCGCGAATACCATTTGGCCGCCTCTTTGTAATTTTGCGGTGTTCCCTTGCCTTCCGCGAACCGGGCGCCGACCTCGAATTCCGCAGAGGGATCGCCATTGGCCGCCGCGAGACGCAACGACAAGGGTCCGACCGTCGCCGCCGGTAGATCGAGCTTACCGGAGCGAGATGCACCCGCCAGCGGCGCCTTGGACGCGTCCGGCGCGCTCAGCCCTTCCGTCTCGGCTTCGCTCGGCACGATGGAAGCGGGCACCAGCGCCGGAGTGGTTTCCCGCGCTGCAGCCGTACCGAGCCTGCCGGATACCGTCGCCATCGCCTGATGCCGTTCGGCACGTTCCATGGACTTTTCCGTCACCGGCTCGCCAATATCGACGGCGACGCCCAGCATTGGCAGCGTCGTTCTGGACGTGTGCGCATCGCTTGGAGTCAATTGGCCCTGCTGACCCGTTGCCGGACTCGCGTTTCCGTTCGGCGCGTCAGACGAAGGCGGCGCGCTGTCCGTTGACGATGCGCCGGACGACGACCCCGTGCTCGGCTGCTCTGCCGACGTCGCTCCCTGTGCGCCGTCATTAGCCGGTGACGGGGTGGCCTCGGATGAATTGGTCGGCGCGATCGCCGTCGATTGTCCGTCCTCGATCTGCGCCGGCTTTGTCCCAAACGTATACCAAAGCCCGCCAAGCGCCAGAAATGCACCAAGCGCAAGAATGATGAGGCGCGGCGACGGAGCCGATGGCCCGGACGCTTTCGCGCGGCGGCCAGCCGCCGGCCGGATGGGCCGCCCGGTATGCGGCTTTCTGCCAGCCTCCGGCGATCCGATCGTGAAACTTCCCGTCTCCGAGGGCGAGGTGATGACGATCTCGTCGTCTGCTGCGCTTGCGAGGCGCATTTTCGCCCGCCGGGCTTCGGCAATGAAGTCCTGTCGCAACTTTTCAGTCTTGTCTTGCGCTGCTTCGCGCGCCTCTCGCACGTCATACGGCTGAGCTGACTGAGAGGTGCTCTCGTACCGAACATCAGGATTATAAACTTGGGCCACAACGGACGAAGCATACGAAGGCTGTTCGTAATCGCCAGCGTCGAGCATACCGGCCTGTTGCGTCGGCTCATCATGCTGCGCCGGCAGCTCGTAATCATTGCAATCCGGGCGCGACGCTTCATGGTAGTGCTGCGCCATCTCGATCGCGTCGACACGATCGAGCAGACGGATCATCGCTTGCTGGAGCGTATCGAGCAGCGCCACCGTATTCTCTTCGCCGTGACGGCTGTCCGACATCATGCGTTCGATGAGCGGACGCAGTTCGCTCGCGGCATCTTTACCGTCAGGCGTCATGCCGGCAAAACGCATCGCCGCATGCTCGGCCGCCGTCCGTGCGATAGCCTCGACATCGAGGCCGCTGCCGGCGCGATCGGCCGTTTGCGCCCCCGTCGGCGCATTATCCTGCACGTCGGCGAGCGTTCGCGTGATTGTCGCGAGTTGACCCTCGATGACGTTCAGCCGCGCCAGTTGATCATGCGTCTGGACGAGATGATTGACGACCTCTCCCACATGCGCTTCGATCAAATGCACGGCGTCCAGATCGGCGCGCGTGGCAACGCCTTCGAACATTTTGCTGATCTGCTGTTCGAACTGATCGAGACGGTCTCCGATAGCGGTGAACCCACGGTCGGGGCGAATCTCCGAAAGCGATTGCTCGATACCTTTTGCGATTTCGGCGAATCGGTTTTCGAGCCATTGCTGATCGACGTCTCCACGCCCACCGGGCGCGCCCGTCACATAATTGGATGAGGACGGCGCGAAATCAGCGGTGCCCGACTCATAAAGGTTCGCCAGTGCTTCTGCGGAATCGTGATCCCACGGACCTGAATGGTCGGCTGCGTTCGTGCTTCCCTCGGCGCCCGCTGAAGAGTGCTCCGCCGCAGTCCCGGTTAGCCGCTTGGCCAGCTCCGAAACACCCGACTCAATCGATGCGAAAGCAGAGGCGAATTCCTCGGGAACATGGTCGCGCAATGTCTGGGCTTTCCGCCCCATCGTCGCAATGCGATCCTGCATCTCACCGAGCGTTACCGTCCGCTGGCGATCGGCATCCGTCAGCTGATCGGCAATGGCATCGATGAGAACTTTGAGTTCATTGTGGTCGTCATCGTGCCCAATGGCGTCGTGCTCTTCGCCGCTACGACCGTCTCTTGCACTCAATTCTGGATTCGACATTTTCCCCTCGAAACGGCACGACGCGACGGGTCCGGCATGACCGCAAGCGGGGAGGACATGGAATTCGTCCGTGCCGCGAAAAAGCGATCTTTGTTCGGACGCAGCACAAATCAGTCTCGATGGACGTTGAGGGGCGCCAGTAAATACAGCGTTAAGAGATTGAAGGCGTTCGGAATTTATGAGCGTTTTCAGCCACTAAGCCGTTAAAATCGCCACGTGCAAAATCTCCCGGCTCGCGATGATCCGCACAACGGGGCGAGTGATTCGTTTTCACGGCGCTTTCTGGACGTGCCACACTGGTGCGCTATCACGCTCGCATCGGCCTTTGCGAAAGGATGATCCAATGAACGCCACATCCCTTTACCGCGCGGCATTCGTCGTCTTCGCACTGACCGGCAGCGCGGCGGCCGCCGAGACGCCCACCGATGCCGGCGGACGCTTCACGATGTCTCCGGCCGATGGCGGCTTCCTGCGCTTGGACAAGCAAACCGGCGCAGTCGCAATGTGTGCTCACACCGGCAATACCTGGGCTTGCACACCCGTCGAAGATCGAACGACATCAGCGCCACCGGCCGAACTGTCGCGGCTTCAGCAGGAAAACAAAGACCTGAAAGAGCGCGTCAAGGCTCTGGAAGAAGCCCTCGAAACCAGTGCGCCGCCTCCGCCCCCTGGTGCTCCAGGCGATAAACTGCAGCTGCCGACAGATCAGGAGGTCGATCAGGCGCTCGACTATCTCGAACGCGTTTACAAAAAGATCCGCGATCGCGTGAAAGAGCTCGACAAACCGTTGCCGCCGCCCGCAGCAGAACCTGCACCCGCGCCAAAGGACCCGCTCTAGTCGCGGTCACAATCCCATGGAATGATTCCGCGTCGCCCGTACCAATTCGTGCACGATCCCCGGTTCCGTCATGGCATGACCGGCATCGGCGACGATCCGCATCTCCGAATCCGGCCACGCCCGGTGCAGTCGGACGGCGCTCTTGATCGGCGTCACGACATCATAGCGCCCATGCACGATGACGCCGGGAATACCGCGCAAACGCTCGGCATTGATCAGCAGCTCACCGTCCCGGCGAAAGAAGCCACGATTGACGAAATAATGGGTTTCGATACGCGCAAATGCGAGCGCATAGGCGTCGATGCCAAAGCGCGTCACGCGTTCCGGTTCCGGTATCAGCGATAGCGTCGTGCCTTCCCAAACGCTCCACGACCGCGCGGCCGCCAGTTGCTTGTCGGCATCGTCGCACGTAAGCCGTCGATGATAGGCGGCAATCAGATCGTGGCGTTCGTCCTGAGGAATGAAACCTTCAAATTCCGCGAACGCTTCAGGATAAATCCAGTTGCAGCCGTCCTGATAAAACCAACGAAGCTCGGCATCGGTGACAAGGAAGATACCGCGCAGGATCATCGACGTCACGCGCTCGGGATAAGCTTCGGCGTACGCAAGCGCCAACGTCGATCCCCACGAACCGCCGAAAAGCTGCCAACGCTCGATGCCTAGCTCAGTGCGGATGCGTTCGACGTCTTCGATTAAATCCGGCGTCGTATTGTTTTCGAGAGACGCGTGCGGCGTCGAACGTCCGCAGCCTCGTTGATCGAAAAGCACGATCCGGTAACGATCGGGATCGTGATAGCGCCGCATCGTTGGATTACAGCCGCCACCGGGACCGCCGTGGATGATAACGACCGGGCGCCCTCTCGGATTCCCACATTCTTCGACATAAAGCGTGTGGCCGCCGCTAACCGTGAGCCGATGTTCGCGATAAGGTCCGATCGGCGGATAAAGATCCAGCCTGTCTCTGACGCTCATATCCTTCCGCCTCACTTTCCGACGTCAAGCGAACGATCTCGCCACCGCCTCACGCCGTATAGCCGGCGCCGGATGCGGCCACATCGTGTCGAACGTCAGCGAGAGATGGCCCGCATGAAATGATCCTGCAAGACCAAGGACAGCATTATGCGGATGGAGAGATGCGTCAAGTGCGGCCATGTTTACGAAGCTGGAGACGCTGCATTTCTCGATCGTAAACGATCTCTCCGCCCGGAACACGAATATCGCGCACGATTTCCAATGTGTGACGCGTCGTTTCCGTACGCATCAAACTGAGCCCGATCGCCAAAGCAAACGATACCGGAAGTCCGAGAATTCCCGCGATGGGGCTCGGCACGGAAATGGCTCCGACCTCACTGATGAGGATCGCCAGGGCTCCGACCCCGAAACCTGAAATGACGCCAGCAATTGCCGCCGTGCTCGTCAGCCGTTTCCACCAGACGGAAAGGATCATCACCGGAAACAGGCTGGCCCCCGTGAGCGACAAAGCCCACAAGACAAGCCGCAGCGGATCAGTCGGCGCGATGATCGCCACCATTGCCCCGCACAACGCGACGATTCCGATGAACACGCGCATAATCCATACGCGCGTCTCCGGCCTGCTCGGTTCCCAGGACATGCCCTGCACGACGTCTTCGGCGAGGACGGCAGCCAACGACACGGTCGTCGCCCCGGCGGCGACAAGAGCGGCCGCGATGGCGCCCGCAAGCAACAGATAGAAAAATGCGCGTGGAAGTTCCGTTGCCACCGGCAGCGCGAACAGCACACCGTCGCGATCGAATTGCAAGCCCGCGAATCCAAGCCGCGTCGCTGTCTGATCAAAAGATACCAGATGCGCAGCCGCCGCATCGTAAAGCCATTTCGGCAATGGCCCAAGCCGCTCGCTCATCACGGCGTCGAGCGCAAAGTCGCGCATGAAAATCGCAACGGCCGAAACGGTGAGAAGCGCCAATCCGGAAAAGACGGTCGCCCAGCCCAATGATTTGCGGGCCTCGTAGACACTTGGCGTTGCAGCAACGCGCGGCAAGAGCCACGGCGCCGTGCTGATGCCCGCCGCGATTGCGAATATCCCCATTCCGAATGCGAGAATGCCAACCGCGCCGAAAGGTTGTGTGTACGGCTTGGAAAGAACCGCGAATCCGTCGCCGGGCAATTCGAACGCCAACGGCCACGTCCCGATGAATTGCAGTCCTTCGTGGATTTCATTGCGCACCAGCCCGCGCACGATCGGACCGTTCGCAAGCTGCGGGATCGGCAGATTGGTGACGATAACGCTCACCGTGGTTGCGACGCCGAGGAGCGCCAGGAACAAGGCGATCGACTGTGCCACACCCGCCCACGTGAACGAGCGTTTGCCGCCCGCCGCCGTGGTAATCGCCACGCTCAAGGCAAGCACACACACAATGAGATCGGGGTTGCTCGCAATAAGACGCCCCGTAACGCCGGCCCCCATGTGGAGCTCTGCGGCAAGGACGAGAAGCATCGGCACCGCAACGACGACTGCCGATGCGATCCGCAAGGCACGGCTCTCAAATCGGCGGCCGAGATAGCTCGGCACCGTGAATGCGCCAAACTTTCGATAAAACGGCGCTAACGTAATCGCCATCACGACGAACCCGGTCAGCGTTCCCATCATCAGAACGAGAGCGTCGAACCCCGAGAAGAAGAAAGCCCCGGTTCCCGCAACCAGCAATGTCGCGCCCATAGCTGACGCGGCAAGCAGCAGTCCGGTATAGGCGGCTGGAACACGTCGCCCGGCGGCGAAATAATTGAGCGTGTCGTTGGAGCCGACGGAGAGGCCAATGCCCGCATAAATCAGGATCGGCCCGACAAAAAAGCCAAGTTGCAGCATAGCCTCGCTGAAACTCAACTGCTCGAAGATCAGGACGAGCAGAAAGAGCACCGTGAAAAGCGCGGCGAAAATGCTGAAGTATGTACCGAGGCGCGGATTGACGACCCTCGCGCGAGCACCGAATGTCATAAGCCTGCCTCAGACATCCTCGTGCGCGCCATGCCAATGATCGATGGCATTCTGACGATTGACGTAGCTGGCCACGGTCACCACCGCGATCACAAAGAATCCATGCGCAGCGAGAAAATAGCCGAGCGGAAATCCGAGAAAGCGATTGGCGTTCAACTGGTCCGCATAAAGCGGAAGCACCATGACGATGGCGAGAAACGGAATGAGGCTGGCGAGTACCTGCCACTTCGTGTGACGCCAATAGGGTTTGCGCTCCTTGCGTTCAATCATGTCCCAATTCCCCCACTTGGATCGCGTTGGCCGGCGCGCCTGTCACCCGCCAAAGGTTATGCCTGTCCATGCAGGCGTTTGTCCAATCGCAACCGGCCCTTTGGCAAGGGCCACTGCGTTGCCGGTCATGTTCTCATTCCCTAAGATTGGGGCGCGATTCGAGCGACGGCATGATAGAAATTACGTTACGGCCCCGAAGCATCTCTGTCCGCGTACGCGGCGGGTCTCACGAAGCGACCACGATGCCTTGACGAAACAAGCCGGAAAGGACGACTCCAAATGAAAATGGTGGACGAATTCAAAGAATTTGCCATGCGGGGCAACGTCGTAGATCTCGCGATCGGCGTGATCATGGGCGCGGCTTTTGCTCCGATTGTTGCGACGCTGGTCGACAACATCATCATGCCCCCCATCGGCTATGTGCTGGCAGGCATTGATTTTTCCAAACTGGCCGTCGAGATCCCGACACTGACGAACCCCGTTCTCATCAAGTACGGCATATTCCTCAATGCCGTAATCAAATTCTTGATCACCGCATTCGCCATCTTCCTGCTCGTCAAAGCCATCAATCACATGAAGAAGCCCAAGCCCGACGCCGCTCCCCCGCCGCCCTCGCCGACCGAAGTATACCTGAAGGAAATCCGCGATCTTCTGGCGGATCAGGCACGGTCCCCGCGAACGCCCTAAAGAAGCCCCTGAAGCTGCCGGTGTTCGCTTAAGTCGGCACCGGCAGACTTACTGGCGGGTAATTGTGACCTCCTGCTGAACCCAGCCGCTTATGCTCAGACTGATCGGAGATTTGGACTTTTGATCGACCGCCGCGCGCGATGACTCCAACGCGTCCACCCGTGCTGATAGATCATCGCTCTGCGAATTCCGGATGAGCGGATCATTGCTCAGAGCGGAGGGTGACAGCGCGCTTGCCGACAAACCACTCTTATTCGATGCTGCCGGCTCTGCCGCCGCCTCCAGTGTCGCGAAAGCCGGGACGGCGACCATCGCCAGACCGAGCATGCGCAAAGTTATCGTCATGGACGTCCCCCTTCGAACCCGCGTCACAGCCGCCCCTCCGCGGCCAAGTCACCCATTACACATAGCATGAACCGCCGCCGTGGCGATAATCGGAACGGCGGGAGGACGAAAAAGCTGTTGCAGCCAAGCGGCCGAATTGACAAATTCGGCGTCCGCACGAGGAGCTTAACACTCCGGGGCTTCGGGTTTGCGCGGCCACCCGAAACATGCCAAAAGCCGCGGCGCACTTAGCGGGCGTAGTTCAATGGTAGAACGGCAGCTTCCCAAGCTGCATACGAGGGTTCGATTCCCTTCGCCCGCTCCATTTTCGAAAGACAAGACGTTTGTTGTTCCGGCTATCGCCCCGCATTAGCGGGTTCGCATCTGGATTATAGTCCATCCTCGCAACCACTGAAGCGCGACAGTTGCCAGAACCAGTTCGTGCACGCATGACTCGTGAAACGGCAGGGAATAACGCTACGGTCCGAATGCACGAATGAAACTCGGCACAATTAAATGACGCTGCGTTACACCGTGGCGGAAAGACTTCGAAGAAAGGCCACACTCGACACGGCCGACAACGCGATTGTCCCGCAAGTCGGCAATAAAATTATTGGGCAATATCTATCCGATTGAAAATAGCTCAATAAAGCCGTGAAACAATTTCGTTGACGCACTACCTAGAATCACGTGAAGTGAACATAGAGACTTTTCGCATTTACCCGACTCACGTATCCCTTCCTTCTGCCTGGGCAGGAGGGGGATTTCTGTGCTTGATGATGAGAAACCGAAGTTCAAAGCATTCTACGACTGGGCCGTCCAACCCAATCCAAAATCAAAGAGGCGCAAAAAATCCGCCGAGCCTTCTATCCCTCAAATCCAAGCACCACATCCCCAGCCGCTTCTGCATCGTTGTTGGGGAAAGTGCCAACCATGGTGTCCCCACATTGTAGTCGGCGCACTGGGCACAGTAATCGGCGGCATCGCTCTCGCCCTCATACTTCCCCGTCTCAATCTCGACCAACAAGACATCACCACTAAGCAAGCAGCTCCGGCGCCGATCCCGCCACCCATAACAAAGGGATGGGATTACAAGCTCAATAGAGAGGCCCCATAGATTTTCGGGGCACCACACCACACGCCCCAGCACCCTAGTCCCAACAGCCCACCTGCCGCCCAGCACTACCTAAATGCTTGAGCCAGACCTTCACGATTATCTTCCCAAGCTGCATACGAGGGTTCGATTCCCTTCGCCCGCTCCAGCGCTTCACGGTTTCGAACGCCGAATCATCCACGCGTCGCGATCAATGACGACGCTGCCGCTCGCGCCTGCCAGCTTGCTGGCGCGGCAATCGTCCATGCTCTGCCGATGGCCTAGGGCTTCAGGTGACAACTCCCGAAGGGCGTTGACAGCCTACCTACTGGTAGGTACGATGTGCCATGACCCAAACAGACACGAGAAGCGCGCTTCTGGCCGAGGCCGAAATCCTGGTTCGCACCAGGGGATATGCAGCATTCAGCTATGCCGACTTGTCGGATCGGATCGGGATTCGCAAGGCGAGCATTCATCATCACTTTC
>Ga0182744_1003904_pt1 | contig 11444 bp, 6 predicted proteins | sample eDN3rd30CKraftMG_FD_128525 | JGI IMG/M metagenome (GOLD analysis project Ga0182744, IMG submission 128525) | Enriched Miracle-Growth compost microbial communities from Emeryville, California, USA - eDNA 3rd pass 30_C Kraft MG (version 2) (version 2) ...
GCCTTCTGGTATTCGTCGCGCAACTGGTCGGCGATCTTCCTGTACGACTCCTGCCGCTCGAGGAGCACTGCTTCCTCGGCGTCGGTGGCCGGGATCTGCACGAGCGACGCCGTGTTCTGCGCCTGCAGCTTCGAGAGCGAAGCGCGCCGGTCGTCGAGCACTCCCACTATCAGCGTGACCGTGCGCTGGAGCCGCTCGCTAGCCGACGCTATCAGCGCGTCGATCCGCTGCACGTCGGGATTGGAGGCCGAGCGCGCCCACTGGCCAGTGGTCAGCGAGTCGCGCGATGCCTGCAGCCGCTGGAGCTGCTGGTACAGATCCATCACCACCGGGCTCGCATTCGCGCCCTGTGCCGAGATGAGCGCACCCAGGTCCTGGAGGCTTCCTCGCTGATCGCCGCTCTGGAGCTGCTGCACTATGGACGAGTACAAACGCCGCTGGCTCTCCAGATCCGCCTGCTGCTGCTGGATGCTGGTGAGGTCCGAACGCTCCACCGTGAACTTCTCACGCGCACTGAACGACTTCTGCCGGCTGCGGAAGTCGCTGACCGCCAGCCGCGCCTCGGAGAGGAGCGAGTCGTTCTCGTGCAGTTGCGTCTCGATGAACTGCCGGCGGAGCCGCGCCTCCTGCGCGGCGTCCTCTATGCTCGACTGCTTGAAGGTCTGAACGAGGTCATTGATGATGTTCTGCGCCAGCTCCGGATTGGTGGAGTTGTACGAGACATCGATGACGTTCGTCTCCTCGCGCGGCTTGGCCTGGATTCCCCTCGCCACGCTCACCACGGCGTCCACGCGGTGCAGCACCTTCAGGATGCCGTCCTTCGACGCGGGCCGCGACGCGATCGCGAATCGGATGCCGGCAATGTCCATGGGCTGACCGTACGCCGCGCTGGCGCGCTCGCCGCCACTGGCCACGGCCGTAACCGTACGATCGTCGAAGGTGAGCGTGATCCGCGCGCTCGCCTTGTCCGCTTCCTCCGGCGTTCCCTCGATCGCGAAATCCGTCACGAGACTTGCCGGGAAATCTTCGGTGCGGAGGCGAAGCTCCGGCATGCTGTCCACCACTCCGCCCACCACTCCACGGCTGGTGAGGATGGCGATCTGGGAGAGCAGCGGGTCGGCCGAAAGAAGAGGACGACCCTCGGTCTGGCCGGTGAGGCCGCTCGTGAGTCGCTGGCGATTCTCGGTGAGCCGGATGGTGCCGGTGGCCTGGTACACGGGCTTCGCCGTGAACGCGAGGTAGCCAGCCGCGCCCCCGCCGAGTACCGCGAACGCCAGTATCCACCAGATCCGCCGGCGCAGGATGGCGAGTATCTGGCGCAGGTCCAGCGGCGCCAGCGTCATCTCGGCCTGCTGCGGGCGGCTCTGCTGCGGCCACTGCGCTATCGGCGCCGTGTGCACTGCCGGCATCCGGCCGCGGCTGGAAGGCGGTAGATATTCAGGCATCGGTCACGACCGGCATTCAGGCATCCCTCATAAACGAAATCTGCGACTCTCGATCGGGCTCGAGACGCGCCCGGAGCGAGCCGACACCGGCGCCGCGGGCTGCCACGTCCGCTGGAGGCTCGCCCGCCTTCACCGGCGTCCCATGCATGATAGACGCCTGATCCGACACTGTCGTAATCTGCTGCGGCTCGTACTCGGGAACGAGGGCCCGGAGCGCGACGTAGATCATGTGCCAGTCCCCCTGCGCCGAGGCGGTGAGAAGGCGCGAGACTCCATCGCGGATCTCGTTCCCATCCACTTCGTCGGTCTGCACCAGGTCTATCTTCGCCACCCCACTCGGCATGGTGTGTTCCACCGACGAGAGGAGCTCCTCGTGCAGCTTCTCGCCGGGGCGGAGCCCGGTGAAGGAGATCGGCACATCGCGGTACGGCTCCAGCCCCGAGAGACGCACCAGGTTCTCCGCGAGATCCAGGATCTTCACCTGCTCGCCCATGTCGAGCATCGCGATGCGACGCGCGGCATTGGGGAGCGCGGCCGCGTGCAGCACGAGCTGCGCAGCCTCTGGAAGAGTCATGAAGTAACGCCGCACGTCGGGGTGCGTGACGGTGATCGGGCCGCCGCGCGCGAGCTGCCGGCGGAAGAGCGGCACCACGCTCCCCTCGCTCCCGAGCACGTTGCCGAAGCGCACGGCGCGGAACTCCGTGTGCGACGCCTTCAACGACGGCCAGCCGAGCACTATCCGTTCTGCCACGCGCTTCGTGGCGCCCATCACGCTCGACGGCCGCACCGCCTTGTCGGTGGAGATGAGCACGAACTTGCTCGCCCCGCAGCGCGCCGCGCACTCCGCCACGTGCAGAGTACCGAGCACGTTGTTGCGCACCGCCTCGGCGGCGTTGCACTCCATCATGGGAACGTGCTTGTACGCCGCCGCATGGTATACGTGATCGGGGCGATACCTCTCGAAAACTCTGGCGAGCGCGGCGCGGTTCGTGATGTCGGCGACGATCGGAATCGTCTCCACGTTCGGGTGCGTGCGCAGCAGCTCGAGGTGCACGAAATAGAGAGAGCTCTCCGCCTGCTCCACGAGAACGAGACGAGCCGGCTCGACGCGCGCGATCTGCCGCGCGAGCTCCGATCCCACGGAGCCGGCACCGCCGGTGATGAGCACCACGCTCCCCGCGATGTCGCGCGCCACGAGCTGGGTGTCGAAGACTACCGGCTCGCGCACCAGCAGGTGCTCGAGCTCCACCTCGGCCAGCTCGCCGCTCCGAGCCGTGCCCTGGAGCATCTCGCGCATCGATGGGATGCGCTTGAACTCCACCTTGGCTGCGAGGCAGAGATCCACGATGTTGCGCAGCTCCGCGGGAGTGGCGCGCGGGATCGCGATGACCACGAGCTCCACGGAGCGCGCGGCGACTACCTCGGCGAGCTTGCTCACCGGCCCCACGACCGGCACACCGTGGAGCGACATCGACCACTTGTCGGGATCGTCGTCCACGAGCGCGACGGGGCGAAGCTCGAGTCCCGCGATCGTCGCGCGCTCGAGCTGGCGGAGGAGCCGTTCGCCGGCCGCGCCGGCGCCCACCACGAGCGTGCGCCGTCCCCTGGACGGCCCCTCGCGCCGACGCTGCAGCCACTCGCGACCGGAGCGCACGAAGAGGCGCGAACCGCCGGCGAACAGGAAGGAGAGCATCCCCTCGAGGATGACCACCGAGCGCGGCACGGAGCCGAGTCGCCCGCCGGCGATCAGCGCGAGCATGAAGACGACCGAGCCGACGGCCACCGCCTTCGCGAGCTGTACGAGGTCGTGGTGGCCGAAGTGGCGCCAGAAGCCGCGGTGGAGGCCGAAGTACACGAACACCGCGAGGCGGATCACCACCAGCGCGGCGACGGTGACCTTGAATGCATGAATCGAGTCGGCGGGGACAGGGCCGTCGAACCGCAGGATGAACGCGGCCGCGTACGCGGCTGCGACCAGCACCGCGTGCGCCGCCAGCACGAGAGGGCGGCGATGCCGGGAGAGGAGCGGGGGCATCATCGCGCGGCCGCGCTCTCGCGGGTCTGACTACTCACGTCATTCCCGCGAAAGCGGGAATCCATGTTGGATGGAGTAACATGGATTCCCGCTTTCGCGGGAATGACATGGGCGGCGGGGACGACGGAGGAAGCGCCCGGAGCGGCCGGACGTCCGATGACGCCGAACGTGGAGAGAATCACGAGGAGATCCGAGAAAGGCGTGGCGCGTTCGGCGTACTCGAGGTTGATGCGGATCTTCTCCGGCATGATCTCATCGATGTAGCAGCGCTCCGGGTCGGCGGCGTGCGCGAGCACCGACGCCTCGTCGCGGTAGCGGATCGAGGCGGGGTCGGTGATTCCAGGAACGAGATCGAGCACCACGCGTTCGGCGTCGTCGTAGAGCGCGACGTAGCGCGGCACCTCGGGGCGCGGACCCACGAGGCTCATCTCGCCGCGGAGGACGTTGAAGAGCTGCGGCAGCTCGTCGAGCTTGGAGCACCGGAGCCAGCGACCCACGCGCGTGATGCGCGAATCGGCGCCCACCGTGAGCTGGGCGCCAGAGCGTTCGGCGTTCACGCGCATCGTGCGAAACTTCCACATTCGGAAACGCACCCCATACCGCCCGACCCGCTCCTGGGCGAAGAACACCGGGCCACCAGCACCGTTCCGAACATCGAGCCTGATCGCGATACCGACGAGAACGAAGAGCGGTGCCAGCACGACGAGCCCCACGAGGGAGCCGCAAACGTCCATGGCCCGCTTCGTACGCGTCATCTTCGGTGGCTGTCGACCACGTCGAGAACGGCCTCGATCACGTCGTTCACATCCGCGGCACCGAGCCGGGGGTTGAGCGGAATGCTCAGCATCCTCTCGAAATTGGAGAATGCGACCGGGAAATCGTTCGGAGCGTAGCCGTAGCGGTCGCGGTAGTACGGGTGCGTGTGCACGGGAATGAAGTGCACGGACGTGCCGATGTTCCGGACGGTGAGCTCGTCGATGAACTCGTCGCGGCCGATCGTGAGCGCGTCGGTGTTGAGGCGCAGCACGTAAAGGTGCCACGCGTGGTGCACGTCGTCGCGCTCCACGGGGATCTCGAGCGCGGGCTCGGCAGCGAAGGCGCGATCGTAGGCGGCCACCACCTCGCGACGCCGCTGATCGAAACAGCCGATCTTGCGGAGCTGGGCGAGCCCCATGCTCGCCTGGATGTCCGTCATGTTGTACTTGAAGCCGGGCGCCTGGATCTCGTAGCGCCAGCTCCCGCCCTTCTCGTAGCGGCGGAGCGCGTCGCGCGTCATCCCGTGCAGCGACACCGGGCGCGCGCGCTCGAGGAAGTCGGTGCTTCCGGTGAGCATCCCGCCTTCGCCGGTGGTGAGATTCTTCGTGGCGTAGAAGCTGAACGCCGTGGGGTTGTTCCCCGAGCCGATCATCCGGCCGCGGTACCACGCGGGGATCGAGTGCGCGGCGTCTTCGATGACGGTGATGCCGTGGGCGCGCGCGATATCCTCGATCGGGTCCATGTCGGCCGGGTGGCCGGCGTAGTGGACGGCGATGATTGCGCGCGTGCGCGGCGTGATCGCGGCCTCCACGCGCGCCGGGTCGATGTTCAGCGTATCCGGTTCGACATCCACGAGTACCGGGCGCGCGCCCACGTGCTCGATCACGTTCACGGTGGCGGCGAACGTCATCGTGGTGGTGATGACCTCGTCGCCGGGTCCGATTCCGAGCGCCACCAGCGCGGTATGCAGACCGGCCGTACACGAGTTGAGCGCGAGCGCGCCACGCGCGCCGACGAACTCGGCGAAAGCGCGCTCGAAGCGCTGCGTCTTGGGGCCGGTGGTGAGCCAGTCGGAGCGGAGCGCGTTGACGACCTCCTCGACCTCTTCCTCGCCCACGGAGGGCGGCGAGAAGGGGAGATAGGAGGCGCGCGGCGTGTAGACCCCGGCCGCGGGTGCGAAGGCGCGCTCGCGCCCGGTCTCGCGATAGAGCGCGATGGCGGCGGGGCGATCGCCTCGGGTACGGCGAGGGGCAACCAGAGGTTGTGAGAGGTCCGGCACCGAAACCGGACCCACCGGATTAACTGGAAAGTCTGCCACCCTTTCTCTGACATCGGACGACATCAAGCCGCTCCGTCGAACGTGGCGGGCGAGCGGGAGAGGTCGTCAGCGACCGGCCAGCGGGCCCGAAAAGATTAAAGAATTCCAACCCTTCCTGCGACGGCGTACGATACGCCATCCCGTGGTAAAGGTTCAACCGCGGTTGAAGCAGAGCTTATGCCTGAATTAGGGGCGTTAAGTGCGGCTCAGGGCGGGGATTGCGGGGCTTTTTCCACAGCGGCAACAGAAGTGTTGTGGGGATGATGCATCAGGTGCCGCCCGAGCGAGGTACGTGCCAATCCCGGTCAGATCGCCAAGGGAAGCGATGCGCCGCTGCTCCTACCTCCCCGACCGGCGGATCGTGCCGGCGTAGTGGGTGCACAGGAACGGGAATATCGAAAGCACCGTTCCCGCCACCCAGGAACGCGGAGCGATCCACCGGGCGAGTGGAGGCGCGAGCGTGGTTCTGCGGAGATCCATCGCGCACGATGGGAAGAGCTTCTCGAGGTCGCGGCGTCGGACCGCGCGTACGTCGGCGTTACGCGGATTGTCCACGAAGAAGTCGTACCACAGCAGCACGCCCGACGGACGCAGAACCCGCAGCATCTCGGCAGCGGCATGCGCGCGAAGCTGGTCGTCCAGTATCGATGTGAACACCGTCGATTGCAGGACGATGTCGAACGACGCGTCCGGGAAAGGAAGCTTCGCCGCGCTCCCAGCGAGCAGCCTCGAGCCGGGCGCGCAGAGCTGCCGCGCCGACGCGATCCGGTCGGCGAGCAGGTCCACTCCGGTCACTCGCGATGGCTGGGCTCCCCAGCGCACGAGCGCGCGTATCCACTGCCCCGTGCCGCAGCCGACCTCGAGTATCGTCTGGTCGGCGAGCGAGGTGATCCCGGCACGGCGGAGCGAGCGAAGGAGCGCGCGCTCCGCACTCTGGATGATCATCTGATGGCCATCGTTGAACCACGAATAGCGATCATCGCTGGCGCGATGCTCGTACACTTCGCGGATCCGCGCCTCTTCACTCGCATCGCTGTTCCGCGGGGCGTTCATGTGCGCGCCTCCGACTCGAGCATGTCGATGAAGCGCCGTGCTATCTCGCTCCGGTCGAAGTGCGCTTCCGCCGCGCGCCTCCCGTTCGCTCCCAGCTCGGCGCGCAACGCAGGATCGTCGCGTAGAGTACGCAGTGCGGTCACCACTCCCTGCAGATCGCCGGGGGCTACCACTATTCCAGCCCGACATTCATTCACGATGTCCGCGGCCTCGCCGGTCGCGATCAGCAGCACCGGCCGACCGCTGGCCATCGCCTCGTACAGCTTCGATGGCACCGCGCCGGGGATGCTCATACCGAGCGGTACCAGCAGGATGTCAGCGGAGGCGAGCAACGGTGGAAGATCCGCTGCGGGACGCGCATCCATGAAACGCACCGCATCGAGTCTGCGCTCGCCGGCATCGCGCACGAGGTCGTCCTTCATCGGACCCGTCCCGATGAAGACCATCTTCGGGCCGCGTTCATTCCGAAGTACGTCGGCGGCGTCCAGAAGTTGTCCGAGTCCCTGCGCCATACCGTGGAGCCCGGCGTAGAGCGCTACGCAATCGTCATCGCGCTCGGCGATCGCGGCGCGCGCTTCCGGCGTCGCGCGCTCGGCGCCGAACGAAGCACAGTCGACGCCGTTGGAGAGCCGATAGGTTCGCGCCCGAGGAAAGCGACGCGCTATGTCGCCGACTATCTCGCGACTCTGGCCGGTGATCAGCCACGAGCGAGAATAGCAGAAGCTCTCGAGCCGCTGGCTCAGTCGATGGAGTGCGCTTCCCTCGCGAACCACACCGAGATGCACTGCGGTCTCGGGCCACAGATCCGAGACGTTGAAGATCAGCCGCGTGCGCTTCACGCGACTGAGCCAGAACCCCGACAGGCCAAGGAACAGCGGCGGACTCTCGACCAACAGGAAGTCGGGACGCTCCAGCCGGAACGTACCGATCGCCGCCGACGAGAGCACGAAGGAGAAATAGTTCGCCAGCCGCCGTGGAAAATCAGTCTTCTGGGTGGGATAGATGAACGTCCTCGACACCCGCGCGCCATCGATGACCTCGCTGCTGCTCATGCCGCCGTAGCCATCGTGGATGCGCCCGAGCGGATAGTTGGGCATCGCGGTGAGAATCTGGACCTCGTGCCCCGCGCGGATGAAATGGCCCACCAGGCTGGAGAGTCGGCGCTGCGGAGCGCCGATCTCGGGGGGATAGTACTGCGTGAGGACGGCAAGCTTCACGCGGTGCCTCCGCGTCCTGCACCTACACTCGCCAGTTCCTCTTGCGAGAGCTCGCACACCACCGCGCGGAGTTTCCCGTTGGCCGTGCGCGGGATGTGCTCGACCTTCTCGAGCTCGACCGTGACGTCGCCGAGTCGCTCGCGGATTCGCTCCATGATAGCGTCCGAGTCCGCGGCGGTGAAGTCGGCTGCCGGCACGACTCGAACGAGCACATTGTCGAGCGATCGCTGGACGATCTGCGCCTCGCGCACCGCGAGACGGCTCTTGAACACGGGATCCATCCGACCTACCGCGCGTCCGTCGCGCGTGAACAGAGTGTCGTCGATGCGTCCCTCGATGGCCGCCACGCGCGGCAGCGTGCGACCGCACGAGCACGGCGACGAATCCGGATCGAGCCTGGCGCGATCGCCTACGCGATAGCGAACGAGCGGCATGTCGGCGTTCACCAGGCCGGTGCATACCAGATCGCCGACAGCACCGCTTTGAACCGGAGTGGCGCCATCGAACAACTCCACCACACCTGTATCGGGCCAGAGGTGAAGGCGCCCTTTCTCGCATTCACCCGCCGCGGTCACGATCTCCGCCATCCCGTACGTCTCGCGCAGCGGAGCGCCGAACGCCTCCTCTATCGCGTCGCGCTGGTAGGCGAGCGCCGGCTCGGCGTTCGTGATCACCACCGCCAGACCGAGGGAGCGCCCCGCATCGCTTCGCGATTCGATTATCGATCGGGCCAGCGAATGAAGCGCGGAAGTGTAGCCGAAGAGGTAGCGCACCTCGTGCTGCCGCATCGCGGCCATGTAAGCGGGTACGTGCTCGGGCGCGAGGTGGTACGACGACATGTAGAGCTGGTTCAGCGCGGCGTTCCATACCCAGAAAGGGGGCCTGTCTCGGGCGACCGGCACCACGAGCTGCCCTCCCAGGATGGCCCAGCGATCGCGGCGGCTCACGCCGTACCAGAGTCGCCAGCGCGCCTCGAAGAGCGCGTACCACGCGCGCACCGTCTCGCGACTCCACCAGAGGTCCAGCGACGTGCCGGTGGTGCCGCTGGTGTGCTCGTGGAACATCCGCGAGCTGTCGCAGTCATCGGCGAGGAAGGCGCGCGGCGAGCGACGCACGCTCTCCTTCTCGAGGACCGGCCAGTTCTCCAGCAGCTCGGGTGAAGCGCGATCGCCGCGCCGGCGGCGCGCGTCCCACTGCTCCCGATAGAACGGGACGCTTCTGGCGGCGCGGGCCAGAACGAAGCCGAGTCGTTCCTCGCGCCACGAGCGCCACTGCTCATTGCTCCACCGGTCGCGCTCGAGCGCCGCTTCGGCGAGCGCATCGGTTTCGGGGCCGTAGCGCCAGGAGCGGAGCTGGTAGCCGCGAAGCGTGGCGGCGAGACGGCGCAGCGGCGCCGGCATCCTGCTGTACGTTTTCAGGAGCAGCTCGTTCACTTCTCACACGACGGCCGCCTGAATACGTGCGGAGGGAAAACGCGAGGCTGGCGATCGCCCCGACTCTCCGTTGGGCCTCGGGCGCCCGATCCGAACAGCAGGAAATGAATGATGCAGTTCATCTGTTGAGCGCGCCAGCGGCCGGTCTTTTTTTTTCCACGCGCAACGTGATTTTACACACCTTTGCGCGTGGTTACGAAGGTAGCTACTTTCTCGTTGTAGTTGTGCATTGCAGGTGCTACGACAGACCGGCATGATCGCCAGGCCCTCGGGCCGCGACAAGGGCAAACCCGGCGAAAGCCGGCGACGCAAAGCTACGAGGCTACAGCGCTCCGATATGGACGCCACGCCAGTCGAGCCGCCGAACGGATCTATCATCGGGGGTTTGGCATGCGCATCCAGCCTAGCAAGCGCTTCGCGGCCGTGTTGTTCGTGGGAGTCATTGCCGCAGGCTGCATCGACACCGCGGCTCCGGAGTTCGAGTTCCCGGAGCACGTAGCGGTAATCACCATCCAGCCGGCGGAAGCGACCACCAGAGTCGGCAAGCAGATCCCTCTCTCCGCACTCGCGCTCGACTCGGCGGGCCAGGAGCTCGAGGAGTCCGACATCGTCTGGACGAGCGCCGACACGTCGGTCGCGACCGTTTCGCAGCAGGGCGAGGTCACTGCCCTCAGCGTAGGTTCCACACTCATAACGGCAACCAATGGCGAGCGGACGGGTACCGCTACGCTGACGGTTCTCGCACCGCAGGTCGCCTCGGTCGCGCTGTCGCCGGCGAGTGCGACGCTGCTCGCCGGGGATACGGCGCGCTTCACGGCGGTGCCACACGACGATGAAAAGCAGCTCATAGATGGTCGCAGCGTGAAGTGGAGCGTGGCGAACGCCGCCATCGCGAAGGTCACGGGCGGTGTGCTGGTCGGACTCACCGCGGGATCCACGTATCTCGTGGCAACCGTGGACGGTGTCCGCGATTCGGCGGCCGTGCAGGTTTCCGCGCGCCCCCTCGCGAGCGTGAGTGTGACGCCGGTCACCATCACGTTGACGACCGGGAAGACCACGCGTCTCTCCACCACGGCTCTCGACGATCGCGGCGACGCGGTCGCGAATCAGGTCGTGAGCTGGTCCAGCGCCGATACGAAGGTCGCCACAGTCGCCACCGACGGAACCGTGAGCGGCAAGAGTGCCGGCACGACCACCATCAGTGCTTCCGTCACCGCGAAGGGAAGCAACGGAAAGGCGAAGAGCGCGAAGGCCACGGTGAAGGTGGTCGACGCAGTGATCCCGGTGGCGAGCGTTGCGCTTTCGCCCAGCTCCGCCACCGTAGTCATCGGCGACACGAAGCAGCTCTCGGCGACGGCGAGGGATTCACAGAACGCCGCGCTGGGTGGCAGAACCATCACCTGGTCGAGCAGTGCCAAGAGCGTCGCGACAGTCTCCGCATCTGGACTCGTCACGGCGGTAGCGGCCGGGAAGGCCACCATTACCGCGACGAGTGAAGGCAAATCGGCGACGTCCGCAATCACGGTGACGCCGCCGCCGGTTGCGTCCGTGAGCGTAGATCCGGCGAGTGCCACGATCGTGGTGGGTGACGACGTGACTCTCACAGCAGCGACGCTCGACGACAAGGGCAAGAAGCTCTCGGGCCGGACAGTCGCGTGGTCCAGCGGCAGGAGCTCGGTCGCCAGCGTTTCGTCGGCCGGCGTGGTGAAGGGAGTCGCCGAGGGAAGCGCGTGGATCTTCGCGAGCAGCGAAGGAAAGCGCGACTCGGCGGCCATCGTGGTCAAGCTTCCTGCTGTTTCCAGCGTGACGGTGTCTCCGACATCGGCCACGCTCGACACAGGTAAAACGAAGACGCTCTCGGTGACGCTGAAGGATGCATCCGGCGCGACACTCACCGGGCGCAGCGTCACGTGGGTGTCGAGCAACAAGTCGGTAGCGACCATCTCGTCCGCGGGTGTAGTGACGGCGGTCGGCGCGGGAAGCGCCGAGATGACGGCGGCCAGCGAAGGGAAGAGCGCGAAGGCGAGCATCACCGTCAACGCACCAGCGGCGGCGAAGCCCGACCCCACGCCGACGCCGCCACCGTCGAGCAGCGAGCCGGATCCGACGCCCACGCCGGGCGGCGGGAGCGGCACGGGTTCGCACAAGGGCATCTTCGTCTCGCCCTCGGGCTCCTCGAGCGCGAGC